>Ga0256833_1001078_pt1 | contig 20515 bp, 19 predicted proteins | sample 356284metaG_FD_190535 | JGI IMG/M metagenome (GOLD analysis project Ga0256833, IMG submission 190535) | Hydrothermal vent microbial communities from Mid Atlantic Ridge, Atlantic Ocean - 356-284 | ecosystem: Environmental > Aquatic > Marine > Hydrothermal vents | place: Atlantic Ocean: Mid... | reverse complement strand
GTAACCTCTCCCGGTGCCATAACGCCCTGATGAGCACCAAGACATGGACCGCAGCCAGGATTCATAATGATGAAACCCGCCTCGGCAATATCGTATAGGATGTTTTTCTTCATAGCCTCAAAGTACACTTCCCATGATGCAGGGAAAATTAATCCACGGACGCCCTCTTTAATTTTTTTACCCTTCACTATTTTCCTGACAATTTCGAGATCTTCAAGTCTGCCGTTTGTGCAGGTTCCGATGAAAACCTGGTTCACCCGCACATCGGATGCGTCAGAGACCGGGTAAACATTGTCAACTGTATGAGGGAAAGCAACCTGCGGTTCAATTCCAGAGATGTCAAATTCGAGAATTTCCTCAAAATCGGCGTCAGGATCTGACTTTATCACTTCGAACTCTTTCTTTGCACGAGTCTTTACATACTCAAGAGTCTTTTCGTCAGGCTCGATGTATCCTGCCTTGGCTCCCATTTCTACGGCCATATTGGAAAATACCATTCTTGAGGCAATTGAAAGTTCACTGATCACGGGGCCTGAAAATTCTACAGCCTTGTAGGTGGCATAGTCTGCTCCAAGTTGACCAATAATGTAAAGCATTATGTCCTTAGCAAATACACCAAATGGGATGTCACCTTTGATTTCTATCTTGATCGTTTCTGGAACCATGAGCCAGATCTCATCTGTGGCCCACAGGACAGCGACTTCGCTTCTACCTATTCCTGCAGAAAATGCACCAAACGCACCATAGGTGGTGGTATGAGAATCGGCTCCCAGAATGATTGTTCCCGGCAAAGCGTATCCCTTTTCGGATAAAACCTGATGGCAAATTCCACCACGTGTGTTGACATCGTAGAAGTGTTTGATCCCCTGCTCTTTTACGAAATTTCTGATTGTTTGATGATTTTTAGCATACTGCTCTGTGGATGGTGGAACTACGTGGTCGAGCACAATAACGATTTTTTCCGGATTTTTTACACGATCTACTCCCAATTTTTTAAATTTGAGGTAAATGGCTGCTGTGTTGTCGTGAGACATTATGAAATCCGGTGAAATTGTTACAATTTCACCGGGAACAACATCTTTCCCGGCTTTCTTACCAAGAATTTTTTGTGCGAAAGTTTTTCCTTTCATGGTTTAATCCTTAAATGGTTCAAAGTTTGCAAAATCTGCATGATAAATTATGATAGTTTCAACTCTCCTCTTGACGAATTCACCCTCTTTAGAGTGGGCGGCAATCATATTCTGAATCTCTACGGGAAGATCGTGCTTGAACGCAAGCGCTGTCCCGGAAACCGGGTGCCTTATCAACTTTCCTGCATAACTTTTACCAATTTTTCCGTTTGATTTGCCATACTCGAGGAGTTTTCCAACATCATGTAGAAGTGCACCGGCAAGGAGATAATCAAAATTAATATCGATTTTCTCACCGTATGTGTTTTTGAGTTCTTTTGCCATTGCAAGTGCAGTCTTTGTAACTCCGCGGGTGTGATCTATGAGAGAAATTTCAACATCGGGGATTAGAAGAGTGAAGGGTACAGTATCGAGCTCTTCGCAGCTCCATCCACCAAGCTCTATAGCCTCCTCCCAGGTTTCAATTACTTTTTTCCTCAATTCTCCATCCTTGATGAGGTCTATTTCTGGGAGTTTCTTAACAATATCACACATGGCTCATTCTCCTGATTTTAATTTTTCAAGAAGTTCAGTATCTCTTGCAATTTTCAGATTTTCTTCAATTATTTTAAGGTCTTCAGCTGAGATTAAGTCTGCAATTTCCGGCCTTCTGAGTTTGATTCTTGCCAGTGCTCTTGCTGATTCAATTCTAACGGGTTCATTTCTTTCCGTAAGATGCCTTTTCAGAGGTTCAATCGATTTTTCAGTGCCAACATTACCAAGGATGTATGCCGCGACTGCCCTCACATACCAGAATTTTTCTTCAAGAAGTGGCAACGTTCTTTCCTCTATTTCACTTCCCCATTCGGTCAAAGCCTGAGCGGCTTTTTCGCGTACATGCCAGCTTTCAGAGTAAAGGAGTTGAAAAAGTTTTTCCTTATCTCTTTTCCCCTTCAGTATTTCAACGGCCCGAAGTTTTTCCAGAATATTTTTTGATTTCAGGAGAGATTCTACTGAAAGCTCCTGGGGTTTTCCTGCTGTTGATCTTTTAGCCATTTCTTAATGCCTCCCTTGAGTTCTTCAATTCCTGTGCCCTCAAGTGCAGAAATTTTATAAACTTCAACATCTTTAATATTAAAATCTAAACCATTCGCATCAACAAGGTCAATCTTATTGAGTGCAACGATAATAGGCTTTTCTAAAATTTTCTCGTTGTATTGTTTGATTTCATCGAGAATAGAATAATAATCTTTAATCGGATCCTCTGATGTAGCATCAATAACAAATAAAAGGATTCTGGTTCTTTCAATGTGTCTTAAAAATTGAAGGCCAAGTCCTCTGCCCTTATGGGCTCCCTCAATTATCCCGGGAATATCAACGACGGCAAAAACGTTTTCGCTTTCGTCTTTTACCATCCCGAGATTAGGTGTAAGAGTTGTAAACGGATAAGGGGCGATCTTGCCTGAAGAGCCGGATAGTGCTCTAAGCAGAGTTGTTTTTCCGGCATTTGGGTAACCAACAAGGCCAATGTCGGCAATCAGTTTGAGTTCAAGAATCAGAAATCTTTCTTCTCCCTCTTCGCCTTTCTCTCTGATTCTTGGTGCCCTCAAAGTTGGTGTTGCAAATCTTGCGTTTCCCTTGCCCCCCCTCCCTCCTCGAGCAACGAGTAATTTCTGTCCGTGCTCAACTATTTCTCCGAGGTACTCACCAGTTATTTCATCCCGGACCACAGTCCCAAGTGGAACTTTAATGTAAACACTTCTGCCTTTCCTGCCGGTTCTGCGTGAAGGTCCTCCATCTTTTCCATCTTCAGCTCTGAAGATCTTTTTGTATTTAAAATCAAGGAGGGTTTTTAAAGACCTCTCTCCGACCAGATAGACATTTCCACCATTGCCACCGTCTCCCCCATCAGGACCGCCACGAGGGACGTACTTTTCCCTCCTAAAATGAATTATACCATCTCCCCCCTTACCTGCCTGAACTCTAATTCTCACCAGATCGACGAAACTACTCTTTCTTGACATGGTTTCAAATTTACTCTCCATAAGGTTTAAAAGCAAGTGGTTTCCATTGACATGTGGGAAGGCTGGGAGATATAATAAGTCAAATAAAAAAGGAGGGATAAGCTATGAGTGAAGTACCTGAAAATTTGCGTTACACCAAAACACATGAATGGATAAGAGTCGACGGGGAAATAGGAACTGTGGGAATAACAGACTATGCGCAGGAAGAACTTGGAGATATCATTAAGCTTGATCTTCCACCGGTGCTCCGATTCACTGTTGTAAAAGGTGACAAGGTTGGTACCATTGAAGCTGTAAAAACAGTTGCAGATTATTATGCCCCTGTTGATGGTGTGATTACCGAGAAAAATGAAGAGCTCGAAGACAATCCAAGTCTCGTTAATGAGGACCCTTATGGGGACGGCTGGATTTTTAAGATGAAGATAACGAAGCCCGAACAGCTTGAAGACCTTATGACAGCAGAGGAGTACAGGAAGTTTATTGCTGAAGAAGGATAGAATGAGTCACTTTATCCCAAATACGGAAAAAGATCGGGAGGAGATGCTGAGAAAAATCGGTGTCTCCTCCTTCAAAGAAATCCTTAAAGACATTCCTGAGGAGGCCTTTTTTAAAGGTAAGCTGAATTTACCTGAACCCCTCTCCGAACTTGAGGTAGAGGAGGAGATAAAGAAGTTTGCAGAGCAAAACCGCTCTGATTTGAAGGTTTTCGCTGGTGGTGGTCTCTACGACCATTTTATTCCTGCTGTGATTGATCAGATTTTATTAAGGAGTGAATTTTACACTTCGTATACACCTTATCAGGCTGAGGTTTCCCAGGGAACACTTCAGACAATGTTCGAGTATCAGAGTATGATATGTGAGCTTACCGGCATGGAAGTTGCAAACGCCTCCATGTATGACGGTGCTTCGGCAATCGCTGAGGCTGCACTTATGGCTTTAAGGGTCAGACATGACAGGGACAAAATTCTTGTTGCTTCCAATATAAATCCATTCTACAAAGAGGTTCTCCTCACATATCTTCATGGTCAGAATACGCCTATTGAATTTGTTAAAACAGGTAAGGATGGAGCTCTTGATTTGAAAGATTTGAAAGAAAAAATTGATTCCGATGTAGCTGGTTTTATTTTCCAACATCCGAATTTTTTGGGGGTTTTAGAAGATCCCTTTGAGATAAGCGATATTGTTAAGAAGGTAGATGCAATTTTAATCGCTTCGGTGAATCCAATATCTCTTGGAATACTCGAGCCTCCTGGTGCATACGGTGCCGATATTGTTGTCGGGGAGGGTCAGCCACTTGGATTACCCCTTTCCTTTGGTGGACCACTTCTTGGTATTTTTGCAAGTAAGATGGAGTACATAAGAAGCATGCCCGGTAGAATTTCTGGAATGACAGAAGATGTAGAGGGTAGGCGTGGTTTTGTCATGACCCTTCAGACCCGTGAGCAGCACATCAGAAGAGAAAGAGCAACATCCAATATATGTTCCAACCAGCAACTATGTGCAACGGCGGCGGCCATTTACATGTCTTTACTTGGCAAAGAAGGGATAAAAGAAGTTGCCGAGCAATCCCTTTATAAAGCCCATTATCTGAAAGAATTATTGGATGGAATTGTAGAGTTTCCCTATTCCGGGCCATTTTTCAATGAATTTGTTGTTGAATTGCCAACATCTGCAGGAAAAATCGTTGATAATATGTTAAAATATAACATACTCGCCGGTATCGATCTTGCACAGTTTGATTTTCCGGAAAATTATCTTCTCGTCTCTGTTACAGAGAAGAGGAGAATGGAGGAGATTGAAGAATACGCAAAGACTTTAAAAGAGGTGATTTAATTGCCGTTCCCAATCGAAGATGTACTTGTAAATAGGAAGGTAGCGAAGGTAACCCTCAGGGGAGTGAGGGACAAGCCTGGTATTGCTGCGATTATCTTTGAGGAACTTTCTTCAAGAGGAATAAATGTGGAGATGATTGTTACTGGTGCTTCGGCTAAGGGTAGAACGGACATAGCATTTCTTGTCCTTGAATCTCAAATTGATCGGATCAAGGAAGTTGAAGAAGAGTTGCTTCAGACTATTGATGCGAGAGACCTGAGCATTGATAAGAAAGTAGCACTAATTGTTTTTTATGGGGGAAGTGAGATGGCAAAAACTCCAGGTGTGGCGGCAAGGATATTCAATATTCTTGCTGAAGCTGGAGTTAATATTGAAATGATCAGCACATCCATTGATAGCCTCTCCCTCGTTGTCAGGGAAGACAGGATAGAAGAGGCAATTTTTGCAATTGGGGAAAATCTGGGAATAGAACCGAGAGAAGAATATTTTTAGAAAAGGAGATTTAAAAATGAGCGTTGAACTTTTACAGGGAAATGAAGCGTGTGCTCTTGCAGGAATAAGAGCTGGTGTAAGATTTTATGGTGGTTATCCAATAACTCCATCCTCTGAAATTGCAGAGGTGATGTCAAGAGAGTTGCCCAAAGTGGGCGGTGTGTTCATTCAGATGGAAGATGAGATTGGTAGTCTCGCCGCCTGCATTGGGGCAAGGCTTGCCGGGAAGAAGGCGATGACAGCGACTTCAGGGCCCGGTTTCTCACTAATGCAGGAGCATCTCGGATATGCAGCGATGGCTGAAGTTCCAGTTGTTATTGTAAACGCAATGAGAGGAGGTCCATCAACGGGATTGCCAACAAAAACATCTCAGGGTGATTTCATGCAGGCAAGGTGGGGTACGCACGGAGACCATCCGGTGATTGCACTGGTACCCGAATCTGTAAATGAAGTTTATCACCTCACAATCAAAGCTGTTAATCTTTCAGAAATGTTTAGGGTTCCAGCAGTTCTTCTGATGGATGAAACGCTTTCTCACCTGAGAGAAAAGGTTGAAATTCCCGACGAGGTCGAGATTTACGAAGCTGAGCACATTGAGATGAAGGGTGACAAGTTCCTTCCATTTGCTGAAGGGACCGAAAGATTTGTTGCTCTACCTCCTTATGGATCGGGTTTGAGATACCATATCACGGGTCTGGCACATGGAGAAGATGGATTCCCGACGAATGACCCCGAGGTAATTAAGAAAAACATGGATAGATTCCTGAAGAAGTTTAAAGGTGCTGAAGATAAGGTTACAGATTTTGAAACGATCAACGTGGATGACATTGATATTTTACTTGTAGCAGCTGGTTCAGTTGCGAGACCCTGTAAAGAAGCACTAATCTGGGCAAAGAATGAAGGTCTCAAGGTTGGACTCTTCAGGCCAAGAATTATCTGGCCATTCCCTGAGAAGCATCTTAAGGAATTTGATGGTAAAGTGGAACATGTGATAGTGGTTGAGCAGAATCAGGGACAGCTTGTACACGAAGTGGAAAAGATTTTCAAGAAATCAAAAGTTCATTCAGTTACGAGATACGATGGCGAGCTTATAACACCAGAGGAAGTTGAAAACGGAATTAAAGAAGCTATTTCATAATTTAACACTGTTTTTAAATGGGGAGAGTGAAAATGGCAAGAGTTAAGTTCAGGAGGAGTGGTGATAAAAAATTATATGTAGCGATTCTGGCAGCCGGTCAGTCCAAAAGGATGAAATCGGAGAAGAGTAAAGTTCTCCACAAAATTTGCGGGAAACCTCTTCTTCATTTTCCGATAGAGGTTGCAAAGTCTTTACATCCAGAGGAAATTTTTGTGGTTGTTGGTGGAAGAAGTGAAAAAGAGGTGAGGGAAACATTTAAAGACTATGGAGTCACCTTTGTAACTCAGGAAGAGCCTAATGGTACTGGCGGGGCCGTGATGGAGCTCGAAGAGTTCTTCCAGGACAGGGAGGCGGATATTTTCATTGTACCGGGAGATGCGCCGCTCCTTCGCCGGGAGACAGCACAGGAACTTGTTAGATTCCATCAGGACAGAGGTGCGATCGCTACCGTTCTAACCGCAGAAGTACCGGATCCCACTGGGTATGGCCGAATTATTCGCTCCATTGGGGATAGAATTCTTATGATTGTTGAGGAAGCGGATGCGTTTCCGGAGGAAAAGGCCATAAAAGAGGTTAATTCGGGAATGTATGTTTTCGATACTTACTCTTTGTTCCGCTGGCTCAGTGAGTTAAGGCCGAATAACAAGCAGGAAGAATTCTACCTCACAGATGTCATAGAAATTCTTCAGAGGAGACTTGGGGGAGTATATGCATACAAGATTCCCGATTATACAGAGATACTCGGGGTGAATACGAGGAAGCAGCTGGCCGAAGCTAATAAAATTATGAACGACAGGCTGAAAGTTCAGCATATGGAGAGGGGAGTTACATTTATTGATCCCAACACAGTTTATCTCGAGGTCGATGTCGAGATTGGTAAAGATACAACAATTTTTCCTTTTGTCTCACTGTTAGGTAGAACAGTGATAGAGGAGAAGGCAGAGGTAGGACCCAATGTTACCCTGAAGGATGTCAGAGTAACCTCTGGAAAAATTGTGAGAGGTAACAATTATTTTGAGAACATGGTGATTTAGGATGGATGTTGAAAAGGTTGCAAATCTCGCAAAATTGATGTTTGAGTCTGAAGAAGAGCAGCGGAAAACCGCCGAAGAATTCAAAAAAATCCTGGATTTTGTGGGTAAAATTAGAGAATTAGACCTTGCGGGGGTGGAGCCTCTTACCCACCCCCACGAAGGTTTTCAAAAACTCAGGAAGGATGAACCCAGGAAGGGGCTTTCAAGAGACGAAGTTCTCAGAGATGCCCCAGAAACTTATCAATTTTTCTTTAAGACTCCATCCCCATTAAAAGGTGTCTCGAAGAAGTGAGAGCTCTTGTCATAATACCAACTTACAACGAGAAGGATAATATTCGTGCGGTAATTGAAAAGACTCTTGAGGTCGATCCACGTATTGATATCCTTGTAGTGGATGACAATTCCACCGACGGAACGAGAGAAATTGTAAAAGAAATAAAGTCTTCGAGGAATGACCGAAGGGTGGAGCTAATGGAGCGACCCCAAAAAATGGGGCTTGGCTCTGCCTACCTTGACGGTTTTAAGTACGCTCTCGAGAGAAATTATGACTGTGTGGTTGAGATGGATGCAGATTTGTCTCATCCGCCTGAGAAAATAGCTGATTTTATCAGAATAATTGAGAATGGAGAGGCTGATGTTGTTGTGGGTTCCAGATACTGTAACGGAGTCAGTGTTGTCAACTGGCCTATAAATAGATTATTGCTTTCCTATTACGCAAATGTCTATGCCAGGATTTTTACGGGAGTTCCTGTTAGAGATATGACCGCTGGCTTTATCTGTTATCGTTCAGAAGTTCTCCGTGACATCACTACAGATTCGATCAAATTCCCTGAAGGTTATGCCTTCCAAATCGTTATGAAGTTTCTTGCATATAGATACGGATACAAGATAAAAGAAATCCCCATTATATTTTTCGAGAGGAGGTCAGGCGTCTCTAAAATGTCTAAAAAGATAGTAAGAGAGGCTATGTGGGTTGTTCTAAAACTGTGGCTTAGACGAATTATCAAAAAGCCCCCAAAGGGATCCATATGAAGTTAGCACTGACTGGTGTAACAGGGTTCGTTGGGTCCAATCTTGTTCCTGAACTTTTAAAGGATGGATACAGGATTAAGGCGCTCGTACGTAAGTCCAGTAGAATAGAGAGGCTAAAAGAGTATGACATCGAATTTAAGGTCGTTGATTTTCTGGATAAATCCTCACTTGAAGGGGTATTCGATGATGTTGATGGAGTGATTCATATTGCAGGGACTATTGCAGGATTAACTCTTCACGACTACATGGCAGGAAATTATCTTGTAACCAAGAATCTGGTTGATGAATTTTTACGGATTAAACACAGAGGACAGTTTATTTACGTCTCGTCTCAAGCTGCGGCTGGTCCATCAAAAGTAGGTAGACCAAGGAAGGAATCTGAGGAGGAAACCCCAGTTTCTATCTATGGAAAGTCTAAATTGTACGCTGAAAACTACATCAGAGCCCACGGAGATGAGATTAACTATACCATCCTTAGACCACCTGCTATTTATGGTCCAGGAGATAAGGCTTTCCTGTTTTATTTAAACACCATAAGGCATCATTATTTCCCTCACATTGGAAGCCTCCAGGAACTTTCAATAACCCATGTGGATGATGTAGTTCAGGCACTAAGATTGTTTATTGATAATCCGCAAACATTACGGAAGATTTTCTTTGTCTCTGATGGTGAGATTTATCACATATTGGAACTCGTGAATGGCCTGAAGAAGGCTATGAACGTTGAAAATGTCAGAATTATCCATATACCCACCTGGATTGCTATGATTTATGCGTTTTTTACCGAGAAGATTGCGCAAGTTAAGGGGAGACCTTCCATGGTGAACCGGGATAAAATTAGAGAACTCTCACAGGAGGCCTGGACCGTGGACATATCGCTCATAAAATCTATCGGATTTAAACCCAAATGGAATTTTAGAAATGGAATCGTGCAAACAGTGAACTGGTACAGAGAAAGGGGATGGATTTAAAAGGAAGAAGAGAGATGGCAAGAATGGTTAGATTTGAAAGTGAAAGTGGCTATAATCTTGTTGGTGTGTTTCATAAACCAGAATCGGGAAAGAGTAGGGGAGTCGTAATAGCTCATGGATTTACCGGACATAAGGATGCGAATTTTATACCCGAGCTTGCAGAGAAACTTGGTAATGAAGGGTATCCTGTGCTGAGATTCGATTTTTCCGGGAATGGTGAGAGTGAGGGCAAATTTGAAGATGGCACATGGACGAAGTTCTCACTTGATCTACACTCTGCTATAGAATTTGCAAGGAATAAGATGGATGTCCAGGATATTGCTGTAATAGGTTTCAGCATGGGAGGGGCTGTATCCATTATCGAATACGTAAGGTTCAGGGATTTTGATAGACTCATTCTTATTGCACCGGCGTTGAGACCGGCAACTGATAGATTTTTGAAAATGGCCTGGAAACAGATTTCTGATAGGGGCTTCGTGGAATTCGAAGACATAAAAGGTCGAAAGTGGAGATTGAACAGGAGTTACTTCGAAGATAGAGAGAAGTACGACCTGTTACAAATTGGCAACCAGGTTGATATACCCACGTTGATCGTTGTTGGCAGTAAGGATGACACGGTAAGCATAGATGCCATAAAGGAATTTTATCACCAGTTGCCCTCCATGAGGAGATTGTATGTGGTAGATGGTGAGAACCATGTGTTTCACAATAGAGCAAAATCCTTCTGGAACTACATTGACGATTTTTTAAAGCAATAAGGAAGTTTCAACATAATCAAGCGGATTTTGGCATCTTCCTCTGCCCCCCATTTGCGAATGGGGATTTTTTCAGAAAGTCCCCCTCTGGAAAAGAGGGAGTTAGGGGGATTTTCACCCTGGCATATATTTTTCAAACATTCCAATGTAATGCCCTTGACATTGAAATTTTCATAGTTTAGTTTATAAATTGTATGAAAGGGTTACGTGTGTGGTTAATAGGAATATTTCTCATATTCACATCGCTTAATGCTCAGCATCTTGTTATAAATGAAGTTTCTCTGGGCACATTAAAATGGGTGGAGATTTACAATCCCACGTCTACCAATATTAATTTGAATGGGTGGAAAATTAGAAATAGCGCTGGGGAAGATGAGTTAGAAGGTATTATTGAGGCCCACTCTTATTTTTTGATTGTTAACTACCTTTCTGATTTTTATGCTGTCTATCCAAATGTTACCTGCCCGAAGATTGAGCCGGTGGACCACGCCATCGGTTCTGGTCTTTCCAAACGTGCGGATATGCTTCAGCTTGTGGACCCTTCAGGTAACGTAGTTGATCAAATCAACTGGGGAACCCCTGATCCATCGTGGCCAAACTACACCGTGTCCCTGTGGTATCCTGGAATAATCTTAGATTCTGACATCATGGCAAGAATACCTAATGGAAGGGACAAGGATGCTTCTACAGACTGGCGGGTACCCTCTCATCCTACACCTGGTGAGCCCAATCCCGTAATGTCAGGACTGGATTCAAGCTCGTGGGGAAAGATTAAAGCACTTTTCGGCTCCGGAGGAAAGATCCTTTAGATGAAAATCCTCTGGATAGACGATGAAATAGAAGGGTTCAGACCTCACCTGAAATTCCTCGAAAGAGAGGGGGTAATTGTAAAAACAGCTGACCATCCCGAGCATGCCCTCAAAATTTTAAGAAAGGAAACCTTTGACCTCATTCTACTTGACTATCGAATGCCCGGACTAAATGGGCTTGAGACTCTGAAGAGAATTAAGCGAATTTCGCCCAATATCCCGGTAGCCCTCGTTTCCATGATTTCCGATAAGGATGTGATCGAGGAAACAATAGCCGAGGACATTTTCGATTACATCATTAAACCAATAAAACCCACGCAAATCCTTGCACTCATTAAACGACTTGAGGCTGATAAGCTGAAGGAAAAATTGAAGGGCAAAAAGATTTCCGAAAGATACTTCGAGATACTCGAATTGCCCGAGAACTTTGATGGTTGGGTAAGAAAAGGAGAGGTGCTTCTATCCTGGAAAGCTGAAACCCCTGAAGATGAAACTCTCATTGAGGAATTATCTACGCAAAATAACGCATTTGCAAAATGGATTGTGGATAATTATTCTGATTTGTTTACGGAAAATTACCTTAGAAGCTACAATCTGCTTGAAAAAGAGGTTTTCCCTTTACTCGAAGCGGGTGAAAAAGTTGCTTTTTTTGTGTTTGATAGTTTCAGGTTTGATCAATTCCTCCATTTTGCGAAGCTTTTCCCTGGGAGTATCAAGGTTGAAGTAAAGCCGTACATGGGGATTTTACCCACTGCAACTGTCTATGCAAGAAACGCCATATTCGCTGGCAAAACTCCAATTGACATTTACAGAATTCATCCAGAGTGGTTGAGTAATAACAGACACGAGATGGAACTACTGCGCGAAAATCTGATCTCACATGGACTGGGCAACATCGAATTTAACTTTCAGAAGATAAATTCTCAAACTCAGCTAAAGTCCCTCAAGACCAAAGATGCCCAGTTTGAAGTCTTTGTCCTGAATTTCCTTGATTTAATTTCCCATCTTCGCCAGGAAGTGGAGGCTCTTAAAGATATTGCAGGAGATGAGGCCTCCTTCATAAGATGGTGTAATTTTATTCTCAAAGATGCTGAACTTGATACATTTTTCCGCTCCCTCATTGATAAAGGCTACACAATTTTTGCCACCACTGACCACGGATGGGTTGAAGTTAAACATCCAGTCATAATCATCGGTGGAGAGGATCTGACTCAGGGTTTAAGATTTAAGTTTGGTGATTCTGCGAGGGTAAGGGATCGCGGAGCATTTATGGTTTACAAACTCAGTGACTGGAAATTGCCTTCGATAAAGACAAAATCCAGATTGGCCATAACCTATGAATATTACTTTCTGGTTTATCCGTCAGATCCGAATGTATACAAAAAAATTTACGAAGGGGGCATATTCCACGGCGGAATTACACTTGAGGAATTGATCTTGCCGGTCTTAAAATTGTCCTCATGAAGATAATCTCAAAGACCCGTAAAAGAATAATTTTTATAACTCTTATTGAAGCCCTGTCCCTTTGGGGTGGATCCATTTTTTTATCATTTATTTTTGTTATAATTTCGCCCCTGATTTCCAAAATTTTGTTACTTATCTCACCCTTCCCACCGCTTTACCATTTCATTGTGAAATTCAGGAAGTTTAGAAATGATATTAATGTGGCCGATGTTATTGAAAGGGCATATCCAGGTTTTGAAAATAGACTGAAGGCTTACGTTGAGGTCGAGTCACAGGGAAAAACAAAAGCTTACTCAGATTTCCTTTTAAAAAAACTCGCAGAAGAAACAAATAAACTTGTTGAAAAAGTAGATCTCAAAAAGACTTACAAACCTGATGGTCGTTTTTTCCGGTTTTTATTCTACAGTGCAATGATCTTTTTCGTTCTATTTGATGTCTTTGGAGAGAGTTACACAAAAGGCTTACTTGCACTCAAAGGTGAACAGGAGAAATTCGTAGATTACGCTGTTGTCAAACCTCCTTATCTTAAGGCATTTTCGGATTCGACGGTTTCTATCAGGGTGTTGCCAGTTAATTTCAAACCTGAAACTCTCTGCATTGCACTTTCCTCCGATTCAGTCAGGTACGTTTTTAGAGAAGACACTGTGATAAATGGAGCTTTAATTTATCAATTGCAGGGTGTTCGACCGGGAGTCTACACGGTTTCGATCCCAGGCAGGGTCAAATCTAACATAGCGAGAATCGACGTAATAGAGAAACCCTTTATTGACTCAGTTATAGTTTACGCCAGGATGCCATCCTATCTTGGCTCAGCCGTTTACACGGCAAGAGGCCCGAGATATCTCTCATATCTTTCCGGGACACGGCTCAGATTTAAGATTTTTTCTTCAACATCGGACTCTTTGTTGGTGAATAGAAGAAAAGTTAAAAGAAATGGTAAGGGGTATATTTACTCCATGACTGTTAGCGACACCGAGAACATCGTTTTTACGCTCTTCAAGTCTGGACTTTCAACAAACTCTCCCTATGAGATTTCGGTTATCCCGATCACTGATAATCCGCCGGGAGTAGAAATATTATTCCCTCAGGGTGTTTTTGATCTCCCTGAAGATATGAAAATTCCACTTATAATTAGATCCTACGATGATTTTGGACTCAAATCTCTCTCACTCATGACAAAATTCGGTAAATCTATCCAGGACACAACAATTAAAAAATTCCACGGGGAATTTGAAGACACAACTGTATTAAAACTATCCCTCGGAAATGTTCCCATGATGCCGGGTGACAAGCTATACATTTATGCGATCGCCACTGATTTAAAAAATCAGAAGGACACTTCAGACGTATTGATAGTCAGATTCCCAACTCTGGAGGAGATGTACAGGCAAACGGCTGCTGTCAGTGACACTGGTTTCCAGACCGTGAGAGAGATAAAAAATCGCACCGAGAAAATTATGGAAAAGATTAAGCAACTTGAAACTGCGATAAAGAGCGAAAGAAATGTCGATTGGTCGAAGAAAGAATCGCTGAAGGAGCTCATCAACCAGGAGAAGAAATTTATCGAACAGGTGAAGAAATCCTTTGAACGGATTAATCAGGCCCTTGATCAGCTTCAACAGAAAATGTCACTTGACCCTGAGTTGATGAAAAAGATACAGGAGGTGCAAAAACTGTTTCAGGAGGCGATGACTGACGAGCTAAGACAGATCCTGGAGAACCTCAACAAATTGATGCAGAAAAAGATAACTCCTCAGCAACTCGAACAGGCACTCCAGAACCTGAAAATCAACCAGGAGATGCTCAAACAGAACCTTGAGAGGATGGAAAATATATTAAAGAGGTTTGCCCAGGAACAGAAACTAAAGGAGTTCGCACAGAAACTCCGCGAACTCGAAAATCAGGAAGTGACCTTGAAGAACAGGATAGAAGTTGGTGACAGCTCCAAACTTCTGGCTCTTAAACAGGAAGAGATCCAGAAAAAGATTGGGAATCTAAAACAAGAGTTAAAAACCTTTGCAGACAGTTTAGAGGACAGGGAACTCAAGAAGGCGATTAACTGTGTTGCCGATAAGGACCTGAAAAATCTGGAGAATCTGGCCTATTCTGCTAAAAACAATCTGATGAGTGGAGATAGGCAGGAGGCAGCCCAACAAATGGAAAAAACGGCTCAAAAGTTAGAGAACGTCGCTCAGAAGTTAGAGAACCTTCAGAAAAACTTGGTAAAAAAGAGGAAGAAAGAGCTTGTTGAAAAGATAAGGATGGTGAGGCAGAGTCTTATTTTTGTATCGGGTCTGCAGATTAACGTTAATAAATCTATCCGGAATTTGAATCGTTCGCTGAAAGTTAGCTACTTCGACCTTGCACAGCAGGAAGAAGCGGCATTGAGTGCAACGGAGATGAGCTTCAGGAAGATGCTTGAAATATTTAAAAATACCATGGCATTGAGTCCCCAGGCTCTGGGACTGACCTATGGCGCTATGGAGACAATGAAAAATGTGAAAAGCAGTCTTGAACAGTTCAGGACCCCATCGCAAAAGCAGCTTTCCCGTGCACTTGGCTATATCAATATGGCCATTCTCCAGCTCTACGGGGCAGAAAAAAACCTCCAACAGGGCTCGGGAAGCTCCACCTATTTTGAGCAGGCCATGAAGAAACTATCCCAGGCGGCCCAACAGCAGGCCAAACTCAACCAGCAAGGAAAAGGGATGATGACCATGCCCAGTCCAGCCATGAGCCAGCTTCTTGCAATGGCAGCTCAACAGGCTGCCATTAGACAGCTCGTAGAACAGGCTCTTAAGCTTACCCAGGGTTCCAGCAACCTTTCAAGAATGCTTGAGGAAATCTCCCGTGAGATGGAGGATGTGGAAAAGTCCTTAAAGCAGGGAAAGTACAATGAAAAAATTTTTGAAAAGCAGAAAAAATTGCTTGTGAGACTCCTTGAAGCCCAGAGGTCCATTCACAAACAGGAGTTCACAAGAAAACGAGAATCGAAACCAGGTGAATTCTACAAAATTAAGAAACCACCTGAGGAATTGAAGGAAGAGGTTTTGAGAAAGAGAATAAAATCCCTTTTATTTGACATCGATAGGGACAAAAATATCCCTGAGAATTATAGGGTTTTGATAAAAGCTTACTTAAAATCCTTGCTGGAGGAGTAAAATGAGGGTTGTCTATTCCGATAAATACGTGACAATGAACCTTGAAGGGCACATATTCCCAAATGTGAAATACAAATTAATTCTTGATAAATTGATGGAGCTCGGTGTTGTAAAGGAAAGTGAAATTGAGTCTCCCATTGAAATTTCACCGGATGATTTATTGATAGTCCACGAAAAAGATTATATCGAAGATTTTGTAAGTCTCAAACGAACCTTCAGAATTTTAAGGAGTGAGATGCCCCTTAATGGATCCATCGTTGAGGGGTTTATCCTGATGGCAGGTGGCACACTAAAGGCCTCATACATTGCACTTGAAGACGGTTTTGGGTATCACATCGGTGGTGGATTCCACCATGCCTACGAAGACCACGCCGAGGGATTTTGCTACATAAATGACATAGCATTTGCAATCAAAAAGCTTATTATTGAAGGGAGAATCGAAAGGGCTGCCGTTATCGATTGTGACCTTCACCAGGGAAATGGAACTGCCCATATATTCCGGAACGAGGACCGAGTTTTTACCTTCTCAATCCATGAAGACCCTATTTATCCCTGGCCGAAGGAAAGGAGTGACCTCGATATAGGACTTCCTGCCTTTACTGGAGATGAAGAGTACCTGAAGAGACTCAAAGAGGCCGTGCCGAAAGTTTACGATGAATTTAAACCGGAGTTCGTTGTGTACCAGGCAGGGGCGGATCCCTATGCGCAGGACATTATCGGTGATCTGAGGCTCACTATTAACGGACTCAAGGAGAGGGATAAAATCGTGCTCGGAGAAGCACACAAAAGAGGGATACCTGTTGCAATTACCCTCGGAGGTGGGTACGCTCCTGAATTACAGGATACAGTTCAGATACATGTGAATACGGCCCTTGTTGCCAGTGAATTATTGATGCGTAATTGAGAGTGCACTCATTTTATAGTAGAAACCGATACCACTTTATTTACATGAAATTTTGAAAATTTTTTGATTCAGGTTCCCTGATCTGATGAGGTGAACTTTAAGCTCTACATACAATGAGAAATCGAAGTGAAAGCAGCTATCGTGTATCAGGGATTTGCCGTTGCTGCTCTCAGATTCAATCCTGCTGCCGGTACGCTCTTGCCTATGGGTTACAACCCTATTTCCTATCCACAACTTGACTGTATAAAGTAATTCCCAAAATACTTTTGCACATGAAAAAAATTCTACTTGTGGAAGATGATATTGATCTCCTGGATGTGTACAAAAAGACACTCGAAGCTCTGGGTTATCAGGTCCAGACAGCTTCAAATTTGACAGAACTGAAGAAGAATTCTGGAAAACAATATTCACTTGTATTCCTTGATCGAAATTTTGACGGTGTTCATACTGACGAGCTTCTCAGAAAGGGGGAGGTGAAGTTCAAAGCACCGGTTGTACTTATCTCAGCCATGACTGATGCTGAAAAGGCAGCTGAACTTGTCGAAAAAGGAATAATCCTTGATTTCTGGCACAAAGCCGAGGGACCCGATGGATTGATCCATGAAGTCAAAAAAATTGAGAGAGAAGTAAAAGATGTTCGAACCCAGCTGATGGAATTTTACAACGGAATCTTTGATCTTCCTCACATGAGCAGAAAGCCGGTGAAAAGAAAGATTATTGCTTACTCTCCCAACATGGTGGACGTTATCAGAAAGGCCATAGGTTTTGCCAGGAGTAAGAGCCTCAACGTAATGATTGTTGGTGAGCCAGGGACTGGCCGATCTGCGCTCGCTGATTACCTTCTGGAGCAGATAAAGGGGGCACCAAGAATTATAAAAGTACCACCCGGTCAATGGGGTATCCTTTCGGAGATTGAGGAAACAGAGGTTCAGGTGGGTTATGAGAAAACTCCAGAGAGACCGCAGGATATTGTAGTGGTTATTGATGGGATTGAAGAGCTTCCACGGGATGAGCAGGTTTACGTACTTGGACTCGTTAAAGAAAACGCAGCAAGATTTATCAGCATTGCATCCATGAACATCTTCCAGAAGCTGGGTTCAGGATCGTTTTCTCAAGAGTTGTATCAGTATTTGTCTGGTGGCATCCTCATGATCCCTCCTTTGAGAAACAGGTTAAAAGAGGAGATTGCGCTTCTTATTGAACATTTTCTCCGTATAGAAGAGAAGGAGAGAAAAGTGAAATTGGGGATATCCGAAGAGACCTACAGAGTCCTTATCACATATCCCTGGCCCGGTAACGTTGTCGAGTTAAGACTGAAGTTAAAGAGTACCATTGAGACCCTTCTACCGGGTAAGACAATAATTCAATCGTTTAATCTGCCTCAGGAAGTCATTCAATTTGTTCAGAAGGGCAATGAGCCTCTTTTTGACAAATTTTTACAGGGATTAATCTCTTCCATCGATTTTGCCAGTATCTCCTATGATCAGATTGAGGAATGGGCATTCAAGCTGAAATACACAATTTTAAAGTTGATTATAGAGCAGGCGAATTATAACCTCGACCTTGTAAAGAAATTCTTGAAGACCAATAAAGATATAGAGAAAGACGAGGTTGTGAAGAGAATCTTTGTAGAAAGGAGAAGGTGATGTCGAAAGATAGAGGAATGACTGTCCTGGAGCTCATCATATCCATCGCTATTCTGGCTATACTCATTTCCGTTGCGATTGCACAGTATCAGAAATACTTGTATCGGGCAAGGTCTGTTGAGGCAAAAATAAATCTTTATAACATTAGAAATCTCGAGGAGGTGTACTCCGCTGAGTCAGGGGAGTATATTATGACGGATAGGATACCGGGAGAGCCGCCTCATCCATGGCCAGTTCCCTGGAAGGATCCACGAGGGGAGTTTGCAAAGATTGGATTTATACCTGAAGGTAAAGTTTACTATCGTTACAAGGTCTCACGTTATTTTACAAATGATTTGAAGCGTGAATATTTTTCAGGGAGTTTTGACTCAACATTCGCAAGAGACGGTAAAATTGACATCATGATAATCGCCGCCGGTGATCTTGATGGAGACGGCGAAATCCATGGTAGAATAGATGTTAATAAATACGCCTACTATGGGACAGATGATGAAAATACAAAAATTATAGGACCTCAGTATGATGATTACTGACGTTATTAGAACGGAGAATTTAAGGAAGGTCTATTATCGAAGTTCAATTGGGAAGAAAAGAGAGATTGAAGCTGTAAGAGATCTCAATCTCGTGGTAAATCGTGGTGAAATCTATGGTTTTCTTGGACCAAATGGTGCTGGTAAGAGTACGACGATAAAGATTCTGATGAATCTTATTTTTCCCACGTCAGGCAAAGCCTTTCTGTTTGGCAGTCCGGCGAGCATACCAGATGTAAGAAAACGGGTCGGATTCCTGCCCGAGAATCCATATTTTTACGATTATCTCACAGCTGAAGAATTCTTAAAGTTAAATGCTGATATTTCAGGTGTACCATCAAAAGAGACGAAAAAGCGAATTGAGGAGCTCCTAAATTTTGTAGGACTTGTGGGTTTTAAAAAGACGAGGCTGAAGAAATTCTCAAAAGGGATGCTCCAGAGAATAGGCCTTGCTCAGGCACTCATCAATGACCCTGAGCTTGTGGTTCTGGATGAGCCAACGTCAGGTCTCGATCCCATTGGAAGGAAAATGGTCCTCGATCTCATAAAATCTCTCGGTGAACAGGGGAAAACGGTTTTCTTCAGCACACATATTCTGAATGATGTTGAGTCGGTGTGCACAAGGGTGGGAATTATCATAAAGGGAAAGCTCAGGAAGGATGGAAAAATTGATGAACTCCTCCAGAAATCGGATAAGTACAGAGCCGTGCTTACCGGGATCAGTGAGAAGGACCTGACAGATTTCGATGTGGTTATTTCTGGTGAGAAAGTCATTGTTGATGAACTCAGCAAGGAGAGATTGTACGAGTTGATGGAACTTGTAAAAACCCATAAAAATGCAGAGATTGTGGAGATTACTCGACCGAGGAAAACACTTGAGGAATTGTTTCTGGAGGAAGTTGAAAAGGTTATAAGAGGGGAAGGCTATGAGGCAGATTAAGACTCTATCCTTTGCTACCTTTAAGGAAGGTGTAAGGAGCAGACAGTTTTTAAGTGTGGTTGTTTTTGCCATTTTGATGCTGCTTTCTGCCCTTGTAATGAGCGAGATGTCTTTTTCCGAGAGGACAAAGATTGTCGAGGATGTTGGCCTTTCGTTTATTGTATTATTTGGACTTGTTGTTACCCTTTATGTGGGGATGGAGCTAATTTACAAGGAGATAGATAGAAGGACGATCTATATCATTCTCTCAAAGCCAGTCTCGAGACGGTCCTTCATTTTGGGAAAATATTTTGGGCTTTTGCTCCTCATTCTTGCGCATCTATTTCTTATGATAATAACCCTACTTGTGCTCTTCTACTTTTACGTTGGTAGTGTAGAAATTCATCTTTTAAAAGCGGTCTATATGACTTTTCTGGAACTTTCTATCATAGCCGCTGTAACGGTTCTCTTTTCGAGTTTCTCAACCCCTCAAGTTGCTGGATTTTCAGCACTGTCTTTCTACATAATTGGTCAATCCACGTCTATTATTGGTGCATATCTTTCGAGACAGAAGGGGGTTTTTAAATATCTGATGGAGGTAATTTTCGGGATTTTTCCGAAGCTCGGTTATCTGGACATAAAGATGCAAATTGTTCACAAATTACCCATATCATCAGCAAAATTTTTGTATGCG
>Ga0256833_1001077_pt1 | contig 20532 bp, 18 predicted proteins | sample 356284metaG_FD_190535 | JGI IMG/M metagenome (GOLD analysis project Ga0256833, IMG submission 190535) | Hydrothermal vent microbial communities from Mid Atlantic Ridge, Atlantic Ocean - 356-284 | ecosystem: Environmental > Aquatic > Marine > Hydrothermal vents | place: Atlantic Ocean: Mid... | reverse complement strand
GGTGGGGCGTGTCTTCTGAGGATTCTTTCGAAGAGCTCTGCATAGTCGGGGTGTCCGAGTCTTGTGTAGTGGGATCCTAGCAGGTGTGCGTAGTAGACTATTCTGCCCCTGCCATATTCCGTGAGTGTGATTCCTGCAAGGTGCAGCACACTATCGGGGGCGGGGGCGCTGCGCCCGAGCGTGTACTCGTACCCGTAGGCGCTCCTCCCCAGTCTTGCCCTGGCAAGAACTTTTACCTTGTCTCCCGGCACGATGCGTGGTATTTCGCCCAGTTTTGGCTCGACGCGTTCTCTTATGAAGGCTGTACTGTGATCCCCGAAGGGTACAGCTTCTGGTAGGCCTGTCCAGTAAGTGTCGTACACGGGCTCCCCGGGACGGCCCAGGTGGAGGTAGCTGTAGCCTAGCCATAGTACACCCTCATATTTAACGTCCATGATGTTTTGTAGTGCTAGCGCCTCTCTGTAGGTGTAGTCAGGCCTCATAACCCCGAACTCGTGTGTAGCAATAAGGGTCCCGCCATTCTCCACATAGCCTGCCAGCACGTCTTCGGTAGCATCGTCAATTACCGCCATTCCGGCAGCGACAAGGACTGGAGCTTTCAGGTGGAGGTCCCGCCTGTTGAGGTCCCTGCTGGAGATGAACCTCCAGGGTATATGCCTGTGCATTGCTATGAGCGCGAAACCCTCGACCTCCCCAACATAGTATTCCGGCTTGTTCCAATAGTATTTCTCATGCGTCTCGGTATCGAAAACTATGTACACATGGGATATCGGATCCAGGTTTTCCAGGTATTCCTCCACTCTCTCCAGGACGGAGAATGCCTCCTCGACAGCCTCCAACGCTCTAGGATCGGAAAAGAACTGGCTCGAGAACATGGTTACCTGAGGCTGCCCGCCCGACGCGGCTATCTCGTACAATCCAATCCTCAACGCGGGGCCTGGAACGCTCTGGGGCGGGCGCAAATCGTAGAAGGCGTTCCTACTGACAAAGACCGGCTTCCCCTCTCCGAGGACAGCCTGTGTCAGTTTCGATGCTATAGTGAGCATTCCAGGGCCTCTAACGTCGACCTCGCTAGCCTCTGCAAATACGGCGTCGAGATACTCTCTGCTCCTGTCAACAACTATATTGCCCCGGCCGGCCCAGCCGATCGGATGGCTGTTGTAGAAGAATAATATTTCCTTTCCAGCGGTTTTACCGGCCCGTTTCGCCGCTTCCCGGAGCCTGCTTATAGAGCGTACATTAACGTTGAGCCTCCACTCCCAGGCTTCCCGGAAAGCTATATCCTCGATATTAGCCTCGACCGGCAGGTCGAACCCCGTCTCATGCTTAAACTTCCTCCTGCAATGCTCGCAAAAGCATGCGCGTGGAGGGTCTGGGAGGTAGCGGAAACTGTCTAGGAGTAGCCCGTCCGCACGCGTTATTCTTACGGCCTCTTCGACTTCGGGTATGAAGTATAGATCCATGGCGGGACTATTGGGGCATATTTGCGGCCAGTGCGGGTCTACAACTTTTTTCGCTCTAGGATAGTGTTCTAGGACGACTACCTCCCCCTTGGCGTTTTTCTGCGCCCAGTCCGGGTGCAGTCTGTATATGTACCGGTTGGCTGTGTGCGCGGCCATAACAATAACTTTGATATTATTCTTATTAGCTTTCTCGACCAATTCTTTAACGTCCAGCCTGGAGGTTGGATGCCTAGGATAAAGAGAGCTCCCATCATAGAAGACTCTTCCCCATGCATCTCTAGCAAACACTATTAGAGTGTTAGCATGTATCTTCTTCGCCAGAGAAACTAGAGTGTCAGCGGTTATTTTGTCTGCATAGAAACCGTAGGCATCCTCAATATTAAACTGGAGAACCCTTAGAGGCCTATTCCACCAGCGGGATTCTATCATACTGCCTACACCACAGTTAACCGCTTAGCTCACGCATGAGCGGCTGGAAGGCTCTAGCCCTAGCTTTCCTGCTTTATGTGCTGAGGATTATAATAAGGAATAACCGGCCTAGCATCCTATACTCGCGGCGGCCTAATCTTTGAAACCTCCCGCTTGAAATACTCGAGAAGACTCTTCCTACGCGCCATCCTCTCGGCTCCCTCCCTTAACAGTTCTTCCTGCCATCCGCTCTCGGCTTCCAGCCTTGGAACAGGCGCCGGTCTCCCCGTTTCGGGCGATATGTGGACCATCGTGAAGAAGCTTGTAGCCGCGGTTTTCTCCTCTCCCGTGTAGGGGTTTATCGTTCTAACCCTTACTCCTACCTCGACAGTGCTCCTCCCAACAAAAGTCACTGCAGAGTATATTTCCAGGATGTCCGCGAGCAGTATGGGGGATATGAAATCGGTGGCGTCGACAGCAGCCGTCACTGCGGGACCTTTAGCATAGCGCATTGCAAGTATTCCGGCCAGCTCATCCACAATGTAGAGGAGGCGTCCCGCATGCATAGCATTGTAAGCTACGATATCCTCGGGGTTGACAAGCTTATAGCTTGTCATGTCTAGGCCTTCTCTTATGGGCCTGAGCTCCGGGAAGCCTGAGGGCTTAACTCTCTCCTCTCTCCTTTTAGCTGCGTTATTGTAGAGATCCTCTTCTATAGTGTTAGCCGGCTTGATACACGCATTTACCGGCCTCGGCCTTATATTCTCGTCTACGGCAACATATGTTACGTGAGCCGCAGTTGTCAACCGTCTAGTGTCGGTGAGGGGGTCCTCCTCTTCGACCAGAATGGTGCCCTCCATGCTGGACCGGCCAACATATTCTATCCAGGATGTAATAACAGCGTTCTTGCCGAGCCTGATAGGATTTATGAAGAACACGTTATCTATGTGAGCCAGCAATGCTGGCCCTCTAGCAACTTTCATAGCGCTCATACTACCAGCGGTAACCATCCATTTTAGAGCGTTACCTCCATGCAGGGCGCCCAGCGGGTTTATATGAGTGTTAGTAACTAGCCTGACGGTCTCAACTATAGTATCCCTTATATGATATGTCCTCTTGCACTCCACCGCTAACACCTTCAACAATAAACGGCTTACACTCCCAGAACCCAGTCGGGACCGGGCATTTCTTCACCCGCCCACATGTACCCGCTACTATTCGCGCGTGGGCGTCCGCCAATCTAGCCCTCCCCATCCGGAACATCAAAAGTTAGAGTTTAGAGACTAAAGTATTAGAGCGGGGTACTTACACACCGAAAATAGCGCTGGAGGCCTGCATTACACATTACCAGTACATATCCTGGTGTGCAGGTCGTGGATAAGGAAAAGAGAGGAGTAAAAGTGAAAACGAGAGGAAAGCTTATTAGGAGCATTTCTAGGATTGGAGTGCTAGCAGGGTTTACCTACGTCATTATTTCGCTCATACTCCTAGCTTCCGGCATGCCTCACAGGCACGCCTACACTATGGTCCTGGGAGGACTACTATTGCTCCCCCACTCCGTCGCTATAGCCTATATTGCGAGCACCGCCCTCCGGGGAGGCCCTATACTTTTAGAAATCGTAGCCTACCTTACAATACCATTATTCGTGTTACCTATCGAGGGGGTTTTCCACAAGTACGGGTTGTCTCTAGCGTATTTCGCCGCACTATCCCTTTTAACGGCGGCCTCCTCGTTCGAGGCATCATCCGGCAGGAAGGGGAGTATACAGCTCAGCCTGCGGCTCGTAGGATTAACCTACATTCTAGCGTCGATCGGCTCCATTGCGGCGATATACTTGGACGGTACAGTAAAATTCTCCTACCTGGCAATACTTCTGGCATCAGCCTACCCGTTACCGCTAATCCTATCTGTAACAAGCCACTCGCTCCCGGGAACCTTTCAGGACGGGCCTAACACTATAGGCGCCTATACAGACATGGCCCTCTACTACGCCACGGTCGGCCTGCTCGCATCGCTCCATGCCAGGCTAGCAATGGTTGTCTTAGCGGCCGCAGCCCTGCTATATGTTTATGCAGGCAAACTCTATAGGATCCCGTATTATAGGTTCAAAATTCCCGCAGGGTTGGACCGCAGACATCCCGCGAGGGCCGGGATGGAGTATTTCTTGAAAGGGCACTACCATGCGATCATACTCTCCCTGGTCGTTGCAGCCTGCTCCCTGACCGCATCTATAAGAGGAGAGTGCTGGACTCTCGGCGTCGTCCACACAGTAGTATTAGGCTTCGTCTCAATACACTTCATGATACATGGACCCCTAATGCTGCCAGTAATATTAGGCGTTCGCCACGCTAAGAACTATCACACGCTAAACTTCCATCTCAACACGCTTGCAACCATACTATGGCCCATAAATGGTAGCGCAAGCTTCGCCCTATACGTAACAGCGCTCATCCTCGCACTACTAATAGTTGCTGGACCGAGAAAGATTAACCTCCCATTAATATAGCTAGATAGCAGGGGCTGCAGGCCGCGGCTGGCGGCCACGGCCGAACACTAAAAGGCCGAGGAAACTCCACCCTCCCCGCGGAGGCCGGACCCCGCGAGGGGTGCGGGTGATACCCGCGGCAACGGCACAGAAACGACACGGCCCCCGGGCATGTTGATGACGCTGCGAGGCCGTCCAGGCAACTGGGCGGCAGTAACCAGCAGATGAACCCGGGGGATGCGGTGAAACGGCCGTCCCCGGCGGAGCAAGGCCCCGGGGAGATGAGGTCCGCGCGACAATCCCGGGGGGTGACCGCTAAGTCGAATGCCGCCGTAGTACAGAAGGTGGGTTATAGCCGCGGCCTGCCCCCACGCCTGGGGATATGCATGCTAAGACTAGGAAATAATACGCCTACAACTATCAGCTAAATAGACGATGCGCACATCAGAAATCCAGCCTGTGCCTCCACGGGCCTTTAGCAAGCACTACTAGGGGAGGAACCAGGAAATGCCGAATAAAAGGCTCGCAGTTAAAGACGCGTACGGCAGGTATCTTAATAATCTAAGGATAGCTGTTACTGCAGAGTGCAACTATAGATGCATATTCTGCCATATTGAGGGGGAGCCCCTGGAAGGCCCTGTAAAGCCCGGCGTTCTCTCCGCTCAAATAACTAGCGGAGAGTATGCTCTTATCGCTGAGGCAGCCTGGAGGGTGGGTGTCGACAAGTTCAAGCTGACGGGCGGCGAGCCTCTGCTGAGAGCTGATATTGTCGATATTATTCGTTCTATCCGAGAGTCCGCTCCTAAGGCTGAGATCTCTATGACTACTAACGGGTACTTTCTGGAGAAACTTGCAGTAACAATGCGCGAGGCTGGGCTTCAACGTGTTAACGTGTCGGTTCACAGTTTAGACCCTGAACGCTACGCTTTTATAACGGGGGTTCCAGGGCTCGATAGGGCTCTTCGCGGCGTTAAGGCGGCAGTCGACTCCGGGCTTGGAGTTAAAATAAACATGGTAGTATTACGAGACGTTAATAGTAGCGAGATATGGGATATGCTAGAATATGCCCGGGCCCATGGGGCGACGCTACAGCTTATAGAGCTCCATCCTGTAGGGCTTGGCGCAAGGTTCTTCCAGAAGTATTTCTACCCGCTCTCTAAGATTGAACGGGAGCTCTCAGCCAGAGGCGCTAAGGTACTGCGGAGGAGCCTTCATAACAGGCCCGTCTACATCTTACCGGACGGGGCTAGAATAGAGATTGTCAGGCCGTACTCGAACCCGCTTTTCTGCGCTGGCTGCACAAGAATAAGGCTCGGACCCTTCGGCGATCTATCACCATGCCTTAACTGGAGGGGTCCAAGACCCTCAATACTCGGCATACTTAAGAATAGAGAGTTGTCGCGGGAAGAGAAGATCATCCTTATTGCTAGCAAGATGGTCGACCTGGTCGCACAGAGGAGGCCGTACTATCTCTGGCCTGTTAGGGACGGGCAAATACTGTATGAACCGGGAGGAGTGAATACGAACAATCGTACTGGAAGGATGAGCATCCCTAAGAGGCTCTACTTCTTAAAGGTAAAGGAGGAATTAGAACGCCTGCAAGCTGGAGGAGGAAGCCCGTAGCCCAGAGCCCAATGCCTAGCACGTTCAGGCCTGTACACTCTAATAGGACACCTATTATGCCCGTTATGGTACCGTAGAAGAGCAGCCCTGAATCAACACTAAAAGGACACCCAACCATCTTTATAGCTTCTGCCGTTGAAATCGCGAGCATAAACGCTATCGCAGTACTCGAAGCCGCAGCCTGCGGGGGGAGCACGGCAACTAGAGGGGCCACAATGGTGATCGATAGTGGATGCATCTTCCCCGAAAGAGACGCGGACACTAGTCCCGCCATTAGAACGCAGCACGCGGATGCCAAGCGTATTGCATCTGGATTCCAGACGCCGCCAGCTTGTGCTGGAAACGATACTATGAACGGCACGCTCGACGAAGAGAATACTGCGAGCCCTGCGTTAACGCCGGCCCGTGCTGACGCAATTATCGATGCTAGGTACGTGAGTATAAGGCCCAGCAGTCCCAGCCTAGGGTTGCCTGTGAATGTTAAAAGCCATGCCGATCCGACGATTAGTATTATAATACTTACAATATACTTATAATTATATAAAATTTTTATTGCTAATGATAAGGCTATGAGGCTCGTAAGAGCTAGAGAGAACGGGATTGTCGTATCATACACTATTGCTAGCAGTGCTAGTAAACCGGTACCCGCGAGGAGTAGACACGGCGGGTCCGTTATTCTGCACTTACCGTTCTCAACAGGCAAATTCTACACCTCCAAGGGCTAGAATAGCAACTTAAGCTGCACTGACACTGCTAAGATATGCTCTAATGGGAGCAATAGGAAGACCACGCCTACAAGGGGGCTAGCATATTTTATCATTTCTCTTGCTGCTTCCCTGCTCGGATTAATACTAAATAATTTTATTTTTCTTAAAGATTTTATAACAAGTATTATAGTTATTATTAAAGTTATAATACCATATTTCTCAAAAACAATAAATATAAATAAAATTAATGGTACCATTATGACTGAAAAAACTGCAAGCAATGCGAACGTCCCGGTTCCCAGCTCTCCCGGAATAGTGGGTATACCTGCCCTGGAATAATCATTATAATAGTAATAATGAATGAAGGCAACATGGAGGGGCTGCCACACATACACTATACCGGCCAGTAGAACTCCTGGAAGGCTTATCTTTCCAGTAGCAGCCGCCCAGCCTCCCAAGGCGGGCATGGACCCGGCAACACTCCCGAATAGCAGGCTCCACTCTGTGCTCCTCTTAGCTATTTCGGTGTAGGCTATAATATCAAAGTACAATCCTATGAGCGTTGCAAGCATAACCCACTTATTTATCAGGCCCGCAGCAATAGTCCCAACAAGTATGAGGAGTGTTATCCCCGCAATAGCCTCCTTCTGGCTTAAAGCCCCCGAAGGTAACGGCCTCTTGCTCGTTCTCGGCATTATCTTGTCTATGTCACTCTCAATATACATGTTCAGGGCTGTAACTCCACCCGCAGAGCCTAGACCTGTTAAGAAGAGTAGGAGGAGTGTTTTCAGGTTAAGGCTTCCTCCCCCTATAAAGTATGCGCCATACATAGTCCACATAAGCAAGGCTAGCTGGGTCGGTTTTGTCATTACAAGTAAGAGTTTTATCCTCTCCAGCAGCCTGCTTTGGCCCATTTTGATCATACTCCTCTGTGTCCCAGCGTCCTCTGTCGGGCTACGGTTGCTTCCGGTCTTAACACAGTTCACAGTCAAGCCTTATCATTATAGCTTTATATAATGCGGCGGGCCACGGGTTACTGTAAGGGTCTCCCCTATAGCGGACGGGTGATGGGTAGGTAAGCCTCCCAGCTTATTGTGGTGTTGCAGTGTGACCGCACTCCCGATAGCGGATGAGAACCCCTTTACCAATTATATGCCCAAAATGAACTATACATTAATATTATTAAATATAATAATATTTGCAATAGGAATGTTGGCCCCATGGATCCTGGTTCCCGGCGCCACAACCTACGACCAGGTGGTCAACACGCTCGGATTCATACCAGCATATATCGTGACAGGCCACAGACTCTATACATTCATAACATCAATGTTCCTGCACGGCGGAATCGTCCACCTGCTCGGGAACATGCTGTTCCTCTACATTTTCGGAGATAATATCGAGTATGTCATGGGCTCAGCAAAGTATGCCCTTTTCTACATAATAAGCGGTATCGGAGCAAGCATAGTATACATCGCGGCTCTCGCCCTCAGCCCAGCGTCATCCATTATAAACGCCGAGCTCGCGACCGGCGTGAACCCCTGGCTTATACCCGCCATAGGAGCCTCAGGAGCGATCTCGGGGGTCCTTGGAGCATACATTCTACTCTTCCCTACCAGCATGGTTAGACTTATAACGTTGCTAGGTTTCATACCGTTCGAATTCGAGATGCCAGCGTTCGCCTTCATAGCAATATGGTTTTTCTACCAGCTATTCTACGGCCTAGCAACAATGCTTACAGGCTACCAGGCTGGAGTCGCATTCTGGGCCCACGTGGGAGGATTCATAACCGGTATAGCGCTAACACCTTACGCCGTGAACCATGAGCGTGTAAGACACGTCGAGATATACAGGCTGTAAGACTCCGGTTCAACACTCAAAAACGGTAGGAGCCCACAATAACAATGGAGAGGTGTCCTCCCATTGCCAGATTTGAACCCGCTATTGGAGGCGTACCTAGCCACACTCTCAGCCCCTATCAAGCCGGGAGCCGTCCACAGGCTAGCCAGGGATATAGAGTACGATATACGGCTCTTCGAGTATGTTGCTGCCATAGATTTCGCGGGAGAACTATTTAAGAGAAGCTATATGATCGCTAGGGGCGATCTCGAGGCTAGAAATCTAGGCCTGGGCAGGCATATTGCTGACGCGTTAAAGAAGGCTTTCGAGAGAACGGGACTAAAACCGCTGACAGGAATGATCGTTTCATTCCTCACAATGTCATCTCTAGCCGGCTACTATGCGGGCATGAGGGAGGGCGCGACTATCGAGGATGCGGTTCGCCGGGGCGTCAGGGTTCTCCTATATTCGGCCCAGCCTGAGGATACCGTGTTCCTAGTCGACGGGTTAGAGGCTGTAGGGGACTCCGATCTAGTACTACTACTGGACGATAAGGGATTAACGAAGAGGAGAATAACTATGAACAATCTAACACTGGGAGACCTATACGAGGTTCTCTCAGCAATAGACACGGGATTCTACCTCAACCTGAGGAGGCTATCAAAGATTTTCGAGCTTAGGGATATTATACGGGGCGCCCCGAACATTATAGGCGGAATTGTCGAGGCGTACCTCAAACTCGCAGATGAAAGCGGGATCCTAGACATGAAAGCGGTTCTCACGTCAAAGAACCCTATCGCAGAGCTTGCCCACCTCGACGCTAGAATAGCGGATAGGAGAAAATGTAATAGGCTTCTAGGCGCGGTCCTAGCGGCGACAACTATAGCTAACTATGAGGGGCCGCTACGCCTTCCTAGGCAATAAAATTGGGTTTAACGAGGATTCCACTATAGTTCTAACTATCTCTTCCCTACTCGGTATTCTGGGCATAGTACCGTCCCCGTACATGTCGACTGCATACCTTATAGTTTCGACCGTCTCCCTCACAACATCCCTGTGGGTGAGCCCGAGGCCCACTATTTCTCCTTCTGACACTACAATGTTTCCTGCCACACTGACCATGCTGGGCATAATCTTGCCCCTGAGAACATCTTCTAGGCTACCATCGTAGCCGACAATATCGCCGCGCCACGACATACCATAATCCTCGTATCCGCCTACGGTAGCCCTGTAAAGCACGCCTCCAAGGTCTGGCGAGTACGCCTTTATGATTGCCGGTATTAGTCCTCCTGTCGTCCCGACAAGATGCGGCCAGTCGCTCCCGAAGCTTGTCACCCCGTCTAGACTTCCCCTAAGCCTCCGGTAGAGTAGAGCGTTAGTTGCAGGACATGAAGAGCATCTCAAACCTAGGTCGTTGAAACTGTCGTTGAGACAGTGCACAGCCACTATCCTCACGCCGCGCGCGTGGGGCAGGGCCCGTGCTGAGAACTGCTGTTTCTCGCTCACCCCTTCGCTCAGATGGATCCCAATGGGACCCCTCAACTGTTTCGTAAGCCTTATCGAGTCGACAAGCATTTTGTCCGAGGAATATGCCAGGCTGTGGACGAAAACGCCTAGCCTTAAGAGACTGTCCTGAACGTAGTTCTTGTACCGTTCAATAGTTTTCCGGAGGTCTGTTGGCGTGCTCCAGCCCTCCTTTCTCATAACGGTTGGCAGGAGAACGAGCCGTGGAGATACGGCGGCCCTCAGCTTGGCTTTAAGATTAGCCTCTAACCTCCCTGTGAACGCTACCAGCGTGGTCCCCTCTAGGAGGGCCCTGTACATTGCAAGTTCCGCAAGCCTCGATGATAGGCCTATATCTCCTCTAACCTTTGCCTCGTCGACATGTAGCTGTCTCGTGTTAAGCCATTCGTAACTATTACGCCACGCCCTGCCGGGTTCCAGGCCCCCATCTACTACCTGTGGGTGCATGTGCGTGTCAGAGAAGCCTGGCATGAAAACAGTCTCATAGAACGTGTCGACCGGGAATGGCATAGAAAACCCTTCTATTATTCTCCCACGTAAAACCGCAATATCGGCCTCTAATACCGGCATTTAAACCTGCAACCCCCATTTTCAACCCTTGTGCTATACAGCGTTGCGTTACGAGAATTTAAGAAGGCTACTCGTATGTCCAGGAGTACTTGTGAAAAACTATATCCTATGTTTGAATACTTTAGAGGTCGGGACAGGTTGGGGTGCATAGTACAATGGTTGACGTCCTGATTATAGGTGCTGGAGCGGCCGGCATGGCTGCAGCGTCGAGAATCAAAAGGCTCAAACCAGACTATAACGTTACGGTGGTCGAGAAGACAAAATATGCGAGCTTCGCCCTATGCGGGATACCCTACCTTGCCGGGTGCACTGTTAAAACTATAGATGAACTGCTCTACTACAAGCCGGAATATTTCGCTAAGAAACGAGGAATAAACATGCTCCTGGAACATGAGGTTGTAGGCATAGACAAGAATACGCAGACGGCAACAGTGAAAAACTTGAAGACCGGCGATACGATAGATCTCCACTGGGACAAGCTGGTATTAGCCACTGGTGCTAGGAGCAGGGCTCCCGAATTCTGGCCGGAAATAGAAACATACGAGAACGTGTTCTACATAAAACATCTAGACACTGGAGACCAGGTTAGAAATTACGCGTTACATCTACCGCATGGCAGTACAGCCGTCGTTGTAGGAGCAGGATACGTTGGCCTAGAAATGGCCGAGAACCTTGCCAATCTAGGCTTGAAAGTCGTCCTGGTCGAGGCTCTAGGCCAGGTTGCCCCTAGAGCCCTAGATCCCGACCTTGCAGAAATAGTCCGAGAGCGGCTTGAAAGTAAAGGCGTGAAAGTAGTCCTTAACGCCCCTGTAAAAGAGTTTAGGGGGCGAGACGGAAGGGCGACCAGCATCGCTACGGAGGAGGGTGAAATAGAGGGGGACATGTTTGTTGTAGGAGTCGGTATACGGCCTAACACGGAGCTCGCAGAAATGATTGGCGCCAGAATAGGTGAGACGAGAGCTGTATGGACTAATGAAAAACTCGAGACCAGCGTTAACAATGTATATGCGATAGGCGATGTCGCAGAACACACGGACATTGTATCGGGTAGACGCGTCTGGAGGCCGTTCGCGCCTGTAGCAAACAAGATGGGCTATACTGTCGGGAACATTATTGCTGGGAGAGACGCGTATTTCCCTGGCAGCGTTGGAACAGCAGTATTCAAAGTTTTCGGGCTTACAGGTGCTAGAACGGGCCTCTCAAAGAAGGAAGCCGAAAAGGCGGGCTTCACGCCCGTAGAGGCTAGCCTTGAAGGTTCCACTAAAGCGCACTACATGCCCGGAGCAGTTAAGATAAAACTGAAAGTTATAGCCGACCAAGATACTGGACGGCTCCTCGGCGCCCAGGCCGTTGGCGACAGCGAAACCGTGATGTGGAGGATAAACGTTATAGCAGGTCTGCTTACAGCAAGAGCGACAGTATGGGACCTCTTCTACTCCGACCTGGGTTACGCTCCTCCACTAGCGCCTGTCTGGGACCCCCTGATAATTGCTGCTAGGCTTCTAATGAGAAAGATAGGTCCGCGTCCCGTGAAACAGTAGAGAAATAGGCGGTAACGAGCACCACACTATAAAGCGGTTATAGGGCCGGGTCCCCCCGCTCCGGGAGGAGGCCCCCGATGCTTGGGGGTTAGAGCGATGATCTGGAGCCGGCTTCCACCCGGCCCCACATTATCTAAATATTTTACAATTCAAATGAAAGACTGACCCTATCCCCATCTTCTAAACCAAAAAACTTCCTCAAATACTTATCAGCTACTATTTCGACAACATCCCTAGAGTAGACTGTTATCTCGGGCCTTACAATCCAAGCACTATACCCGTTGATTCTCACCGGGTACGCGTAGACTCTGGCAAGTTTTGCTCCCTCAATACGGGGAGGCTCAATTACATGTTTAGGTATTCTTTCAAGACACCTGTTAAACTCGTCGACTATATCGTTATCGAGTTTAACGTTAAGAGTTCCCGGATATGGAGTGAAACCCAGTGCTCTCCTAAACTCTCTCGCATAAATACTAACATAAAATGACCCTTCCCCTCTACCGCTGAATACTGTCCCGTGGTATTCCCTCTTACAAGCTTCTTCCTTCAATCCTGGCACCACTAGGTTTTGAAGCGTTGAGGCCACGTACTTATTTGTCGGGATAATTGGGCTTCTCAAAGTGTTCAACCCTTACCATTTTAAACTGGTTAGGGTTAGCCACTCAATAGCACGGTGCATGATGGATGCGTAATAACAGGCTGGCTGCCCTGGCGGTGGCTGTTATAGCAGTGTTATTGATCCCATTATCGCTGGCCGCTTTGACTGCTCACGCCGCTTCAACCCCCTCAGCCCCGAAACTTCGCTTCGCAATAAATGGGACAAAAATCATCATTAATAATGATTTTTATAATTTAGAGCTTGACTATTCGAAGGGAGGAATAACCTTCCTCGAAGCCAAAAACGATCTAGGCAAAAGCATAATCACAGTGCAAAACACCACTGTACCAGCATTCTCCATAACGATACCCGGGAATAACACTACAATACTACTGAAAAACGGCATCCTAGACACAAAATATGTCAGCAACAATACTATAATAATAACTATAAAATATAATTATAATAATGAGACTATAACGCAGCTCTACGAGTTCTACAGCTACTCACCATTCATATACACACAAATATATTACACGGGCAACCTCACGCTCACAATAAACCTCCCAGCAATCTATCCTAACAATACACAAATGCTCACCCTATACTCTTCATACAAGGAGAACAAGCTCACCCTGGAGAAGATTGAAGGCAACGGGATTGCGCTCCTCAAAGGATTACCGTTGGGCTTTCTTGAAGCTGAAATTAGTAGTGCTAAGAATAGTACAAGCCTTGAATACGTTGTTGCAGTGAAGCCTAGTGGGGCAACACCAGTCCTTCTAAATTTAACCGTAGAGAACAAGACTGGGGCGATGCTCGAGAAGGACCTGGGACTTACATATGTCATACCAGGCGGTGGCCCCCACACTGTGGGCCTTGAGGCGGCATATTCGAACTATTTACCGCTAGTGGTGGCCACTCCACCATTTGGAACTATAATATCTAATATCACTAATATAAATAATACATTATTGCTTGTTACAAGCATAAATAAATTTATAAATCAGACAAAAAGAGAGATCAAAAACCTAAACGACCAAATAAACAATTTGCTAGATAAAAACAGGCAGCTCCAAAAACAGCTGGACACGTGCAAGGGGCAAATTGACTTCCTAAAGCAGGAAATAAAGGCGGCACAAGACCAGGCTGCTGTTATTAAGATAAGACTCCAGCATACAGGCATGAAAGAAGCAGCGTTCTTCGTTATAGGCGTAATACTTGGTCTCATAGGAGGCCTTTACGCCGTTAATATAAAAAGGTAGGAATTATTCTCTAACAGCTAAGAGTCTTATCAGGCCTCCAATATTCTCTATCTTCTCCAGGTTCCACGCTCGTATTAGGAACTCTCTCGCTCTTTCCTCTGGTAGGAGCCCGCTAGTTATGCGGAGGAATTTCTGTTCAACGCCACCCCTATCTAATGGGTTCTTGAAGTGTCCCGGCGGGTATACTGATTCTTCGCTGTAAATCTCCCCGTTTTTCAAGCGTAATGTTATCTTGTTGCCTATCCCTTCGGGGTAGAGCCTATCGTATTCATCGTTAACCTTAATTTTCATTCTAGCCATAACCTTCCTAACATCCTCGGCTAGGAATCTTTCGGGCCTAAACGTGTCGGTCCAAACATGGCCGTCTAGCAGTGCTGCTGCCACTATGTATGGTAGGCTGTGGTCGGCTGTCTCCCGGGTGTGAGGGTCCCACTTCTCCTTATCTTTTACTATTATATTATAGCTTACTGTGAAAGTATCTACTTCTACACTGTCAATATCCTCGGGCTTCAGCGCCCCCGTTCTCTCTCTAAGCTTTAAGGCGGCCTCGACGGCACTCATAGAGTGGTACTCTACGGGCCAATACTTGATGCTTGTCCTAAGAATTCTATACCCGTTCTCTCCCAGTTCTGGCAGCTGGAAGCTGTCGCCGCAAAGGCCTACCCTGAAAAACCCGTATTCTCCCTCGAATACGGGCTTGGGCCCCGTCATTCCCCGCCATGCTAGCACTGCGCTGAAAAGGCCGTTCCTGGAGGCATGCGCGGCGGCACAACCCTTCCACATGCTGAGCTCTCCGGCCCGTGTCTGGCGCAGCGCGAAGCCTGTTGTCGCGGCTATATTGATGGCTTCCTCCATACGGCTAGCATCAAGCCCTAAGACTTTCCCTGCACCGACTGCAGACCCGATATTTATATAGACTGTGTGGTCCCATCCCCGCGCTCTAACGCTATATGCGTCCGCCAGGGCACCTATAACCTCGTAGGCGGCAACGATAGCTTCGATAATCCTGTCTCCTGGCGCGTCTACGAGCTCTGCGGCTGCTATTATAGCTGGTATGCTATCGCTTGGGTGCAGCGCTTCTTTTGACAGGTAGGTATCGTTGAAGTCGAAATATCGGCATGCGCAACCGTTGGCAAAGTCCACTGTGTCGAACGATCCTCTCGATCTCGTTCCCCAGACGGTTGCTGGGAGCCTGCTTCCTGCTGTGGACTCCGCAACCCACCTTGCTATTCTTACTGGCTCCTCGTTGAAAGCTCCTATCGCGACGCCTAGCGTGTCTATGAAGCGTTTTTTAGCCTCCTCTACGGTCCGATCGTCGAGATCCTTGAAGGACAGCTGGGAAGCCCACTCCGCTATGCGACGTGCGATAGACACTAACGGTCCCCCTTCGTGTTGTTAGGAGAACAATCCAACTATAAGGATCTATGCGCTGGCAACCTATTTACTACCATTATGCGCACTATTATCTGAACGGTCTACAGTCTCAGCCCGTGACTAAGCGCTACACGGGGAGGGCTAACATCTTGGAGCCGCCATACCTTGTAAGTATTGAAGCTTTCGCCTCGAAGAGGCTTGGAGGGGTGCCTGTCAGGGTATTACTATCCGATCCCGATGTCATTGAAGCGGGAAAACGTCTAGCCCGCTCTATAATAAAAGATGGAAGCCTAAACCTTGATATGGAGCCTTCCCTCGCCATACCGGGCTTTCACGCGGTTCTAGCCGCCGCGGCACGTGCAAACAACACTCTCCTGATAAAGACGATAGCCGACGCTGTCCGCCGCGATGCTCTAGCCTTCTTCTCTAGATTTGAACAGGAGAAACTTCCCATCTTATCTAAACGTCTGGGAATTAATATTAGCGTTTCAGACCTAAGCATTCCATGGCTTGTCGAGAACGGGAGAATAATCTACAAGAAGCTCGAATATTCCATTGGCCTCCCAGATTTTCTCAGTATTGCGGCCCGTTCTAACAACGAACTCCTCCATCTCTCTAACTCGTTCCTACTGGCCGGTAGAGTCTACCTGGACAAGCCCAGGCTTGTCCTTCTACTAGCGGAAGCCTCCTATTGGCGCGTTTTCAGGCTGGTGGAAGACTACTCCGAGAAATATTCTGATATTGAGATGCTCGATCAGATAGCAGAGGAAGCCGGCAGAGCACTATCGTCTCGGAGCTCCCGCCCTGTAAGGGAGGATTGGCTCCCAGACTGTATCAGGCGGCTCCTGACCGATGCGTCGAGCAGGGGGTTAAACCGGGAGGAGGCGTACGTTCTGCTCTCATTTTTCGCATCACTAAACGCTGATCCCTACAGCGTCGCGGACATTCTCGTGAAATATAAGGCCGCTCCCCCCAGTGCTGCGCTCAACATTGGCGATGTCTTACGGGAGATGCGTGGGTACACGCCATATAAGTGTGATAGCGATGCGGGGCGGAGGGTTTGCCCGGAATGTAGAAAATCTGGGCTGCTAGAAGAATACTTTTCCCATGCTAGGCGCAAGGCCCGGGGTCGTGGATGAGCGCATCTGCGAGGTCTGCTAGGCCTGCTCTAGCCTCTTCCATTGTCTTATTAGCATGGCCGACTATAGCGTCTAACGTTCTCCTGTTTAGGCTAACCGTGAGGGCACAGTTAAGCTTGAGAGGAAAAGTATACTGTACACCGCTCATTAACTCCACGGCATACCCTGCCGAGGGATTTATAGCGATAATACCGCTATGTTTGAACCCATACCTTCTCGCGATCCCCATAAGATGAGACGCGCAGTCGATGTTTGGCGTTCTGACATGAATTATGGGCCCGCTAACACGCATCCAAACATTGCAGTACGGCGCGCCAATCATTCTCTCTAAAATATCTGTATCGATCGGATGATGGGTTTTATGTATAATCCGGGCTGCCTCCTCACCGGCACGCTCCCAAGGCTTTACTCCCTCTATGAAGGCAATTCTGCCTATACACGTGCTTGTCGTGACTATTTTCTCGACACTATTGAGCTTTTCGACTATACCCTCTATACCCGGGTCTAGATAGCCTACGTCTCTCTCCCTGGCTAGCGTCTCCCATATCCTCGCTTTCTGGTCACTCCAAGGCTCTCGCCTGCCCACTACTTCTCGACCTCCACATCAACCACTGTTTGCACGAGCCTGGGACCGACGCTTCTAACCTTTCTAGCACCCGTAAAACGGAACCTTTTAACGCTCTCCAACCCGGCCAGTGCGCCTGCTACTAGCTGGATAGACTTTTCTCTCGGGTCTCCCTGCTTGTCCGCCTTAACGTGTAGGTACACGTGTATGAAACCGCGGCTTCTAATAGCGTCGACGGCCGCAGGCAAATATTCGATTGCAAGCTCGGGTAGCGGCATGAGAACTCTATCTGCCACTCCCCGAAGACTCGACTCTACAATTTCTCTCGCGTCCCCATGTAATGCTCTAACCTTATCGGCGACCCTATTTATCTGGGCATTAACCCTTATTAGCTCCACTGCGTACGGGTTGATATCTATACTGTAAACGATTCTCGGTTGAGATTTACACGCTATTATTATAGAGAATAATCCTGCACCCGCAAACATGTTTATGACCGTCTCTTCCGGCTTGACGAGCCGCGCTATTCTCAGGTGCTCATAGCTGAGCCGTGGCGTTATGAAAACTCTCGAAAGGTCTACTCTAAACCTGCAGCCGTGCTCCTTATACTCCGTTTCCAGCCTCTCCTCGCCTGCCAGATGTGTGAAGCTCGTTCTAACCCTGTATGGCCCATCAACGGGGCCGGAGGCGAGCCACACGGATCTTATGTAGGGGAGCCGTTTTATGAGCTCCTCGCCTATGAGTTTTAACTCTTCCAGCTCTATAGCGTTTGGCGGAGCCCTTATGATCGCAATATCGCCAACAATGTCTATTCTCTTCCAGACGATACGGGACTTCTCTTCTCCTAGAACCTGTGCAGCTATCCTTCTAAGCAGCGGCTCTCGTACCAACCGGTCCCCCTATACGATAAATACTTCTTTCTGGGCGCTTAACTCTTAATAGATGTGGATTATTCAGGGCTTGGAGGTTTATTGTCTATGGCCGGCTCCTCGAACCGGCAAGAAGCCGAGGAGGAATTGCTGCTTAGGGCTGCCCGCCTGCTAGATATGGCTAAGAGGTTGGGAGATGATGAGCGGCGGGTCTTGTCTTATTTTATGAAAAATGTTTCTGTAGGCGATATAAGGGCTGTTCTAGACCTTGAGCGGCTTGGGGTTAAAAACGCTGAGACGATAATAGAGCGTCTTATAGATCTCGGGTTCCTAGAAAAGGGGACGGACTGTTACAATCTTTCTAAGCCGCTCCGCGTGTACGTTTTCCGCAAGCAACGTTAGAAGTTGATCTCCCCTGTAGCCTCTACCCTGCGTCCAAGAGCAGTTCCGCTGGCCAGCACTATAAGCCTGGAGGGTCTCACAGGCATACGGGAGAGGTCCGCCTCGAAAGTGACGTTCCTCGTCTCGCCGGGTTTTAGGGTGCCAATCTTTTTTCTTGCCAGTCTAGCGCCCAAACCCATTAGCGATACTATAATATTATTAATAGTTGATTCTCCATTATTAAATATAGAAATACTAACCTTTATCTTGCCACCGCTAAACTCTGTATGATCGATGCTAACGCTTAGACTCGACTTCGGCACCAACTGCTCTAGAAGGTATAGGTCTGTTATAACCGCCTTCCTGGGATAGTATCTCCTCTTACCTTCCAAGTATCTTACTGAGACCGGTATAAGGCTCCCCCTGTAGTCGAAGCTCATTGTTAAAACTGTGCTTTCGAACCCCGTTATCCGGCGTGGACTACTGCCGGCTACTACCACTTCGAACTCGGCTTCTGTCGAGGGGGAGTGTATTATGAGTGAGGCCTCCCGCTGACCCCCCATATAATCGTAAAATGGGGGATACTCTACTGTTACCTCTCCTGGCTCCAGGGTTCTCCCCCCAGTAAGCATTGAGAAGGAATATCTCGCATCAACATTTTCAACGTTGTAAACAACCACTAGGCTTAGATCTCTAATAATTAGCGGGCTCATCATGTCGTAGTAGAATAGCGCCTTATGTAAATGCCACCGCCCGAGCTTGTCTGCCAATAGAGGCTTTACGTCATAGGCAACCTTATAGTATATTGTGTCTTCAAGCTCGACGCTGAGCTGAGGCTTGAGCTCTCTCGCAATACCCGATCTGTCAACCATGAACTTTACCCTAAACGGTGGCGTAGCATCTTTTGGCGCTTCGAATCCGAGCGTGAGAAGAGCCTTCTCCACCCGGTTTGAGGCTGGAGTTAGTCCTAGCCATACGCCCAGCCTGGTAGATGCGCCTGGCACAGCACCTAACAGGTCGCGCCCTGTATAGCGGGAAACGTTTACAACACCCTTCCCCTGCTCTACTACCAGCTTGTCGAGCTTTCCTTGCATACTCGAACCCTCGAGAGTACCCTGGGTGTTCTTGCTATGATACAGCGTCCCCTCACGACATGTGCTACTCTACTTCGAGTTTAATACTGTGTTAGTACCACCAGGTATTAAGGAAGTTATGCTCGTTCACCATGTAAAGAGGGTTCTTCTCCGCGAGGCAGACTCCCGTCATTATACATTTACCGTTCGAGCCGCACCCGCCTATCTGCTCGCATCCCGAAGTACAACCGTTCCTGCAGGTTGGAGCGCTCCTGGTGCAGCAATGCCGTCCGAATTGCCATAAGAGATCGTCCATTATGAACGGATCTATGCCTCCCGCCTGAGCGGCGATACGGTATGCGAGCCTCGCATTATAGCGTAGTATGATATCCTCTTCTGGGGAGAATTCTATGCCGGCCGCTATCTTTTCTAGGACCTCGGCATCGACGTCGACAATACCAGTTCTTATAGCGATACGGGTCAGGTGGTTGTCCACGGGAACCTCCTTGTTCCATCCATCCCATACGGGAAGTATCTTTCTTCGCTCTAGAAATTTTGCGAGCAGGAATGGTTTCTTCTCTACGGGGTCCTGGTACGCGGTAAAAATTTTCAGCCTATCAATAAACCCCTCGCCTACATTACGTCTTAGATATCCTTTAGATTCAACCACAATCCTATACGCGCTACCCCCGTAGAGCTTCTCGAGTTTTAAGCCTAGATCTCTGAGCAGCGCTGCACGCACCTCGGGGTCTGGTGGTGCTATTCTCCTCCCGTCATGCTTCTCGGCGGAAAACAAGTTTCTAATATCATCAATCTTGACTGCTGCCAGTCTTCTGGCAGTGAAGAATTCTGGGTCATTGTCGAATATCTTTTTACCCAGCCGGTAGAGAAGGTCCGCTCCATGGTAGAATTCGCCGTCAACTACTCCCTCGTAGGGTCTTCCCGGCCTGCTGAGCCTGTGGTCCAGTGCAACCATTACTAGGAAATATGCTGTGATTTTTTCGCGGCTCTCCTCCTCTCCGGGGTAGTACCTGGGATCTGTGAAAGTGTCCGGCACTATTCTTTCTAGGATTCTGGATAGTGCTTTCCCGAAGGCCTCCGCTCTCTCTA
>Ga0256833_1001076_pt1 | contig 20540 bp, 17 predicted proteins | sample 356284metaG_FD_190535 | JGI IMG/M metagenome (GOLD analysis project Ga0256833, IMG submission 190535) | Hydrothermal vent microbial communities from Mid Atlantic Ridge, Atlantic Ocean - 356-284 | ecosystem: Environmental > Aquatic > Marine > Hydrothermal vents | place: Atlantic Ocean: Mid... | reverse complement strand
ACTGCCTGAATTGATAACGAGTATCTTCATTTTTTGAATGCCTTTTTGTGTTGAGAATGATCTGGCGTTGGATTCGCCATTTTCCCCCATTCTACAACACCTTCAGCACAGCCGCTTCATCACAGGCCCGACGCCTGGCTTCAAATCAGCGAAACGCTTGATTTTCGCAGCGACATTGCTACAATCAACCAAATTTGGTCTATACCAGATTGTTGTGGTATACTCGCTTCCATTCCTGACAACACCCCCGACACTGAGCCCAGCACGGCCCTCTCGAGTTGCCCCTAACCGAGCGCCCGATGTCGTTTCGCAGCATATCTTCGGCGCTCTCATGGAAAAGGAGAGAAACACAATTGCATACACCTGGTCATCCGCATGCGGATAGAAATTGTCCCTGACATTCGCCACTCATATCGAGTCTCTTTCTCTCACTCATCTCAACCTATCCCAAGGAGGAACCATGAAACGTCGTATTTTGATTGTCATCGTGTTGGTCATGGCGCTGGGCCTGATGCTGTCCGCCTGCAACAACGCCGCCCCAGCCACCAAGGAAGCTGCGCCCGCCGCCACCAAAGCCCCTGCGGCCGAGGCGACGAAGGCGCCCGAACCCACCAAGGCCCCCGAAAAAGCGGGCGGCGTCCTCAAGATGCTCACCTGGGAGGGCTACGCGCCCGAAGAGCTGGTCAACAAATTCACCGATGAGACCGGCATCAAAGTCGAAGTCAGCTACATCGGCGACAACAACGAGCTCATCGCCAAAATGGCCGCCACCAACGGCGTCGGCTACGATCTGGTCTCGCCCACTCTGAACTATGTCAGCACCAGCCAGGAAGAATTCGGCATCTACAAGCCCATCGATTTGAGCAAAATCAAGAAAGATCAATTCATCCCGGCCTATCTCGATTCCATCCTGGAGCAGTCGCAGTATGAAGGCAAGCCCTATGCGCTGCCCTTCGTGTGGGGCACCACCGCCATGATTGTCAACACCGAAAAGGCCCCCGATGCGGGCGTCAGCTACCTGGACCTGTGCGATCCCAAATACGAAGGTCGCGTCAGCTATCGGGCCAAGTATGACACCCTTTACATGTTCGCCTACGCCCTGGGCTACGATCCCGCCGAAGCGGTGAAAGACGAGGATGAATACCGCAAGGTGATGAACGCGGTGCTGGATAAACTCATCGAATGCAAGCCCGTGGTGCGCACCTACTGGGATTCCCGTCAGCAACTGGAAGAGCTCCTGACCAAAGAAGAGGTGTGGGTGGCCACCAGTTGGGACGCCATCGCCTGGTCCCTGAGCAAGGAAGACCCCAAATTCAAGTACGTGGTGCCCAAGGAAGGCGCTGTGGGATGGTTCGACACCTTCGCCATCTCCGCCGGCGCGGAGAATGAAGACGCGGCCTACGAGTGGATCAACTTCACCATGCGCCCGGAGAACGCCGCCATCATCGTCAACGGCACCGGCTATCAGACCGCCTCTCAGGGCGCAGCCGAAAAAGCCTCGCCCGAGCTGGCCAAGATTGTGGCCGAGACCTTGCCGCCCGAGAAGATGGCCACCATCAAATGGTACTTCCCCCTGCCTCCTTACGCCACCGACATCCAGGCTGATGTCGAAGAGCAGCTCAAAGCCGCGCAATAACCAGATTGCACACGCTCACGCATCCCCGCGGGCCCGCCCGTGACTCGCGGGGATGCGCCACACTCAAGGCAGGAGGCCCCACAGCAATGTCTCAGGAAATCGATGTATCTCTTGTTCACGTAACCAAGAAATTTGGCGAGCTGGTGGCGGTCAACGATGTCAGTTTTGATATCCCCAAGGGCAGTTTCTTTTCGGTGCTGGGGCCATCGGGCAGCGGCAAAACCACCGTGTTGCGCATGATCGCTGGCTTCGAGACGCCCACCGCCGGCGACATCTACATCGGCGGCGAGCGCGTCAACGATATGCCGCCCAACAAACGCCGCTGCAATATGGTCTTTCAGCGCCTGGCCCTGTTCCCCATGATGGACATCCTGGGCAATGTCACCTTTGGTCTGCGTCGTCGCGGGGGCATGAGCAAGGACGAGATGGAAAAGCTGGCTGAGGATGCGTTGGCCCGGGTGGGATTGAAGGGCTTGGGCAAACGCAAGATCAATCAGATCTCGGGCGGGCAACAGCAGCGCGTCGCGCTGGCCCGCAGCCTGGTGCTGGACCCCACTGTGCTCCTGCTGGATGAGCCGCTGGGGTCTCTGGACCTGAAACTGCGGCAGGCCATGAAGCTGGAGCTGAAGCACTTGCAGGCTCGCATGGGCACCACCTTCGTCTACATTACCCATGACCAGACCATCGCCCTGGCCATGTCCGACACCATCGCGGTCATCAATCAGGGCAAGATCGAGCAGATCGCCTCGCCCGAGGAGCTCTACCGTCGCCCCGCCACCCACTTCGTCGCCTCCTTCGTGGGCGAAAACAACAGGCTGCTGAACGGCCGCGTCACCCGTCTGTTGGATGACAACGTTTGCGAAATGGACTTCGGCGGCATTCCCATGGTGGGGCGGGCCGGTGACAATCTCAAACCGGGCGACGCCGTCGATCTCTTCATCCGCCCGGAGATGATCCTGCTGCGCCCGGGCAAGCGCGAGGGCGGCATTCTGGGCAAGATCAGCGAAATCAATTTCGACGGCTCCCACTCCCTCATCAAGATCGATCTGCTGGAAAGCTCGCGCCCCCTCGCCCTCAACGTCAAGCTGCAACACACCGAGCAAGCGCCCGAGGTGGCGGTGGACGATGTCGTCACCCTCTCATGGCGCTGGGACGCAGCCAACGCCTTCCATCCCGTCGATCAATCGCACATCGAGAAGGAGGCGTGACATGTGGACCCGCATCAAGCGCAACAAGGGCATGTGGCTGCTCATCCCCATGCTGTTGTGGATCGGCATGTTGTTCGTGCTGCCGCATGTCAAACTCTTCATGCTCTCCTTCATGGATCGGCGCAGCGGCGCCTTTACTCTACACAACTACGCCACCTTCTTCAACAAATCCCTCTACACCAAGGTTTTCATCCGCACCGTCATTTTTTCCATCATCACCACATCGCTGACCCTGGCGATTTCCTTTCCTACGGCCTTTATCATCACCAAAGTGCTGGGGCAGAAATTCAAGGCGCTGGTGCTGATGGCCATCGTGCTGCCCTACTGGATTTCGGAATTGATCCAGGCCTTCACCTGGATGGTGCTGTTCCGGGAGACGGGCGTCATCAACTATTTCCTGCAAGCCCTGGGCATCACCGATCACGGCATCGAATTTCTCTACCATAATTCCACCATTGCCGTGGGACTCATCTACACCTCCCTGCTGTTTATGATCATCCCCATCATGAATTCGCTAGACACCCTGGATGACAGCCTCATCGAAGCCTCCTACGACCTGGGCGGCAATTTCTGGTCCACCATGCGGGAGATCATCATCCCCCACGCCGGGCCCGGCATCATGGTGGGCAGCATCATGGTCTTCATGCTGAACCTGGGCAACTACGTCACCGTCACCCTGCTGGGGGGCAAGAACAGCCTGTGGTTCACCGAGGCCATCTACAATCAGTTCATCGTGCGATTCAATCAGAACCAGGGCGCGGCGTTTGGCGTCATTCTGCTCACCTTCTCGGTGCTTTTCGTGTGGATCGTTCTCAAGATCACCAAGCAGGATTTGACGGAGGCGATGTAACATGTATGCTTCATCCAAAAATTCCCGCTCCCTCAGCCAGATTCTGTTTTACGTTTACGTCATCCTGATTCTGATCTTCACCCTGGGGCCGCTGGTCATCGTCACCATCCTGGCCTTCAACGATAATCCCTCCGCGTCCTTCCCCTGGATGGGCTTCACCCTGGACTGGTTCAAATCGAACACGCCCGACCGGGTGGGGCTTTTCGATGACGCCCGCATGATGGCGGCCATCGTCTCCAGTCTCAAGGTGGCCGCGGCCGTCACCATCATCTCCGTCATCCTGGGCGTCAACAACGCCTTCCTGTTCGTGCGAGAGAAATTCGTGGGCCGGGAGTTCCTTTACATGCTGATGCTGGGGCCGCTGGTGGTGCCGGGCGTGGTGCTGGGCACCTCCATCCTGGCCTTCTCACACAGCATCGCCAACTGGATGGATCAGGCATTGAGGCCGGGAGCGGGCCTCATCCTGCGGCCGGGGTTCTGGCTGGTGGTGCTGGGTCAGGTCAGCTTCGTGGCCACCACCACCACGCTGGTCATCACCGCCCGCCTCAAGCGCTTCGATCCCTCGCTGGAAGAAGCGGCCATGGACCTGGGCGCCACCCGCACCAACGCCATCATGCACATCACCCTGCGTTTTCTCACGCCAGCGGTGGTGGGCGCGGCCATCATCGCCTTCCTCTTCTCCTTCCAGAACTTCAACACCACCTACTTCCTCATCGGCTCCGACCCCACCGTGCCCATCATCCTCTACTCCCGCCTGCGCTTCGGCATCTCGCCCGAGATCAACGCGGTCAGCGTGCTGCTGATGATCGTCACCGGCGCACTGGGCATCTTCGCCTTCGCCTTCCAGAAGAACGACGACATTGCGTAATGCGTAATGCGTAATGCGTAAAGGTTCAACCGGATCTCATGGGGTCTGGTCGGATGCTTGGACGAAGATAGACGAATATCGACGAAAGTAGACGATTTGATTCGTCAATCTTCGTCCTTTCGTCAATTTTCGTCGGCATCTTGAGGCTGCAGAGGCTTCAGACAAGCTGCACCCCCTGAAATCCAAAAGAGCCAACGTAAAACGTCAAATCCTTGCGCATTACGTTTTACGGGCTTGGCCGCCCGCGCCAGATTGACGGGCGCATTTTCATCCTTATCGGCGTGCAGCCGCTCATGGCGCCTGCTTACTGAACACTGCTTACTGCTTACTGCATACTGCTCCCCCCATGCTCATCGCCCAACTCAGCGACGCCCACATCGAAGGATGGGGCCAGAAAACCTTTGGCATCGCGCCCATGGCCGAGAACCTGGCCCGGTGCGTGCGTCACATCAACGCTCTCGATCCGCAGCCCGACCTGGCGCTGGTCACCGGCGATATCACCAATAACGGCCTGCCCGACGAAATGGCCCGGGCCGCCGCGATCCTCTCGGAGCTGAAACCGCCTTTCTACGTGATCCCGGGCAATCACGACGCCCGGGACACGCTGCTCGCCGCCTTCCCGCCGGAGGCCTGTCCGGTCGAATCGGAAACCTTTGTCAACTATGTCATCGAAGGGTATGATGTACGGCTGATAGCCCTGGACAGCACCATCCCCGGCGCGCCGGGCGGCGAAATCTGCCAGGAACGAGCTGACTGGCTGGAAAAGAAGCTGGGCGAGGACGAGAGTCGTCCCACCATCCTCTTCTTGCACCATCCGCCCATCAAATTTGGCGTCATCGAGACTGACATCGACGGCTTCATCGGCGCGGACCGGTTGGGCGAGATCGTCGCCCGGCATAGCAATATCGTGCAGATTCTGGCCGGGCATATCCATCTCTCCTCCTTCAGCCAGTGGCGGGGCGTCGCGGTCAGCACCGCGCCCAGCATGGGCATGAGGCTGTTTCTGGATCTCACCCTCGAACGCTCCGCGTTCATCCTGGATGCGCCCGCCTATCATTTGCATCTGTGGACGCCCGAGCAGCGCCTCATCACCCACACCGTTCGCGTCCTGGAATCGGAAAATCTGCATCCCTTCGAAGCAGCGCATTGAACCTCAAGGAGCTTATCTGAATGCCTGGTGATCTATCATCGACACGACCGATTTACCGCCAAGTGGCTGAGCAGATCGCTGAAGAGATCGAGGCCGGCGTTCTGCCCGCGGATTCTCGCATTTCTTCCGAGCGGGAGCTGGCGGGGCGCTATGGCATCTCCCGCATGACCGCGCGGGCCGCCATCAACATCCTGGTGCAGCGGGGGCTCATCGTGCGGCGCAATCGGTCGCGGGCCTATGTGGCGCAGCCCAAATTTCGCTTCGATCTCAGCTCGCCCGGCGGTCTGCACGAGCAGTTGCGCAAGGCGGGCGTGCGCCCCGGGGCCAAGCTCATCGTGGCGGAAAAGCTGCCTTTTGAGGCTCTGGCGCCTCGGGTGATTCATGCGCTATCGCTGGATGAAACGGATGATGTTTATCACATTATGCGTCTGCGCACAGCTAACCACGAACCCGTTGCTCTGGAAGATTCCTACTTTCCCGCCCGGCTCTTCCCCGATTTACTGGACTTCAGCCTTTCCGATTCCATCTACGGCATTTTGCGCAAATACTTCTCCGTCATGCCTGCAAGCTCGATTCAGGAGCTGGAAATCTCCATGCTGGATTCAGAATGGGCCGAAATCATGGGCGTGGCTGTGGATTTGCCTACGCTGGAAATCCGCCGCCAGGCATTTACCGCCGACAATGTCCCCTTCGAGTACGCCCACGATATTTACCGCGGCGACCGTATCATCTTTACCGCTCGTACAGCAGGCGTCGAAAATGTTTTTGCCGGATCTAGCCCAGTATGGGAGCAAGCTCTACACGAATTGGAAACGAACCGCTAAATTCTCTGACACCTTCGGTTTTTGATGAATGTACGGATACGTCGATTGCCGAGTTCCAATGAAAAACCAATAGCCGTCGGGGGACGGTTCAATTTTGGGGCAAACTGCCCGATAGTGCACTGACCGAGTGAACTCGGACGCTTTAGGCGCTTCGCGCCGACGGTCGCTCTACAGCGACCTGATGTCGCGAGAATTGGAGGGCGTAGGCCCTCTTTTGGCCGCAGGCCTGAAGCAGGCCTACTTGAGTCGGCCAGAAATACAAAACCGCGCCCCATTTTGAAACACGCCCTAGCCGTCGGCACAATTTGCACTCGGGGGAAAAATATGTTATATTGGCGAAATCTGGTATAGTCCAGTTTGTCTTTATATAGTCCAAACAGTTTTCATCTAGCCAACAGCGTGTTTACAACAGACGTAAATTAGTTTCATAAAACCAGAACTGCCATTCCCAAATTTGCACCTATTGGATATACTCATAAGCAGATTGAGTCATCTCGACTCTTCCACCATTTGAACAGTCTCAGCATTATAAAAGGAGGTCGACTAGAACGATTAACTTAATTTCTGACTCTCAACTATTCCACAACTCATAACTTTTCTCCTTCATCTTCCCACGCTACCCAGGAGAGATAGAAATGTCATCCAAAAAAGATCAAAAAGATGGTGGTTTGCAAGCCGTCTTTACTCGTCGTGACTTCCTCAAGGGGACAATGACTGCTGCCGCCGCCGCGGTTGCACTAAGCGCCTGTGGTCCATTCATCAAAAATCAGGAAAAGGCTACTTTAGAACTTCGCTGGTTGGGATGGGAACACTATAATGTGAAAAAGATTGTCGACGCTTTCCAGGAAAAGTACAAAGTCAAAGTTAGTTCGGGGTTCTTTGATGGTAACTCGGAAGCATACAACAAGCTCAAGGCTGGCGGCACTGACGACTTCGATCTTGTCATGGCCGACGGTTTTTGGCCACGTCTTTACGCCAAGCAGGGATTGGTGCAACCAGTGGATTACAGCAAAATCAGCAACATGAAGTATGTCTTCGATGACTTCAAGCCGCCCAACTACATGTTGCTCAAAGAAGAGGATGGGGATCGAATGATCGCCGCTCCCAACTGCTGGGGGGGCTATGGCTTTACTGTGAACATGGATAAAGTTGATGAGGCGGACGCTGAATCCATCAGTCTACTCTTCAATGAAAAGTACAAGGGGCATCTTTCCACCAGCGCCCGGTTCGAAGAAAACATTGCCCTGGCCGGCATCCTGGTTGCGTATCGAATGGGCACCATCAATGCGCCGCGTCCCGATGGCAAATCCTTCAACCCCTACGTGCTAACAGATGAGGAATTGGAAGAAGCCAAAAAATTACTGATCAAACAAAAGAAGCTCTTGCTGACCCGCTGGAATGATGAAGACACCCTGGAGCGCCTGCTGCGTTCGGAATCGGTTTGGGCGTCGCCCGAATGGTCGGGCATTTACCGCCGCATTTATTTCGATAAGTTGGACGGCAAGACCGATCTGAACATGCGTCATGTACTCAAGCCCAAAGAAGGCGGTTTGGGTTGGGTCGACACCTGGGCTATCACTTCTGGCGTCAAAGATAGCGAGAAACTGGAGCTCGTCCACAAGTGGATTGACTTCCGTCTCGATCCAGACAACATGGCAATCGTCGCCACCGATGTGGGGTGGTCGCCTACAGTGGACGTACGCGACAAGGTGCCTCAGCGCTTCGTCGATAGCCTCTTCCTCAATAACACTTCTGCTATTCGCGGACTATACCAGTTCGACGCTCCTTCTTCGCCCGAGAAATGGGAACGCGTTTGGTCTGAAGTGGAAGCATCCTGATCCTACAATTGCACACTTCATCGGCCAGTCGCATCATCCCTTGTTGCAAATGCGACTGGCCGATGAAATCTTCAATCCTTTTCGCATTCGCAGGAGACGTAAGGGTTATGAGTGAGACAATTTTACAACTGCAAGGCATCTACAAGAACTTTGGTTCTGTCGAAGCCGCCAAGAATATCAGCATTAATGTATCCAAAGAGTTGTTCGCATTGCTGGGTCCCAGCGGCTCGGGAAAGACGACAATGCTTCGCATCATCGCCGGCCTCGAAACGCCCGACAAAGGACGTGTTCTGATCAACGGACGCGATGTCACCAATTTGCCGCCCTACAAACGGGGCATTGGCATGGTCTTTCAAGACTTCCTGCTTTTTCCCCATAAAACCGTCAAAGAAAATATCGTCTTTCCCCTGAAAATGCAGGGAAAGGACGAATCGACTAAAGAAGAACAATACCAATGGGTCAGCCAATTGGTGCATCTGGAGGGTTTGGATGAGCGTTTTCCTTATCAGCTTTCCGGCGGTCAGAAACAGCGCGTTGCTTTAGCGCGTGGGTTGGTGTCGCGCCCTTCGGTGCTTTTGCTGGATGAACCCCTGGCCAACCTGGATCGCGAACTGCGCAAAGAGATGGAGATCGAAATCCGGCGTTTTCAGTTGGAGCTCGGCATTCCCTTCATTTACGTTACCCATAATCAGGAAGAGGCCCTGACCATGAGTGACCGCATGGCGATTATGCGCTTGGGGCAACTGGAGCAGATCGGAGACAAATTCGAACTCTATCATCACCCTCAGACTTCTTTTGTGGCCTCATTTCTTGGCTCGACCAATGCTATGCAGGGCGAAATCAAAGCAGTTGATAATGGCTGCATTGTTGTCGATTGGGATGGCGTCTCATTACGGGCTCCTTATAAGGACGACTTTAAAATCGGCATGACTGTAGATTATTTCCTGAAAAGTGAAAAAATCACCATCCATCCTCCGGGACAAAAACCCGACGATCATGGTCGCACCGTGATCGAAGGCCGCTTGAGAGACACCATTTTCAAGGGGCAGTACGCAGACTATCTCATTTCCTTGAAAAATGATAATGAGATCATCGTCAGCGATGTTCCTACTATTTCTCCTGCTCTGCGCAATGCCACTGTCTCCATATCTTGGCCCTCAGAGGCGCCCGATGTGTTTCCTGCAGATGGAGGTCTAGCATGAAAGATCCTCGTGTTCCTTTCTGGCGAACGAGACAATTCAGCTTCTATCTATTGGTTATGCCAGGAGCATTGTTTTTGTTATTCTTCTTCGTCCTGCCTTTATTGACAACGGTTGTCATTAGCTTTTGGCGCACCGAAAGCTACACGATTATCCACGATTGGAATATCGACAACTATGTGGTTCTCCTGACCAAACATACTTATCTGGTTTTCCTCGGACGTTCAATCCTGATGGCCACTGCCGTGACCCTCATTTCGCTCATTTACTCCTGGCCTATCGCCTATTTCATAGCTTACGCCGGGGGGCGGTATAAACTGGTGCTTGTTTTATTGACTTCCGCCCCATTTTTCACCGGCATCATCTTGCGCGTGACTGCGCTGCAACAGATATTTGGCCCCATCGGCATCATCAATACGGCCTTGATTAACCTGGGGCTCAAGCCTATCAACGCCTTCATGTATTCCAACTTTGCATCGGGCATGGGGCTGGTCTATTTGTGGATCCCCTTCATGATTTTGGCCATCTACCTTTCCTTGCTCAACTTCAACTTCGACTTGTTGGAGGTTGCCAAGGTCAATGGCGCCAGTCCTATTAAAGCTTTTTTCGAGGTGACATTGCCCCTCAACTGGATTGGCACAGCTGTGGGTATCGTCCTGGTTTTCGTTCCCACGCTGGCTGCTTCCATCACCCCCAGGTTTTTGGGCGGCGTCAATGGCGCTCTGTTCGGGAATATCCTGGCTCACCAGTTCGGGGCCACGGGCACATGGGCTTTAGGCTCGGCTATGGGAGTTGTATTGTTCTTTGTGTCCATTATCGCCATCTTCCTGGTATGGAAGACGGTTGATTTGCGCCGCAGCGGCTTCACAGGAGGAGATATTTGAGATGAATGCAGTCAATCCTGGACGAAAATTAGCCCTGGCAGGTCAGGCTTTGTTGCTGATCTTGCTCTACCTGTTTTTGTATTTTCCCATCTTCTACATCATGTATCTCTCCTTTGTCGAGAATACGGTGTGGCCATTTCCTCCCGAATACACCCTGGAGCATTACATCAATCTATTGACTCTGGATAATTTTCATCAGGGCCTCGTGAATAGCCTGATTATCGGCATCGGCACCGGTTTGCTTTCCACCCTTTTTGCCACCATGGCCGCCATCGGCTTGTTGAAATACCAATCACGTTGGCGTGGTCTGCTAATGATTTTCTATCTGGCGCCTTTGTTTGTGGCCCACATCCTCATCGGCATCTCCTCTCTCATCTTCAATAAAGCGATTTTGGGACTACCCGGCAACCTGCTTTCGGCCATCATCGCCAACGCCACCTATGCCACAGCCTTCGCCTTTTTAGTCATCGTGGCGCAACTGGCCCGTTATGACTGGCGTTTGGATGACGTCGCCATGGTTTTTGGCGCAACGCCCGCCAAGACCTTCCGCGAAGTGACATTACCTAACATTTGGCCTGCGATTTTTGGCGGTTTCTTCGTCGGTTTCATCCTGGCCTTCAACAACCTCGAGATCAGTTTCTACAATCTCGGCGCCATCCCCACCTTGCCCACCATTGCCTGGGGCACATTGCGGCATGGTATCAAGCCAGAGCTCTATGCTTTGGCCTCCATCGTCAACGCCTTTATTTTCCTTATTCTCATCATTTTGTACTTCCTTCTCAAAATGGGATTCTTGAAATTAGATATCAAAGATCGCTGAGTATTGGTCTTTGATGACTCTTATTTGACGAACATCGCATGAGTATATCATCTTACTTCCTGGGCATCGACCAGGGCACCACCCAAACCACCGCGATTGTGGTCGATGAGGTCGGCCGTATTGTAGACCAACGATCGGAACAAGTACCCATCCAATTTCCGGCTCCGGGCCAGGTGGAGCAAGACCCCTACGCCATCCTGGAAAGCGTACGCGCTGTCACAGCGCCTCTGGTGGCGGAATATCCCATTGCCGCAGCCGGTTTCGACAACCAGGGCGAGACCTTTGTTCTGTGGGATCGGCAAACAGGAGAGCCGCTCACCCCGGCCATCGTCTGGCAAGATAAACGGGGTGAAACCGTTTGTCAGGAGCTGGCGGATAAAGTAAACGCCGACTGGTTGCACAGGAAAACGGGGCTGCTCCTGGATAGCTACTTCGTGGCGCCCAAATTGCGCTACATGTTGCAAACCAACCCCCAGTTGAACGATCTTGCTCGTCAGGACCGATTGCTTCTGGGCACCACCGAAACCTGGGTCCTGTGGCAACTCAGCCAGGGACGCCTGCATGTCACCGATCCATCCACTGCGTCTCGCACCCTTCTTTTCGACATCAACAATCTCGCCTGGGACGATGAGCTGCTGACGCTTTTCGATATTCCTCCTTCCTTGCTGCCGGAGGTCGTTCCTTCTTCAGGTTATGTGGGTGATGTTGACTTCGGTGCGGGCGTCAACACTCCGCTTTACGCCTTGTTGGTGGATCAGCAAGCAGCCCTGTTCGGACAGGCCTGCTTTGCCCCGGGCGATATGAAGTGCACCCTGGGCACGGGCAGTTTTTTGCTGATGAACACCGGTCATCAGCCCTATGACGACGCCGAAGGCCTGCTGGCGACCGTGGCCTGGCAATTGCCTAACGTGACATCCTATGCCCTTGACGGCGGCGTCTTCGTGGCGGGAGCGGCTGTGCAATGGCTGGTGGAAGGCTTGCACCTGCTGCCCGATCCCGCCTCCAGCTCCGAAGCGGCCTTTTCTTCTCGACACCATGACGTGGTCGTCGTGCCGGCGCTGGCCGGTCTGGCCGCGCCCCATTGGCAGACCGATGTGCGCGGGGCTATGTTTGGACTGGACCGCGGCGTCACCTCGGATGATATCGTTCGAGCCACCTTGGAAGGCGTAGCTTTCCGCATCCATGAAGTGGTGAACGCCATGCTAGCCGTGGCGCCCTATTCGCCATCTGGTCTCAAAGTTGATGGCGGACCTTCAAACAATGCTTATCTCATGCAATTCTTGGCTGATCTGCTCGATATGGAAATCCTGGTGTCCGCAGCGCAGGAGGCAACTGCTATCGGAGTGGCTAATCTGGCAGCCCATGCCATCGATCACGTGAGTTTGGATGATCTCCAGGCCCAATGGCGGGCGAAAACTCAATACACGCCTCATATTTCATCTTCGCAACGGCAAATGCTGCTGCAACGCTGGCAACGGGCGCTGGCAGGCTTGCGTCGCTTCCATAGTCGAATAGACTACTGATAATGCGAATGCGATGGATGAACACAGACAAATCTGTGTCCCCAACATTCAAAGGAAAAAACATCGATGCAAAAAATTTACGACGTTGCGATTATCGGCGCGGGGGCTGTTGGCACGGCCATCGCCCGAGAATTATCCCGATACAAATTGAAAATCGCCCTGGTTGAGGCCAAATCCGATGTGGGGATGGGCACCACCAAGGCCAACACCGCCATCTGGCACACAGGCTTCGACGCCAAGCCGGGCACCCTGGAAGCGCAGCTTTTGCGGCGCTCCTACGCCCTCATGGAATCCTACGCGCCCGAAGCAGGCATCCCCACGGAACGGCTGGGGGGCTTGTTGGTGGCCTGGACCGAGGATCAATTTCAAAATCTGTCCAACTTGCTGCAACGCGCCCATCAAAACGGCGTCACCGATGTGCGCATCATCTCCGCCGAGGAGGTTTATCGGCTGGAGCCGGGATTGAATGAGGGGGCCTGGGGCGGACTGTTCGTGCCCGGCGAATCCCTCATCTGCCCCTTCACCCTGCCCATCGCCTTCGCCACCCAGGCGCTGCTCAACGGCGCCGACCTCAAGCTGAACTTCCCGGTGCAGGGCATCCAGCAGGAGGATGGGGTGAGTCATGTGTTCGGGCCTGGAGAACAACGGGTGAGCGCCCGTTATCTCATCAACGCGGCCGGGCTTTACTCCGACGTCATCGACCACATGCTGGGCCACTATGATTTCACGGTGACCCCGCGGCGAGGCGAGCTCATCGTCTACGATAAATTCGCCCGATCGCTCATCAACCACATCATCCTGCCCGTGCCCACCGCCATCACCAAGGGCGTGCTCATCAGCCCCACCGTCTATGGCAACATCCTGCTGGGTCCCACGGCCGAAGACCTGGAGGACAAGACCAACACCGCCACCAGCGAGGCGGGCCTGGCCATGCTGCTGGAAAAAGGTCGGGCTATCCTGCCCCAACTCATGGATGAGGAAGTCACCGCCACCTACGCCGGATTGCGGGCCGCCACCGAGCACAAGGATTATCAGATTCGCCTGCACGGCGAGCAGCGCTATGTGTGCGTGGGCGGCATCCGCTCCACCGGCGTCTCCGGAGCCATGGGCATTGCCGAGTATGTGGCCGATCTGCTGGCCGAGGCCGGACTGTCTCTGGCTCCCAAACCCGAATTCAAAACCATCCGCATGCCCAATATCGGCGAGGCGACGCCCCGTCCCTACCAGCGCCCCGATCTCATCGCTCAGAACCCCGATTACGGGCGCATGGTCTGCCATTGCGAGAAAGTGACCATGGGCGAAATTCTGGACGCCATTCACAGCCCCCTGCCCGCCCGCACGCTGGACGGCCTGCGGCGGCGCACCCGGGCCATGCAGGGCCGCTGCCAGGGCTTCAACTGTCAGGCCCATGTCGTCGACATTCTGGCCCGAGAGACGGGGCAAGACCCGAAATTCCTACTGGCTCTCGATGGACGGGAGGTGCAGCGATGAGCGTCAAAACAGATGTATTGATCGTAGGAGCCGGGCCTGCGGGTCTGGCCAGCGCCATTCAACTGAAAAAATTGGGCGTGCAACAGGTGACGGTGGTGGATCGAGAGCCGGAGCCGGGCGGGACGCCGCGGCTTTGCCATCACACCGGCTTTGGCGTGTGGGATTTCCATCGGCTTTATTCGGGCCCGCAATACGCCCGCCGTTACGCAGAACTGGCCCGCTCACTGGGCGTGGATATCCGCACAGAAACCACCATCACCGGCTGGGATGACGAAAACGCGCTGACGTTCACCAGCCCTCAGGGAACGGGCGTCCTCGCCGCCTCCGCCATCCTGCTGGCCACGGGCGTGCGCGAACGCCCTCGCGCCGCCCGTCTCATCCCGGGCTACCGTCCTCGCGGCGTCTTCACCACCGGCTCGTTACAGCGTTTTGTGGATGAACAGCATCTGCCCGTGGGCAAACGCGCGGTCATTGTGGGGGCTGAAGGCGTCAGTCTCTCCGCCTTTATGACGCTGACCGGCGCCGGTCTTGAGGTGGCGGCCATGCTCACCGACCTGCCCCGGCATCAGATGTATTTTCCTTACGCTCCCGCCAAGTGGTGGCTGATGGATGTCGTCCATCGCACCCCCATACGCACCAGGGTGCGAGTGCAGCGCATCCTGGGCCGCAAACGGGTGGAGGGGGTGGAGATCCGGCGACTGGATGATGATGGCGTGGAGGTCATCCCTTGCGACGCCGTGGTCTTCACCGGCGATTGGATCCCGGAGAATGAAGTCGCTCGTAAAGGCGGCCTGGAGATCGCTCCCGGCGCGCTAGGGCCCCGCATCGACGGTCAATTTCGCACCTCGCAGCCGGGCGTCTTTGCCGCGGGCAACCTGCTGCGCGGGGCCGAAACCGCGGCCACCAGCGCCATGGAGGGCCGCTTCGCGGCCGCGAGCATCAATCAATACTTGCAGGGAAAAGCCTGGCCCCGGCGGCGGCTCCCCATTCAGGTCGCTCCTCCCATCCTCTGGTCTCTGCCCAACAGCATCTCCGCCGATGGCGCCTCCGGGCAACGGAAACACATCGCCTTCCGGGTCGCACGCTTCATCAACAACGCGACGATGCAAGTTTTTCAGGGTGCGAAGCTGCTATACGAACAGCGTTTCAGTCATCTGCCACCCAATGAGACCATGTACCTGTCGGGCGCATGGCTCACCCAAGTCGATCCCGACGGCCCTCCTCCCCAGATTCGTCTTTCTGGATAAACGCCCGCTGACGCTCACATCTTTCTCTCCAACTGGCGTCAAACATCCGGCATCTCATCCGGTGTTTGGCGCTTGTCATTCCCGCCCTATCATCCCAACCTGGCCGAGCCAGAACCAAAGAGGAACACAGCGTTTTACAGAGATTGCCAGAGAACCACAGAGAAATCTCTAAAAATCCTCTGTGAAGCTCTTGATTTTCCTCAGTGGTTCTCTGCGTAACTTTTTGCTCCGCGTACAAGAATTTCACTGTCAAGATACTATGAACTCATACATCATTTTCGGCATTCTCCTTGCCCTGGCTTTGCTTTACAACTTCCTGAACGGCTTTCACGATGCGGCCAATGTGGTGGCCACCATCATCGCCTCGCGGGCTATGTCGGCCCGGGCGGCGTTGTTGCTGGCCGCGGCCGCCAACTTCGTGGGCCCGTTGCTCTTTGGCGTGGCTGTGGCCACCACCATCGGCAAGGACCTGGTGGATCCTTCCGCCATCACCATCACCGCACTCATCGCCGCGCTCACCTCGGCCAATCTCTGGAATCTCATCACCTGGTGGTTTGGCATTCCTTCCAGCTCATCCCATGCCCTGGCGGGCGGGCTGGTGGGCGCGGCCCTCATCTATGGCGGCGTGGCCATCATCAAGATGGACGGTTTGATCAAAATCGCCATGGCCCTGTTTCTTTCCCCCATCATCGGTTTTATCATCGGATGGGCGCTACTGAAACTAACCTACTGGCTGGCCCGGGGCGCATCCCCAAAGATCAACCAGAACTTCAACCGGGCGCAAGTGGTCACCGCAACGGCCCTGGCCCTCTCCCACGGCGCCAATGACGCCCAGAAAGCCATGGGCATCATCGTCATGGGGCTGGTCACCCTGGGGTTTCAGGATCATTTCTACGTGCCCGACTGGGTGATCATCCTCAGCGCCATTCCCATCGGTCTGGGCACGGCCAGCGGCGGCTGGCGCATCATCCACACCCTGGGCGGCAAATTCTACCGCATCCGCCCGGTGCATAGCTTCACCTCGCAATTGGCCTCCTCCCTGGTCATCTTCGGCGCATCGATGCTGGGCGGACCGGTGAGCACCACCCATGTGGTCAGCTCCACCATTGTGGGCGTGGGAGCAGCCGAACGCAAGAGCCAGGTGCGTTGGCTGAATCTCACCGACATCGCCGTCGCCTGGGTGATCACCGTGCCCATCACTGCCGCCCTGGCCGCCATTCTTTACCCCATCCTGCGTATCTTCCTGGAAGCGTAAGCCTTCCTCATTTCATCTCTACCGGAGTCATTGATTCATGGGCATTTTACCAACCAATCGCAAAGAAAACATCTTCATCCGTCTCCTCCGCCAGCAGGCCGAGGTGTTGCAACAAGGCGCCCAGGCCCTGGAGCGATATGTGCGGGACGGCCGCCGGGATGAGGACGCGGAAATCGTCGAGCAATGTGAAAAAGAAGGCGATGAGTTCCGTCGCGTCCTCATCGATGAGCTACACAAGACCTTTGTCACCCCCTTCGATCGTGAAGACATCTTCGAACTCTCCCTCTTCCTGGACGACGTTCTGGACTATTGCTACACCACCATTCTGGAAATGAAACTGCTGAATGTGCAGCCCGATGAATTTCTGAATGAGATGGTGCTGCGGGTGCGCGAGGCGGGCGATGAACTTCTGCTGGCCATGCAGCGTCTGGAGCAAAACCCGTTGGTGGCGCTGGATCATTCACGCCGGGCCAAGCGCCGGGAAAATCAGGTGGAAAAGCTCTATCGCCAGGCGGTGACGGATCTGTTCGAAGGGCCGGAAGATGTGCATCATGTGATGATGATGATGCGCACCCGGGAGGTGTATCGCCACGTCTCCAACGCGGCGGATCAGGCAGACCAGGCGGCCAACGTCATCGGCAAGATCGTGATGAAGATGACCTGATGTGATGAGAGGTGCGTCGCACTTGTCGAAGTGCGACGCACCTTATTCTCACTTGCTGGCCACGTTGGCGGCCACAAGGATGGGGTCCCACACGGGAGCGAAGGGGGGCGCGTAGCTGAGGTCGAGCTGGGCCAGTTCAAACACCGTCCAGCCCTGGTGCAAAGCAGCGGCAATGACATCGATGCGCTTGGCCACGCCCTCCTGGCCAGCCATCTGCCCGCCCAGCAGTTTCTTCGTTCCCTTTTCGAAGACCAGCTTGACATGGATGGGGGGATGCACGGGCATATAATGCGCCCGGGCCGGGGCCTTGATGGTGACGCTGGCCGCATCGAAGCCCGCCTGCCGCGCCTCCCGCTCGCTGAGCCCGGTGCGGGCCACTTCCAGATCGAAGATCTTGACCACGGCCGTGCCCACGATGCCCGCAAAGGCCGCGTCGCCGCCCGCGATATTCGTTCCCGCCACCCGGCCCTGCTTGTTGGCCGTCGTGCCCAGGGGAATGTAGGCGGGCTTGTTCAGCACCCGATGCCAGGCCTCGGCCACATCCCCCGCCGCCCACACGTGAGGAACGGTGGTGCGCTGATGATCATCCACGGCGATGGCCCCGGTCTCGCCGATAGCCGCGCCCGCCTTCTCGGCCAGGGGGATGTTGGCGCGGGCGCCCACGCTGAACAGCACCATGTCCGCCTCCAGGGTCTTGCCCCCGGCAATGACGCGCTGCACCCGGCCATCGCCCTCGAAGGCCCGCACCGGGCTTTCCAGATGCACGGTCACGCCATGACGACTGAGCGCTTCCTCCGCCAGCGCGGCCATATCCGCGTCCATGTTGGGCAGCACCTGCGGCAGCATTTCCACGACATCCACATACATGCCGTTGGCGGCCAGGGCCTCGGCCATCTCCAGGCCGATATAGCCGCCGCCCACCACCACGGCCTGCCAGGGATGCTTCTTGTCAATCCATTCTCGAATGGCGATGCCATCTTCCACTGTGCGCAGGGTGAAGACGCCCGGAAGATTCAGACCAGGGATCGGGGGCCTGACCGCCACGGCCCCGGTGGTGATGAGCAGTTCATCCCAATGGTCGCTGAACACATCGCCGGTTGCCAGATTTTTCACCGTGACCGTGCGTTCGGTTACATCCACATCGACGACTTCGTGATGCACCAGGGCCTTGATGCCCTGTTTGGCGAACTGCTCGGGCGTGCGCACCACCAGTTTTTCGGCGCTAGGGATGTCGCCTTTGATGAAATAGGGCAGGCCGCAAGCGCCATAGCTCACATAGCCCGATTTTTCGTAAACGGTGATTTCCAAAGATTGATTACGGCGTTTGGCCCGGGCCGCGGCGCTCATGCCCGCGGCCACGCCGCCGATGACGACTAATTTCATGGCGCAACACTCCGTTGAGAAAATACGGCTTCATTCATTTCTTATCCTCGATAGTTGTGATTTGCAATCGCTTCTGGCGCAATCGCCAAATAAAGGCGCAGAACGCCGACGAAGATGGACAAAGGGACGAAAATCGACGAAAAATCGTCCACCTTCGTCCAGATTCGTCTATTTTCGTCCCGGAGATAACGATTATCCCTGGGAGACAGGTCGCAAGACCAAAAACACAACACTCGAGTCTTATCATTATCGCCAACATTGACGTTTTTTGAAAATGCCGAGCGCTACGCAGGCCATATCGCGATTCGCCCCCGCCTCCTTGCATCTGCTAGAATACGGCCTCACAGGCAAAAACCTGCAACACAAATCTCCTTCATTCGAGTCATTGATCATGAATAAAAAAATTTCTGTCGGCGTCATTGGCGCTACTGGCGCTGTAGGCCAGCGCTTCATTTCCCTGCTGGCCGATCATCCCTGGTTCGAGATCACCGACCTGTTGGCGTCGGCGCGTTCGGCCGGCCGCCGCTACGGCGATGTGGTCAACTGGATTCTCTCCGATCCGCTGCCTGCACGCATTGCGGACATGATCGTGCGGCAGGCGGATACGGGCGAGGCCGAGGCCCGCGTCCTGTTCTCCGCCCTACCCGCATCCGAAGCCCGCACGCTGGAGCCCATGTTCGCCGCCCACGGACACTACATCTTCTCCAACGCCTCAGCCTTCCGTATGGCCGAAGACGTTCCCCTGGTTATCACCGAGGTCAATCCCGAGCATCTGGATATGATTCCGGTGCAGCAGGCCCGCCGCGGCTGGGATGGCTTCATCGTCTGTAACGCCAACTGCACCACCACCCATCTGGTGGGCGCACTGCATCCTCTGCAACAGGCGTTCGGGGTGAAAAAGGCGTTTGTGGCCACCTTGCAGGCGGCGTCGGGCGCAGGCTATCCCGGCATCCCCAGCATGGATCTCATCGACAATGTCGTGCCCCACAGCTATGGCGAAGAAGAAAAGGTGGAGACCGAGCCCCGGAAGATCATGGGCGACTTTGTGGATAGCCAATTCCGCTTCGCGGAGATGAAACTGAGCGCCCACTGCCATCGCGTGCCCGTGCTGGATGGCCACATCGAAGCGGTGTCGGTGGCCCTGACGCAAAAAGCCAGCCGCGAGGAAATCATCGACGCCTTTCGCAGCTACCGGCAGTTGCCCCAGAAACTGGGCCTGCCCAGCGCCCCCGATCCCGCAGTAGTGGTTGTAGAGGGGATGCACCGGCCCCAGCCCCGGCTGGATCGCATGGCCGGGCGGGGCATGGCCACGGTGGTCGGGCGCATTCGTCCCTGCAATTTGCTGGACTGGCGCTTCTCGTTGCTGGGCCACAACACCATTCGCGGCGCCGCGGGCGGCTCCATCCTCAACGCCGAACTCATGGCCTATTGGAAAAAGCTTTAGTCCTCCAAACCTGACAGGTTCCAGGCGGCCGGGTTGGCGCAACGAACAGGTTGGCGATATGCTGATCTGGTCATGAATTTGAATTGGGTGCGTCCTAACCTGGCCGAGCCAGAGCCAAACAGGAACACAGAGTTTCACAGAGATTGCCAGAGAAGCACAGAGAAATCTCTAAAAAATCCTCTGTGAAGCTCTTGATTTTCCTCTGTGGCTCTCTGTGTAACTTTTTGTTCCGCGTACAAGAATTTCACTGTCAAGA
>Ga0256833_1001075_pt1 | contig 20543 bp, 16 predicted proteins | sample 356284metaG_FD_190535 | JGI IMG/M metagenome (GOLD analysis project Ga0256833, IMG submission 190535) | Hydrothermal vent microbial communities from Mid Atlantic Ridge, Atlantic Ocean - 356-284 | ecosystem: Environmental > Aquatic > Marine > Hydrothermal vents | place: Atlantic Ocean: Mid... | reverse complement strand
GTGTTATTTGCGCTAATTACAGCTGCTATGCTGTTTCTTCCATACTGTTCCAATGCATCATTGCACAAAAGCCTTTCCAAATATAATTCTTACAAAAAGAACTCTTACAGCGTCAAAAAATTCAACAAGTTTGCTCATTCTTTATATAAAAAAATAGGCCTTCAGGGGCTAACAAGCCTTTCCACCTTTAAGACATGTCTCATCGGCTACCTAAATCTTAAAAGGAACAACCTCTTGAAAAAAGACGGGCTCCTTGTTCTCATCGACTACAGCCAACCTTCTGACAGGGAGCGTTTCTTTGTTATGGACGTAAAAAGGGGAAAACTTCTTTACAAGAGCTTGGTGGCCCATGGGAAGAGATCAGGAGACAGGTTTGCCTGCGGTTTTTCCAACACCCCTGGCTCTTACAAAAGCTGCCTTGGCTTCTTTATAACTGGCCAGACCTACGAGGGAAGACACGGACAATCTTTACTGCTACAAGGTGTGGAACCAGGGATAAACGACAATGCAGTTAAAAGGCGTATCGTCATCCATGGTGCAGACTATGTATCGAGACAGTTCATAAAAAAATATGGAAGAGCAGGCCGAAGCCTGGGCTGCCCCGCCCTTCCAAAGGGCATTGCAAAACCCATCATTGAGACCATAAAGGATGGAAGCTGTCTTTTCATCTTTGGACCAGACAGTATTTATTTCAAAAAGTCCCGCATAATCAATGCAAAAGGAGCCATAAACTACTTTGAAAAGGCAGGAATCTGATGGATCAAGGGCCTTCATGGCCTTAGTGCTCATTGTTTCCCTTTCTTACACATCCTTTGCCCTGGCTCAGGAAACACTATCGGTATCTGAATACATATTGAAGAGATGCCAGTATTTGCAACAATTCAAGAAGGTACCTGTCTGCTCCACCTGTGTTGCTTCTGAAATCACCATTCCAAGATTCTATATGGATAGAGGATACCAGCCTGCATGGCAGGATAAAAATCTTCGCGGCCAAATGATTAAGGCCATTTCTGACTCGTACACCCACGGGTTGAATCCAAAGGATTATCACCAGCAAGAAATAAATAAGTTGGTAGCGAAGATCCAACAAGGCACGTACACTTCAAGTGACATGGCAGATCTTGATATGCTGCTTACAGACGGCCTTCTTAGGCTCAGTTTTCATCTGTTCTATGGCAAGGTGTCACCAGAAAGTTTGGACCCTGACTGGAACTTTAAAAGGGAAATCCTTGACAAGGACCCGGCAAGGTATCTTGAACGGGTCATTTCATCAGGTAACATAAAGGCCAATATAGACAAGCTATGGCCCCACCAGCCTTACTATCAGGTGCTTCGCTTGTGGCTCAAAAGGTATCGTGAACTTGCCAAGCATCCCTGGCCCCTCGTTTTTTTTAAAAAGAGCCTGAAAGTTGGAATGAGGGGGCCAGATATTTCTCTTTTGAGAAAAAGGCTTGCAGCAGAAGGATACATAAAGAAACAATTCCCTACGGAAGAGGCCGGACTATTTGACAAGGAACTTGAAGATGCAGTAAAGGATTTTCAGTTACATCATGGCCTTTACGTTGACGGGATAGTGGGGAAAAACACAGTCCTTGCCTTAAACCTTCCGCCTTCCTTCAAGGTTAACAAGATAAGGGTAAATCTTGAACGGGCCCGATGGGTCCTCCATGACCTTCCAGAAAGGTTTCTTCTTGTTAACATAGCAGGCTTTAGGCTGTTCTATTTTGAAAATGGTGAGAAAAAATGGTCTTGCAAGGTCATGGTGGGCAAACCCTTCTGGAAGACACCAGTGTTCAAGGCCACTATGGAATATGTGGTTGTAAATCCTTACTGGGTGGTTCCACCAGGCATACTGGAAAAGGAAGTTATACCGAAAATAAAAAGAGATCCATCCTATCTTTCAAAAAACGACATGGAGATAGTGGATGCAAAGGGAAGATGGATAAATCCCCGATCCATAAATTGGCGGAAAATCAATCCATCGAGATTTCCGTACATCATAAGACAAAGACCCGGCCCAAAGAATGCCCTTGGCAGGATAAAGTTCATTTTTCCAAACAAACACTTCGTCTTTCTCCATGACACCCCTGCAAAATCCCTTTTTTCAAGAAACATGCGGGCCTTTAGCCATGGATGCATCAGGGTGGAAAAACCCCTTGAGCTTGCACGAATAATATTTAAAGGCTCTAAAAGATGGAATCTTGAAAAGATCAAAGAAATTATCTCATCCGGTAAGAACAAGATCATCCACCTTGAGAACAGGATACCCATCCTTATTCTCTACTGGACCGTTGTTCGAAACGACGATGACACCATCACATTTCTGCCAGACATATACAGTAGGGACAAGAAGATCCTGATAGGGTTAGATACCCCGCTGCGAGTAGCATTTGGCCCAATGGAAGAAAAGGAGGCTTCTGCTCCAAAGCTTATCAAAACAGCCATCTCCAGCTCCTTCCTGCAAGATACAGCTCTTTAAGTGTGGTTATGCCACCTTTTTTCAGTTTTCGAACCAGGAAAAGAAACAGATATGCAGTTTGAAAGGCATCTCCCAGTGCATCGTGTTCCTCGAATTCGGGAAGACCATACTCTTTTGCCAGGTCTGACAGGTTATATGAGACATTGTAGTTGAATCTGTCATAATAGTTTCCCCATTGTTCTTCCTTGTATAGCTGAGCAAGCCTCAGGGTATCAATACAGGGATTTGCCAGTGCACCTCCGAGATATCTTTTAGTCACCTTGTTGATAAAGGCCATGTCCAAATCCACATAATGTCCGACAATGAGGGCGCCGTTACAAAATCGCACAAAATCCTCGAGGACCTCCTGTATAGCCGGGGCATTTTCTATCTGTTCAGGGGTTATCCTGTGTATGAGTGTGCTGTCCTTTGGAAGATCCTTCTTTGGCCTTACAAAACAGTAAAAGTTTTCTTGTGGAATAATCCTGAGATCTCTAATGCGTACTGCACCCAAAGATACTATCTCGTCTTTTTTAGGGTTGAGACCAGTTAATTCTGAATCATAAACAACAAATTCATATTCGTTCAGGGGCCTGTCTTGGTCAAAATCCTGAAAATATCTGTGGTTGTCTTCAAGAACAGGGTGACGCCTTGATGCCAGCAGACGGGAAAGGAATCCTATAAGGCCCATACAAACACAAAACCCGCGTTAAATCAGCGGGAACATGTCCTTGATTATGGATTGCAATCTTGAAATTACGGCAAAGGCCTCTTTCAAGGTCTGTTTTTCAAGATCTGTCAGGTCAGAAGGATTAATGTAGTTATCTGGCTGTTTGCCCTCCTCCATCATCTGAAGCTGGTGAACAAAACGTATCTGCATCTGAAATTCATAGGCCTCCACGGTCTCTGTGTATAGTTCCCTGGATATATACTCTCCCTCATAAAGAAGTCCCAAACGCTCAACGGTGTTTGTTTCCTTGATTCCGAATTTAAGGGACATAAGGCGTGCAAAATCCACAAAGGGAACAAGCCCCCTCTTCTTTATGTCCAGCCTGTTTTTGTGCTCCCCATCCTTTTCAACTATGAAATTCCTGAAAAATGTAAGAGGTGGCCTGCTCTCAAGGCAGTTTTTAGCGAGATGGAGCAGGAATATCTCCTGCCTTTTGGCATTCTCAGTAAGATGGTCCCGTAGCCTTACGCCAAGGTCTAGCTTTCCAAATCCGGGTCTGAAGTCAAAAAAAATGGATGCATGCATTACCTGTTTGGGCTCAGGACGAAATATCCAGTCATCAAAGTAGGATTCCCAGACCGAGTATGGCTGGCACCATTTGGGATTGGATGCCATTATGTCACCAGGGCAACGAGGATAGCCACACTTTACCAGATGTTCGATAGCCTCTTTGCCAAAGGCAGAAAAGTACTCTTGGGCCTGCCTTGTTTTCTGTTCATTCTCCGGGTCCTGATACAGGATGGCGTTGTCTTGATCGGTGCGAAATGTCTGTTCCTTTCTTCCCTCGCTACCCATGAGCAACCAGCAAAATGGTACTGGCGGCGTGCCATATTTTTCTATCATGAGCCCCAAGAGCTTATCCAGTATATGATCGTTCAAGATTGTTATCATCCTGGTAATATTGTTTGGCTTGGCACCTTCTTCAATGAGGGTTCTGACAATCAGGGGGACCTTCCTTGAAAGGGGATAAAGTGCCTCAATACTTCTTTGGCTTACGATCTCCCTGAATAAATATAGTGGAGAACTCCCCTGAAGAACCATAATGTCATGAGATGTAATGACACCTATGATTTTGCCTTGCTTTTCCACAGCAAGATGATGAATCTGCTTGCTCATCATGGCAAGTAGAGCATCGAAACAGACCTTGTGACTGCTGATCTTTTCGACCGGGCTTGCCATGATATTGGCTACAGGCTCTGTTACTGCTCTTCCCTTGGCCACTACCTTTGTGCGAAGATCCTTATCTGTTACAATGCCTATAACATTTCCTTCTTGGTCTGTTACAAGGAGTGAGCCTATATGGTATTTGGCCATGTGTTTTGCTGCCAACTGGATTGAATCGTTGGCTGAAATTGTCTTTGGTTCCCCCTTTACAAGGTCACCAACATGAACGCTGAACATGTAAAGCGTTCCTTCTGTACGTGGGGCAACTCTGTGCTGTCTAAGCTCCTGATAGGCAGTTCTGAGAAATTTCTCTGAAAAACTCTTTAAATAATATTGGGCGAATTTCGGATTGTCTTCAATAAGCTCGAGAAACACCTCTTTTTTGAGTAAGAAACAAAAGGTGTCTTCCACTGTCTCCACATTGAGATTGGCCTTTGTGCCCTGAATGATTGGAAGGGCACCGATATATGAACCTTCTCCCCTAAAATCCTTCAGGGTGACCATCCCTTCCTGGTCTTTAAGGTAAATCTTCACACCACCTTTTTGGATGATATAGAGATATTTCACCTCGGTTTCATCTTGCCTAAAGATCATTGTACCCTTAGGGAAAAAGTCTATGATACAATTATCAGCGACCTTCTTGAGAGACTTCTCATCCAACTCGTTAAAGGGGATGGTCTTTTTTAAAAAATCAATGATTACCTCTGGAGTTACAGAGTGGACATCCTTTTTGTCTTTTGAAGTCATTATCACCTGCCTAATAAGAAACAAGGGCCCCGATCAGGAACCGGGGCCGCTTTCTGAGTGGAATTACCAATAAGGCAATGAACATAAATGAAATTGTGGGGTATGAGATTAATCCTTCATCATAGATTTTCTCACCTTTATGAGTTCATCCACAACAGAAGGATCAGCCAGGGTGGATGTATCACCGAAGTCTTTGAAGTCACCTGCCGCTATCTTTCTGAGGATCCTCCTCATGATCTTTCCGCTTCTTGTCTTTGGAAGTCCAGGAGCAAACTGAATAGCCTCAGGTGTCGCGATTGGGCCAATCTCCTTCCTCACCCACGTACGCAGCTCTTTTATAAGTTTTTCACTCTCCTTGACCCCTGATGTAAGGGTAACATAGGCATATATTGCCTGACCTTTCACCGGATGAGGCATACCGACAACAGCAGCCTCGGCAACTGACGGATGCGCAACCAGGGCAGACTCTATCTCTGCTGTGCCCATACGGTGTCCAGAGACATTTATTACATCATCTAAGCGGCCCATTATCCAGAAGTAGCCGTCTTCGTCACGTCTTGCCCCGTCACCCGCATCATATACTCCTGGAAACCTTTCAAAATAGGTCTTCTTGAAACGCTCAGGATCTCCAAATACGCCCCTTAGCATACCTGGCCATGCCCTCTTTATGACAAGGTGGCCACCTTCATTAACAGACGCCCTGCTTCCGTCCTCCCTGAAGATGTCAGCATCCACGCCTGGAAGCGGAAGGGTTGCAGAACCAGGCTTTAAAGGCGTGGCGAAGGGTAGAGGTGAAATAAGGATACCGCCTGTTTCTGTCTGCCACCACGTATCCACTATTGGAAGCTTTCCCTTACCAACATACTGATGGTACCACATCCATGCCTCTGGGTTGATTGGCTCACCCACTGTACCAAGAAGCTTAAGACTTGAAAGATCGTGTTTTTCTGTCCACTCCGTCCCTTCTCTCATGAGGGCACGAATTACAGTAGGTGCTGTATAAAAGGTGTTTACCTTGAACTTTTCAACAATCTGCCAGAAACGGTCTGGAGCTGGATATGTTGGCACACCCTCAAACATTAACGATGTCGCCCCAAGGGCAAGAGGACCATAGACTATGTAAGTGTGGCCTGTAATCCAGCCAATATCTGCAGTACACCAGTACACGTCATCATCCTTCATATCAAATACCCATTGGGTGGTATGGGCTGCATAAGTGAGGTAGCCGCCAGTTGTGTGAATAACACCCTTTGGCTTTCCAGTGCTTCCACTCGTATAGAGGATAAATAGGATATCCTCTGCACCCATTGATACCGGATCACACTTGTCATCAATATCGTCTGCCGCCATCTCGTCATGCCACCAGGAATCCCGGCCCTTTTTCATGTCAATCTCATTACCCGCGCGTTTTACCACTATGCACTTTTCAACAGTTGGACACTCTTTTAAGGCCTCGTCTGCATTTGGTTTCAAGGGAATGGTTTTCCCTGCCCTCAATACTGCATCAGAGGTTATAAGGATCTTGGCCTCACAGTCCTGAATCCTGTTCTGGAGACTGAGTGCAGAAAACCCTGCAAAGACGACGCTATGCATTGCACCTATCCTTGCACAGGCAAGCATTGCAATGGGAAGCTCTGGTATCATTGGAAGATATATTGAAACCCTGTCACCCTTTTTGATACCATGTTTCTTAAGCACGTTTGCAAATCGGCATACTTCTGTATGCAACATCTGATAGGTATAAACCTTCACATCTTCATCAGGCTCTCCCTGCCATACTATTGCAGCCTTGTTACGCCTGCCGTCTGTAAGATGGCGATCAAGACAGTTATAAGACGCATTAAGCTTCCCACCTATGAACCATTCTATTTTTGGTTTGTGAAAATCTGCCCTTACAACTGTACGCCATTTTCTATCCCAGGATATCAAATCCTCGGACCTTTTACCCCAAAAAGAGGCCGGATCTTCAAGCGCCCTTTTGTAATGCTCTTTATACTCCTTCATGCTCTTGACATGGGCAGTCATCTGGGCCTTTCTCGAAGGACGAAAGATACGTTGTTCTGAAAGTAGGCTTTCAATGGTCTTTCCGCTGTCACTCATGGTTATGCTCTCCCTTCTCAAGATTTTTACAGCCAAAGGCTGCAACTGAAACTGAACGATTATTCACTTAATTCACGATCATGTCAAGACTATAGTTGATAAAAATTTTCCTTAAAAATTAGTCTATTATAAAAATATTTACCAATATACATGCTAAATACTTTGGAACAGTCTATGCAAGAATGATTTTTATAAGAAAAATCGATAATTACAGATTCAACATCCTGTCACAAACAAAATTTTGATAAAAAGATATGGAAGAATTTATAGAAACTCTTTGGGGCTTTAAATTGTCACAAAGTTTTCAGTCCGCAGGCTCTATGAGGAGCTCTACTCTCCTGTTAAACTTTTTAGAATTTTGGGCCGAATTTTCCCTTTGCGGGTAAAGATCACCGACTCCTTGTATCCACACCCTTTCTGGATCCATGCCATCTCTTATTAGCTCTCTTGCCACAGCCGCTGCCCTTGAAATGGAAATATCCACATTGCTACCCAAATGATCCTTTTTTGACAAGGCCTGCCTGTTACTGTGGCCTACAATCTTTATCTTATAATGGGTAGAACCCTTAAGAACCTTTGCTATACGAAAAATCATCTTCTTGCCATCTTCCGAGATGGCACTCGAACCAGAGGCGAAGGTCACCTCCTCGTTCAAAACAACCATCACCCTGCCGCTTGATGTCTCGGCTGGAGAAAACTCAAAAAGCATACCTTTTAGCCTCTCCATATTATGAATGTGCATCCTTGATACGTTGGGCCTTGGCCCAGAATCGTGCAATCTTTTTTCAAGGTGTGTGATCTTGATCGTGGTCCATACGAGGAAAAATATGAGAAGAAGAGACATGAGATCACTTAGGCTTAGGACCCAGGAGGAATCGTCTGAGAAGGTCGATTCAAAAGAGACGTTTGCCTCATTTGAAAAAGGCATAAAATCTTTCCCATGAGTAAACATGAACCCATTCCTCTACGAAACTGCCTGTCTTTTTAGCCTGATCACTTGGCTTTTAGATCCTTCCTTATCCTTTAGGCGGCAATAGAGCTCATAAGAATTAAGCCTTTCTGCGATCCTAAGGGGATGTTCAGCCTTTTGCATTCCAAGAAGCGCATCCATGGCCATCCGCATGGCTGCAGCCCTTTTGGAAAAGTGCTGCTCAAGTTTTAGCGCCGTAGGTAGAAACAGGAGGTTGGCAAGAAGTATCCCGTACAGAGTTGAGCTTAAGGCAAGGCCAAGGGATGAGCCAAGTGCCTGATTTGTGCCAAGCTCCTGCATCACCTGCATAAGACTTATAACAGTGCCTGCCATGCCGAGGGCAGGAGCAAGACGGGCCAAGGTCTTTATAAGCTGTACCTGTGACCTTGCTGCATCGTTTCTTTTCATATACTCCCTTTGAAGACTGCTCATTAGTGAAAGCTCATCGTAGCCTTCTGCAACAAGAATGGCCCCATAGCGTAAAAAATCGTCTTTCACCTTTGACGCCGCCTTCTGAAGGGCAAGAGGCCCTTTCATTCTGTAAATCCTTGCAAGTCCCAAGGCCTGTGCAAGAAGCTCCATGTCATCTGCTCCTTTTGCCTTGTGGCTGAAGGAATCAAAGACACTGTGAAAAGTGGCTCTTACCCGTTTTGCAGGAAACCCAAGCCATACTGCCATACAAAGTCCTCCAAATACGATTAAAAGAGACTGAAAGTTAAGCAGCTGGGCAACATCCACCCCCCAAAGAAACCCAAGGCCGAAAAAGGCACATACGAATGTAGCTGAAATCAGATATTTTAACATGAATCGTCCTCCTGGCTTTGGCAAAACCTGTTTGCAAGATCAGGACCAGAAATGAGGATGCCTGCAACTAAGCTAAATTATTACTTTTTTCTTTTGAGTATGGCAAAGGATTATACATAAAAGGCAGATTTTTCTCACCATCTGCCTAAAGGGAGGCAGCTATTACCCTGTCTATTCCAGAAAGATCCTTAACCACATCTATTGTTCTGTATACATCCAAAGACCTTGCAAATGAAAGCAGCCTTTTGGCCTGGCCTATTCCTATTTCACAAAGAAGCAGGCCACCTTTTGCAAGATGCCTGTGGGCATTACCCAAAATCGTCTCGATTTCTGAATAACCGGTTCCATCTCTTGAAAAAAGCGCCCTCTCCGGCTCATGCTCTCTAACGCTTTTATCCAGAAGATTCATCTGTCTTCTTGAGACATATGGTGGATTGGCAGTTATCAGATCCGCCCTGAAACCCTTTTTGAAGGCATTGAACCAGTCGCAGCAAATAAATGATGCCCGATGGACATTTCCCAAGATTCTCATGCAATTTTCCCTTGCAACAAGCAATGCTGACAGATCAATGTCGGTAAGGATGGCCTTTGACTCTTTCCAGTGTGCAAGCAGACTTATACCCACTGCCCCTGTTCCAGTGCCAAGATCCAGAATGAGATCAGGGGGCCTTTTATCGAGATGCTTGATTGAAAGCTCCACCAGAAGCTCCGTTTCTGGCCTTGGGATGAGGGTATCTGGTGAGCAGATGAATAAATGCCCCCAAAACTCTTTTTCCCCTACAAGATATGCCAAGGGTTCTCCTTGTCGAAGTCGCCTTATCATGGCTGAAAAACGGTTTATTTCGTCTTCCCTTAGCTGAAACTCTGGATGAGCAAGGAGAAATTCCTTTGATTTGCCAGTTATATTTGAAAGGAGAATGAGACAGTCGTTTAGGGGAAACGTGTGGGCCTTTGCCTTTAGATAGGCGACATGGGTTTTAAGAAGTTCTCCTACGCATTGAGGGGGTCTACGCAACAGAACCCTTTTCTTCCTTTGAGGATTTGGTTGATTGGGCAAGTGCCTTTGCCTGAAAATGTGTACCGAGGGCCTCGATGATCTCGTCTATATCTCCCTGCATGATATCTTCTAACTTGTAAAGGGTTAGCCCGATCCTGTGATCTGTCACCCTGCCCTGGGGAAAGTTGTATGTTCTTATCCGCTCGCTTCTATCGCCTGTGCCAACCATGGAGCGCCGCTCTTGGGAAAGCTGCTTTTGCTGTTCCCGCTGCTTCAGTTCATAGAGCCTTGCAGCAAGGACCTTCATGGCCTTGGCCTTGTTCTTGTGCTGGCTCCTTTCATCCTGACACTGGACCACCAGACCGGTGGGAATATGTGTGATCCTAACGGCAGACTCTGTCTTATTGACATGCTGCCCTCCTGCGCCAGAGGCCCTATAAACGTCAATACGAAGATCTTGTGGATTTATCTCCACGTCCACCTCATCTGCCTCGGGAAGCACTGCCACGGTGACAGCTGATGTGTGAATGCGCCCCTGGGTTTCGGTCTCGGGAACCCTTTGAACCCGGTGGGTGCCACTTTCATATTTGAGTCGGCTGTAGACCTTGTCTCCTGAAATAAGGGCTATTATCTCCTTGAACCCACCTATTCCTGTTTCATGGGAAGAGAGTATCTCCACCTTCCACCCCTTTTTCTCTGCGTACCTGCTATACATACGAAACAGGTCTGCAGCAAAAAGGGCAGCCTCATCTCCTCCTGTGCCTGCCCTTATCTCAAGGAGTATGTTCTTTTCATCATTTGGATCCTTGGGAAGAAGAAGTATTTTGAGCCTTTCTGTGAGATCTTCCGACTCCTTTTCAAGGGCCTCGAGCTCGTCCTTAGCAAGCTTTCTTATCTCAGGGTCGGAATCGCCAAGCATCTGGCGGTTGTCTTCTATTTCTTGTTGAACCTGCAGGTATCTGTCATAGGTCCGGACTATCTCCCCAAGATCAGAATGCTCCTTTGCAAGCTGCCTGAAGGTCTTCTGATCCTTGATCACATCAGGATCGCTCAGTTTTGATTCAAGCTCCTTGTAGCGCTTCTTTATGTCATCAAGTCTTGCAAACATGCCCTATGACAAAAGTCTCTTATTACTTTCTTTACTCTTTGTCGCCCTGGGCAGCCTTTCCATACTTTTTCATGAACTTTTCCACTCGGCCTGCAGTGTCCACAAGTTTCTGTTTCCCTGTAAAAAAGGGATGACACTGTGAACATATTTCCACCTTGATCTCCTTTAAGGTAGAGCCCACCTGGAATTCGTTACCGCAAGCACATTTTACACTTGCAAGATGATACTCTGGATGGATATCCTTTTTCATGGCTTTTTGTCTCCCATTATAAAAATTCAAAAATATTTTTAAAACGGCTTCCTTTTTAAAGGAAGGCGCCAAGTTTCGTCAAGTGGTTATTTCCCTCTGTACTTTTACTTATTCATTGAGGCAAGAAACTCTGCATTGCTCTCCGTATCCCTCATCTTGTCCAGCAAAAACTCCATACTGTCTATTGGATTTAGAGGAGAAAGAAGTTTTCTTAGAATCCACACCCTGTTGAGCACATCTGGTGGAAGAAGAAGCTCCTCTTTCCTCGTACCTGACTTGTTGATGTCAACTGAGGGGAATATCCGCTTTTCTGTAAGCTTTCTGTCAAGATGAATCTCCATGTTGCCAGTGCCCTTGAACTCCTCGAATATCACCTCATCCATACGGCTTCCTGTGTCTATTAGGGCAGTGGCAATAATGGTCAGGCTCCCGCCTTCTTCTATGTTCCGTGCCGCTCCGAAAAATCTCTTTGGCCTGTGAAGTGCGTTGGAATCCACACCACCAGACAGAATCTTTCCACTTGGCGGAACAACTGTATTGTATGCCCTTGCAAGCCTTGTGATACTGTCAAGTAGTATCACCACATCCTTTTTGTGTTCCACCAGTCTCTTTGCCTTTTCTATGACCATTTCGGAAACCTGGACATGCCGCTGGGCAGGCTCATCGAATGTGGAACTTATCACCTCAGCATTCACTGAGCGCTGCATGTCTGTGACCTCTTCAGGTCTTTCGTCAATAAGGAGCACTATTAGAAACACCTCTGGATGGTTATAGGAGATCGAGTTCGCAATGCTTTGAAGAAGCATTGTCTTTCCGGTTCGAGGCGGTGCAACTATTAGCCCCCTTTGGCCCTTGCCAATTGGAGTCATGAGATCCATTATTCGGCCTCCGAGATTGTCCGACGTGGTCTCAAGTTTCAGCTGCTCCTGTGGATATAGGGGTGTGAGGTTGTCAAAATGCACTCGCTCAAAGGCCTTTTCAGGAGGATCAAAATTTAGCTCTTCTACCTTCAGGAGGGCAAAATATCTTTCGCCTTCTTTTGGCGGCCGTATCTGTCCTGAAATGGTATCCCCTGTAGTAAGGTTGAACCTTCTGATCTGAGACGGTGAAACATATATATCGTCTGGTCCAGGAAGGTAGTTGTAATCAGGGCTTCTTAAAAAACCGAAACCGTCTTGCAAAATCTCCAACACCCCGTTTCCATAAACCGTACCGTTTTTGGCCGCTTGAGCCTTGAGAATGTTAAAGATGATATCCTGTTTTTTTCTGCTGTGGGTGACGTCTATTCCAAGATCACTCGCTATCTTGAAAAGATCGCTGACACTTTTCTTCTTTAGCTCATCAAGATGCAAAGTAGGAGGGACGTCTCCTTGACTTACACTTTCGTTCCCGCTTTTCCGGCCCTTGTTCTTATCAGAATAACTGTTCTCTCCCTGACCATTTGGGGATTTTTTTTCAGCAGACTTCTCCTTGCTGTTTGCTTTTATACGCCTTGCCATATAATACCTCTAATCCTGTTGTGTCTTATTTTTCCTCTGGGAATTTAGAAAATTAGCTTCGAATAGAAAGAAATTACATATAAATTATCGCAAAAATTTTGCTCTTTTCCAAAACCTGGTAACGGAGCCTATAGATAAATCCACCACCTATTTTTAATTGTGGAGGCTGAACTGTCTGTCGGTTGGGTAAGCTGTTAGATATTTAAGCTTGACGATATTCATATAGCCATTAACAAACGTATCGTCAACAGGTTTTTGGTGGAAAATTTGTTCAAAAATCCCAATTCTTAAACCTTAAGACCTTGCTCACCTTGGCTCCGCTTGTTCCCAATGGCCATAACCCCAAAAATCAACAAGGGCGTAAAGGGTTTCATTTACCGGGGTTTCTATTCCTAACTCCCTTCCAATCCGTACTATTGCACCATTTATAAAATCGATTTCTGTCCGTGTCTTTTTGAGCCTGTCTTGCAACATGGAGGAGATGTTCTCAGCCGTGTCCATGCTAACTTTACGGACCAAGTCATAAACTCCTTTAAGGTCAAGCCCGACATCTATGCCTTTTTTTTGCATAACATTGTAGGCCTCCCTGACGGCCATTTCCTGGATTTTTGTAAGATTTGAGTACTTAAGTATTTGACCGTTTCTAAGCATTGTAAGGGCAGTAAGGGCATTTATTCCAACGTTTACAAGAAGCTTTTTCCATATGATTGGATAAATATCCTTTACGAAATTGGTTTCAAAACCACATCTATTAAGAAGTTTTGCAAATTCTACTGCCGTCTCTAAAGGCTCGGCATCAGAATCCACCATACCAAGAAAGGTCTGCCCCTTTCCTGCATGGACTACTGTATTTTCTTCAACTCTATTGGCACCATGCATTGTTACGCCGAGAATCAAGTTGCTTCTTGGCACCACGGTCTCAAGTATGTCTGCTGAACCAATTCCATTTTGCAAGGTTATAACCGCTGTCTTCTTACCGCAAAGATCCTTCAAAGAATCAATAACAGTGGTAGTTTGATAGGTCTTAACAAGAACCAAAACCACATCCTGTGTCCCAAGATCACGGGAGCTGGCTGTCACCTTTGGAAAGGCTACCATCTTCCCACCATTTTTCGCTTTCACAACCTCAATTCCGTGAGCTTCTAGGCCCATTGCCTTATTTTCATCATGATGAAGCAGGCAAAGGCCTTTAAACTTTTGCCAAATCCCTGCGGCAAAAAGTATTCCAAGGGCGCCCGGGCCGATAATTGTCACCTTTTTAAGATTCATGTTGCGGCATCCTGCCTATTTTGGCAAATCAGGCTACTTGGCCTTGACATAGGCCCATTGGCCTATTAGAGAAAACAAACCAGCAATAATTTCCAGAGTTGACTAAATCTGCGTATTGACCGATCTGTCTAATACAGGTCAAATTCGTTATAAATCAAAATAAGGCAGGAGGCAATCCATGCTAGTCAAGGAATGGATGGCAAAAAACCCCATCGTTATAGACGAAAACACATCGATCATGAAGGCCACCCAGATCATGAAGGAACATGGCATCAGGAGGATACCTGTTGTTCGAGATAATAAATTAATCGGCATCATAAGTGACAGGGATATAAAGGAAGCTGCACCGTCAAAGGCCACATCTCTCGACGTTCATGAACTCTATTACCTCCTGTCAGAGATAAAGGTAAAAGACATCATGACCCCGAATCCTGTCACTTTAAAAGAAAATGATTCTGTGGAGAAGGCAGCGGTCATCATGCTTGAAAATCGTATAAGCGGTATGCCGGTGATAGATGATGAGCATCACGTCATTGGCATCATTACCCAGACCGACGTATTCAAGGTAATGATCAGCATAACAGGTGCATACAAAAGCCCTATTCAGATAGCCTTTGAGATGGAAGACAGCCCTGGCTCCCTGAATAAGCTGCTGAATCTTATAAGAGAGCAGGGAGGACGGGTAGTAAGTGTTCTTACCTCTCATGAAAACATGCCAGAGGGGAAAAGGGAGGTCTATATCAGGCTTATGGACATGCCTGATAATGAGCTTAATGAGCTAGTAGAAAACCTGAAAAAGGAATTCAAGATCCTTTTTGTAATAAAGGAGGATCTCAGAAACATACCAAGGGTCAAAAAATAAGTAGAAGCTTTTAAGGGAAATTTAAGTCTGGCGTCTGGAATGTGGTTTCCAGACGCCTTTTTTTGCCATTTCTCCTACTGCCTTTACTTTTTTATTTCCCCTTGACTTATAAACATTTTTCTTTTAATTAAAAATAGTTACCATAAGTTGTTAAAAATTTCAGAAACACAATCAGAGAGTAAAGAAATGACTTTGACCAAGGCAGATTTGGTTAACAAGCTTTACGAATCCGAAGTGATGTCAAAGGCAGAAGCTATTGAAGCAGTGGAGACCGTTATTGAGATTATAAAAGAAACCCTGGAAGACGGAGAAAACGTGCTCATAAGCGGCTTTGGAAAATTTACAGTAAAGGACAAAAAGGCAAGGCGGGGCAGGAATCCCCACACAGGGGAAGACCTGATCCTGGCCCCAAGGAGGGTCGTCACCTTTAAGCCTTCAGGTGTACTAAGGAACAAGATCAACCAGGGCTGACTGCCTCTTTTCGCCCTTTCTCTTTACTGAAATTACTCCATAACTGGCCACAGGCGGCATCAATATCGCACCCTTTGCTTTTTCTAATTATCGCAGTAAAGCCCCTCTTAACAAGCATATCCTGAAAACACAGTAACTCTTCCCTGGTAGGCGGTCTGAAATCCAGACCATCAACCTCGTTGTAGGCAATAAGATTTATCTTTGAGGGAATGGAGCTTAGAAGACGAGCAAGCCTTCTTGCATCGTCTCTGAAATGATTGACCCCGCCAAGCACTATATATTCAAAGGTTATTCGTCTTCTTTTGGGGAGTTCAAACTGTTTGCAGGCCGCCATTAACTCCTTTAAGGGATATCTTTTGTTTATTGGCATTATACGACTTCTAAGCTCATCGGTTGTAGCATGAAGAGATATAGCAAGGCCTACATCAACCTCTTTACTGAGCCGTGGAATTAGAGGGGCTACCCCACAGGTGGAGACAGTTATTCGCCGTTTGGAAAAATTAAGTCCTAATTCGTTCGTTAGTATCTTTATTGAGGAAACGACGTTTTCAAAATTTGCAAGTGGCTCTCCCATCCCCATGTAAACGATATTTCTTGGCCAAAGCTTCTGACTGGTATCTTTCATAACAGCAAGTACCTGACCTGCAATCTCAGACGGATAAAGATTTCTGAAAAATCCCATACTACCAGTCTTACAGAATGTACAGCCCATTGCACATCCAACCTGACTTGATACGCACAAGGTGGTGTGAGTGTCACCAGGTATTAGAACCGTCTCAATCAAAGAGCCGTCAAACAATCTAAAGGCCCACTTACAAGTGCCATCAGAGCTTGAAACCTGCCTGGCTACTACCTCAAGGTCATACAAAAATCCCTCTCGGACCAAACGGGCCCGGAGGGATTTTGACATTTCACTTATTTCATTAAGACCGGAAAGTCCAGGCTTCCAAAGCCATCTGAAGAGCTGCCTGCCCCTGAAGGCAGACTCTCCCCATGACTCCATCAGCCTTTCAAGCTCTTTCCGGGTCTTTGATCGGTAATCTATCACGAGAGCTCTTTTAGCAGCCTCTCTGCCTCCTTCCTTTCTGGAAAGTCTTTGGCCTCAAGGGCCTTTTTCACATACTCAAGGGCCTCCTTTTTCTTTCCAAGACCCTTTAGTGCATAGGCCATATGATAGTTGATGGAAGGATGGTCAGGCACCTTTTTGAGGGCTTCAGTCAGATCTGAAACTGCCAGTTCATAATTACCCTTTCTTGCCTGTATCCATGCAAAAGTATCCAAAATGAAAGGCTGGGTTGGAGCCGCATCCTTCGCCTTTTGGGCATATATGGCTGCCTGCTCAAGATCGCCCTTTTCAGCAAGTTCCCAGGCAAGATTGTTGGCAGCAGGAGCAAAGGAAGGATTGACTTCAAGGGCCTTCTTATAGGCATCTATCGCTTTGTCCAAATGGCCAAGTTTCTGCTCTATTGCTCCAATTGCCATATAGGCAGTAATGAAGTTGGGTTTCTTTTCAAGGAGCTTGCGATACTCTTGGATGGCCTTTTCCGCCTTGCCACTCCTGACATATATCTTTCCAAGGGCCATATAGGCCTCTACTATTTCGTTATTCATGGAAAGGGCCTGTTTAAAGGCCTTTTCAGCATCATCAAGCTTGCCTTGTGACATGAGCAGCCTTCCCTTCATCACATAAAAGGCAGGATTTTTTGGCTGCTTCTTGGATAGCTCATCAAGAAGCGTAAGTGCGTCATCAGGCTTCTTTGTAGATACGTAATAGGTGACAAGGGAATAGACAGCAGGCATGTAACCGGGATTTTCCTCAACAATCCCCTTTAAAAGTTCCACGCCCTTTGCCTTGTCGTCCAGGCCAAAATAGGCCCTTGCAAGCATATATTTTGCAGAAAGATCCTTTGGATTCTTATTCAGTATCTTTTCAAGCTCTGTTTTTGCCTCTTTGTACTTTCTCTTCTGAAGAAGTGCCGAGGCATGAAGGCTTAGGGCAACAGGCTCATCCCCTACCCTTTTTAGCACATATTCTGTCTGGAAAAGGGCATCATCGAGTTTTTTCTCCTTAAGGTATATGTCTGCCAGAAGCAACCTTGCCTTTAGGAAATTGGGAGCTGAAACCGTGCAACTTACAAGGTCTTCCTCGGTATTTTTTATCTTCCCAAGGCCGAGATTTGCAACCGCCCTGAAATAAAGCGTCTGGGGATCCTTTGGATTTTTATTTAATACCTTTGTAAGATCGTTCAGGGCCGCCTTGAAATCCTTGTTCATTAAAGCGATGCGACCTCTTACAAGAAGGGCGACTGGATGATCTGGGTTCTTGTCAAGAACCTCCTTTGAGAGTTTTTCTGCCTCCTTGACCTTGTTCAGATTAAGATTCATGAGGGCAAGCTTTGCGGTAATATCAAGATTTTTGGGTGCAAGTTTATGGGCCTTTTCCAGATATCCAAGGGCCTTTGTTGGTTTGTTTTGAAGAATAAGCATGTCCGCCTTCATCAACAGGGCTGGGACAAATTTCGGATGTTTTTTCATTATGGCATCAAGCGTGCTTACTGCCTTGTCCTTCTGTCCATGACGCAAATAGAACCTGACAAGGGCCATGGATATGTTTGGATTTGAGCCACTATCTTTTTCTACCTTTACAAGCAGATCTTCTGCCTCCTTAACCCTTTTTTGTGCCTCAAGTATGCCTACAAGCATCAAGGTTGCCTGCTCCTTCTGCCTTGGATCCTTGCTAAAGGATATCGCCTTTCTAAGGGCCTCTTCTGCCTTTTTGTAGTCTTTTTTCAGGCTGTATGCATTTGCAAGGCTTGCAAAAACCCTTGCATCCTTTGGTGCAATCTTCTTGGCAGAATCAAGGACCTTGATGGCATCGTCAACTTTCTTCTCCTTGAGCAGTAGAGCAGATTTTAGCAAATTTGCCTCAAGATCGTTCTTGTTCTTCTTAAGCAGATAATCTATGTGTTTGCCTGCCTCATCATACTGTCTTGCCATGAGGAGAAACTGTATGAGCCTGACCCGTGCATCCCTGTTGGTTGGATCTACATCAACTGTCTTTCTAAGCTCGGAAAGTGCATGGCCAAAATCACCAAGCTTCATATAGGCCTGGGCAAGCTGATAGTGCCCTGGCCCATACTTTGGATCGATTTGAACCACGTTCTTGAACTCTATTACAGCAGACCTGAGATCGTTTTTCTTTACATATTCAAGGCCCCGCTGGTAATGCTCTGCCTTCCTCTCCTCAGGTGAGGAACATGCAGACATGGTCACCAACATGAAAGCCAGGGCTGCAACAACTGAAACGGTCCGTTTGAAAAATTCGTATTTCATTTTACCCCCTTTAGTCGTTTTTCAAGGATGGCTGACCAGTAGATTCCAAAACGCTCATCCAGAAACGGCTTTTTAGATTCACCTTTTTTCTCTGAAGAATTGCACTTTCAAGAGGAATGTGAACGTACCTGTCATTCCATAGACTTACCATCATATCTGTTTTACCTGCCATGGCCGCATGAACTGCATTTTGGCCCAGGTTTCCACAGTAGAGGCTGTCATCCACATTAGCTGGAACGCTCCTTATAATGTAGCTTGGATCTATGTACTTAATGTTTGTCTCCTTGCCAAGGGTTGCGAAATATTCCCCTATTTTCTGCTTTAGAAACTTGCCTATATCCCCAAGTTTTACGTTTCCAGAGGCGTCGGTCTCCTTTGGCTGATCCTCGAAAAACTTCTGCCCGGCACCTTCTGCCGCCACTATAACCGCATGCCCCCTTTGGTCCAGCCGCCTTTCAAGCTCCTTTAGAAGCCCCCTTTCTCCATCAAGATCAAAGTCACTCTCTGGTATAAGACAGTAGTTTACCTCTCTTAGTGCAATGGAGGCGGCAGCGGCAATGAATCCTGAATATCTTCCCATTAGTTTTACAAGGCCTACTCCATTTGGGGCTCCAATTGCCTCTGTGTGGGCACTCTTTATGGCCTGGCATGCCATCTGCACAGCCGTGTCAAAACCAAAGGTCTTTGAAACGAGAAATATGTCATTGTCAATGGTCTTTGGGATTGCAATGACAGATATCTTTATGCCTCTTTTGTTAATCTCATCAACAATGGTCTTGCTGGCCCTGAATGTCCCATCCCCTCCAATGGCAAAAAGGATGGAAACGTTCATGCGCTCAAGGGCATCTACTATCTCCTCTGCCGGCTGAGGGCCTCTTGACGATCCGAGAATGGTTCCGCCATATTCGTGGATCCTGGCAACACTGTCAGGGGTAAGCTCCATGACTTCAAGGCCATAAGATGGAATGAAACCCCGAAGGCCAAATCGAATCCCAAATATGTTCCTCACCCCGTAACCATAAAAGAGTGTCATGACAATTGCCCGGATTACATCGTTTATTCCAGGGCAAAGCCCGCCACATGTCACTATGGCACATTTTGTCTTTGAAGGATCGAAATAGATGTTCTGTCTTGGTCCGGCAAGCTCAAAGGACGGAACCGTCTCCTTCTTACAAAGCCTTGCCACATTTCTCGACGAGGCAAGAAGAAGGACCTTATCATCATCCTCCACAAAACATGAATAATCCTTTTTCATAAGTGGAGATGGGACCGAACATTTTCCCAGATTGGAAATGACCGTTGAGATCTCCTCTATGTTGTCCAGTTCATCCACAAAACTGGAAGTTATGCAGCTTGGTTTCATCACGCCTCCTGTTGCCTTTTTCCCTGTTTAATACTACAAGAGTACAATTCTTCAACTTGCACACAAGGAGGAAAAGCAAGATAGATACCAGCAATATCAAGATTGGGGTATTCGACTCTGGTGTTGGTGGTTTTACAGTAGTCAGGGAGCTTTTGTCAATCCTTCCTGAAGTTCCCATCGTCTATTTTGGGGATACGGCCAGAACTCCGTATGGCCCAAAGAGCCCTGAGATACTTGTCCAATATGCCACTCAAGACGCTGCATTTCTCATTGAAAAGGGTGCAAATATCATAGTTATTGCCTGTCATAGCGCTGCAAGTTGCGCAACAGACAAACTCAGGCAACATCTCGATTTTCCTGTCTTTGAGGTGGTAACTCCATCTGTTCAAAAGGCTTGCATGCTTACAAGAAATGGCCG
>Ga0256833_1001073_pt1 | contig 20547 bp, 16 predicted proteins | sample 356284metaG_FD_190535 | JGI IMG/M metagenome (GOLD analysis project Ga0256833, IMG submission 190535) | Hydrothermal vent microbial communities from Mid Atlantic Ridge, Atlantic Ocean - 356-284 | ecosystem: Environmental > Aquatic > Marine > Hydrothermal vents | place: Atlantic Ocean: Mid... | reverse complement strand
CTGCCTCTCACCATAAATTCCTGTCAAAAAGTTAAAAATTTCTTTAATTTTCCTGTCTGCCTCATCATCTTTTTTAACCAGATTTTCCACAATGCCTTCATTGTACAACTCAATCAAAGCTTTTACTACTGTTTTATCAAATTCTCCTGAATTCATGAACCTATGGAGTACCTCATCGGGAGGTATTGCTTTGTGCATAGGTTTAGAGATAATCTCATTCTCAAATTCATTTGCAACTGCTATAATTCTTGCTCCAAGTGTGATATCTTCTGGCTTTAATTGGTTACCCATGGGAAATCCACTTCCATCGAGTTTTTCATGATGTTGTTCTATCCACTTAGAGATCAGATCTCTGCAAGGGAGGGGAATAGTCTTGATAATTTCTGCGCCTGTCTTCGGGTGGAATGTATACAGCTTGTAATATTTAGGATTCTTGATTAATTCTTCCTTTGGCTGGGAGAGCATATTGGATGGAAGGTTAATTTTCCCGATGTCATGAAGGAGCCCCGCCAGAGTCAGGCATAAAATTTGCCTCTCTGTGCTAAACTCTTCCCGATTCTGCAATTTCTTTGCAATTTTACCTGAAATGTACGCCACATTAATGCTATGTTTTTTCAGAGGAGCAGAGCGGTTTTCCATTATGTTAAATAATGCAGACATGATCCCAACGAGCATGTCATTCATTGTTTTCAGATTTTCTCGCAGTTCGGTGACATCATGCCCCACAATGAGGACTTTATGAACTCTTCCAAATTGAACAACTCTGAAGTTTAAGTTCAACCATTTGAGTTTCCCAATGGAATCTTTATTGGGAGCAATTATAGAGAATTCTCCTTTTTCCATTAATTCCTTTCGTATTTTGTCTTTTAGATTCCGTATATTTTCAGGTATCAGAATATCCGCATATTTCCCAATCAATTCTTCTCGTGGACACCCGTAAAATTCCTCAGCCTTTCTGTTTGCAAATTCAATTTTCCCATCGAAAGATTCTAACAAAACGATGTCTTCGACATGATTGTAGATTTCCTCGGCAAGACGCTCTTTTTCTCTCATTTCAGCCTCTTTTTTAACGATCTGAAGATAGGTTGATACCTTCTCCGCAAATTGAACGAAAAGATCGACTTCCTCAAACTGAGCACTCCTTAAGGGCACCATTTTTGGAAGTCTCTGGAGGATTCTCCAAAAGATACTTTGTCTTTTGCTGAATAGCAGAATGTGTCCAATGGGTAGGCTAACATTCTGAAGAGTAATAGGAATTACGAGTACGTCGTCATATCCCCTGTTTTTGAGTGCATCATAGGACTTCAAATTGTCCGATGTTACTATCGATGGTTCTGAAATTATTCCATGATCCATCCGTATTCTTTCGATTTGATTAACCAGATAACACACATCATTTTCTCCGATGACTTCTTTTAATCTACCACATACCGTGCAGGGTTTCCCACGACTTTCCTCTATCACGAAATTTTTAATAGAAAATATTACCCCCTCGCTAATGAAGGACAGATTTTCACACACTATTTTTGGAGCATTAAGTAGAAATTCCTCGTATTTATCGTATCTTCCTCCTCTCAATGTTGCGCTGATCTCTTCATATATCTGCATCTTACGTTTTAATACATTCTGGACAAAATCCTTCCTGATTTCTGCCATTTTCTTATCTGTAAGATCTTCAAACGTCCACACATAATAGTTTCGGTCTGCAGGGATTAAATCTGTTTTTATTGGGACTCCTGTTATCTCTACGAATTTTTCGTCTGTAGGTGAAGTGGCGATCCATTTTGTGCTAAAAAATGGTTTTCCCTCTCTTACCTGTTCCAGAATTATATCCACAATTTCAGGGTGTGATTTCAGCCATGTAATACCAGATAATAGATTACCCTCAACAGAAAACTTAATTGGAAAGCCAAACAGGTCATAGAATTTTTTATTAACTTTTAAGATTACACCTTCGTCATTTAAAATCACGATGGCAATTTTCTGCGAGTATCCGATTAGACTCTCGATGAAGTTAACGAGTTTAGATGGGGATTCCACTACAGCTTTAATCATAAGTAAAGCCAGTTCCTTCTCAAACCATTTCGTGAAATATTTCTCTTCACGTAGAGGAGGGGTTGTTCTCTCCATAAGAAGTAACCCGACGATTTTACCGTTGTAAGTTAATGGATGATTTAAACTTATAATGTTCTCGCCATAATCGTCGATATCCTCAGGTTTTTTTAAAATATTAAAAAACTTTGAAATGTTGTATTCTCCAGTCTCGGATAGGGAAACTACCTTATTGGCGACCTCTGAAGAAAATGTGATGCTGTATCTGTATTTGCCAGCACGGTTTTTATAGACAAATATCAATGGAACTACTTCAGAGTAATCGTCTAATTTTCTGAAAATCAGGGGAATGAAGATTAGTGTATTCAACTTATTGATATCCGCAAAGCACTTAAGAATTTCACCTATTCTGTTAAAAAAGTTTTCTCCAATTTCTGGAATGATTTCCTCAAGTCTCTCAATTAAATTGTTTGTTCTCTCCCATAATTTTTGTGTTCCCTCTCTGGTGGTGATTTCTTCAAGGAATATGAAAGCACCATTAAAATTTCCATCCTTGTCGAAACGAGGGAAAGTGGAGAGGTGCACATTTATTGATTTCTTATCAAGCTTGAAGTTTACATCCAGACTATTCTCATCGGCATTCAATATAGCATTTTTTATAAATTCTTTGTCTCTGGCGTTTGGGAAAAGTTCAAGTATTTTATCCAGATCTGCTTTTACTAATTTACTACGTTTGAATTTATTTCTGAAAATATTAAGAGCTCTGGAATTGGCATATTCTATCCTAAAGGTTTTATCCACAATTATCAGCCCACATCCATAATTCTCAAATTTTTCTTCTTCCATTAACGACTCTCCTATTTTTAAAGTTCTTTTCAAGTTAATTTTAATCTCGGGGGAATAATTGTCAATGAATTGGGCTCAGTAGGGTGATCTTTCAGATGTTTCTGGCGAGACTCAAGAAGCCTTTAAGGAGCTTTGTGGAGGTGATGCTCTTCCACCTTTCCGGATGCCATTGTACTCCGATAATTTTTAAATCCGGATTCTCAATACCTTCGACAACGGCATCTTTCAACGAATATGCCGATATTCTGAGAGTTTCTCCTGGTGTCTTAACACTTTCATGGTGGTGACTATTTACTTCGATGATTTCCTCCTGCACTATTGTGTAGAGTAGGGTGTTTTTTAGAATTTTAACCTTGTGTACCCTATCCTTCCCCTCTGTGCCTGTGTGCTCCTGTGTTATAGCCCCAAACTGATCAATATCCTGCCAGAGTGTACCTTTAAAGAAGACATTTATAAGCTGCATCCCCCTGCAAATCCCAAGTATAGGGATTTTTCTGTTTAAAGCTTTTTCAAGAGCAAAGAATTCAAAGTCATCTCTTATATCCGATACTTCTTCAGTTCGAATGTTTTCTTCTCCGTAACGATTGGCGTTAAGATCCCCACCCCCTGAGAGAATCAGGGCATCAAGGGAAACGCCAAGATCGTCCTTTTCGCTCAAAGGCACAGTATCTGCCACTTCTTCGAGCCAGCTGAAGTAATTTAGATACTTGCCTCTAACGCTCTTTCTATCTGGTACCGTGATTCCTACTTTCATGGTCTAAAAATATACTAACTTAGGAGTGACCTTTCCAGTCCCTGCCGACACTTGGAATTTAAAAAGAAACAAAATATAATAAAGTGTTCATTTCTTTTGAGGAGGATGTTATGGATATATTTGATAAATGTGCGAGGTTTGTAGAAGCGGACAAGGTAAAAGAAGAAGGGCTTTATCCATATTTTAGACCAATTGCTTCTGCTGAGGATACAGAAGTAATTATTGAGGGTAAGAAAGTCCTGATGTTCGGATCAAACAATTATCTTGGACTTACTGTTCATCCAAAGGTGAAGGAAGCAGCTCAGAAGGCTATCGAGAAATATGGTACAGGTACATGTGGGTCGAGATTCTTAAACGGGACACTTGAAATTCACCTCGAGCTGGAGCGTAAACTCGCCAATTTCATAAAAAAAGAAAGGGCACTTGTTTTTTCCACAGGCTACCAGACAAATCTTGGTACCATTTCCGCACTGGCAAGCAAAGAGGATGTGATTGTAACGGACAAATGGGACCATGCGAGTATCATTGATGGAACTCGTCTTTCCTTTGGTGAGATACGAAGATTCAAACACAACGATATGAAGGATCTGGAAAGAGTTCTCAAATCCATCCCTGAAAATAAAGGCAAGTTGATAGTGATTGATGGACTCTTCAGCATGGAAGGTGATATTGCTGATCTCCCCGGGATAGTTGATCTCGGCAAAAAGTATGGTGCAAGGGTCATGGTGGACGATGCTCACGCGATTGGTGTTCTCGGAAAAAATGGCCGGGGTACTGCTGAACATTATGGTCTCGAGGATGAAGTTGATCTTGTGATGGGGACTTTCAGTAAGTCCTTCGCTTCTCTTGGTGGATTTATAGCAGGTAAGGAGTATGTTATAAACTATATCCAGCATTTTGCGCGTTCCCTTATTTTCTCAGCAAGCATGCCACCTGCTAATGTCGCAGCTGTTTCAGCAGCACTCGATATCATTATCAATGAGCCTGAAAGGAGACAGAGACTCTGGGACAACACCTACAGGATGCTAAATGGATTGAAGGAAATGGGCTATGATACAGGACTTTCCCAGACTCCTGTAATCCCGGTGATTATTGGAGATGACATGAAGACCTTTATGTTCTGGAGAGAATTGCTTGATAATGGAGTTTACGTAAATCCTGTGATTTCTCCAGCTGTTCCTCCTGGAAGGCAGCTGCTGAGAATCAGTATGATGGCAACGCATACGGAAGAGCAAATTGATAGGGCTCTCGAAATCTTTGAAAAACTTGGTAAGAAATACGGAGTAATTTAAAAGGAGGTAAGAAATGGCAACAAAAGATGAAGTTCTTAAAGCCTATGAATTCGCAATTGAACTGGAAAAGGAAAGTTTAAAAAGTTATCTTGATCTTGCAAAAAAAACTCATGATCTCACGGGTAAAAATATGTTTATCTGGCTTGCCCGTGAAGAGTACGAACACATGAGAATACTTGAGGCTATAAGGGATAAAGTTTTGAAGGATCAGCCAATCGGTAAGATTGAAATAGAGGAGGATGAACTTGAGCAACTGTTACCAGACATAAAGAAACTTGAGAAGAAAAAATCGACAGCTGCTGAAACTCACCAGATTGACGCACTCCAGGCGGCACTTGAGCATGAAGCGCAATCACGTGATTACTACAAAGAACAGGCTGAGAAAACAGAGGATCCGGAGCTCAAGCAGCTTTTCACAAGGCTCTCTGAAATGGAACAAGCCCATTATGACCTGATCCTTGCGCAGCTTGATTTTATTAAGGGTACTGGATTCTGGTTTGGTATCCCTGAATTTGACGTGGAAGGGCCAGCCTGATTCAGGTCGAATCCTCATAGAAAAGTGTTACCATCACAGAATGAAGATATTGTCGATCAGACCTTAAAGGACAAGGATATTTTGAGAATTTCCCAGAAAAAAGGCAATATAGCTCTTAGGGGCTAAAAACTCTGAATGAATTGTATGAAGATTAAAGAATTCCCCTTTTGTCAATGGGAAAGTATTTGTGGTCGCAAGAATCCTACATTTTGTTAAAGTAGGAATTCTGGGAAAATCCTTCGTTGTGAAAGGATATATAGGAAGATTTACGAAATTTCTTATCCTGAGGATATATTACTGCTTCCTGTTCTCAAATTTAATCTTAGATGAGAAATTTTTCAAATACTATCAACTACTCGGTGTTAAGTTAAAATAAATCCTACTTTGGATGAATGATCCCGCTCGCCTCAGCTTCTTTTAAAACCTGTTTCAAGGTTAAATTTCTTAGTGTGGCTTCGATCTGAGACTGAAGATGTGACCAGACGAGTTTTGCAATACAATTATTTTCGCGATCACATTCAAAGTCTCCATCCGGATCGAGACATTTCGCCAATCCAATAGGACCCTCAAGTGTGATGGCAATTTCGTAAACAGAAATTTCTTCTGGAGGTTTCGAAAGAACGTATCCACCACCCGGTCCTCTGACACTCTTTAATATACCACCTTTCCTTAATCTAACCAGAATCTGCTCAAGATACTGCTCGGGGATTCCCTGGGATATGGAGATCTCTCTTGCAGACAGGGGAGCCCCATCATTTAATGCGATGGTAATGGCCGCCCTCAACCCGTATAAAATTTTTGTAGACAACTTCAACATAATTCTGACTAATATTGTCAATTATTTTAAACGAGGTTCCGAATTTATTCAATTATCTTGGTTTCTTGACAGCTTTGAACTTAGAAAATTATAATAACCTATCAAAATTCACCCAGGGAGGAAGTTTGATGAGCGAGAAAAAGACGCGGGCTATTATTTTTATACTTGTAACATTTTTCACATGGTTGTTTTATTTTATGACCACCGCTCCTACGGTTGTTTTCTGGGATGTAGGAGAATTTCTGGCATGTTCACACATTCTTGGAATACCACATCCACCAGGGACACCTCTCTATGTGATACTTGGGCGTTTTATGGACCTTATGCCTATACCACTCGCGAGTCTCTTTAAACTTATTAATGGAAATGAGGCTGTCAACCATGTGTTGAAAGTTACCTCAGTTTCAATGCTCTCCGGTGCATTTACCGCAGGCTTTGCCTATCTGGTGGTTGTTAAGATTGTTGAAAAATGGGACGCGCCTGTACCTAAGTCATTTGCCCACATAGCTGGAATTTTCGCTGCATTTATAGGTGCCTTTGCAAGGACTGTATGGATGAACTCAATTGAAGCGGAAACTTATACCCCATCCGTCTTCATCATGGTTTTCCTCACCTGGGTGGCCCTTAACTGGTGGGAACATAGAGACAGTGAAAAAAGCATCAAATACATACTTTTCTCCCTTTACGTTTTGTTCCTATCAAGTGGTATTCACCTGATGCCATTAATATTCTTCCCGGCGCTGTTTGTGTTTGTCTGGGTTGTTAAGCCAAAGTTGATCTGGGATATGGAGTTTCTTGTTGTTGCCGCAGCCACCTTTGCACTCATTGCTTTAATGAAACTTACTTATGAGCCAGGAACAGGTTCGGTTGCGCTTATGATAGTGTCTCTCCTTGTAATGGCCTGGTATCTTTATTATCGAAAACTTTTCGATATTAACGACTTTCAGATAATGCTTTTTATTGCTGGTTTTGTTGTGGTACTCGTTGGATTGTACACCAAGAATTCCATTCTTTTGATAATCGGAACATTCCTGGACATAATAATTCTTTATATAAAAGCCAGGCTTTATAAAGATTGGAAGGGATTTGCTCTTATTTTGATAGTTGTGGCATTTTCAGCCGAGTTCACGATGATGGTCAGGGCGATCCACAATCCAAAGATAAATGAGACAGATCCGTCCAACTGGAAAGCTTTTATGGACGCCCTCTTGAGAAAACAATATGAACCGGCGAAAATTTTGCCAAGAAGGATACCTTTTACTGATCAGTTGTTACTCTTCTGGAGATATTTTACTTGGCAGTATGCATCCCTTGTACTGCCTTTGACATTTCTCGGTTTACTTGGACTTGTTACCCATTTCGGGAATGACAAGAAGACCTTTGCGCTCGTTGGAACTGCCCTGTTTATGGGAAGTCTTGCACTTATCATATATCTAAATCTGAAAGATTCACCAACCCATCCTATAAATCCTATAAATCCACGCGAAGTGAGAGACAGGGACTATTTCTTTGCACCGTTTTACACCTATTTTGCAATCTTTATGGGGCTTGGTCTGTGGGAAATAATGCGACTCTTCGCAGTTTATTTGAAAAAGTGGGTTGTGGGACTTGTGGTTGGTATATTACTTGCTGGCGGATTGCAGGCTGTGCAGTTTAAACACTTCTGGCCCCTTGTAGACAGAACCCACAATTACATGGCAGAGGATTACGCCTACGACCTTTTAATCTCGCCAAGGAAGAATCCCAACGGTGGTCCTGTTATTCTTTACACAAATGGAGACAATGATACGTTCCCGGTCTGGTTTGACCAGGACGTGCTTGGGTATAGAACAGATGTTATAATTGCAAACCTGTCTTTGATAAACACAAACTGGTATGTTAAACAACTCAAAGATTGGGGGGCACCGATAAGCTTTACAAAGGCTGAGATTAACAAGTTACCCCCGGCTCTTTTGATGCCAGGTGGAAAGGTTCTTTATCTGAGAGACATAATGATCAGGGATATGATAGCGACATCCGCCGGCTACAAGTTTAAACCTGATGATTATGTGCAGTTGACACCCGGGCTTAGAGTTCCCAAACTGTATTTTGCCCCTGCAGACACATTTCTCAATAAGGTCATAAAAGGTGCAAAGTTCAAGATTCCCATCTATTTTGCACTTACGGTGACACCGGATGTTTACAAACCCTGGAGCAAATACTTATTGAGTGAGGGACTTGCTTTCAGACTTATGTCCCATAACGTTTCATCCGGGATATTCCCGGAAGGAATTAATACCGAGAGAACTAAATATCTCCTCCATGGGAATATGAGTGCAGCCGAATTCCTTAAGAAGTATGCAGATGCAAAGTCTCCATGGGGCATCTTTAGATACAGGGGAATTTTTGATAACACTTACAAAGACGGGACTCATTTGAAGCTTGTGAGGAATCTTGCATCAGTGGCTTTGAGGCTCGGCTATTATTACAGTTTCCAGGACTCTATCGACGCAGCTATTGATGAATTATATTTTTCAAAGAAACTCGCTGAAGTAGTTGTTAAATACCAGCCTCAGGCGATGGATGTGCAACGTCAATTAATAGCAATAGACCTGATGATTGGTAACCTCTATAAACAGAAGAAGGATTATGCCAATGCTATCAAGTACTATGAGGACGCCATGAAAATCCAGAAGGTGCCTTTACTTTACAAACAAATTGGTTTAACCTATCTTGAAGAGGGTGATACGGCAAAGGCTGTCGAAAATCTTGAGATTGCACTCAGTATGACACCGAAAGATAGGGACATTTACGATGCTTTAAAATCTATTTACAAGGCTAAAAAGGATACTGTTCAATTAAAGAGATTGATGGAGGACTGGATAAAGAACAACCCGTCGGATTCGGCGGAGATGAAGGAATTGAAGAAATTGGGAGGAAAATAACATGGCTCATGCATATACGCCGGGTTTAAAAGTTACAAAAGCCACAATTTTAAGAAAAGAGAGAAGACTTCCACTTCCGGGGGAAGTGCTTGTCAAAAAAGGTGACAAGGTTAAAGCAGAAGATGTAGTAGCCAGGACGGAGCTTCCAGGAAATGTTAGACCAATAAATGTTGCAGGTCAGTTGTCAGTGCCTCCGGGTGACCTACCTCATCTGATGCTTAAAAAGGTGGGAGATCCGGTGAAAAAGGGGGAGCCTATTGCTCAATCCAAAGGCATTTTTGGGCTTTTCAAGTCGACAGTAACCTCTCCTGTGGATGGTACAATAAAAAGTATTTCCAACGTTACAGGTCAGGTTATCATTGAAGAACCCCCGATTCCGGTTGAAGTGATCGCTTACATTGATGGTGAAGTAGTGGATGTGATCCCGAAGGAAGGTGTCGTGATCGAAACCATTGCGACGTTTGTTCAGGGTATCTTTGGAATTGGTGGGGAGAGGATTGGCCACTTGAGAGTTGCTGTAAATTCTCCTGATGAAGTTCTTACACCTGAAAAGATATTGGCTGATGATAAGGATATGGTTATTGTGGGAGGCTCATTTGTTACAGCAGATACTCTTCGGAAAGCTGTGGAGGTCGGAGCTGCCGGAATCGTTGTAGGTGGAATAGACGATAAAAACTTGAGAGATTTCCTTGGTTACGATATCGGGGTTGCTATCACAGGTTCTGAACAGAAAGGTATTACACTGATTATAACCGAGGGATTTGGTAAAATCGATATGGCTCATCGTACTTTCGAACTCTTAAAAAGTATCGAGGGGAAAAAGGTCTCAATCAATGGTGCTACACAGATCCGTGCAGGTGTCATCCGTCCTGAAATCATAGCTCCAGGTGCCAATCCGGAGGATCTTAAAGGTGACCACGAGGAAATCAGTGGTGGACTCGATATCGGAACCCATGTCAGAGTTATTCGTGAACCCTATTTCGGGAGAATAGGTAAAGTCACAGCTTTACCCCCGGAGTTGCAGGTGATAGAGACTGAGGCAAAAGTCAGGGTGCTTGAGCTCGAGTTTGACGATGGTACAAGGGTTCTTGTACCAAGAGCCAATGTTGAAATAATTGAGGAATAAGATTGGAAAAGAAGTCCCTCAGGAAGGCTTTCGGCGAATTTCTGATTGAAATTGGGGAAAGGGATCCAAGGGTAGTTGCACTCGCCGCAGATCTTGCAAAGTCTACCTACACCGAGATGTTCAAAGAAAAGTTCCCCGATCGACATTTTGAATTTGGCATACAGGAGCAGAATATGATGGGAGTCGCTGCTGGACTTGCCTCCACGGGGAAAATTCCGTTCGCATCGACCTTTGCAGTATTTGCTGCTGGTAGAGCCTATGATCAGGTAAGGCTATCAATTGCCTATGCCAGATTTAATGTTAAGATCGTGGCCACTCACGCCGGCCTTGCGACAGGTGAGGATGGAGCTTCTCACCAGATGACTGAAGACATGGCACTTATGGGGGCAATTCCCGGGATGGTTGTCCTGACAGCCTCAGATTATTACTCAGCCAAAGCTGTCTTGCGTGCAGCTTACGAGTATGATGGCCCTGTGTATGTACGGTTGATAAGGCCATCCGCTCCTGTAATCTATGATTCTTCCCTGAAATTTGAGATAGGGGATATCATAGAGATTAAGAAAGGAAAGGATGTTGCTATCGCATCCTGTGGATTCACAGTGCACGAAAGTTTGAAAGCCGCGGAGATCCTGGAGAGAAAAGGTGTCTCTGTGGGTGTGTATGATTTTTTGACTGTTAAACCACTCAAAACGGACCATCTTCAGATGTTTAAAAAATACAGAGCTCTTGTAACAGTTGAAGATCATGTAAAATGGGGTGGATTGGGGAGTAATTTAGTTGCTGCGCTTGGTGAGGCAGGAATAAATCTTTCCACCCGAATCATAGCTGTTAATGACGTTTTTGGTAGGTCAGGCTCACCCGAAGAGCTTTACAGATACTACGGCCTTGATGCTTTTAGTATAGTTGCAAAAGTAGAGGAAATTCTTGGGTGAGTTACATAACATTCGAGAAGGTTTCAAAAGTTTACCAGAATCGTTGGTTTGCACTTGAAGATGTTTCTTTCGAGATTGATAAGGGAGAATTTGTTTTCATCATTGGTCCCACAGGTGCAGGTAAAACAACATTACTGAGTCACATCTATCTCAAAGAATTTCCATCATCCGGAGAGGTTCAGATCCTTGGGTATTCGTCTAAAACTATAAAGAGGCACGAAGTCCCATTTTTAAGAAGGAAAATCGGTGTTATTTTCCAGGACTTTAAGCTTCTACACGACAGAAATGTGTTGAAGAATGTCACCATTGCTCTTGAGGTTACGGGTGTGCCGTCAGGTGTTGCAAGGGAAAGGGCTATTGAAATACTCAGAGAGCTTGGCATGGCTGACAAAATTTCAAAGATGCCGAATGAATTATCCGGTGGGGAGGGACAGAAGGTGGCAATTGCCAGGGCACTTGTGCGTGAACCTTTTATCCTCCTTGCTGATGAGCCGACTGGCAACATTGATCCAGATTCAGCTGATGAAATTCTTAACATCCTGAAACGTGTAAATGATAGAGGAACTACGGTAATAGTTGCTACTCACAACTACGCATTTCTTGATAAAGTCGTGAGAAAAAGGGTAATATCGCTTCAAGCTGGAAAGGTAATAAAGGATGAGAAATTTTATATTAAGTGAAACTCTCGGCGCCTACAAATCTGCAAAGGGTATGGCCTGGATCTCCATAGCCGTGTCATTTGTCCTGATCCTGATATTTGGTGTTAGCCTTTACCTGTCTTCAACGGTATACAACATTTTCCAGATTGAAAAAAAGAACATTGAAATTGACGTTTATATCAAAGGGGATATTCCGGAACCCTTCAAAAACAGGCTTTACGAAATAATAAAACAATTTGCAGGGGTGGAGGATATTGACTTTATCTCAAAGGAGGATGCTCTTAAAGTCTTTTCTCAGAGATATCCTCAGTATTCGGATATACTTGGAGTGTTCTCAGAGGTACCTTTTCCAGAGAGTTACGTTATTCAATTAACTCCTTACTGGAAACGCCCAGATCTAATCAGGCATCTTGTAACCGAAATATCTGTATTGCCGGGTGTAGATGAGGTGTACGCAGGTAGCGATTGGATCGCGAAATTGTCCAGGATTTCTATGCTCTTCATAGGGATTTCACTTATTCTGCTTGTGGGGCTATTTTTAGCGATAAGCTATGTAATCTATCAGACCATAAGGCTGATAATAAATGCAAGAAAGGAGTTGATAGAGATCCTTGATCTTGTGGGAGCAACAAAGTCCACGATAGAGATTCCATACCTGATAAACGGCACAATTTACGGTTTTCTTGGTGGTTTATTTGCCGCAATTGTTCTGAAGCTGGTGATAATGGGCTCGAAGTCACTTTTCTTCTTTAAGTTACCTGAATACGGTGTGATTTATCCACTTCTTGTTGTAATCGGGCTGGTTGTTGGCCTGGTAGCTTCATACCTGTCATTTGAAGAAATTTTACCATGAAATACATACTGCTTTTTCTCTCTCTTTTATCCGTTTCATACAAGCAGAAAATTAAAGAGTACGAAAAGGAACTCCAGAAACTTAAGAGAGAGCTTGTTTCTATCCAGAGGCAAAAGAGAAGTGTGTTGAAACGACTTGAGATAATCGATCGTCAGCTTGAAGTATTAGAAGATTTACTCCAGACCCAGAAAAATGAGGAAGATAGTCTGAGGCAGTCTGTTAGAACTCTTAAGGAAGAGATTGACAGTCTTGAGACCGATTTGACCTATAAAAGGGCAGTTTTGAAGACTTACCTCGTCAGATTGTACAAGTACGGGAATCCCAATTTTTTAGAAATTATCCTTAACGCCGGGAATCCTTATGAGTCCTACAGGATGATGAAGATTTACAATCGCGTACTTACGAGGGAGAAAAAGCTCTACGAGCAGGTTGAAGGCGACATCAGGGAACTAAATAGAAAGAGGGAGTTCCTGAAACAGAGACTTCGGGAAATTCAGAGACTTGAAAATAATATCAGCTATAGGAAGTCACAGCTTTTATGGAAAAAGATGGAAAAGAGAGCACTTTTGAGGAGGATTAAAAATCGTGAAGAGCTTAAGAAATACAGGCTGAAACAGGTTGAACTTGCCAAAAAAAGATTGGAAAAATTACTAAAAAATATTGAGAAGAAACGTGTCAAGAGAAAGAGGAAGTATGTGGCTAAGAGCAAGGGATTTATCTGGCCTGTTAGAGGAAAGGTTATTTCCAGATTTGGAGTTGTTGTGCACCCAAAGTATGGGACACGTGTCAACAATATCGGAATTGATATAAAGGCAAAGCCCGGGGCAGAGGTTGTCGCCTCCAAGGATGGTGTGGTAGTATTCGCAGGTCCATTTATCTCTTACAAGGGGGTTGTTATAATTGAACACGGTAATACATACACAGTTTATGCCAATTTGTATAAAATTCTCGTGAAGAACGGCATGGAAGTTGATCAGGGGGAGGTTATAGGTGAACTCTCAAGAGTCGATCCAGTTCTTCATTTTGAAATCAGGGTTAGGGGTAGGGCTGTTAATCCGTTAAAATATTTAAGATGACCAGGACAACCGAAAATTCTGCATTCTTTATAACAGCTTTAATCCTTCTCATTCTTTCAATATATCTCGGATTCCCGGAAGAGTATCTGGCGATAATTTTCTCTGGATTTGCGGCCTATCTTTTTTACATGGGACGGTCAAATCCAACCTCACGCGTCCTCTTCATAATCGCTCTCTCCTTTTTTCTCTTTCTTCTAACAGTTAAGCTAAAAAACATCCTTTTCCCTTTTGGTCTTGGACTGCTTGTTGCATTTCTACTTTCACCGCTTGTGGACCGACTGGAAAAATACAGGGTTCCAAGGTATATAACATCCATTCTGATTTTAGCCATTTTTCTTGGGTTTCTTACCCTCATAGGTATTTACATCGGACATCAATTTTCACGTGAACTCGCGATATTTTCACAGAAGTTACCAGGTTTCCTCTCCCACGTGAGGGAGCAGGCACTCCAAAAATTTTCGAAATATGGTGAGTTGAAGAAAATATTTGAGAACCTGCCAGATATAGGCACAATTTTTGGAGAATTTGTAAAGAGGTTACCGTCATTTTATAAGTCGGCAGCTCTGGTGGCTTCTTATGTGTTTTACTTCATTCTGTCTATTATCGTGACTTTTTATACCCTTAACGATTACAACAAGATTAAATCGAGAATTTTTTCCATCTTTGTTAAAAATGAGCGTTCGTACCAGGTTTTCATAGAAATTGCTGAGATTCTGAGAAAGTACTTCAGGGGGCAGTTGATCGATGCGTTTGTTGTGGGATTGTTAACAGCAGCGTTTCTTGGAATTCTTGGGATAGATTTTTTCATAATAATCGGGGTTTTTGCAGGGCTCTTTAATCTTGTACCAACTCTTGGATTCTGGATGAGTTACTTTATTGGAGCCATGCTTGGATTTATGGAGCCACATCCACTCTCCGGATTCTTCAGAGTCACCATTGTTTTTATCGTTGTGCAGCTTCTTGAGAGTACGGTTATCTCACCTCGAATCATCGGAGGTAGTGTAGGATTGCATCCCCTTATAATTCTTGTATCAATTTTGATGGGGGCTAAATTCTTTGGGCCACTTGGATTCTTACTTGCTGTTCCGGTTGCTGCTGTCCTGAAGGGGATGTTTTTCCGGGATAACAGGTCTAACGAGGGAGAGGTTCCCTGAGAACCTCTTTCTGGATTCTAATTAGCTCCTCAATACCCTTCCATGCGAGCTCGACCATTTTGTTCAGGTCTTCAACTGAAAATGGTCTTTTTTCTGCTGTTCCCTGGATTTCCACAATTCTTTTGCTTTCTGTCATAGCGACGTTAAGATCAACTTCTGCCTGAAAATCTTCTTCATAGGATAAATCGAGGAGAAAGTCATTTCCAATTTTTCCAACAGAGATAGCAGCAATAAATTCACGGATTGGGTTTTCCTTGATAAGGCCGTTCCTTATCATAAATTGAACAGCATCATAGAGGGCACAGAATCCAGCAGTTATAGAGGCTGTCCTTGTACCTCCATCGGCCTGAAGGACATCGCAGTCAATAATTATAGAGAAATCTTTTAACTTTGAGAGGTCAAGGACCCCGCGAAGAGCACGCCCGATCATCCTTGAAATTTCAATGGACCTTGCATCGTATCGCCCTGTTCGTCCCTCTCTAACGTTCCTTCTTGGGGTTGATCTTGGGAGAAGTGCATATTCGGCCGTTAACCATCCCTCTCCCGTTCCCTTTAAAAAATTGGGCACCTTATCCTGAACAGTTGCGGCACAGAGTACCTTTGTGTTGCCAATTTCAAACAGAACCGATCCTTCGGGGTCCTTAAGATACCCCCTGTGAATTCTAACCGGCCTGATGGATGAGCTGTCTCTCCATTTCACCTCCATTACATCTCCTCCGGCGCCGATACACCTATAAGCCCGAGTCCAATTTTGATGACATTGGCAATTGCCTGGACAAAAGTAAGTCTTGCGGCACTAAGCTCAGGATTTGATGGATCAGCTACAGTGTGTTTCTGGTAGTAGTTGTGGAACTTTTCAGCAAGACCCGTTAGATAGTACGTGATAGGGTGCGGCTCAAGCTTCAACGAGATGTCTTCAAGGACGTCGGGAAAGAAAAGCATCTCACGCATTATGCTACGTTCTTCAGGTGTTACGAGTAGCTCGAGGTCTGCACCGTCCGCAGTGAGCCCCTTCTCCTGTGCCTTTTTCATTATGCTCGAAATTCTCGCATGTGCGTACTGCACATAGTAAACGGGATTTTTAACCGAAATTTCTCTTGCAAGATCAATGTCAAAATCAAGATGGGATGAGTAGGAGCGCAACAGGAAGAAAAATCTTGCAGCATCGACGTTGACTTCGTCCAGAAGTTCACTCAGAGTGAAAAGCTCCCCTCTTCTTTTTGACATCCTGATACGTTTCCCATCTTTGATTATGTTCACCTGCTGGATGATTTTAACGTCAAACCTTTCATCGTCGAGGTCAAGGGCTTTAAGGCCCGCCTTCATACGTGGAACATATCCGTGGTGATCAGGTCCCCAGAAATCCACAACCTTTTGAAATCCGCGATCAAATTTATAAATGTGATATGCGAGATCGAAGTAGAAATAAGTTGGCTCACCGTTACTTCTTACAAGGACACGATCTTTCTCATCAATGTCTCCAAGAGATGTTGCCCTGAAGTAGATGGCCCCATCCCTTTCGTAAATCAAATTTTTTGCCTTTAATTTTTCCTCTAAAATCTTCGGATATTTTGATTTTCGAATGAAGGATTCCCGCGTTATCACATCAAACTTTACCCGGAACCTTTCAAGAGTTTTCATTTGGTCGTTTAAGATCATGTCAACGATGTGCCTTTCAATCTCATGGTCCTCGGTTATCCCCATATCTCTCAATCTTTCGGCGTACTGGATGAGATAATCACCAGCATAGCCGTCTTCTGGTAGGTCAGGACGCAGCCCCATTCTCCATTTAACAGACTCCCTTAGAGCTCTGATCTGGCCACCGGCATCGTTGACATAATATTCTGACCAGGCATCATAACCGCAGTGTCTCATTATTTGTCTCAATGAATCGCCTACGGCTGCCGCTCGAGCATTCACCACGTTCAAAGGACCTGTTGGATTGGCAGAGACAAACTCTAAATTCACTTTCAAACCATTCCCTGCATTGCACCTCCCGAAATTCTCACTCAGAGCTTCTTTTACAAGATTCTGGAAGAAAGGTTTACTAAGGTAAATGTTTACAAATCCCTTAACTATATCGACTTTTTCTACTTCAAAAGGGAATTTTGAGCTCACAGCCTGAGCAATTTCAGAAGCAATCTCCGCAGGGTTTCTCCTCAATTCTTTAGCAAGGGAAAAGGCTGATGTCACACTGTATTCACCGAACTTTTCGTCCCTCGCCGGACTAATTATCGGTTCATGATCGATGCCATATTTCTCCTTAACGAATTCTTGTATGAAATTTTTAAGTTTCGTCTTTATCTTGCTCATCTTCCTCTCCAGGTTTAATAATTGGAGCGTCTGCCCAGATGAATTCGAGACTGTAATATTCTCTTGCTTCCTTCGTCATTATATGAATCACGATGTCGAGATAATCAAGTAGTACCCACCTGCCCGTCTCGTATCCCTCCACGTGATGGAGTTTCAATTCTTCGGATAAATGCTCATCGATATAGTCTGATATGGCCTGAAGATGCTCCTTTGTGTGGCCAGTGACGATTACGAAGTATTCAGCAATCGAGGGGGATACCTCACCAATTTTAAGGATGATAACATCCTCCCCTTTCTTGTCTAATGCCAGTTTTCCAGCAAGGGATGCAAGCTCGAAGAGTCTTTCCTTATCGTTCATTTCGATCTTTCCACTTGACGAGATTCCAGTCGACATATTCTCTGGAACCCTCAAGGTCGAGGAGTAGACGTTTCTCCTCATCACTTCCTTCTTTCAAAATTTCTGCAAATTTGATGAGTATTTCCAATTCTTGCTCATCCATGTCCTGGATGAGTTCGATCAATCTTTCAATTGAACCCATAAGTGACCCTCCAGGGTTTTTATAAGGTCAAAACAATATCGTTTTTACCACCTAATGTCAAGGGGAAACGCATGAATTGGGAATGGTTTATGCTATTAGACAACAAGGTGGGAAATTTGCCGTGGGGTGTTAATGGGAGACATGAGATGAGGTGATTGGTTGAGAGGGGGATTTGAAGATAGATTATATTCGGGTTAATGAGATGGGGGGCGCCGGCGAAGCCGGCGCCCCCCATCACTTTCTCTACATCTTGCTCGGAAGCCAGAGAGCAAGCTTCGGGAATATTACAAAAACTATGAGTGAGGCAATTTCCACAAGTACAAACGGTAATGCCCCACTAATTATGTCCTTCAGTGTTACTGCCTCCGGTGCTATGCTCTTGATAACGTAGAGATTCAACCCGACCGGTGGAGTGATAACGGCCATCTCAATGGTGATCATCATGATTACGCCGAACCAGATTTTATCGTAACCAAAGATCTGGATCGTAGGGAGAAGTATTGGAGTTGAAATCAGGATAACGGATGCACCGTCGATAAACATTCCAAGGAAGATCAGAAGGGCAACCACCGCAGTAATAACCATGTATTTTGACATGTGAGCGTTCGCAACATACTCGGCAAGCTGCTGTGGTAACTGCAAACGTGTTAAAACATAGCCAAACAGCATAGCGTTCACGAAGATCAGAAGAATCATCCCTGAGGTCTTCATTGTGGAAAGTAAAATCTCCCAGAAAACCTTCCAGTTCATGGACCTATAAACAAAGATGGCGAGGAAATAGGCGCCTACTGCACCGATGGCCGCAGATTCGGTTGGGGTCGCAATTCCAGTGTAAATGCTTCCGAGAACAAGAATTATGAGGAACAGTGCTGTCCATGCACGGCCGAGACTCTGGAATCTCATTTTCCAGGTGATTTTCTCTTTTGGACGTGGTGCCATTTCCGGTTTGAAGAGCACCAGGATGAAGATATAGATCATCATGAAGATAGCAAGGATGATTCCAGGTACAATTCCACTGATGAATAGTTTTCCCACAGATTCATCGGCTATGGCTCCGTAGAGAATGAATCCTATACTTGGTGGAATCAAAAGTGCGAGGGCTCCAGCCGCTGCTACAGATCCTGAAGCGAGTGATTTGTCATAACCTCTTTTAAGCATTTCCGGTATTGCAAATGCACCTATTGTGGCTGCTCCTGCAACGCTGACCCCACACATAGCACCAAAAACTGCACTCGCAACCACGGTTCCCATTGCGAGGCCACCGGGCAGCCAGTTGGTCCACCTGCTCGCCATTTGGTAAAGGTCACTTCCTATTCCTGTATGGAAGAGTATTTCACCCATCAGAATGTACAGGGGAATCGCTATGAGGACGAAGTTGTCCATCTTTTCATAAAAGATTTCAGGGATCACTGTGAGCCCACCAACACCATTCATGATGATTATCCCGACAACACTCGCAATCCCAAGTGAGGCAAATACTGGAACTCCGTAAAACAGAATAGCAAGGAAAACGACAAGGACAATCACCGAAATTACAACATTACTCATATCCTTCTCCTTTTGAGAGAACAATGATGTTCCTGACAATCTGGATCAGCAGGAAGACCAACCCTACAGGAATGGAAAGATAAACAATCCACATGGGGAAGTTGAGCAAACTCGTTGACCTGTAATGTTCCTTATATGCGAGGACAGTGAACCCTATTCCCTCGTAAATTACGAGCAGAGTAAAGAGAAAAAGCAAGATATTTACTGTCAGATCGTGAACTCTTTTCGCTCTACCCTTTAATCTGGAAGTTAAGACCTGAACACTGACGTGTTTGTTTTTCAAGAAAATGTATCCTGAACCGAAGAAGGTGAGAGCCACCATCAGATAACCGCTTATTTCAAGGGCTATATGGCTTGGTCTTCTCAAGACGTAGCGAGAAAAAACACCCCAGGTGGCAAGAACGAGGAGAACAAAAATCAGGAGTCCGGTAAAATACCCCATGAACTCGTTAATTTTGTCAATAGTACCCACTAATCTCTTCATTTTAGAGCCGATTTTGTAAATTGTTATATCCCGGGCTTACCTTTTCAGATGATGGCTCTCAATGAAGTCAATGTACTTTTGTCCATCGGGTACCTGGGCGACCCACCATTTGTAAACAGATGTGAGTCTCTTCTTGAACTCATTAAACGCAGTATCATCGAGAACGTGTACCTTCATACCATTTTCTTTGAATATTTTTAATGCATCACGCTTTGTCTGCTTCACGCCCTCGAAAGACCATTCAGCCCATTTCTGCGCGGAGCTCCTCAAAAGGCTCTGTATGTCTTTTGGCAAAGAGTCGAATCTCTTTTTGTTAAAACTCAAAAGAATGGTGTAGTTCCCAACATTTGCAACTGTCAGGTACTTCATAACCTCGTAAAGCTTACGACCTGTGTATGTGAGATAGGGCCTCAGGCAACCGTCAATGGTTTTTCTCTGGAATGCGGTGTAGAGACGTCCGGATGACATGAATGTAGGTGAGCCTCCGAGGACTTCAATAGCTTTGGCATGCGCCTTGCTTGACACTGCCCAAATGAGGCCCTTTACGTCGTCTGGTCCTTTGATTTCATGTCTTAAATTACCAAACTGATACATGCCACCAGGACACTCGGCAAGAATTTCAATTCCCTTTTTCTCCCATTTT
>Ga0256833_1001072_pt1 | contig 20610 bp, 18 predicted proteins | sample 356284metaG_FD_190535 | JGI IMG/M metagenome (GOLD analysis project Ga0256833, IMG submission 190535) | Hydrothermal vent microbial communities from Mid Atlantic Ridge, Atlantic Ocean - 356-284 | ecosystem: Environmental > Aquatic > Marine > Hydrothermal vents | place: Atlantic Ocean: Mid... | reverse complement strand
TCATCGTGGCCCCCGGCAACCCCAAAGGCCTGCAGGGCCTGGAAGACTTGGCCCGGGACGATGTGCGCTTCGTCAACCGCCAGCGTGGCGCGGGCACCCGCATTTTGCTCGACTATCATTTGCAGCGCCTGGGCCTGCGCGCCGAAGACATCGATGGCTATACGCAAGAGGAATACACGCACCTGGCCGTGGCCGCCGCGGTCGCCTCGGGTCGGGCCGATGTGGGCCTGGGCATCGCGGCCGCGGCCCAGGCCTTGGGCCTCGACTTCATCCCCCTGTTCACCGAACGGTACGACCTGGTGGTACCCGAAACCCACTACCACAGCGAGTTGCTGCAGCCGGTGTGGGAGCTGCTGGCCGACGACGCGTTTCGGGCTGCGGTGGCCGCGCTGCCGGGCTACGACCCGGCCCCCATGGGCCAGGTGCGCTGGGTGGCATAACCGGCTGGCGCGCCACGGCCGCGCCCCAAGGCCACGCGCACCCCGCAGGCCGCAGGCCGCGCGCCGGCTCTCGGGGAACCGGGCTGGGGTCCGGGCTGCGCCGCACCGACCAGTGCGGTATAATGCCCTCGTATGGACATGTTCCTTTGGCTGTGGTGGATTGCCGGTTTGGCGGCTCTGGGCATGACCGGGCTGGCCGTGTGGCGGCCGCGCCTCAAGGCCGCGTGGTGGGTGGCCCTGGGCACCGGCCTGGTGATGGCCCTCTTGTGGGCCGTGGCCTTTCCGGCCGCGCCGCGCACCGTGCTTTGGCCTGGACGCTGGGCCCCTGTGCTGCCGCCCCCGGCGCAGCACATTACCCCGTGGCAGTGGGCCGCGGGGCTGGCCCTGCTGACTACGGCCTGGGCCGGCATGGCCCTCACCGGTACCCGGCCTGCGCCGCCGGTAGCCCGGCCCGGCCCCTGGCGCTGGTGGCTCCTGGCCGCCATGCTGGGCCTCACCGCGCTCACGGCCGCCACAGGTTGGGCCCTGGCCGTGGCCTGGATGCTGCTCGACCTGCTGGTATTGGCCGTGGAAATGCGCATCTACGCCGGAGCCGAAGCCCGCGCGGCCGCGCTGCAACGCACCGCGGCGCGAGCCCTGTTTTGGGTCCTCCCCTTGTGGAGCGCGGCGCTCCCGGCTGCATGGCAGTCCCCCCTATGGGCCGCGGCGGTTCTGGCGCGGGCCTGGGCCACCCGCATGCCCCCTTTGACGGAACCGGCGTCCATCTTTGCCAGCACCGGGCGCTGGGTCTTTTGGCTGCCCTGGCTGGCCACCCTCGCGCCCTGGCTGGCCGCGACGCGCGCCCAACCAGCATTCCCCGTGGGGCTCGCCCTCGCGGTGGCCGTGGTGGGCCTGGGCAGCGCGTGGCGCGCCTGGCAGGGACCCACGCCGGCTGCGCGGCAACGGGGTTGGGCCGTAGCCAGCGCCGTGCTGGTGCTGCTGGCCGCCATGCGTGACCCGCAAGCCGCCCAGGCCTGGCTGCTGGCCCTCTTCCTGCTCGGCCTCAACCGGGAGGCACTGACCCTTTTGCCCGACCCCTGGCTTATCGGGCTGGTGGCCGTCCTGTGGGGCGGACCGGCCCTCATGCTGCCCTTTACCCCCACGGCCATCACCGCCGGCTTGTGGCGCTGGCCCCCTGCCGGGCTCGACGCGGCCCAGGCCGCCATTTATGGGCTGCTGCTCGCCGCCGCGTGGCGTCACTGGCCCCGCCCGCGGGAGGGGCTGGCCGCCTTCCCCCGAGGGGCGCAAATTTTGGCCGCCTGGGGGCTGCTGCTGCCCGGGGTGACCCTGTGGGGCATCGGCCTGCGGCTGGGCTGGCTCACCCCGCCCCCGGGGGTGCCGGGCTGGGCCCCGTGGTTACTGGGCCCGGCTTTGACCGCGCTGGCCGCGCTGGCTTCCCGCTGGCCCCGGGGCACGGGCGCGGCCCGCCGCGTGGCCCTGCCCCGCCCCGAAGACTTCTTCCGCCTGGCCTTGCGGGCTGGCATGCGCCGCCTGGAAGATGTGGTGCTCTTTGCCACTGCACTGCTGGAAGGCGAAGGCGGCCTGTTTTGGGCCCTGGTAGCCCTGGCCGTGGGCTTCTTGCTGTGGAAAGGGGGCTGAGACCGTGCCCTTTGCAAGTTGGGATGTGGTCGCGCTGGCTTTGATGGCCGGTATTGCCTGGCTGCTGTTGGTGTTGGAAGACTGGCGCAGCCTGCTCATCAGCCTGGCGGCGCTGGAAGCCGCGCTCGGGTCCGCGCTGCTGGCCGTTTGGGGCCCAACCCTGGTGGTGATGCACCTGCTGGCCGGGTGGCTGGCCGCGGCCATGCTGGGCCTGGGGCAAACCATGCACCGCCGCAAACACCCCGCGCCCCGGCCCCTCACCGGCCGGGTGGTGCGCGGGCTGGCCGGCGTGCTCACCCTGGCGCTGGTGTTCAGCGTGGGGCCGGTGTTGGCCCGCGCGTGGCCCACGGTGCCCGAGGCCGTGCGTTGGGCCGCCGCGGCCACCGCGCTCTTGGGCCTCATGCAGACCGCGTGGAGCCGCCACCCCCTGCGCCTGAGCATCGGCCTGCTGACCGTGCTGGCGGGCTTCGCGCCCCTCTTTGCCTGGCAGCACGCGGACCTGCTGACCACCGGCTGGCTGGCAGGGTTTCAGTTATTGCTGGCCTGGAGCGGCAGTTACCTGCTGCACCAAACCGCAGTCGGGGAGGAAGCCCTGTGAACGCGGCGTGGCTCTGGGTCGTCTTCCCCTTGGTCGCCGGCCTGGGCCTGGGCCTGTGGCCGCGGGGTTCCACCCGCCAAAAGCGCTGGGTGGCCGCGGCCATTGCCGGGGGCCTGGCCCTGGTGGCCTGGAAAGTACCCCTGGGCCATCCGGTGCCCTTGTTCGGCTATCGCTGGTCGTGGTTGTTCACCGCGGAATGGCGCCTGGCCGGGCACGCGTTCGTGCTGGACGATGCGGCGCGCGGCTGGCTGGCCGCGCTTTTCGCCTGGGCCGCGCTGTGGGCCTGGACCGCGGCAGAAGCCCGCATGGCCCCCGACTTCCTGGGCTGGACCCTGGCCCTCCCCGCCTGGCTGACCTGGGCCCTGGCCGCGCGCGACCCCTTTGACCGGGCGCTGCTGTTGAGTCTGGCCCAGTTGGGCCTCGTCTTCCTCTGGCTGCCCTATCACCGTCGCGCCTTGGGGCCGGGCCTCATGCGCGCCCTGGCCTGGAACGCGTTGGGCCTGCCCCTGCTGCTTTTGGCCCTGACCCAAACCCCGGGCCTGGAAACGGCCTCGCCCGAGACCCCCGCGGTGCAGCAGGCCGGTTTGCTGCTGGGGTTGGGCGTGGCCCTGTGGGCCGGGGTCTTTCCGTTTCACACGGTTTACCCCCTGGTGGGCCGCGAAGTGCACCCCTTCCGGGCCGGATTCGGCTGGTGGTTTACCCACACCGCGCTGGTGCTGGCCATGGCGCACTGGGCGGCCCATTTCCTCTGGCTGCGGGAAAACCCCGCCCTGTACACCGGCCTGCGGGCCTTGGGCGTGGGCACCCTGGCCCTGGCCGGTGTGCTGCTGGCCGTGCAACGCGATTTGGGCCGCGCGGTGGGTTATGTGGCCTGGCTCAACACCGGCTGGACCTGGCTGGCCCTGGCCCAGGGGCTGGAGCAGGGCACTACGGCCTTTCTGGCCCTGGCCTGGCCCCGGGCCCTGCTGTGGCTGGGCTGGACCTGGGCCTTAGCCGTGCTCATGCTGCCCGACGACGCCATCCACCGCTTCGCCCCCCAGGGGCGGGGGCGGGCCTCCCCCTGGGTCGCGGCCCTGGTGGTGCTGGGGCTGGGCGCGTGGGCGCCCTGGCCGGGGCTCAACCTGGCCCCCTGGAGCGCGGCGCTGGTCGCCGGCGCTTCCCCGAACCCCGGGCTGCTGCTCGGTCTGGGGGTGGCCTTCGCCGGCCTCACCGGGACCGCCTGGCGCTGGGCCCAACAGCTGTTTGTGGAGCCGTTGCCCAAAGCCCCGCCCTGGCGCGAAACCTGGCGCGAGCGCGGCCTGGTTCTGGCTTGGCTGTTGCTTTGGGTTGTGGTAGCATGGATGCCCGGCCTGTGGCACCAATGGGCGACCGCGGCCAGCAGCTGGCTGCCATAGCCCACCGGCAGCTCGGAACCCTTCCCCCGGAGAAAAGCCATGAGCGAACCCGATGAACTCGTGCAGCGCCTGCAATGGCTGGAGCAGGAACGGCGTAAGGACCGGGCTTTGCTGCTCACTTTGCAGCAGCGCCTCCTGGAAGTGGAAAGCCAGCAGCAAACCCTGGAAGGCCAGGTGCGCGAAGTGAGCGCCGAAATTGCCCGGGTGGCCGGTGCATTGCAACGCTTCGACACCTTAGAAGAGACCCTCAACCAGGTCCGCCAACAGGCCCGGCAGGACCTGGAAGGCTGGGTGGGCGAATTCCAACAGCGCCTGGACGAAATCAAGGAAGAGCTGCGCACCGGCTTGACTGGGTTGCAAGGCCGCTTCCAGGCCATCGAAAGCCAGCTCACCCGCATCGACCCGTTGCAAGAGCGCCTGGACGAACGAGAGCGGCAGGAAGACGCGCTGCGCCGCCAGCTCTCGCAACTGCGCTTGCAGCTCGACGACATGGAACGCCGCCTGCACGAGCGCCTGGAAGCCCTGCGCCTGCTGCAAGAAGACCGGGAGCGCCTGACCAAGCGCCTGGTGGACCTGCAGGCCGAAACCGCGGCCCTGCGCAAACGCCTCGAGGAACACGCCACGGCCCATACGCTCTTTCAGGAGGGCCTGCGCAAGGTGGAAAAGCAGCTGCAGGCCCTGCAGGCCGCGGAAGACGAACGCCGCCGCGAGCAGCGCGCGTTCCTCGAAAGCATCGCCCGCAAGCAGGCCGACTACGAGCGCACCTGGAAGGAATGGGAATCCCGCTTCGCGGCCCTGGACGAAGTGCGGGAACGGGCCGAGAAGCAGCTGCAAACCATGTTCAACCTGGCCCGGGATGTGCGCCAGGCTCAACAGCACTTCGAGGAAGCCTACGAGCGCTTAGAGCGCCGCATTCACGAGATTTCGGAGATGCAGCGCCTGGCCGAGGAACGCTTCCGCCAGGAATGGATGACCTTCAAGGCCGACGACCAAAAGCGCTGGACCAATTACCTGTTGGCCCAGGAAGAGCAACAGCGGGAGCTCCAGCGCCTGTTGGACGCGCTGCGGGAAGACCTGGACCGGCTGGAAGGCCGGGTTGCAGACCTGACCGACCAGGTGGAAGTGACCGACGACCTGGTGGCCCAACGCCTGCGCGGCCTGCTCACCATGGCCCGCGACTGGCTCGAGGCCTACGAACGCCAAACCGCAGCCTTCCGCACCGGCCCTGCCAGGGAGGAAACCCCATGACCCGACCGGACCTGCTCGCCTGGGCGCGCGCCGAACTGGCCGCCGCGTATGCCGACCGGGCTCGGGGCAACGAAGGTCGGGCTCGGGTGCGCGCCCGCCGCATTGCCGGCGCGCTGGCCGATGCCTACCTGCGCCGCCAGGGCGTCACCCACACCCATGGCCAAAACGCACTGCGCATTTTGCAGGAACTGTGGAAGCGGCCCGAGCTCTCGGGTCAAACCCGCCTGGCCCTCACCCACCTGCTGATGAAGGTCGACACCAACTTTCGCCTGCCCCCGGGCGTGGACCTGCTGCACGATGTGCAAGTGCTGGCCCGCGAGTTATTGGGCGAAACCCTGCGCCCCGAGGATGAGGCATGAAGCGCTACGCACTGCCCTTGCTGGCCGGGTTGCTGGCCGGCGCGGCATTGTTTAGCCCCGACGCGGGAGCCCTCACGCCCTGGCTGCGTTGGGCAGGCTACCTGCTGGCCGCGTGGGGGGCTTCGTGGCCCGCGCCCCGCTTGCAATGGGCCCCGGGCTTTTGGGCCGTGTTCGCGCTGTGGGCCGTGCGGGCCTGGTGGCTGCACAACCCACCCGGGGCCGCGGCCGAAGCCTGGTGGGCCCTGCTGGCCGCGGGGCTGGGCCCGGTGCTGGCCTATTTCACCACAGCCCGGGGCTACGACCCTCACTTCGACCTGGTGGTTCCCTGGGTCTACGGCCACCTGGCCCGCCGCCAGGGAACCCGCCCCCACACCCTGTTGCGCCTGGCTCAGGTGCAGCCCGCCCATCGGGTGCTGGATGTGGGCGGCGGCGCGGGGCGCACGGCCCGCTACATGGAGCACGCCCGCCAGGTCGTGGTGCTCGACCCGTCGCCCTTCATGCTGGCCGAAGCCCGTCGGCGGGAACGCCTGCAGCCCGTGCGCGGCTTTGCCGAACGCCTGCCCTTCCCCGCAGCGGCCTTCGACCGGGTGGTCATCGTCGACGCGCTGCACCACATGCGCGACCAGCAGGCCGCGCTGGCCGAGGTCTGGCGCGTACTGGCCCCTGGCGGCCGCTTCGTACTCGAAGAACCTAACCCTCAACATCCCGTGGGCCGCGCCATTGCCTGGGGCGAACGGCTGCTGGGTATGCCCAGCCGGTTCCACACCCCCGAGCACCTGGCGGCCCAATTCCCTCACGCGCGGCGGGTGCACATCGAAAAAGACGCCTGGCGCGCCTGGATTGTGGTGGAGAAAGCCTGATGCCAAGCCGGTGCCCGGCCCCTCAAGCAACTTTCCGCCCGGCTGCGGGTTGTAAATGCTGCCCGGCACCGGCGGGGGAGGCGCAACCATGAAGGAACTCCCCGACGACCAGGTGCTGGCCCGGGCCATCCAGGGCGACCGGGAAGCTTTTGGTGAGCTCTATCGCCGGCATGTGCGGCGCATTTACAACTACATCTACTACCGCGTGGGCAACCCCCACGACGCCGAGGACCTCACGGCCCGGGTGTTCTACCGGGCCCTGCGCAACATTCACCGCTACGAAGACCGGGGGCTGCCCTTTTCGGCCTATCTCTATCGCATCGCGCACAATGTGGTGGCCAACTGGCACCGCGATACCCAACGCCGGGCCGAAATCCCCCTGGACGCCCTGTGGTCCCTGCGCGACGAAAGCCCCGCGCCCGAGGCCACCCTGCTGCGCAACGAAGAGTACGAGCGCCTGCTGACCGTCATTCGCCGCCTGCCGCCGGACCGGCAGCAATTGCTCATCCTCAAATTCGTCGAGCGCCTCTCCAACGCCGAAATCGGCCAAATCATGGGCCGCAGCGAAGGCGCCATCAAGAGCCTCTACCACCGCACCCTGTTGGCTTTGCGCCGGGAACTGCAGCGCCTGGAGCAAGAAGACGCGACCCACGAGGAACGGCCATGACCTTCCACATCGTGATGGACAGCGTGGGCGATTTGCCCGCCGACTGGGCCCAGGCCTATCGGGTGCACATTTTGCCCGTCAACATCACCATCGGGGCGCGCACTTACCGGGACGATGTGGACCTGGACGCGGCCACTTTAGTGCGCATGGTGCGCGAAATCGGTCAATTTCCGCGCACTTCTCAGCCCTCGCTGGGGCAATATGTGCATTTTTACCGCCAAATTGCCCACCCCGGCGACACCATCCTTTCCATCCATGTGAGCCGCCATTTGTCGGGAACCTACGCCGGGGCCGTGGCCGCGGCCCGGGAACTGCAAGCCCAGGGCCTGCGGGTGGTGCCCTTCGACTCCCAAGGCGGCTCCATGAGCATGGGCTTTTTGGCCCGCGCTGCGGCCCAGGCGCGCGACCAGGGCCTCTCGCTGTCGGCCACGCTGGAAAAACTGCGCGCCTTGCGGGACCGCATGGCCCTGGTGCTCACCTTAGGCGACCTGGAATTCATCCGCCGCAGCGGCCGGGTGAGCGCGCTGGCCGCGGCCCTGGCCTCGCTGCTGCGCCTTTACCCCGTGCTCACCGTGCAGGAAGGCCGCCTGGTGGTCAGCGCCAAAGTGCGCACTTCCAGGCGCGCCCTGCAAGCCGTGGTGCAGCAGGTGGCCCGGCGTTTCGGCCCCCAACCCTTGCACCTGGCCGTGATGCACGCGCTGGCCCCCCAACGCGCCCGGCACCTGCTGGAACTGGCCCGCACCCGCTTGCAGCTGCGTGAAATTGTCACCGGGACCATCTCCGCGGCCCTGACCGCGCATTTGGGCCCCGGCACCGTGGGTTTGGTGGCCTACCCGGCCCCAACGCACCCCTGAGGAGGAGAAGCACGCTCATGCCTCGTCCTCGTTTCCCTGCGGCCTCCCAACCCGACCTGGCCGACCTGGAAAGCTGGCTGGCCGAACGCCTGGTCCCCGTGGAAGCCGACGACGCGTTCGTCGAAACCGTGCATCGCCGGCTGGCCGTGGCCGACCCACGGCCCATGGAAATCGCCTGGCGACCGCCCAACGCGCGGCAGCAAATTTTCCTCACCCTGGCTGCGCTGGGCGGCACGCTGTTGACCTTGGGCGTGGCCGTGCTGTTGTGGTTCTACCGCCGCCAATCCCCCCGCCCTGCGGCTTGAACCATGCCCCGCCTGGCCTGGCAGCCCGGTTCCCCCGCCGAAAACTGGCGCGCGCTGCAACGCACCCTGCCCGCCGCGCTGTGGGCCCTGCTGCAGCGGGTGCGGCAGGCGGCCCAGGCGCGCGGCTGGCCCCTCTATGTGGTCGGCGGCTTCGTGCGCGATTGGCTCCTGGGGCAGCTCACCCTGGACCTGGACCTGGTGGTGGAACCCGTCCCAAGCGCAGGCCCGGGTTGGCCGGCCATTGTTCTGGCCCAGACCCTGGCCCGTGAACTGGGCGGCCGGGTGACCGAACACCGGGCCTTTGGCACGGCCAAGTGGTGGCTGCCCCCGGCCCTGAAGCTGGCCGCCCGCCTGGGGCTACCGCCGGGGGAACCCACGGGAGTGCCCGCGCATCTCGATTTCGTCACCGCCCGGGCCGAACACTACCCGCACCCCGCGGCCCTGCCCCAGGTGCGCCCCGCGAACCTGCACGCCGACCTGCACCGCCGCGACTTTACCATCAACGCCATGGCCCTCAGCCTCACCCCGCAGCCGGGCGTGCTGCACGACCCCTTCGGCGGTCTGCAGGACCTGCGCGGCGGGGTGCTACGCGCGCTGCACGCGCGTTCGTTTCGCGATGACCCCACCCGCATGTTCCGGGCCGTGCGCTACGCGGTGCGCTACCGCCTGCGCCTGAGCCCCGAAACCCGGGCCCAATGGCCCCAGGGCCTGGCGCATGTGCCCGCGCTCTCGGGCGACCGGGTGCGCCACGAGTTGGACCGCCTGCTCGACGAGCCCCTGGCCGGGCGCATGGTGCGCCGCCTGGGCGCCTGGGGTCTGGCCCGGGCCGTGCACCCGCGCCTGCCGGCCGGCCGCGCGGCCGCGCGGCGGGTGACCCGGGGGCACACCGCCCAGGCCGCGGCCGTGGCCCAGGCCTGGGGCCTGGCCGGGGAACCGCCCGTGCCCCGCGCCACCCGCTACGCCCTGTGGTGGGCCACCCTGCCGCGCGCGGCCATCGACGCGCTGAGCGCCCGGCTGACCGCGCCCGCCGCCCTGCGACGCACCGCCCAGGCCGCAGCCCGGCTGTGGCGCACGCGCCGCGTTTGGGCCGCCTGGCCCCCGGCGCGCTTCACTTTCCACCTGGAAGCCTTCCCCCTGGAAGCGGTGCTGGCCGTGCGCCTGCTCACCGACGACCCGGCCCTGCAGGCCCGGCTGGACCGCTTTGCGCAGGAGTGGCGGCATGTGCGGCCCAGCACCACGGGCCACGATTTGCGCGCTTTGGGCCTGCCCCCCGGGCCGCACTACGCGGCCATTTTGCGCGCCCTGCGGGCCGCGTGGCTGGAAGGGCGGGTGCACTCCGCGGCCCAAGAAGCCCAGCTGCGGGCCCAACTGGTGCAGGCCGCGCGGCGCGCGGCCGGTTCGACGCCGGTTCCCCCAAAACCCACCCCCCACGCCGAGGCCTCATGAGCTGGCAAACCGCAAACCGCAACACCCTGTGGGCCGGGCTGCTGGTGCAGGCCTGGGAAGCCGCCGGGCTCCGGGCCGCGGTACTGGCCCCCGGCTCCCGCTCCACGCCGCTGACTGTGGCCTTCATGCACAGCCGTATCGCCACTTATATCGTGCCCGACGAGCGGGCCGCGGGGTTCTTTGCTCTGGGCCTGGCCCGGGCCACGGGCCGCGCGGTGGCCGTGGTGACCACTTCGGGCACCGCGGCGGCCAACCTGCACCCCGCGGTGCTGGAAGCCCATCACAGCCGGGTGCCGCTGCTGGCCCTCACCGCGGACCGGCCGGCCGAGCTGTACGACAGCGGTGCGAATCAAACCACGGACCAACAGCGGCTGTTCGGCCCCGCGGTACGCTGGTTCCACCAGGTAGCCCTGCCCGAGGCCGCGCCCGGCCCCCGGCTGCTGCGCTACCTGCAGGCCCTGGCCCACCGCAGCCTGGCGCGTGCCCAGGGCCTGACCGGGCCGCCCGGCCCCGTGCACCTCAACCTGCCCTTCCGCAAGCCCTTGGAGCCCACCCCCGTGCCCGAGGACCGGGCCGCGGACGCGTGGCAAACGGCCCAGGCCTGGGCGCGACCGGGGCCGTATGTGCAAACCCTGGCCCCCCCACCGGCCGGGCTGGCCCCCGAGGCCGCGACCGAGCTGGCGCGGGTGCTGCACCCCGCGCGGCGGGGGGTGGTGGTGGCCGGGCCCGCCGCGGCGGGGGAACCCGCGGAGGCCGAGGCCATTGCCCAATGGGCCCGGGCCCAGGGCTGGCCCCTGCTGGCCGACCCGCTTTCGGGCCTGCGCTTTGGGCCCTGGGTGCCGCACACGCCCCTGGTGGGCGGTGGGGTGAGCCGCGCGCTGGCCCAGGGCTGGCGGCCGCCTCAGCCGCCGCAGGTGGTGGTGCTGGTCGGCAACCCGCCGGTGGGCTTTGGCCCGCTGCGCTTTTTGGCCGCGCTGCCGCCCGGTGTGGAAGTGGTGGCCTTCGCAGCCGACGGGGAATGGAACGACCCCGAATTCTACCCGGGCTGGCGGGTGCCCGTGGCCGCGGCCGCGGCGCTGGCCGCTTTGCCCACCGGGCCGGTCCACGCGGAGCCCTTCCCCCAAAGCCCCTGGCTGCAGGCCTGGCTGCAGGCCGAGGCCCAAAACTGGCCCCCGGCCCCGCCCCGCCCTCTGGACGAAGAAGGGCAGGTGGCCTGGCATCTCACCGCGGCCGCGCCCGAAGACGCGCTGCTGTTCGCGTCCAACAGCCTGCCCATTCGCCACCTGGACGAATGGGGCCGCACCCGCGCGCGGCCGTTGCGGGTGGCGGCCAACCGGGGTCTGAGCGGCATCGACGGTGTGCTGGCCACGGCCACGGGCATGGCCCTGGCCCACCCCGGGCCCACGGTGCTGCTCATTGGCGATTTGGCGTTGTATCACGACCTGAACAGCCTGCTGCTGGCGCCCCGCTTTGGCGTGCCTTTGGCCGTGGTGGTGCTCAACAACAACGGGGGCCGCATTTTCGAGCGTTTGCCCATCGCTCGCTTCGACCCGCCCTTCACCGAGGCCTTTCGGGTGCCCCTGAACTTAGACTTTGCCGCGCCAGCCCGGGGCTTTGGCTGGCGCTACGCGGCCCATGCCCTGCGCGACCCCGGGCTGCCCGCGGCCCTGGCCGCGCTGTGGCGGGTGCACGAGCCCACCCTGCTGGAAGTGCGGGTGTGCGGCCCGCCGCGGTAGGGGCGCAGCGTGCTGCGCGCCCCGGGGGATGCAGCCGCGGATAGACGCGGATGAACGCGGATAAAAAACCACGGATGCACACGGAAAAACACGGAAGGAAAACAGCGGGGAGCGGTGAGCAGGGCGCACGGGGTAGGGGCGACCCGGCTGGCCGCCCGCCGCGGGTAGGGGTGCACGGCGGCGCGCCCCGGCGGATGCAGCCGCGGATGAAATGAAAAAACCGCGGGCCTGGCGCGCGAACTTCGCCCTTGGGGTATAATTCCCCGAACGCCGCGGCGCTGCTGCGCCAGGTCAGGCGTCATGCTTCAGGAGTTGCCATGCCCACTTATCACATCATCTCCCTCGGCTGCGCCAAAAACACCGTCGACGCGCACTCCATGGCCGCGCTGCTGGAAAGCGCGCACTACACGCCCACGGACCAGGCCGACCGGGCCGATGTGGTCATCGTCAACACCTGCGGTTTCATCGCGCCGGCCCGGGAAGAGTCGTACCAGGTGCTGCGCGACCTGGCCGCGGCCAAAAAACCCGGCCAGCTGCTCATTGCGGCCGGGTGCCTCACCCAGCGCTACGGCCAGGAAGTGGCCCGCCGGGTACCCGGCGTCGATGGCATCATCGGCACCCGCCGCTGGATGGACATTTTGGACCTCATCCGCCGGCTGCGCCAGAGCCCCCACCCCGAGCCCCTCTACCACCTGCCCGACACCCCCACCGTGGGACGGGACGAACGGGGCGTGTTGCGGGTGGCGGTGCAGGGCGGCAGCGCTTACCTCAAAATCGCGGACGGCTGCCGCCGGCCCTGCGCGTTCTGCGCCATTCCCCTCATCAAGGGCACCCTGGTCAGTCGGCCCACAGAAGCCATTTTGCACGAAGCCCGGGCTTTGCGCGACGCGGGCGTGCAGGAAATCATCCTCATCGCCCAAGACACCACCGACTACGGCCACGACCTGGGCCTCAAAGACGGCCTGGCCCAGCTGCTGGAGCGCCTGGTGCGAGCCGTGCCCGATGTGCCCTGGATTCGGGTGCTCTACGCCTACCCGGGCTATGTCACCGACCGGCTCATTGAAGTCATGGCCACCCACCGCCAAATCGTGCCCTACCTCGATATGCCCCTGCAGCACGCGCACCCGGCCACCCTGCGCCGTATGCGCCGACCGGCCAACATCGATTGGGTCTACCGCACCCTGGAAAAAATGCGGGCTGCCATCCCCAACCTGGCCCTGCGCACCACCTTCATCGTCGGCTATCCCGGCGAAACCGAAGCCGAGTTCCAAACCCTGCTCGACTTCATCCAGGATATTCAGTTCGACCGGGTGGGCGCGTTTCGCTTTTCCTACGAAGAAGGCACGGCCAGCGCGGCCTTGGGCGACCCCATCCCGCCCGAGGTCAAACAGGCCCGCTGGGAGCGCCTCATGGCCACCCAGCAGCCCATCTCGCTGGCCCGCAACCAGGCCCTGGTGGGCCAAACCTTAGATGTGCTCATCGAGGGCGTGGACGAGACCCACAACCTTTCGGTGGGCCGTTCGTATCGCGATGCGCCCGAAATCGACGGCCTGGTGCTGGTAGAAGGCCGATTGCCCATCGGCCGCCTGGTGCCCGTGCGCATCACCGGGGCCATGGTCTACGACCTGGTGGGGGTGCCCGCGGCGGGTGCGGCTCATGGGGAACCGGCTCCGCCGCGGCCGCGCAAACGCCGCAAACGGAGGCGCGCATGAACCCCACCTTGCCCTACCCCTGGGCCGTCGAGGCCTTGCGTCAGGCCGGGCGCGTCACGCGCGCCGTCCAGCAGAAACACACGACCGGCGCACTCACCAAGGCCGACCGCTCGCCCGTGACCGCGGCCGACTTCGCGGCCCAGGCCGTGGTCACCGCGGCGCTGCTGGCCCACGACCCCACCGCGCGGCTGGTGGCCGAAGAAGACGCGGCCGCGCTGCAGGCCGCGCCCCAGGCCGTGCGGCAAGCCGTGCTGCAGGCCGTGCACCTGGTGCACCCGGCCGCCACCTGGCCCCAGCTGCTCACCTGGCTGGAACAAGGCCGCGGCGCGCCCCAGGGCCGCTTTTGGGTGCTGGACCCGGTAGACGGCACCAAGGGCTTTTTGCGCGGCGCGCAATACGCAGTGGCCCTGGCGCTGGTGGAAGACGGCCAGGTGGTGTGGGGCGGGCTGGCCTGCCCCAACCTGCAACTGCCCACCGCGATGCAGCAGGGTGTGCTGGCCATCGCGGCCCGGGGGCAAGGGGCCTGGGTGGCGGAGCTGTTCGCCGCACAACCGCGCTGGCACCGGGCCCGGGTTTCTGCGCGCCGCGCGCCCCAGGGAGCCCGGCTGCTGCGCTCCTACGAAGCCGCGCACACCCACGGCGGTCTCATCGAGGCCCTGGCCGCGGCCCTGGGCACCCGTGAGCCGCCGGTGCGCCTCGACAGCCAGGCCAAATATGCCCTGCTGGCCACGGGGCAGGCCGAGGTCTACCTGCGGGTTCCCCCACCCCAACGGCCCGACTACCGGGAGAAGATTTGGGACCAGGCCGCGGGCGCGCTGCTGGTGGAAGAAGCCGGCGGCCGGGTCACGGACCTGGACGGCAAGCCCCTGGACTTCGGTCAGGGCCGCACCCTGGCCGCCAACCGGGGCGTGCTGGCCACCAACGGCTTGCTGCATGCAGCCGTGTTGCAGGCCCTGCGCCAGCTGGCGGCATAACCCCACGCCCCCGGCAAAAAACAAGGGCCCCGCGCGGGGCCCTTACAGTTTGTCACAACGCCGTCGTTCACTCCATGCCCAGGTAGGTCTTTTGCACCATTTCGTTGTTGCGCAGGTTCTCGGCCGTATCGGCCAGGACGATTTCGCCGGTGCGCAACACATACCCCCGGTGCGCAATTTGCAGCGCCATCAGCGCGTTTTGTTCCACCAGCAAAATGGTGGTCCCCTGGCGGTTGATTTCCTGGATGATGTCGAAGATGCTTTCTACCAGGATGGGGGCCAACCCCATGGAAGGCTCGTCGAGGAGCAAGATTTTGGGCCGGCTCATGAGGGCCCGGCCAATGGCCAGCATTTGCTGCTCGCCGCCCGAAAGGGTGCCCGCGGCCTGGCCCTGGCGTTCCTTCAACCGGGGGAAGAGGGTGAACACCCGCTCCAGGTCTTCGGCAATGGCCTGCTTGTCGTTGCGGGTGTAAGCGCCCAGCTCCAGATTTTCGAGCACCGTGAGGCGGGCAAAGACGCCGCGACCCTCGGGCACCATGGAGATGCCTTTGAGGACGATTTCGTGGGTGCGATATTGGCTCAGGTCCTCGCCATGGAGCAATACCTGGCCCTCACGGGGGGGCAGGAGCATGGTGATGACCCGCAGGGTGGTGGTTTTGCCCGCGCCGTTGGCCCCAATCAGGGTGACGATTTCGCCCTCTTCCACGGTGAGCGAAATGCCCTTGAGCGCGTGGATGTTGCCGTAATAGGCATGGACATTGTGCAATTCCAAAAGCGCCATGACGGACCTCCCTCATGCGGCCGGGGCCGTGGCTTCGGCCGTCGAGAGCCCCGACGCCGCACCCCGACCCAGGTAGGCTTCGATGACCCGCGGATTGCGCTGGATTTCCTCGGGCTTGCCTTCGGCGATTTTGGTGCCAAAGTCGAGCACGGTGATTTTCTCGCTGATGGTCATCACCACCTTCATGTCGTGCTCGATGAGCAAAATGGTCAGGTTCCAGTCGTCACGCAGCTGGCGAATGAAGGCTATCATCTCCGCGGTCTCTTGCGGGTTCATGCCGGCCGTGGGTTCGTCGAGCAGCAGCAGCTTGGGCTCGCTGGCCAGGGCCCGGGCAATTTCCAGGCGCCGTTGTGCGCCATAGGGCAGGCTGTTGGCCTGGTGGTTGGCCCATTCGGCCAGGCCGATGTAATCCAGCAGCTCCCAGGCGCGGCGCAAGACCTTCTTCTCCTGCCTGATGAAGGCCGGCGTGTGCACGATGGCATCCCACCAGTGCAGCGAGAGGCGGGGGTGCATGCCGACCATCACATTCTCGATGGCGCTCATCTTGCCGAACAAACGGATGTTCTGGTAAGTGCGGGCAATGCCCATGGTGGTGATTTTGTCGGGCCGCAGGCCCTGGATTTCCTTGCCTTCGAACTCGATGGTGCCTTCTTCGGGTACATAAAAGCCGGTGATGCAGTTGAAGAAAGTGGTTTTGCCCGCGCCGTTGGGGCCGATGACGCTGGCAATGGCGTGCTCTTCGATTTCGAAATCCAGATCGTTGACGGCCACCAGACCGCCGAAGCGCTTGGTCACATGACGGGCAACGAGAATGGGTGCCATCTTTGCCTCCTCACTGGGCCGTTTCCGGGGCGCTTTCGTCGGGCCGGGCATACACATTCAAGCGTTTGGGCCAAAAGCCCTCGGGCTTGACCAGCATCATGGCGATGAGGGCGATGCCGTAGAACAACATGCGGTATTCGGAAAATTCCCGCAAAAGCTCAGGCAGGCCCACCAACGCCAGCGCGCCCACCACCACGCCGGGCAGGCTGCCGATGCCGCCCACGATGATGAGCGAGAGCACATTGATGGAAATGATGAGGTTGAAGGTGTGCGGGTACACCGAACCGACTTTGGCGGCGAAAATGGCGCCGCTCAGGCCCGAAAACGCGGCCCCAAACCCAAAGGCCAGCAGCTTGGTCGTCACCAGGTGGATGCCCATGGCCTCGGCCACATCTTCGTCTTCCCGCAAGGCCTGCCAGGCCCGACCCACCCGCGAGTGATACAGCCGGCTGGCGATGAACCAGGTGAGCAAAATGCCGGCCAAAATCAGATAGTACAGCTGATATTCCTCTTTCAACACCCGGCCAAAAATTTCGGGCTTGGGAATATCCAGCACCCCCAACGCGCCGCCCATGAAGGGCTTGAGCCAGTCGGAGTTGGCCAGGATGCGGATGATTTCGCCAAAGCCCAGGGTCACGATGGCCAGGTAGTCGCCGCGCATGCGCAACACGGGCACGCCCAAAATCACACCCGCGCTCAGGGCGAACACGATGGCCACGGGCAAGGCCTGCCAGAAGGAGTAGCCCATGCCCAAAGGCCCTAAGGAGGTCATCAACGCCACAGTATACGCGCCAATGGCGAAGAAAGCCACATACCCCAGGTCCAGCAGCCCGGCGAAGCCCACCACGATATTGAGCCCTAAGCCCATGATGACATATAAGCCCACCAGGTTGAGCACGCTATTGAGGTAGGTGTCTTTGCTCAGCAGCCAAATGGGCAAAATCAAAAGCAGCAGCAGCAACAACCCCAACTTGAGGCTGCGCTTCCAGGCTGGTTCGGGGCCCGTTTCCAGGGGAACCGACCGCTGGGCCTGGGGGTGGTTCTGACGCCACCAGGCATAGAGGCCAAATAACACGCTCAGGGCCACAAAGAGCACGGCTGCGCCCCAGGGCTTCAGGCCTTTGTAAGCGAACAAGGGGCCCAAGGCCTTCTTCAAAATTGTGCGCTGCACCAGCTCGGCCAGCACGCCCATGAGCAAAGTGGTGCTCGCACCGCCCAACAGGGCCTGATGCAGCACCGGCGGCAGCACGGGCAGCGTCGCGGTGGCCGCGCCCAGGGCCGCGCCGGTCAAAATCAAATAGCCAATGCCCAGCGCGGTGCTCTCCTGGTTGAAGAGCAGGAACTTGTACAAGTTCGGCTTGGCCGTCACGAACATCCACGCCAGGTCGATTTTGCGGCCCACGATGGGCAAAAGGGCCAGCAACGCCGCGCCCAGGCCCCCCACCAGCGCGCCGTGCACAGGAACCAGCGCCCGTTGGGTCTTGCCCACATGACGCCGCGCCACAATATAGCCCATGCCGGCGAAGACCAGCATATACACCACATGCCCCAACGACAGTTTGCCGATGACCGGGCGCTGGCTCAAACTGAGCACCATGCCCGTCAAGGCGATGTAAATGGCAATCACGCCGGTCAGCAAACCGGCTTTCACCGTGCTGCGCCAAATCGTTGCATTCTGCATGGTCGGCCCTCCTGCTTATGCCCGCTTCTCGGCCACGGCTTCGCCCAAAATGCCCGTGGGCCGAAAGATGAGCACCATGACCAGCATGGTGAAGGCGATGACATCCTTGAGCTGCGACGGCGCGGGAATGCCCAGGCCTTCCAAAATCAGCGCCGGGCCTAAGGATTCGAAAATGCCCAAAAAGTAACCGCCCAGCATCGCGCCGGGAATGTTCCCAATGCCGCCCAGCACCGCGGCGGTGAAGGCTTTGATGCCCGGCACGAAGCCCATGAAGAACTTGACCTGGAAGAAGATGAGGGAATACAACACCCCGGCCACGCCGGCCATGGAAGCACCCAAAATGAAAGTGCGCACAATGATTTGGTCCACATCAATGCCCATGAGCGCGGCCACATCTTTGTTTTCGGCCACGGCCCGCATGGCCTTGCCCGTCTTGGTGCGCTGCACATACCAGTACAGCCCGGCCATCATCAGCAACGACACCACAATGGTCAGCGCATGGGACTTGCCGATTTCCAGGCCCCACACATTGACCGAGCCCTTGAGCATTTCCATCTCGGGGAAGGCCCGCAAGCCCGAGCCAAAGAAGGAGCGGGCCGTGTATTGTAAAGTAAATGAGGCCCCGATGGCCGTAATCAAGGGAACCAGCCGCGGGGCCTTGCGCAGGGGACGATAAGCGATGCGCTCCACCAGCACCGCCACCACCGACGAGGTGGTCATGGCCACCAACAGGACGATAATCAGGGAGAGCACCGGCTGACCGTCCCAATAGCCGGCTTTGTCCAAAGCCAGGGCGGTGAAGAGCGCGCCGAACGCACCGAACATGAAAATTTCGCCGTGGGCGAAGTTAATCATGAACAAAATGCCATAAACCAGCGTATAACCCAGCGCAATGAGCGCGTACACCCCCCCCTGGGAAATGCCATAGACGACGAATTGGGCCCACCGCTTGCTATCGTAAGTGGTGGTTTGCAACGAGCGCACCGTGCCATATACGGCCACGGCCAAAATGAGCAGGCCGAACAACCACACCACGACATCGGTGATGTCGTAGCGTCGGCGCCAATACGCCAGGCGACGCTGCCATTGATTCATCGGCGGTCCTCCAAGGCAAGGGGTGGGTTGGACGCCGAGCGGAAGGGACCTTCCGCCACGGCGGACCGGGTTGGGCATGCCAGCGCTCCGGCGCGCCAGCCCAGGGCTTGCGCGCGGCCAACATACAGGGAGGATGCCGAGGGCCACAACCCCCGGCATCCTCCGCAGTTACGGGCGAGTCAGCCGGAGATCAAGGGCCTTACTTGACCTCGGTGAACTCCCCGTTGAAGTAGGTGTACTTGGGCACGAACTTCAGCTCGCCGTCCACCTTGTCGGCCATGTAGATGACGATCTTGGTGGTCTCGGGGCTGGTGAAGTCGCCGTATTCGTTGGCGCTCAAGGTGCCGGTCAGGCCCTGGTAATCCTTGGTGGCATACAGGGCTTCCAGCAGGGCCTTGCGCGGGATGAGCAGCCCACCATCGGCCTTCTTGATGGCCACCTTTTCGATGGCGTCGAGGATGATGTTGTAGGCGTCGTAGGCCTGTTCGCCGAAGGGCGCGGGCGGCTCAGAGCCGTTGATTTCCACATACTTCTGCGCGTATTCCTCGTTGGACGGCACTTCGGGGCCGGTGAACCACATGCCAATGGCCGCGTCGCCGGCCGCCTCGAGGAACTTCTGCACCTTCAAGCCGTCGGCGCCGATGAGCACCACATTCTCGAAGCCTTCGACCTCCTTGGCCTGGCGGGCCACATGGCCGCCGGCTTCAGGATACAGCGGGAAGAACAGCACCTCGGGCTGCTTTTCGGCGATGCGGGTCAGCACCGGGCGCATGTCGGTGTCGTCGGGGTTGATGGCCTCTTGAGCCACGCACTCACCGCCCAGCTCCTCGAAGCGCTGGCAGGCCACTTCTTGCAGCTGTTGCGGGTAAGGCGTGCCGTCGTGGATGGTGGCCATCTTCTTCAGGCCGAGGATGTTGTACACGAATTCGGCCACCACCGCGCCCTGATACGCGTCGTTGTACACGGTGCGCAGGAAGCCCATCTTGTGGGTGTCGGGCGCGGTCAGGCCGGGCGCGGTGCACGAGTTGGAAATCATGAACATGTTGGCTTCGGTGACGATTTGCGCCGCGGGGGTGCAGGCGCTGGAGCAGTTCGCGCCAATGATGCCCACGACCTTGTCGTTGGAGGTCAGCTTCTGGGCCGCAATCTGGCCGCCTTCGGCGTTACACTGGGAGTCTTCGACCACCAGCTCCACCTTGTGGCCCAGCACCTCGGGGCGCTCCGATTGGGCGACCTTGATACCGCCCAGACCGGCCTCACCATAGTTGGCCGCGCCGCCGCTCAGCACCTGCATGACGCCCAGCTGAATGGGCTCATCCGGGCCAATCTCGACGCAGCCCCATTCGTCCGTACAGGTGGCTTCGGCCATCGCGCCACCTTCTTCCTTGGCCGCCTCGGTAGCCTCGGCCTTGGGCGCCTCGGTGGCCTCAGCCATTTCGCCGCCTTCGGCCTTGGGCGCCTCGGTCGCGGCCTGTTTGCCGCCACCACACGCGGCCAGCGCCAGGGCCAGCATGGCCACAAGCGCCAGTACGATGAGCCAATGTTTCTTGCTCATCTCTTCTCCTCCGACTTGGGATTCCACCCACTGGGTGGTGCCTCTATTGTACGCGAAAATGCTTGGGCGTCAAGTGCCCAGGATTTTTTTAGCACTTTGGGGCCCAAAAACGCCCGCCGCACGCCTCATCCCCGACCGGCGTTGTGTCAAAATGACAAATCTTGGGTCGCTAATGCCGACATTTTGTCGTGGAGTTAAGAGGCTCAATTTGTTGGTCCACTTCGCCCCGGGCGGTAGACGACATCCGGCCAGCCAGAAGCGCCGCGCCTATCGAAGCCGCCGGCAGCGGGGCCGCTCCCCTTCTGCCCCAGGCTCCTTCACGCCTCGATGCGCGTGCCCAACACCTCCAGGAATTTGGCCATCCACGCGGGGTGAGCCGGCCAGGCCGGTGCGGTCACCAGGTTGCCATCCACCACTGCGTTGCTGAAGGTGGCGTTGGGCGGCA
>Ga0256833_1001071_pt1 | contig 20624 bp, 18 predicted proteins | sample 356284metaG_FD_190535 | JGI IMG/M metagenome (GOLD analysis project Ga0256833, IMG submission 190535) | Hydrothermal vent microbial communities from Mid Atlantic Ridge, Atlantic Ocean - 356-284 | ecosystem: Environmental > Aquatic > Marine > Hydrothermal vents | place: Atlantic Ocean: Mid... | reverse complement strand
CAGATACACGAAAGCCGCGCTCTCATCCACGGGGGAGGTGTTTATGGCTTCTATATCCCCTGCTTTTATGCCCGGTTCCGAGGGGACCATCTTTGCAGTGCCACGGGTATAACCCATGGAAATCCCGTTCCTCTTCCATCTCTCTGGCAGGAGCTTGCTTTCTGGTTCGGGGAACCTTTACTTTCTCCTCCTGGCATTTCTGCTGCCTCCCTTTACACGATTTTAAGTGTATGTTCCGAAGGCGGGATGGTCTATTTGCATCTCTGGATGTTGCCCGTTTCTCTCCTTTGATTCTGGAATCTGCCTGGCGGGTGGATTCATGACCGCTCTCTTTTCGGACTTTAAAATATCCCGGTGGTGCTGGTGCTGGTTGCCCTTTCTCCACTTGTGGATACACTGCTCGTAATCGAGGGGATTTACACCGGGGAGGAGGGGGATATTCCCGTGTATATGGCTGCCGCATCCGGGGATACGATGTTCGTTTCCAGCGGCAGGGATGTGTTCCCTTTTTACCTCGTAGATGGTGCTGTTCGCCCTGGTACACCCTGGAAGTCCCCAGTTGCTTTCGACGACATACTCCTGTGGAATGGAAGGCTCTATGCCCTCTGCAGGGGTGAAGAGAGGGTTTACATCTTCACTCTGGAGGGCAGGCCTGTGGATTCCGTGGTGGTTCCGTGGAGGTACATGGAGCAGTCCCTTTATCTGTTTGCCATGTCCGGTGGTGTTTATGTGGAGCTGGTGGGGGATTCCTCCTATTCCATTACCGGCGCAGGGGCCGTCCCCGATCCCGTGCCCATTGGCTTCGCTTCCGGAAAAAACAGAAGGCTCGTGGTGGGGTACGGTGCGAAGAGGTATCCACTTCCCGGGGATGTGGTATCCGCATCCTTCATCGGGCAGGATGGAGAGGGAAACCTGTACCTCCTGCTGGAGAAGGATTCTGCTTCGGCCATCTGGATGGGGATGGGTCTGCTGGGGCCGGATGGGATCCGGGTGGAATGGCTGGGAAAGTTTAGTATGGAGGGTTATATGCCTCAGGTGGCAAGAGTTTCGCCTGATGGAAGGCTGTTCCTGTTTATACCTGCTGATTCCGGTCTAAGGGTTATAGTTTTCAGACCTTAGATTGCCAGCTGCACTCCGGTGGGCTTTATAATTTCCAGCGTCGGGAGGTTTGTTCCGATTGAAAGGTGATTCATATATTGCATGGAGGACAGAGGATACTTTAAAATTTTCAGGCCCAGCCCCGGTAGCTCAGCAGGATAGAGCGGCGGCTTCCTAAGCCGAAGGTCGGGGGTTCGAATCCCTCCCGGGGCGCCTTTAAAATTGTGAGGCCGTAGCTCAATATGGCAGAGCGGCGGATTCCAAATCCGCAGGTTGGGGGTTCAAGTCCCTCCGGCCTCGCCATTTAATAGAACCAAGGGAGGTTGTGAGCGATGCGAATCATCATAGCTCTCGAGTGTACAGAATGCGGAAGGAGGAACTACACCACCACGAAGAGGAGGGATAATCGGACGAAGATGGAGATTCGCAAGTACTGTAAGTTCTGCAGAAAGCATACCGTTCACAGGGAAAAGAAGGTGTAAATGCCATGACCAATCCTGTGAAGTTTATACAGGAGTCCATCGAAGAGCTCAAGAAGCTCACCTGGCCCAGCAGGGAGTCTGTAATAGTTGGTACTGTCGCTGTATTTGTGTTTTCTGCATTCTTCGTCTTCTATACCATGCTGATAGATTTCGTCGCATCGAGGGTTATAAACTTTATCGTGATGCTGCTTACATAGAGGGGAAGAAGATGGCCGGAAACCACGAGATGGAGGAAAAGGTCTGGATAGTTTTCCAGACGATCTCCGGCAGGGAGAAGAAGGCAAAGGAGGCTCTGGAGAAATTCATCGAGGAAAGCAATCTCGGTGATAAAGTGGAGAGGGTGCTCGTGCCCGTAGAGACTGTCGAAAAGACCAGGGAGGTCAGGGGGCAGATCCGCAGGGTCAGGATAGAGCGGCCCGTTTACAGGGGATATGTGTTCGTCAAGATGACCAGGGATCCCGAGCTCATCGACAAGATCGTCAGGGCAACGGGGCTCAGGGCGGTTCTGGCGAAGGATCCCTCCGGTGGATACACCTTCATTACGCTGTCCCCTCAGGAGATTGCCCATATCGAGGAAATCGTCCGCAGGGAGATGGAGCGGCGCAAGGCGCAGGCCCCCTTCATCAAGGGGGAGAGGGTTCGCATCGTGGCCGGTCCCTTCAAGGATATGGAGGGGATCGTGGAGGAGGTTTACACGGATAAGAAGAAGATAAGGGTAGTGATCGACATGTTCGGAAGACTGACTCCCGTGGATGTGGATTTCCTTCATGCGGAGAGAATAACCCTTTAAAGGAGGAGTTTGGAAATGCCGCCCAAGAAAGAGGTGAAGGCAGTTATAAAATTGCAGATACCGGGAGGGCAGGCAAGCCCGGCACCACCGGTAGGTCCTGCACTGGGGCAGCATGGTGTCAATATAATGGACTTCGTGAAGAGATTCAACGATGCCACTAAGGATAAACCCGGAATGCTGCTCCCGGTGGAAATAACCATATACAAGGACAGGACCTTTGATTTTGTCATCAAGACACCGCCCGCTTCGTTCCTCTTGAAGAAGGCGGCAGGGGTGGAGAAAGGTGCCAGCAATCCCGGTCATGAGACAGTTGGAAAGGTTACCCGCAAGCAGGTTGAGGAGATTGCCAGACTGAAGATGCCGGACCTGAATACGGATGATCTCGAAGCAGCCATGCGCATGATAGAAGGCACAGCCAGGAATATGGGAATAAAGGTGGAGGATTAGAGCCATGCCCAGACATGGAAAGAGATACAGGGCCCTTCTGGAAAAATACGACCTGACCAGGGAGTATCCCTTGGATGAGGCAGTTCGCATTGTTAAGGACCTGGCCACGGCTAAATTCGACGAGACCGTGGAGCTGGCCATAAACACGAACCTGAATCCCACCTATGCTGACCAGGTTCTGAGGGGTGCAGTGGTGCTTCCCTACGGGAGGGGCAAGAAGGTGAAGGTCCTGGTCTTAACCAACAATCCGGACAAGCAGAAGGAGGCCGAGGAAGCCGGTGCAGACTATGTTGGCTTTTCCGAGTATATCGAGAAGATAAAGCAGGGATGGCTGGATTTCGACGCAGTGGTGGCCACTCCCGATGCCATGCCGGAGGTGGGTAAGCTGGGAAGGATACTGGGTCCCAGGGGACTGATGCCCTCGCCCAAGACCGGTACGGTGACCAACGATGTGAAGGCAGTGGTGGAGGAGCTGAAGAAGGGAAGGATAGAGTACAGGCTCGACAAGACCGGTAATCTGCATTTTCCGGTGGGTAAAGCTTCCTTTCCACCCGAACATCTGGCGGAGAACATCCTGGCTGTATTCGAGGACATCTTCAAGAACAAGCCTTCCGGCGCCAAGGGCAATTTCATAAAGTCCGCTTACATTTCCACCACCATGAGTCCATCTGTGAAGCTGAGCCTCAACGATATCTATGCCCGCCTTAAAGAAAGAGGAGTGTTGTCATGAGTGCCACCGCGAGGGTTGAGAATATAAAACCTGAAAAGATAGAGGCCGTCAGGCAGATCAAGGAGATGCTCAAGGAGAGCAAGGCCTTCTATCTGATCGACTTCAAGGGCTGGAATGTGGCGGAAATCACCAGACTGCGCAGGGATCTGAAGAACAACGATGCCCGCATGCGCGTCGTGAAGAATACCCTTCTGAGGATTGCCCTGAGGGACCAGGAGCTCTACAGGGATGAAATGGCTCCATTTCTGGAGGGGCCCACAGCTCTGGTGGTTACCTATAAGGATGAGATACAGCCCCTGAAGCTGATAAACGATTATATCAAGGAGACGAGCAAGGGAAGCATAAAGGCGGTTTTCATCGGTGATACCCTTTATTACGGTGAGGCCGTAAAGCAGCTGGTGAAACTGCCTTCCATAGAACAGCTGAGGGGGCAGGTGGTGGGAGCATTTGCTGCTCCGATGTATGGTCTGGTCTTTGCCCTTGGTGGGCTTCTGAGGAACCTTGTAAATGTGCTTGAGCAGATAAAAGAGAAAAAGGGGGAATAAAAAATGGGAAAGTTAACAGTACAGGAAATCGTGGAGGCAGTGGAGAATCTGACTGTGATGGAGCTGGCAGAGCTGGTTAAGGCTCTGGAGGAGAAGTTTGGGGTCAGTGCTGCTGCACCTGTGGCTGTGGCAGCACCGGTTGCAGGGGCTGCTGCTGCTGAAGAGCAGGCCGAGGAGAAGACCTCCTTCGATGTGGTTCTTACCGATGTCGGTTCCAGCAAGATCAAAGTCCTGAAGGTCGTCAGGGAGATAACCGGTCTCGGACTGGCCGAGGCCAAGGCTCTCATAGACAATCTCCCCAAGGCCATAAAGGAAGGTGTCTCCAAGGAAGAAGCCGAAGAACTCAAGAAGAAGCTGGAAGAAGTTGGAGCAAAGGTAGAACTGAAGTAGTCTCTCATGGGTTCATATGTTGTTATGTGGCGCTCTGCGCCACAACTATCAATTAAAAGCGTTCAGCATATAGGGGGTATTTTTCCATGAAGAAGAAGTTGGAGCGCATAGGTAATAAGCGTGAGGCTTTTGATTTGCCAGATTTTCTAATGGTCCAGCTGGAATCGTATAAGAATTTTCTCCAGGAAGATGTTCCCCCTGAGGAGAGGACCGATGAGTCTCTCCATGGATTGTTCAAAGAAGTCTTTCCTATAGAGGATTTGCAGGGAAAATACACTCTGGAGTATATAAGTTATCGAATTGGAGAGCCCAGGTACACGCCCGAAGAGGCCCTGGAGAAGAACCTAACCTATTCAGTCCCCCTCTGGGTGAAAATTAAGCTCATAAAGAAGCGGCCCCAGACTGGTTTTGCCGAGGATGAGATAGAGCAGGAGGTTTACTTCGCGGAAATACCCTACATGACTCCCCGTGGAACCTTCATTATCAGCGGGGTCGAGAGGGTCGTTCTCAATCAGATTCACAGGTCCCCCGGTGTTTATTTCTCCATAGATGAAAAGGAAACCACCCTCTATACTGCGCTCCTGGTGCCCTATCGCGGACCGTGGATCAAGTTTACCATAGACGGTTCCAAGACCCTCGGAATGACAATATCGCGAAGGAGGAAGATTCCCCTGAGCCGTTTCCTGCGCGTTCTTGGATACGAGGATTATCGCTCCATGATAAAGGAGTTCCTTCATCCGGAGGTGAGGGATATAGATGATCCCGAACTGAGGAATGGCACCTGGATACTGGCCGACGATGTGGTCAGCGAGGAGACCGGAGAGCTGATCTTCCAGCTGGTTACCGAGAAGGGGGAGTTCGTCCGCAGAGAGCTAACCGATAAGCTCATCAATGAATTCAAGAACGATGGGGTCAGGAGGGTGGTGGTCCTTAATACGCAGGACCCCGCGGTGGATGTTCTTATAAACACCTTCAGGCAGGACAGGATCAGGGACAACGATAAGGCTTTCATAAATATCTACAGGACCCTTCGATACACGCCTCCCAGGGATCTGGATGAGGCAACCCGTTATATTCACGACTTCTTCTTCTCTCCAGACAGGCTCTTCATGAGCCAGGTGGGAAGGTACAAGCTCAACATAAGGCTGAGGCATAAGGAATACGGTATAGAGCCCCCATCTGAAGACACATATAATCTGACCAGGGAGGATGTCATAGTTCTGGTAAAGCGCCTCCTGGACCTTTACAGGGGTAAGGAGGAAGAGGATGATGTGGATGACCTCTCCAACAGGCGCGTCAGGAGGGTGGGGGAGAGACTCTACGAGCACTTCAGGAACTCCTTCATCAGGACTTCGAGGGCGATCAAGGAGAAATTGTTGCTGAATGGGGAAAATGTTACTCCCAGGAAGCTTTTCAATCCGAGGCTGCTCACTGCATCCATCAACAACTTTTTCACCACCGACAGCCTTTCCCAGCTCCTGGATCAGACCAATCCCCTTTCGGAATTGACCCACAAGAGGAGAGTGTCTGCACTGGGTAAGGGAGGGCTTACCAGGGAAACGGCCAGTCTGGAGGTTCGCGATGTGCATCCATCCCACTACGGAAGGCTCTGTCCCATAGAGACCCCCGAAGGTCAGAACATAGGTCTGGTCCTATCCCTGACCACCTATGCCAAGATAGATGATTTCGGCTTCATTCGAACACCCCTGAAGAAGGTGAAGAAGGGGAAGGTCACGGATCAGGTGGAGTATGTTGCTCCCCACGAGGAGATAGATTACAAGATTGCTGGTGGCGATACGAAGGTGGATGAGAAAGGGAATATCGTGGAGAAGAGGGTTATCATCCGTCACAACAGGACCTACAGGATAGCATCCCCCAGGGAAGTGGACCATATAGACGCATCTCCCAGACAGCTGGTCTCCCTCTCTGCATCCCTCATCCCCTTCCTGGAGCATGACGATGCCAACCGTGCCCTGATGGGCTCCAATATGCAGCGGCAGGCTGTTCCTCTTCTCCTTCCCGAACCTCCCATAGTGGGGACCGGTATGGAGGAGAAGGTGGCTTATGATTCCGGCCATGTGGTGGTGGCCAGGCGCTCCGGAACCGTGACATATGTGGATTCGAAGAAAATCGTGGTGGTCCCCGATGAAAAAGAGGGGGATTTCTTCGGAAAGGATGAGTACATCCTGACCAAGTTCAAGCGCTCCAACCAGTCTACCATAATGCATCAGATACCCGTCGTAAGGCCCGGGCAGAAGGTGGAAAAGGGTCAGATACTGGCTGAGGGATCCTCCATCAGGGATGGGGAGCTGGCTTTAGGAAAGAATGTTCTGGTTGCTTTTGTCCCATGGTATGGTTATAACTTCGAGGATGCCATAGTGGTTTCCGAGAGGATATGGAAGGACGATGTCTATACATCCATCCATATTGACGATTACGAGGTGGAGGTGAGGGAAACCAAGCTGGGTCCGGAGAAAATCACGAGGGATCTTCCAAGGGAGACGGAGGAGACCCTGAGAAACCTGGACGAGTATGGAATAGTTCGTATAGGAGCGGAGGTAAAGCCCCACGATATACTGGTGGGTAAGATAGCTCCCGAGAGCGAGAGGGAGCTGTCCCCCGAGGAGAGACTCATATTCGCCATATTCGGAGAGAAGGCAAGGCACTATAAGAATACCTCCAAGAGGGTCCCCCCTGGCGTCAGGGGAACTGTGATAAATGTGGTGATTCTGACCAAGCCCGATGAGGACAATGAACTGGCCCGCAGGGTTATAGCAGAGCGAAAGGCGGAAGCGGAGAGGAGAAAGAAGGAGGGCATGGCCAGCGTCAGAAGCAGGCTTCTGCAGTTACTGCAGGAGCTGTTGAAGGGGGTAAAGTTCAAGAAGCCCATAACCGATAAGGATGGCAGAGTTGTCTTCGAGGCGGGTGAAAAATTCGACGCTTCGAAAGTTAAGAACCCCATGGATCTGGAGTTTCCTTCCGGGTTTGCGGGCAAGAGGAACATCGAAAAGAGGGTCAGGGAATACATGGAGCAGGCCCGCCAGTTTATCAAGCAGATAGACGAGGCCTACGAGCTGGAAATGGACAGGATCTCCAGGGGTGATGAGCTACCTTCCGGAGTCATTCAGCTCGTCAGGGTTTACATAGCGCAGAAGAGGAAGTTCATCGTTGGCGATAAGATGGCCGGTCGTCACGGGAATAAGGGTGTTGTCTCTATCGTGGCGCCTGTTCAGGACATGCCCTTCCTGGAGGATGGTACTCCTGTGGATATAGTGCTCAATCCCCTGGGTGTTCCCTCCCGAATGAATGTGGGCCAGATTCTGGAAACCATCCTTGGATATGCAGGTGTCGAACTGACGAAGAAGCTCCGGAAGCTGGTGAAGGAAGGGAATCCTTCGGAGATACGCTCCTTCCTGAAGGAACTTTACAGGCCCCACAGGGATCCCGATTTCCTCAGGTGGCTCGATGAGGCTCCGGATACGGAAATCGTGGCGTATGCCACTCAGCTGGCGGAGAAAGGCGTGCGGTATGCAAATCCCGTATTCGAAGGGATGAGCCTCGAGGATATAAAGCAGCAGCTCAGACTTGCAGGTCTGCCCGAGGATGGAAAGGTGAAGGTAAGGGATGGGCGTACCGGTGAGTACTTTGATTATCCTGTCACCGTAGGATACATGTACATGCTCAAGTTGATTCACATGGTGGAAGACAAGATTCACGCCAGAAGCGTGGGCAAGTACTCCATCATTACACAGCAGCCTCTTGGTGGACGGGCCCACTTCGGTGGTCAGAGGTTCGGGGAAATGGAAGTTTGGGCCGCGGAAGCTCACGGCGCCGCCTATGCTCTTCAGGAGATGCTCACTGTTAAATCCGACGATGTCCGGGGCAGAAATGCTCTGTACAGGTCCATAATCAAAGGGGAACTTCCTCCTGAACCCCGCATGCCGGAGTCCTTCCAGGTACTGGTGCACAACCTCAGGGGTCTGGCCATAGATGTGGACATAGAGGAGAAGGGCAGGAATAAAAAGGAAAGTTAATTGGATAAAGGGGGATTTCCATGAATTCCATTAAAGATTTTTCCAAAATACCTCCCAGCCAGCTGGAGCATATTTTGATAAGGCTGGCTGATCCGGAGACCATCATAAAGTGGTCCTATGCGGAGCTGAAGGGCCGTGAGATGGGTGTGTACGGTGCGGGTGAGGTCCTGACTCCGGAGACCATCAACTACCGTACACAGAAGCCCGAACCCGGAGGGCTCTTCTGCGAAAGGATATTCGGACCGGTAAAGGATTACGAATGTGCATGCGGTAAGTACAGGGGTAAGAAGTACGCGGGAGTGGTCTGTGAAAAGTGCGGGGTGGAAGTGACTTCTTCCACCGTTCGCCGCCAGAGAATGGGTTATATCAGATTGGCGGTTCCCGTTGCCCATATATGGTTCTATAAGATTCCCCCTTCTGTAATAGGCACTCTGCTCGATTTGACCAGAGCGCAGGTGGAAGACATCCTCTATTATGACTCCTATCTGGTTCTGAACCCCGGAGAGGTTCCGGATCTCAAGAAGGGTGAGGTCCTGACCGAAAGCAGATACAGGGAGCTCATCGAGGAGTACGGAGAAGGGGCCTTCGAGGCTGAAATGGGAGCTCCAGCAATAAAGAAGCTCCTGCAGGAATTCTCCGAGAAGAACGAGGAGGGTAAGACCAAACTGGAGCTCCTGTCCATAGACCTGAAGAGTAAGCTCAGGATAGAGCGCTCTGCCCTTATCAGGAAGAAGATTCTGAATAAGCTGAAGATAATCGATGCCTTCGTTAACTCCGGTGTCAAGCCCGAATGGATGATACTGGATGTTATACCGGTTATTCCCCCTGATCTCAGACCCCTCGTTCCCCTCGATGGTGGAAGGTATGCTTCCTCCGACCTGAATGACCTCTACAGGAGGGTTATCACCCGTAATAACCGTCTCAAGGACATGATGCGGCTTCAGGCTCCGGAGGTCATCATCCGAAACGAGAAGAGGATGCTTCAGGAGGCAGTCGATGCCCTCTTCGATAATGCGAGAAGAAAGAAACCCGTAGTTGGTAGAGGAAACAGGAAACTCAAGTCCCTTTCCGATAATCTCAGAGGGAAGAAGGGGCTTTTGAGGAGGAATCTGCTTGGAAAGCGGGTGGATTATTCCGGACGCTCGGTTATCGTGGTGGGCCCCGAGCTCAAGATGCACCAGACGGGTATCCCCAAGGAGATCGCTGCGGAGCTCTGGAGACCTTTCATAGAGCGCAAGCTGGAGGAGAGGAATATAGGGGATCGCAGGGACAGGAGAACCCTTCTGCGCAAGAGGAGTCCGGAAGTCTGGGAGGTGCTCGAGGAAGTTGTGAAGCACCATCCCGTATGGCTCAACCGTGCTCCTACCCTTCACAGGCCTTCCATTCAGGCTTTCGAGCCTGTGCTGGTGGAGGAGAAAGCCATCAAGCTCCATCCGATGGTATGTACCGCCTACAACGCGGACTTCGACGGTGATCAGATGGCCATTTTCCTTCCCATATCTCCCGAAGCCCAGATGGAGACCTACATGCTAATGATGTCCCCCCACAATATTCTCTCCCCTGCCCATGGAAAACCCCTGGCCACTGCCACCCAGGACATGGTTATCGGCGTGAACTATATAACCAAGGTGGGGAGCGATTTCGATAAGAAGAAGGACAGTGAGATAAGACGCTTCTCCAAAATCGAGGAGGCCCTCAAGGCGTGGAATATGGGTGTGATCGGCCTGCACGAACCCATTATCGTCCCCATTTCCAGGGAAGGGGATCCCCTCTCTGATTCGGATCACTACGAACTGGTGCGAACCACCGTGGGTAGAATCATTTTCAACCAGATACTGCGTCCGCAGGTTCGCAGGAAACTCGGCTTCATCAACGAGGAGTTGAACAAGAAGGCCATAGCCAATATCGTTCTGGAGACCCACAGGCTGGTGGGTGCATGGGAAACCGCCGCCTTTTTAGATGACCTCAAGGATCTCGGATTTAAGTATGCTTCTGTTTCGGGTGTGACTTTTGGCATAGATGACCTAATTATTCCTCCGGACAAGGATAAGATTGTGGAAAAGGCTTTCAAGGAGGTGGAAAAGCTCGACAGGAAGTTGAAGAGGGGTCAGATTTCACGCGCGGAGCATTATCAGCAGGTTCTCGATATCTGGACGAGGGCTTCGGATGAACTGAAGAACAGGCTGGTCGAGGTTATATCGAAGGATAAGGATGGCTTCAACCCCATATACATGATGGTGTTTTCCGGTGCCCGTGGTAGCATAGACCAGATGAAGCAACTGGCGGCCATGAGGGGCCTGATGGCGAGACCCTCCCGTAAGGGCGAAATCGGTGACCTTATCGAAATTCCGGTAATATCTTCCCTGAAAGAGGGACTCAAGATGATGGAGTACTTTATCTCAACCCACGGAGCCAGGAAGGGGCTCTCCGACACCGCTCTCAAGACAGCAAGCGCCGGTTATCTGACCAGAAGGCTTGTGGATGTGGCCCAGGATGTAACTGTTACGATGGAGGATTGCGGAACCTTCCGCGGAAGGGTCATAAGGGTGGAAAGGGAAGCCGACGGAACCAGAAAGGATATACGCAAGAAGATCATAGGAAGAATCGCTGCTCAGGATGTGATCGATCCCGTGACCGGTGAGACCATCGTATCTGCCGGTGAAGAGATTACGGAGGAAATAGCGGACAGGATACAGAATTCCAATGTGGAAGAGGTTTCCATCAGATCGGTCCTTTACTGCGAGGCGGAATTCGGTGTCTGCGCCAAGTGTTATGGAAGGAATCTCGCGACGGGCAAGCTGGTGGATGTGGGTGAGGCTGTCGGCATAATTGCGGCTCAGTCCATTGGAGAGCCCGGAACTCAGCTGACCCTCAGAACATTCCACACGGGTGGAATAGCCGAAAGGGTGACGGAAGAGGCGGATATCAGGGCCCCATTCGACGGAGTTGTGAAGTACGACAGGATACAGTATATAGACAAAGGTGATTACAGGCTTGTTATCAGCAAGAAGGGGTCCATCAGGGTTGAGGGAGACACTGTCAGGACCTACAGGGTTCCCTTCGGTGCCCACCTCTTTGTGGAAGATGGACAGAAGGTGAAGAAGGGGCAGGTGCTCGTGGAATGGGAGCCCTACTCCCTGCCGATCCTTACCACCAGGTCGGGTGTAATAAGATTCGAGGATCTCATACCGGGTATTACCCTCAAGGAGGAGGTGGAGGGGGGCAAGGTCGAGTATATAGTGGAGGTCTCGAAACCCAGGAAGCTCTATCCCAAGGCGGTGATCCTCGATAAGGAGACCGGCGAGGTTCTGGAGGAGATACCTCTTGTCCATGAGTGTCATCTAACCCTTTCCGCATACGAGAAGTTCCAGAAACAGCTTGCCGGCGAGGATCCCGAGGTGGAGGCGGGCGAGGTAATAGCCAAGGTTCCAAAGGCCACGGCAAAGACCAGGGATATCACGGGTGGATTGCCCAAGGTGGAGGATATCTTCGAAGCGAGGGTTCCAAGCGACAAGGCCATCCTTTCGGAGATAAAGGGAACTGTCCGCATCCTCGGTCTGGAGAAGGGTGTATTCAAGCTGGAAGTGGTTTCCCTGGATGGCAGAGCCGTAAGGAGATACGATATCCCCTATGGAAAGTACCTGCTCGTCAACGATGGCGAACTGGTGGATGCCGGTGAGCCTCTGACGGATGGGGAAATCGACCCCCATGATCTTCTGCGCATAAAGGGTAAGGAGTATGTGCAGGAGTACATCTTCGAGAAGGTTCAGGGCGTGTACGAGCTGTCGGGGGTTGAAATCAACGATAAACACATCGAGATCATAGTGCGTCAGATGCTCCGTAAGGTGAGGATAGAGAATTCCGGAACCACAAAGCTCTTCGAAGGGGACATAGTGGATTTCGATGTGGTGAAGAGGGAGAACGAACTCGTTAGAGCAGAAGGTGGAAAGCCCGCAACATTCCGACCTGTACTTCTGGGAATAACGAGGGCGGCCCTTTCCACGGAATCCTTCATCTCTGCCGCCTCTTTCCAGGAAACCACGAAAGTCCTTGCCATGGCTTCCATAAGGGGCAAGAAGGACAATCTCAGGGGACTGAAGGAGAATGTCATCATCGGAGGGATAATTCCGGCAGGTACGGGAAGAAGGGACCTGAGGAATGTGATTCTGGAGGTGGAGAAGGAAGAGAAGGCAGCTGCGGAAGAGGAAAGGGCATAGATGTTTCTGAATCTTATATTTCTGTTCGGGGGGTTCCAGCCCCCCCTCATAAATGGTGGAAGGGACATCTATCTCATATTGCCCGATACAGGGGAGTTGAGCCTCGTATCGAGGGAATTCCTGAGGGGATTCGAGCTGGCTCTCGGGGATTCCATACCCTTCTACAGGGTCAATGAAACTCAGGAAAAGCCCTTCGATTCCATCTATCTGGATATCATAAGCAGGAATCCTTTCCTGGTGGTGGGGCCCATACTCCCTGCCAATGCCAGAATAGCGGCCGACCTGTCCATGAGGAATCGGGTTCTGGATATTCTTCCGGTTGCCTACGATGTATATCTGGGCACCTATGGGAACTATGTCTATCCTTTTAACTACAAGACCTATGCTTCCATAATAAAGTTTCTGGATTATTCCACCCGCATGGGCGATACCTCTTTCGTCCTCATGTACGAGAAGACCCTCAATGGTCTGTCGATCAAGAAGTTCTTCGATGCCTACTATCCGGTTCCCACCATACTCCTGAAGAGTTCCGTTGTGAAAAAGGAAGAGGTGAAGGAGATCCTGAAAGACATAAGGGGCTTCCGGGCCATATTCTTCTCCGATGGAGGCCTTCCCTCGGTCAATATGTATCTGAATCTCCGGAAGATGGGTTTCAGAGGCAATGTGTACGCTCTGGATTCCTGGCTCGACAGGAGGATTATTTCGCTGTTGATAGGATTCACCGACAGATTGTACATCTTCGGACTGTACGGACCCCGATACTCTTCCTATCTGGTAAGGCTGGATAAGAAATATGCCTTCGTGGAGAACTACAGGCAGAAGTACGACGAGCCTCCAACGGAGATGGCATTCATAGGATACGATGCCGGAAGTCTCGTCAGGGATGTATATGTACATGCACAGAGCGTCGATTCGGCAAAGAGTTATCTCCTTCACTATGGGGTCCTCTATGGGGTTTCCGGTGAATATCTCATCTCCAAGAAGAGCGATTACATCGGTATATACCGTATTACCCCGGGGGGAATCGAAAAGGTGGAACCCGGGGATGAGCACTGACGGCGTTTCTTCAGTATTGGGTCAGATGCTTTAAAATTCATGCATGGCTGGTCATAGTCACTGGGCGCAGATTAAACACAAGAAGGCTGCGAAGGATGCGAAGAGGGGAAAGATCTTTTCCAAACTGGTGAGGGAAATAATAGTGGCTGTTCGTCAGGGGGGACCGGATCCCGCAATGAATCCCCGTCTGAGGATGGTCCTCGAGAAGGCGAAGCAGCACAATTTACCCAAGGAGAACATCGAAAGGGCCATAAAGAGGGCCACGGGGGAAGAAGGGGGAGTCCAGTACGAGGAGGTTATATACGAGGGGTATGGTCCCGGTGGAGTTGCCTTTGTCATAAAGACAGTAACGGATAATAAGAACAGGACGGTTAATGAAATCAGACACATATTCAGCAAGCACGGTGGAAACCTTGCCACCAGCGGTTCCGTTCTGTGGCAGTTCGAGGAGAGGGGAGTGATTTATGTGCCCAGGGATGCCACGGACGAAGAGAGTCTTCTGGAGATAGTTCTGGAGGCCGGAGCCGATGATATGGAGACGGAGGGAGACCAGTTCGTAATCTATACATCACCCAAGGCCTTTTCGCAGGTGAAGGAGGCCATAGAGAAGGCGGGAATTTCCATATCTTCTGCCCAGCTGACCATGCTCTCCAAGAATACAGTTCCCGTGGCCGGTGAAATGGCTAAGAAGATTTTGAAGCTTTACGAGGCCCTCGAAGAGCACGACGATGTTCAGGAAGTATATGCCAACTTCGATATAGCTGCGGAAGAACTGGAAGCCCTTGCTGGATGAGAATCATCGGTCTGGATGTTTCCCTCACCAATACGGGAGTTGCTGTCTGCGAGGAGGACCTTCGGGTACTGCATCTGGAGACCATAAGACCGGGCAGAGGTTCCCTTCCTGCCCGGCTCCAGTTCGTCTATGAAAGACTCCGATCCATAATACGGGAATTCTCTCCTGAGGTGGCGGTCGTGGAGTCGGTGATCTACCACAGGAATCCTTCCACTGCCATAGCCCTCGGTTCTGCGAGGGGGGTCGTTCTGCTGGCCCTTTCCCAGATGGGTCTATACATCGAGGAAATCTCCCCCACTGCCGCCAAGTTGTCCGTTGTCGGAAATGGCAGGGCTTCCAAGAGTCAGGTGCAGTTTATGATTCGTGCCATCTTCGGACTCAGGGGCACACCCAACGATCACGAGAGCGATGCACTGGCCCTCGTTTATACATATCTGAACAGGAAGAGGACCGATGGTTTACGCCATAAGGGGTAAGGTTCGGGAGTTCATGGGCGGCACTGTGGCTGTGGAGACGCCCGGTGGTATCGTCTTCGAGGTGGTCGTTCCCCTTCAGTATCACATGGAGGAAGGGGAAGAAGTTTTCCTCTACACCCACCTATCCATATCCGAAAGGGGGGTGCGGTTATATGGTTTCAAAAGCCGGGGAGAGAGGCTCATGTTCGAGCAGCTTATATCCATCTCCAAAGTGGGACCGGCCATAGCCATGTCCATCCTCTCCCATTTCAGTCCCGCTCAGATCAGGCAAATAGTGGCAGCCGAGGATGTGAAGGCCCTCTCAGGGGTCAGGGGAGTCGGGAAGAAGACTGCGGAGAGAATCATACTGGAGCTCAGGGACAGGCTGATGGATGTGGGGGAGGAGGAGAAGGATATGGAGATGGCTTCGCAGGCCCTGAGCGTTCTGGTCTCCCTGGGCCTGGACTATACATCGGCCCGGAAGGCCATATTTTCAGCCCTCAGGGAGGGGGAGTACTCCTCTGTGGAGGAACTGGTCAAGAGGGCCCTTATTCTCTCGCGGAAATAGGTCAGAGCATTTCTTCTATGACGCGTTGCATCTTCGAGGCGGATTCTTCCCATGTGAATCGGGATGCCCTTCTTAGGCCTTTTTCTCTGAGTCCGCTCCACAGAGCCGTGTCTTCTATGAGTCTGGAAAGGCCGGAGGCTATATCCTCCACATTCTCCGGGTCCACATATAATGCGGCATCCCCTCCCACTTCGGGCAGGCTTGCTCTATTCGAGAGGAGGGCAGGGGTCCCGCAGGCCATTGCTTCCAGTGCGGGAAGACCGAACCCCTCGTACAGTGAAACCAGTGCGAATATCCTTGCCCTGTTGTATGCAAGGACCAGCTCCCTGTCCTGAAGGTACCCCGTGAATACTATATCCTCTCTCCTCGCTGCCGCCTCGAAGACACCCCCTGTGCTGGAAAAGACCTTTCGGTTTACCCCCCCCACGAGCATCAGTCTGTATTCAGAGGGAATCCAGCCCCTGTCTTTCGCGAGCATAAAGGCCTTTATCAGGTTCTTCAGATTCTTGTACGGCTGGAGGGTGGCCACTGACAGGATTATGTTCTCCTTTTCAGTATTCAGGGGCCTGAACCGGCCGGATACTCCGTTGTATATTACTGTTATTTTCTCCATCGGTACCCGGAATTCCCTCGAGATCTGCTCTCTGGAAAACTGGCTTACGGTGAAGATATGCAGTGCCCTCTCTACGAGCCTCGGAATGAGAAACGAGTAATAGAGAACGAAGGTGCGGGAAAAGGAATCCGGATAATGTTTCCACGCAAGGTCATGGATGGTGATTAAGTTGAGGGGATGCATCAGGGGTGCTGTATTTCCGAGGCTGAGAAGGAGGGAGTTCCTGATCTCCGGAAGAACAAGGACCTGTTCCCACAGGTTTCCTGCAATCGGTCCTATTTTTATCTTTTCGTTGGGTATCTCACATGTTAGCCGCTCTGCAGGGGGATGGATTACGCTGTAGGGAAGATGTCTCGATATTTCGCATGCAAATCTCTGCACCCCGGTAATCTTCTGCGTCAGGAATTTCCCGTTAATTATTACTTTTCTCATGGAGTGCCTTCAATATGGTTCTGGCCTTTTCTTTCCAGTCGAACTGACTCACATCGATATCGACTCTGCCGAGCGTCAGAGCTTTCCTTATGTTGTTTGCGAATTCTTCGTGGTTCCTGCTTACCAGTGCCAGGTGCCGGAGGTTTTCCATTTCTTTCCAGCAGGTGGTAACCACGGGAAGGCCAAAGGCCAGGTATTCGTAGAGCTTCAGCGGATTGATGTATTCCACCAGTTCGTTTCTTTTGAATGGTATTATTCCCACCCGGGCGTGGGAGAGGAATTGTCCTATCCTTTCGTAGGGCTTTGGGCCCAGAAAGTGGATGTTTTTGAGGGGTTTCAGCAGGGAAATGTCCGTTTTAACATCCCCTATCAGGACGAAATGGGCCCACTGCAGGGAGATGGCTGTGCGGTAAAGGAGCTCTGTATCGAACCAGTCGCGTATGAGTCCTATGTAAATTATTCGCGGTTCGGGAATGGATTTGAATTCATCCGGAAAACTTCTGTCCATTCTGGAAATCTTCTCCATGTCCAGACCGTTGGGAACGACGAGCATTTTACCGGGGTCTATGAATTCGGAGAGCTTTTCCTTCAGATAGCTGGATGTTGTCACGACGAGGTCCACCTTTGCGGCCAGCTCCATGTCCTTTTCGAAGGAAACCGGGGGCACATCTCCGAAACCCGGTATGTAGTCGGGAATCCTCATGATAGAATGCCTGTGCTCTATGTAATCTATCGCAAACCAGAAGGGGGAGCTGTCGAACCAGATAATATCGACGCTGTCGAAGGAATGCTCCTTAATGTAATGGAGCACATCGGAGAACCTGTACCAGTTGCTGGCGACCCATCTGGATGACAGGAGGGGTATCTTTCTGGGTACTATGAGGGAGCGGGGGACATAATACTTTATGCCTGTGTCCGGATCCTTCAGCCCTCCGCTCCTGTGGATGCGGAGCCGGGCCTGGTAATGCATTTTGTTTCTGGAGAATATGTGGAAGGGGGTTATGGGATCCGAGATGTACAGGACATCGTATCCGAGTCTGGAGAATGCCCGTGCATAGTGCTGGCTTCCGCTCTGGTATGGGGAGGTGTAATAGTTGGGGGCGAAGAAGATGGCCTTTTTCCTCATGAAGCGGGAGCAAAAGTTTAAAGGGACTGCTCGTACAGTTTAATCACTTCTCTGGCTATCCTGTTCCACGAAAAATCCTCTGCCCTTTTGCGGGCATTGCTTCCAATTCTTTTAAGTTCTTCGGGATTGTCCAGAAGGCGGGCTATCGTTCTGGCCAGCGATTCGTGGTCTTCTGTCTGAAACAGAAGGCCGCTCTTACCATCCTCTATTATGTCCGGGATGCCACCTGTTCTGGATGCTATTACCGGTTTTTTCATGGCCATCGCTTCCAGAATGGAAATACCGAAGGATTCGTACCTGGAGGGAATCACCACGATGTCCGCGGATGCATACAGGTAAGGCATTAAATCCCTGTCCACCGGTTTAAGGAGCACGACATGGTCTTCCAGATCTTCCAGCTTCCGCATCAGCATCCTGTGGTATTCCGGCTCGTGCTTCGATTCTATGAGAACCAGGGTGCTCCTCTCGAATCTGTCTGGATGGTGCCTTTTCATGTACTTCATTGCATCTATAAGAATGTCTATTCCCTTGATTCTCCGCCAGGCGGATGGACACAGTATGATTTTCCTGCCCTTATTCTGTAAGAGGGGCTCTGTATCCCCTCTGAATCTGCTCAAATCTATGCCGTTGGGTATCACATGGATGTCGCTTCTGCCTGTGATTTTTCTTATGAAGGGTATCTGGTGTCTGCTCACGGCTATGATTCTCTTCGCATCGCGATATACGGCACGGTACAGCAGTTTAAGCATCAGGTCTTTCGGGTGCCTGGACTTTGCAATCCGGGGAAGGTCGCTCAGGTGGGCTGTCCATATCCAGTTTATCCATCTCCATCCGACGAATTCCAGTCTGTTGAAGGTGTGGATGTGGAGTATGTTCACTCCGGGAATGTGCTCTTTTATGTATGCCCGAATTTCCCCTTTTCTCAGGATTTTCCGGTGGTCATCGAGACTTCCCGCAAGATGGAGTCTGTATTCGCTGTCCGAAACCCTTTCCATGCTGTTTCCCTCTGCATTTTCCACCACATGGAGAACCGCTGAATCCACCCCCTCTTTCCGGAGGAAATTGTGCAGATTATAGACATGCTCGGCGATTCCCCCAATCTCGGGCCGGTAGAAGGGGGTGAGGTGCAGGACTTTCATCGACCGAAAGTTTAAAATGATTTCCCGCTCTGGAGTGTGCATCGGGCCGATGGCGGATATGTGGGAAGTGGGGAGAGCAGTGCGGCGGACAGGGTAGTGGTGAACATTAAACTTTCGGAATGCCTTTCAGGAAGAATATATGGAACTATCTGTCGCAGAGGGAGAGGGAAGAAGTTTACAAATTTGCCGAAACTTATCGGGATTTCCTGTCCCGTGCCAGGACCGAGAGGGAGACCGTAAATTACATCAGGAGCAGGGCTCTGGAAAGGGGCTTCGTGGACGGATTCTCGGAAACAGGGGACAGGATGCTCTTCGTCGAAAGGGACAGGCTCGCTGCCCTCTATGTAAGGGGTAAGGAGAGCGCCCTTTCTGGATTTCGAATCGTTGCCTCCCATACGGATGCTCCCCGCCTGGACCTCAAGCCCGTTCCCCTATACGAGGATTCAGGATATGCCCTTCTGGATACCCAGTATTACGGTGGGGTGAAGTACTACCAGTGGTTTTCCCTTCCCCTTGCCATCCACGGTGTCGTGGTTCTATCCGATGGGAGCAGGAAGTATATCGTAATCGGAGAGGATGAATCCGAACCGGTCTTCGTGATTCCCGACCTGGAGCCCCATCTGGACAGGAAGGCGCAGAGGGACAAGAAGCTCTACGAGGCCCTCCCGGGGGAGAAGATGGACATAATCTTTTCCTCGGTGCCCCTTGATGGAGAAAAGGAGAAGGCTGTCAAGAAGTATGCCCTCAGACTGCTGAAGGAGAAGTATGGAATAGGGGAGGAGGATTTCGTTTCCGCCGACATCGAGATAGTGCCTGCCATAAAGCCCAGGGATGTGGGACTGGATGGGGCCCTCATCGGTGGATATGCTCAGGATGACAGAATCTGTGTTTTCACTTCCCTGATGGCGGCTCTGGATATGGAGAGGCCGGACAAACCTGCACTGGTTCTCTTCGTGGATAAGGAGGAGATCGGTTCGGAGGGCAATACATCCGTCCAGTCGGCCTTCATAAAGAAGGTGGTCCGCAGGATTCTGGAGGTGGAGGGGACCCTTTCCCTTTACTCCGTGGAAGAGGCCCTTTACAATTCCGAGGCCCTTTCGGCCGATGTCACTTCTGCCCTCAATCCCCTCTGGAAAGAGGTTCACGACGAGAAGAATGCCGCAAAGCTTCACCACGGTATAGCCCTGACCAAGTACACGGGGAGGGGTGGGAAGTATGTGGCAAGCGAGGCTTCCGCGGAGTTCGTCGGTCGGGTGCGCACTCTCTTTGAAGAAAATGGAATTTACTGGCAACCCGATGTGCTGGGCAGGGTGGATGAGGGCGGTGGCGGAACCATAGCCATGTTCCTTGCCCGCTATGGGATGGAGGTTCTGGACGCTGGTCCCGCACTGCTTGCCATGCATTCCCCCTTCGAGATTTCCTCCAAAGCGGACCTGTACATGACATACAGGGCCTATAAGATTTTCATGGAAAAGAAGTGAGGTGAATGAGGCGCTTTTTCATCTTTCTCCTGGCCGCCGTGGGGGCGGCCGCTGCCCAGAAGATCAACCTGGCCGTGGTTGATATGGAGAGGGTGAAGAAGGAATATCTGGACTACAGGGATGCACTGAACCAGCTCCGGCAGTACCGCATGGAGAAATCCAGAGTGCTGGATAGCCTGCGCAGGGAAATCGACAGCCTGAAGAGGGTTTATCAGGAGCAGCTTCCCG
>Ga0256833_1001070_pt1 | contig 20627 bp, 18 predicted proteins | sample 356284metaG_FD_190535 | JGI IMG/M metagenome (GOLD analysis project Ga0256833, IMG submission 190535) | Hydrothermal vent microbial communities from Mid Atlantic Ridge, Atlantic Ocean - 356-284 | ecosystem: Environmental > Aquatic > Marine > Hydrothermal vents | place: Atlantic Ocean: Mid... | reverse complement strand
CTCGACGATATACATGGCCTACTACACCATAGCGAAGTACACCCAGCACCCCGAGGCCTACGGTATAAGAGCCGAGCAGCTCGAGCCCGAGGTGTTCGACTACATATTCCTCGGGAGGGGGGATCCCCGGGAGATCGAGCGTAGAACAGGGATCCCCTCCAGCCTCCTAGAGGAGATGAGGAGGGAGTTCCTCTACTGGTACCCCGTGGACTTGAGGGTCAGCGGGAAGGATCTAATACAGAACCACCTAGTCTTCTTCATATTCCACCACGTAGCCATCTTCGAGCCGAGGCACTGGCCGAGGGGCATCGGCATAAACGGCTGGGTCCTCATAGGCGGGGAGAAGATGTCCAAGAGCAAGGGGAACTTCATACTCCTCAGACAAGCCCTGGAGTGGTGGGGGGCCGACGCCACCAGGTGGGCTGAGGTGCTGGCAGGCGCCGACCCCGGGTTGGACGATGCCAACTTCGAGCCCACGGTGGCTGATAAGGCCGTGGAGGAGCTACTCGGCTGGCTCGACTTCGTCAAGAAGAACTATGGTAGGGGGAGAAGCGAGTGGCTCTACGTCGACAGCTGGTTTGAGAGCGTGCTGGAGAAGACGATAGAGGAGGTGACGGAGCACATGGAGAGGATGGAGTATAGAACCGCCCTCATCAAGGCCTACTACAACCTCCAATCGGCCTACCGCTGGTATATCAGGAGGGCGGGCACGCCCCACAGGGATCTACTAGCCAGGTACATCGAGGCCGTCACACTCATGATAGCCCCCGTGGCGCCTCACGTAGCAGAGGAGGCTTGGGAGATCATAGGTAAGGAGGGCTTCGCCAGCACGGCCCCCTGGCCGGAGGCTAGGAGGGATAGGATAAGCGAGGAGGCCCTCAGATCCGAGGAGATAGTTAGGTCTGTCCTGGAGGACGCTAGGGAGGTACTCAAATTCGCGCGGGGAGCAGACACCCTCCACGTCATAGTGGCCGCCGAGTGGAAGTACCGCTTCCTCAAAGAGCTCGAAGCTGCTAGAAGGGAGAAGCCAGCGCTAAAGGATGCCATTAGGGAGGCCATGAGGAGGCTCAGCGGCCCCGAGAGGGGTAAGGCGGGGAGGATCGTCGGCCTTATCCTGAAGAACCCCGAGGTCCTGGAGAGGCTGGTCGATAGGAGAGCCGAGCTCAGGGCGCTCAGCGAGGCCTCGGAGTTCCTCTCGAGGGAGCTGGGGGTTAAGGTGGTAGTCGAGATCGAGGAGGAGAGCGGGGCGCCTAAGAGGGGGCAGGCCCTACCCGGGAAGCCCGCCCTCTACGCTACACACTCCTAACCGGGGCCATCTAGCTCGACCCGTCCATCCCCCCTCACCGGGGTTATACCCGCATCTAGTACCTCCAACTCGCACTCGAACTCACTGTATATCCTAGGGGAGGCCCTCAGCCAGAGGCTCCCTTTAACGTAGAGTGGCTGCCAGAGGACGAGCGTCTCACCCTCTCCCCCCTCGAGGGCTGGGTGGAAACCGTACCTCTCAGCCCTCGATATAATCTCCTCCACGAGGCGCTCATCCACTACCCTGCCGAGCCAGCTGCATGGGAGTCCCATGGTCGCCACTCTGACTAGGGTGAAGCGGAAGCCTAAGCGGACAAGCTCCCTAAGGTACTCACCCGCATCGAGGCCCCACTGGGGCGAGTAGAGCCTAGCCCCGATGGCCCTCGCTATGCGCTCGAACCTCTCCTTCTGGTAGCGGCTCGCTATACCCCCCACGACTAGGACGTCGAAGTCGTACCTAGCCTTAAGCGCCCTCAAGGCCTCCTCAAGCTCCGCCACCTCCCTCTCCTTCACCCCCGACACGGGTACCTCCACGTGAACCCCCTCGAGGCCCATGGCCCTGGCCTGGAGCCTGGCCAGGTTGACTGCCGGCGTGTGGAACATCCAGCTATCACTCCTAGCGGGCGCCGCGCTCGCTATGCATGCGACCTCGTAGCCCTCCTCCACAGCCCGGTAGAGGGCGTAGTTGCTATCCTTACCGCCGCTGAGCAGGGAGCACACCCTCCTAGCCATGGCGCCCCGCCCCCGCCAGCTCGTCTATCAGGGGCCTCCTACCCAGGTACTCGGCCGCCGTCGCAAGCCTCGCAGGCGACTTGGCAGCGGCCTCCAGGACCCTTCTAACCCTCTCCCTCCACCTAGCCTCCCTCAGGAGGTGGTGGTCGTAGATTATGTTTCCGACCCCGGACTCCACTATGAGCACGCCGTTATCCACCGCCCTCCCCAGGTTTATCCTGTTGAACATGTAAGGGTATAGGTAGGTGGGGGGCCCGTCGAGCACTAGGACATCCGGTCGTAGCCCCGCAATGTACTCGGCATAATCCTCTATTATGGGGCCCATTACATCGCTTGAGTAGAAGAGCCTCCCCTGGGGGAGCGAGGCCTCGAACCCCACCACCCACCCGGTTCTGTCGAACTCGACGCCATGGAACCAGGGGGGCGTGAACCTTAGATGGACCCCGCAGACCTCCACGCTCTCGGAGTCGATCCACCGAATCCTAACGCCTCCGCTGCAGGCGCCTTCAGATATCCAGGGGCTACTCCACCACTTCCTCCAGAGGCCCTTAAACCAGGAGCGCCCACGCGAGAGCAGCTCGGCCCTCCTAGAGTCGTAGCCGGGGAATCTCCTAGACGACGCTATCGGTAGCTCCGCTAGGGGGTCAGGGATCTCACCTGGCTCCCCGGGGGGCTCCTCGGTGGGGCAGCCGAGTTCTGCGTAAAGCTTTCGAGCCCTCTTCCACTGACTCTCGTTTATGTAGATGTTAGGGTTCTTCGCTAACACCAGCTTGCCCCTCAGCAGGCTCGGGACTAGTATGTCCCCGCCGGGCCTGGGCGCGTGATCCCAGTGATAGTGGGTTATTATAACGACCTCGGACTCCTCCAGGCAGGCCCTTATCTTTAGGGCCGCCTCCCTGCGTAGCCTGCTCTTCTCGCTCTTAGGGAGCGGATAGCTCGGCTGCATCTCGGCGGCCCCGGGATCCACGAGTATTACGCAGTTCGCTCCCCTGATGCAGATCGAGGATGACTTCGCCCCCAAGCTGTCGAACCATAGGATCTCCAGGGAGCCCCCTAGCAGGGCCTCGCCACCCAAAAGAAGCGCCCTAGGAGTACCCGGGGGCCCGAGGTTTAAGTAGGCCTCCACGACACGGCTTCCTCCACGCTCGGGGGAGGCCCCACGGCCGCCGTGAGGGGTGTGAGGGGGTGGATCCTCGGATACCTGGCGGCCCAGCTGCTCTACTGGGCGGGCTATGGGGTCTACTATACGTATACGCGCATGTATGTCGAGGAGACTATGGGGCTCAACTACTCCTTCATAGCGCTGGTAGCGGCGGCTGAGAGTGCTCCCCTACTCCTCTCCCTGGCCACTGGATACGCCGCTGATAGGCTGGGCAGGAGGAGGGCGATGCTCCTAGGCTTCGGCGAGGCTGGCGCCACGCTGCCGATGGGCCTCGTGGGTGTGAGGCGCCTCCCACTCCTCGCTGCCTGCGCCTCCTCCTTCCACTCTATAGCCTACACCGCCTACTCGGGGGCGCTCCTCGCGGGCGTCTCGGGCAGCGGCTACCTCTATAGTGTGATAGCGATTGGGGGCAGCGTTGGCTGGGCCCTCGGGGGGCTCGCTGCAGGACTCCTACACGGCCTCGGAGCTAGGGTTGAGTATGCTGTAGCGGGCCTACTTGTGGCGGCGGGCTACTCTGTCGCGGTAGCCTCTACCCCCGGCCACTTAGAGGCCTCCGAAAAACCGGGGCTTAGAGACGTAGCTAATGGGCTTGTGAGGGTTGCACCGCTCTCCGCCTCGATGATACTATCGGCGTCGGCGCTCAGCCTATTCGCCAACTCGATATCACTCAAGATGAAGGCGGAGATAGGTAACCCCCTCCTCTACAGCCTCGTGTTCTCAACAGCCACCGCCCTCATAGGAGCGGCAGTGAGGCCCCTGGCCGGCGCTGCCTCCGACAGGATCGGGCACCTGAGGCTCTACGCCCTATCAACGCTTGCCTATATACCCCTATCCTACGCCATGACCCTAGCCCACGGAGCCATGCTCGCGGCACTCTGGCTTATACCCATATACCCCTTCAGGGACGTTGGAGCAATGATGTCCCTGTCAACGAGGCTGCCCAGATCCCTCCAAGCGACAGCCGCCGGGATAGCCTCGTTCTCCTTCAGCTTAAGCGGCTTCCTCCTAGTCCCCCTCTCGGCCCTCATAAGAGGTAGAGGCCTCTCAACCGTCGAGTACGCCACGATAGCGCTTCTAGCCTCCTCCCTAGCAGCTCTAGCGCCATACCTGAGGTGGGGGCGCAGGGCAAGCAATTAACCTCCCCCAGCTACAGGGTGTCACGCTGGTGCCCCGCATTGCCTAGGAGGCCTAAGAGTGTTGAGGAGCTGGTACGCGAGCTCCTGGCTAGGAGGAATCCACACGGCTACTACGTTATACCGGTCAAACTCGATGGTGTTAATGATGTTATACGCGGCGTTGAGGGTGTTGTTGTGGAGGAGATAGGAGACCTCGCCTTAGTGATGGTTAGGAGTAGGAGGGAGGCTGAGAGGATAGCGAGGGCGGCCATATCCAAGGGGCTCCTAGCTCTAGAGGAGGAGGTGGAGGAGGAAGAGGAGGGGCTCGAGGAGGAAGAGGCCTAGATAGCCTCCTCCACGCTGCTAGCCTCGGCGACCCTCCCATAACCCACGACCAGTATTTTACTCGGCTGGAGGGCCTCCACGACCTCCCTCCTATGAGTGGCCGCTATCACCGTGAGCCCGTGCTGCCTCGCAACCCTCGATATCCTCCCCGCCACCCACCTAGCCGTCGTCGGGTCCAGGTGGGCCATGAACTCGTCGACTACAAGCACGTTGGGCCTGGAGGCGAGTAGCGCCGCTATCTTTGCCCGCTCCCTTTGGCCCGTGCTCAGCTCTATAAAGCGGGCCCTGTAGAGGACTGCGTCGCTGATCCCACTTATACTCAGAACCTCCAGTGCCTCTTGCACGTCGCCAGTTATTGAGGCTATCTCCTCAAGGAGGCTCGACCCCCCGAATGAGGGCTCTAGCTCTCCGGGTATGAGGGCTGCAAGCCTGGGGTTGGGGGGCGCCTCTATTGTGCCCTCATCAGGCCTATACTCGGGCTTCTCGGCAAGCGAGGGGTTGAGGGCCCCTATTATTAATCTGAGCAGCGTCGTCTTCCCAGCGCCGCTGGCGCCGACAACGGCTACTATGTCCCCGGGGTTTATGGTTATATTGACATCGTAGAGCACCTTTCTCTCGACAATCCTTCTCTCGACTCCGAACGCCTTTAACGCATCGGCTATCTTCTCCGGTAGCCCCTCTAGACTCAACTCGCTGCGGTAGCCCTTCCCCACGTTAACTAGCCTTATGGGCCCCCTCAGGGGCTCCCCAGGCCTGTAACGAGGCCTGTAGAGGACGCCCCTATGCCTCGACGCCACGGGATCCTTAGAGAGGAACTCCTCGAGCCTCTTCTTAGCCTCCTGGGTGAGGGGGTACATTAATACTGGCCTCCCACTCGCCGTGTCCCACACGTACTTGAACCCGGCCCTCTCGAAGAAGGGGTTGTAGCGGGCCATGGCAGCTATGGTTTCCACTATATGCTTCTCCCTCTTCATCTCCGGTACTCTCCGCTCCCTGACCCACTCGACCGCCGCCTTCGCGGCGAGGACCCCTAGACCCCCGCCCCTGAAGTCTGGGTGTACGACGACCCTAGCTATCCTGGCGGCAGCGGTGTTGGCGCGTGCAAGAGCCTCCTCCGCTATCCGAGAGCCCACTATGGCCCTGGCGAGTGTTCTCCCGTAGATTGGCGCTAGCTCCTTGTACATGCTTAGGATCCTCCTCCTCTCCGACGGCTTTATCGGCCAGAAGGTTGGGTGGAACCAGTCCGGTGGGAAGACCTTTTCCCGGATGAGCTTCTCCACGGTATAGGATCCATCCCCTAGCGGGATCCTCCTATGCATTAGGGGTATCGGCGTGTCAACCCTCACATAGCCTACTATGCGGGGCTCGTAGGGCCTCCTGGTCACGAGTTCCAATACTAGGAACCTGCTGCTCGGCAGGCTCCCCCTTATCTCCTGGAGGATCATCCTGGACCCGCATTTAGGGCACTTAGGCCTCGTATTAGCCTCGACGAGGGTCCCGCAGCGCGGGCACTTCCATATAGCTACCAGCTCCTCCTTGCTGGCGTAGTGATACTGCTCCAACCCTGCTATAGCCTCGTAGTCCTCCTCGCTAACGGCCTCCCTAGCTACTATCACGCCCTTATAATAGGGCCTCTCGATGGTGTAGCTCCTACACCAGGGGGGCCATACCAGTACCTCGCCCCACCTCGTGAGCCTTGTGAGCCTATACTCGCCTGGCTCTAGGACCGAGAGGTCCCCAATGAAGCTGTGCGGCTCCGTGGATGCCTCGACCAGAACCTCCTCCCCCGGCTGTAGCCACTGGGCGACTGATCCCGTCATGAGGAGCGCTACCCTGCCCCTCTCCCTCTCCTCAACGACGAGTGCTCCATACCACCTGTAACCCGTCGAGGGCCTCACAACGCTGCTCACGCGGGCCCTAAACTCTAGGGCGGGCTCCACGCCCTGACCGCAGAGTCCGTCGGGCTCCATCAAAACAACAGCACGCCCCAGCGCATCCCGGTCGGGGACGCCTAAAAAGAGTTGAGATAAAATAAAACTTTACTCCAAACACTCCCATACCCTACTAGACTAGATGCGCGCTGTAGCACCCGAAAACTACGCGGTGGCACGTGGAGGGATCCTCGGGGTAGCCTGCTGGGCTAGGCCTCCCCTATCTTCTCCTTTATGAGGAGGCCTAGCCTCCTTATGCCCTCTCTGATCTGCGTTACCGAGGGGTAGCTGAAGTTGAGCCTCATAGTGTTTTCTCCGCCCCCCTCTGCGAAGAAGCTAGCGCCGGGGACGTATGCCACGCCCCTCTCGAGGGCCTCGGGTAGCATGGCCTTAGTGTCTATACCCTCGGGGAGGTAGGCGAATATGAAGAGGCCGCCCACGGGCTTGGTCCAGCTACATCCCTGTGGGAAGTAGTCCTCCAGCGACTCGAGCATTGCATCCCTCTTCACCCTGTATATCTTCCTAGCCTTCTCCACAGTCTTGTCTACGAGCCCCCTCCTTATGGCCTCCATAGCTATGTACTGGGAGAGGGTGGAGGAGTGCAGGTCTACGCTCTGCTTGGCGAGTTCCATGGATGTAACCACCCAGTTCTCGGCGAGCGCCCAGCCGATCCTCAGGCCCGGTGATAGTATCTTGCTCAGGGTGCCTAGGTATATCACACGGCCGCTCTTATCCAGGGTCTTTAGAGGCTTCACATCCACCTCCTCAAACGTGAAGAAGCTGTAGGGATCATCCTCCACCACGATTAAGTCGTGTGCCTCCGCTATCTCGAGCAAGTGCTTCCTCCTCTCCATACTCATAGTGACGCCGCTGGGGTTCTGGCTCGTTGGTATAGTGTATATCATCTTCAACCTTAACCCCTCCCTCTCAGCCTCTTTCACACGCTCCTCTAGTACGTCAGTCTTCATCCCATCCTCGTCGACAGGTGCTGACATGAAGCGTGCCCCGAACTGCCTGAAGGCGTTCAGAGCCGCTAGGTAGGTGGGAGCCTCAACGAAGACCACATCACCTGGGTCGATGAAGATCTTACCGATCAAGTAGAGCGCTTCTTGACTACCAGTGGTTATTATGACGTCGTCGTCGGGATTCACCGCGACGCCGTTACCCCTAAGGAAGTCCTTCAGCACCCTCCTGAACTCGGTCACACCAGGGGTGGGGGAGTACTGGAGCGCCTCCCTACCCCTCTCGAGTATTACCTCGCGTGCAACCTCGGCCAGCTCCTCCCTGGGGAAGGTCTCGGGGTCGGGGAGGCCCCCGGCGAAGCTGATGATCTCCCTCCCCTCAGTGAGCTTGAGTAGCTCCCTTATCTCGGACGCCTTGAAGAGCTTAGTCCTCTCAGCGAGGAAGCGTTGAACCCTAGGATTGACGCTACCAGGCACCGTAAGCCCCCACCATCAGTTAGCGTTTAGAGGGTATTTTACGGTTACAGACCCGAGCGAAAAGAATTCTCGGAATAGGAATGGAATAGGAATCAGAGCCGGCCAGTGCCCCCCTGATGCTACCAGAGGGGCTGCCCTATGCCTAGGCTGGCGTCGGTGAGGCTTATCGTCTCCTCGGCCGAGCTTGCTAGGAGGCTGACCGCCCTTATGGCGTCTATGTTCTCTGGCACTACTATTGACTCCTGGTGTACCGCCTGGAAGAGCATGACCTCGCTGCCCCTCGCCGTTATAGAGTCCTCGAACACCACAAGCTCCGGGATGTCAGACCTCCTCCTAATCTCCCTAGCAGCCTCCATGAGCTCGGCGGTGCTCTTGATCCCAGTAGCCTCCGCGTTGACTACCATTATCCTTGGGGCCTTCTCCAGGGCCTCTACGACATCTGAGCTTGTCACGGGCTGCCTCAGTCTGAGGGTTACAGCGTGGACGTGCATGAGGGTTGTTGGCACGACCACAGCCGCCGTTACTATGTCGAGGCGGGGTAGCACTGTTTTAACGTCCTCCCCGTGATGGCTTGGGAGCCTTGGGGGGTTAAGCACTATTGCGTTGACCGGCCCCCTCTTGACCTCCTTCGGGTCTGCAGCCCTGCGGACTATCACTGCCCTTACTGAGGAGACTCCGAATGCCTTGTCGAGGGTGCATATCAGCCTTAGCAGCCCCGTGGTATTGCATGAGACCACCCTCACGCTATTCTTCCCTAGGGCCTCCTCGTAGTTGCATAGGGTGCTGAAGCTTACCTCCGCCACCCCGGGCTTCTCCCCACCCTGGTATACCTGCTTGAGGCCGTGCTTCTCGTAGATAGGCTTGTACTTGGCTCCAACCCCCCCGGGGGTGGCGTCTACAACCACGTCTATGGAGTCCAGGAGATCGTCTAGCAGCCCCTTAACCGGTATCCCCCTCTCCTCGAAAGCCTTAGCCTCCTCCTCCCCGGGGGCGTAGATTGGTATTCCGGCCTTGTAGGCCTGTAGTGCCGCGTAGTCCGGGGTTCTCTTCACTATGCCTACTAGATCCATGTCGTCTTGGAGCTGGATAGCGTGGGCGACCCTCTTACCTATGGTGCCATACCCATTCACGCCAACCCTGACGACCACGCCTCTCAGCCCCCCAAGCCGAATGCCTCCAGGCTCCTCGCTAGGGCCTCGAGGCCCGGCATCGGCTTGCCCGATAGCATGTAGACGAGGGCTCCACCGGCGGTACTTATGTGGCCGACTCTAGCCCTCAAGCTCTCTGGGAGCTCGGACAGCACAACGTTAAAGTGGCCTCCCCCGAATAGCGTGTAGGCCCCCGAGGAGAGCGCCGCCTCGACGAGGCGGCGGGTCCCCTCCCGGAACCTGGGATCCTCCACCACACCCGCCGGCCCCTTCATGACTACCAGCTTGGCCCCCCTCAGTACCTTGGCGTAGTCCTCGATGGTGGCGGGCCCGATGTCCCTGGGATCCCCCCTTAGCGATGCTGCCTCCACGACCTTCACTTCATCGCCGTCGAGCACCTTGAAGTCCCTGGGCACCAGCAGCCTCCCCCCGGCGGCCTCGAGTATGCGGCGCGCCCTCTCGACGAGCCTCAGAGCCCCCCTCTCCTCGAGCTTTAGCCTGGCGGCGCCGATGTCTACCCCCCTCGCCACGAGGAATAGGAGGGCGGTGAGCCCAGTCGTGAGTATCCAGTCGGCCTCACCCCTCCTCACGAGGGCCTCCGATACCTCGAGCATATCCTTGACCTTGGAGCCCCCCAGCACGTAGACCTTGGGCTTCTCCGCGGAGTCCAACACGCGGGCTAGCGCCCTCAGCTCGCTCTCCATGTGGCGCCCTGCGGCGCTGGGCAGGCGCAGGGGGAAGCCCACAATGCTGGCCTGGCTCCTGTGGGAGGCGGCGAAGGCGTCGTTCACGAAGCAGTCGAAGAGCGGTGCGAGCCTCGAGACCATTATACCCCTAGCGTGAACCTCGGCCGGGGCCTCTATGAAGTCCTCCGACACCAGCCTGGTATTATCTAGCATCAGGATCCTACCCCTCCGGAGCGACTTGATCCTCCTAATCGCCTCAGGGCCTATGACGTCCTCCACAAACTCTACAGGCCTCCCGAGGAGCCTCGAGAGTAGCTCGGCGTGCCTGTCGAGGGGCCTGAAGTCGGGCTGCCCAGGCCTGCCCTGGTGGCTCATGACAACGACGGCGCTGGACTCTGAGAGCTCCTCGATCGTGGCCAGGTGGGCCCTGAACCTCGTATCATCGAGTATCTCGCCCGTGGCCGGGTCTAGGGGGCTGTTGACGTCTATCCTAACCAGGACCCTGCCGCAGGAGGGTAGGTCGTCGAGTGTGGGCACTCGAATACCCCTAACCGTGACGGGCATGCCTACACCCTGAGGGGCGGTGCAGACTCCAGTTTATAGGGCTACTCCCGCCTCCGTCTCGAAGGGTGCAGTTGATGGCGCTTCTACGCGTGGAGTGGTGCGGCCACTCCTACCTAGTAGTTAAGGTGGAGGGGGGCCCAGTGATAGCCCTGGACCCCCACGATGGGGGTAGCATAGGCCTGCCCGAGTGCAGGGTTAACGCCGACTACACCCTGATAACCCACACGCACTTTGACCACAACGCTAAGGAGATGAGTGGAGGCACTGTCATAGTCAAGAGGCTGGGGGAGTTCAGGGTGGGAGACGTCAAGGTGGCCGGGTACAAGTTCTACCACGACAAGGCCTCGGGGGCCCTTAGAGGCGACACGGCAGCGTATATAATAGAGGTAGACGGGATAAGGATAGCCCACATGGGCGACATAGGCCACGTGCCGCCAATCGGCATGCTAACCCCCTTCGAGGGCGTCGACATACTAGCCCTGCCCGTAGGCGGCGTCTACACTATAGACGCCCTAGAGGCGAACACCATCGTTGAGCTGGTGAAGCCCAAGCTAGTCATACCCCTCCACTTCTGGATGCCCGGCGTCACACTCCCCCTAGACACGCTTGACAGGTTCTTGAACACGAGTAAGTCGAGGAGGCTACGCCTCGAGAAGGCCGTGGTGGAACTCGAAGGCCCGCCTAGCGTGGAGAGGACAACGATAATCATACCATCCAAGACCGTGAGTGGAGCCCGTGTACTCCCCTAAAACTCGGGGGGCTCGAGTCTAGGACGATCCCGTGGCGCCGGGGGCGGGATTCGAACCCGCGCCCCCCTTGCGGGGGAACGGGTCTCCAGCCCGTCCCCTTGGGCCGCTCGGGCACCCCGGCATCCACTAAAGGGGGGCTGCAGGGGCGTTTAAGTCCATAAACGCGCGCCGAGTTAAATTTTAGGGGAGGAATACCCAAATAGTCTATATAGTCTATTTAATATTTGAATTTGAACCCGGAGATTATGCGGCTACCGCTTGCTGTAGCAGCTTCCTCCTCGAAGCACCCGGGGTGCTTAGCTCTTCCTCCTCGAGGCCCTGGATCTCGAGGGCCTGGCCGGTGCAGTTGTTATGGGTAGCTGCTTTATCTCTATGTAGACGTTTTCCGGCACCCTTATTCTCATGAGCCTCCTCAACACCCTCTCATCGGCGTCTATGTCTATGAGCCTCTTGTGTATCCTCAACTCCCAGTGCTCCCAGTACTTGGAGCCCTCACCGTGTGGCAGCCTGAAGATTGGTATCTCGAGCCTCCTAGTCGGCAGTGGTACCGGCCCCCTCATTCTGACGCCCGTCTTCTCTGCTATCTCCTTGATCTGCCTTACCACCTCCTCTAGGTTCTCTATGCTCGTGCTCCTCAGCCATATCCTTAACCTAAACAAGCTGCACCCTCCCCGGGGGCTGGGTGTTTAGAGGTATAAAGGTGTGAGCGTTGAGGCACAGGCTCTCCGGGGGTTTACTTAGCCCTTATCTCGACCTTCGCGGGCTTCACATCCGTCACTATCCCTATGCCGATGGTCCTGTTCATGTCCCTCATGGCGAAGCGGCCTAGCTGTGGGAAGTCGCTGAACTTCTCTATTACCATGGGCTTTATGGGCTTGAACTTCACTATAGCCACGTCACCCGGCTTCAGGAAGCTCGGGTTCTTCTCTATCACCTTGCCCGTCCTCGGGTCTAGCTTCGCTATTATCTCCACGAGCCTCGAGCTGACGCTGGCTGTGTGGGCGTGTATCACCGGCGTGTAGCCGGGGGCTATAGCGCTTGGGTGCCATATCACGAATATCCTCGCCGTGAACTCCTCAGCCACCGTGGGTGGGTTGTCGAGGTGGCCTACGACGTCGCCCCTCTTTATCTCCTTAGCGCTTACGCCCCTAACGCTGAAGCCTATGTTGTCGCCGGGCTCAGCCTTCTGTAGATCCTGGTGGTGCATCTGTATGCTTCTAACCTCGCCGACGAGGCCTGGGGGCATTATGACTATCCTGTCGCCTACCTTTAGCACTCCGGTCTCAACCCTACCCACGGGCACGGTGCCGGCGCCGGGAATCGAGTAGACGTGCTGGATTGGTATCCTGAGGGGCTTGTCCACGGGCTTCTTGGGGGGCTCCAGCTGGTCGAGAGCCTCCACTAGCGTGGGCCCGTTATACCATGGCATGTTGGGGCTCCTCTCGATGAGGTTGTCTCCCAGCCAGGCGCTGACGGGTATGAAGGGTATCTTATCCACCTGGTAACCTAGGCCCTTCATGAACTTCTTGAGCACACTCACAACCTCGTTGTACCTCTTCTCGCTCCACGGGGGCTCTGTTGCATCCATCTTATTAACAGCAACGACGACCTGGTCAATGCCCATGGTCTTGGCTAGGAGTAGGTGCTCCCTAGTCTGACCCTCGGGGCTCATGCCGGCCTCGAACTCGCCCTTCCTAGCGGAGACGACTAGTATCGCTGCGTCGGCCTGGCTTGCACCAGTTATCATGTTCTTGACGAAGTCCCTGTGGCCGGGGGCGTCGATAACGGTGAACACGTACCTCTTAGTCTCGAACTTCATGAACGTCAGATCTATGGTTATACCTCTCTCCCTCTCCTCCTTCATCCTATCGAGGATCCAGGCGAATTTGAAGCTGCCCTTACCCTTGGCCTCGGCCATCTGCTCGAGCTCCTTCATCTTCTTCTCATCTATCAGTCCAAGCCTGTAGAGTAGGTGGCCCACGAGAGTGCTCTTACCGTGGTCAACGTGTCCAATTACCACTATGTTTAAGTGAGGCTTCTCGGGCATCCACTTACACCTCCGCCAACCATTCGAGGCCAGGCCGCCAAGAGGGTTTATAAGTGTGAAGGAGAGGCAACCCACGAGGGTGGGAGGGGGGCCCCTTCAAGCCCTAGAATGCAGAGGCCCACAGGTTTAACACGGGGGCCCAGGGGGGCTCTGAGAGGCGCTACCTCGAGCTTAGCGCTATCCTCTCGATCTCCTCCTTCTGCCTTATAGCGTAGCTCTGCGGGTCGCCTCTAGCCGCCCATATAAGCTCGTCGGCCAGGCACTCCTCTATAGGCTTGGGGTTGTTGAAGGCGCAGAGCCGGGCCCCCTCCGTTATGAATCTGAGGGCTAGGTCAACCCTCCTCTGGGGGGCGACGTCCACCGACACCCTGTAGGTTATACCGCCGTACATTATCCTAGTAGTCTCCTCCCTCGGCGCGGCGTTCTCGATGGCCCTCACTAGAACCTGTATTGGGTTCTCGCCTGTCCTGTAGAATATTATGTCGAAAGCCGTCTTGACTATGTTATATGCTAGGTGCTTCTTACCCCCATTCCTACCGGGCCTCATAAGCTTGTTGATGAGCCTCTCAACAATGGGGACCTGGGCCTTGCCGAACCTCCTGTGCTCGTGCCTACCGCCCGTGTGGGGTAGCCATATGGGTCTTAGGCATATGTACCTCTTCAGGCCGGGATCCCTGACCTCTACTCCCACCCAGCTCCACTTACCGAAGAGTCTGATAGCGTCGGCCCTAACCTCTACTAGCTCGGGGAGAGCGGGTCCGCCAGCCCCTTCCTCCGCCATACTAAGTCGCCCCCTAGGGCCTCCCAGTGAGGCGGGGGCTTAATAGTGCCATGCATCTCATCCAGAGATAAGGGCTCCCGGAGCGTTGAATACCTTGGTGCCCAGGGGTTGGAGGGACTAGTACGCGCCAGAGATGTCATGGTATTCCTGGGTATCACGAGGGAGGGTGGCTACCCCGCCATACAGTTCATAGGGATGAGGCTCCTCCTCGACGATGGTAGAACCTTCACTATGGTAAATATACCCCTAGAGGTAGCCCTCGCAGTTAGAGCCCTCAAGGGCGAGGGAGAGTTCCCCGAGCGCAAGAGCCTCTTCGACCTCCTAGCCAACTTTGAGAGCTTCAAGGACGAAATAGCGAGAACCCTGAGGAGAGTCGTGATAAACGAGCTCGACCCCAGGACGGGCCTCTACACAGCTACAGCAGAATTCGAGGAAGACGGCCTCGTATCCAAGGTCAAGATGATACCGAGCCACGCCGTGTTCCTGGCAATGCTTGTTGGGGCGCCAATATATGTAAGCGAGGACCTGGTAGACACCATGGACTTCCTCGAGGAATTCAAGGGCGAAGAGGAGTCGGAGGACGACGAATAGGCTAATGAAGCCAGCAGCACGGAGTCCTAAAGGCTCAGCTCTGGTTATGTTATCAAAGTTAGGATGCCCAGACCACCCGTGATTAAAGACCTGAGAACCCTCTAAGTCATACTCGAGGAGATGGACGAGCACGCACCCTGGGGATCCATTATAGGTTTCAGCGGGTTCCAGGTTTACCTGCGTGGCTTCTGCTTCTTACCTAGCCAGAGGGCCTTCAGTGAGACGCCGTTAACCATTACCACCCTGTATCTCACGCCTGGTATGTCACCCATGGAGCGGCCCCTTGGGCCTCCTATGCCTTCTATGATGACCTCGTCGTGCTCGTCTATTAGGAGTATACCGCCGTCCCTGGGCACGAAGGCCGTTACGACCTTCTTGTTCTTTACTAGCTGCACGCGAACGCATTTGCGGAGCGCGCTGTTGGGCTGCCTGGCCTCGACGCCAACTTTCTCCAACACTATACCCCTAGCCATTGGTGCGCCCTCTAGTGGGTCGTACTTCTTCTTGAGGCCCAGCATCCTTATCCTGAACTCTCTCTGGCTCCACCTGAACTTCAATCGCTTCCTCCTAAGCTTCCTAGCGGCGAAGAGGCCTACGGGAGCCTTCTTCCCAGCCATCCCCGACTCCCCCTGGGCCTGTGGGTGTGGGGCTTATAGATGTAGCGCTAGCGAACCTGTAGGCTTACGACGTTGAAGAGCTCTCTGAGGACTAGCCTCGCCCTCTTAATGTTCCTCCCCTCCCTACCTATGGCTCTGCCCTTATCCTCCTCTTTAACGCGTACCACAACGTACTTCCCGTCTCCCCGCTCCCGTATGCTTATATCCAGTATTCTGGCGTTCGGGAATAGGTTCCTTATCATCTCCTCTATGTCATCAGAGTATGGTACTACCTCGACGTTCTTCCTGAAGAGCTTCTTGAGTATCTCCAGGTTCCTCCCCTTGCGCCCGACGATCCTCCCGACGTCACTCGCCTTAACTATGAATATCAGCCTATCATTCTCCCTGTCTATTATGCAGCGGTACGCCGTAGCACCCGTGAGGTCGGTGAACATGGATAGGTACCGGAGCTCCTCGAAAGTTATCGTGCCAGGCTCACTCAAACCCTTCACCCGATAAGCCGCACCCGCGCCTGTCTATCCCGACGCTGCCTCCCGCTCGACCGCTCTTAATATCTGCGAGGATCCCTCGTCGATCACCGCCAGCATCGAGACCCGGAAGGGTTTTCCGAGTGCCACTCCCAGGTCTGTGCTGGTACCGGGGAACACGTAGACTGGAACGCCGCTCAGCCTAGCTAGGTATAGTGCCCTCTCCCTCAGATCCGGCCTAGCGTTCCTGGCTATGATGAGTAGCTTCGCCTTACCGTGCGCCACCGCCCTTATAGACTGCCTAGCACCCAGGACGTAGACTCCAGTCTTCACGAGGTTCTTTAGCTCCCTCGTTACACTGGTAGCACTCACCGCCTAGCACCCCCGGCTCTCGGGGCGGGCGCGCCCACGAGCACCGTGCTTGTGCCAACGGGTGGCACGAGGCCCGCTATAATAGTTTCTGTCACGCCTAGCAGCTCCTCTACCTCACCCCTAATGGCGGCGTTGAATATATGCTTGGTAGTGACCTCGTAGGCGGCCCTGGCGAGTACGCTCCTCTTATCGCCGACGACGCCGAGTCTTCCTATCTGCCTGACGGCTCCCGTCCACGTCATGACATCGGCTACGAGCATTATGTGCCTTACATCTACGTCCAAACCACTGTCCTGGAGCACTTTCAGTATCTCATCTACTATAGCGTTTCTGGCAGCCTCTATCCCTAGGACCTCGGCTATCTCGTGTATATTGTTAGTCCTCACCCTCGTGCGGTCCACCCCCCTTATCTTTAGTATCTCCGTTAACTTGCTGCCGTCAGTGTATATCATGCACTCCCCCGACTCCTCCTCGCACCTCACAGTGGCTCTATTGATGTTCTTAACACCCTTCACGTAGAGCTTCTTTATCTTCGCTACTATGTCGTTGTACTTCTTCACATCGAAGAGCTGCTCCTCCGGTAGGATCTTCTCGCTAACGACCAGCTCTATCGTGTAGGGATCCTCCTCGCTAACGCGGACTTCGCCTAACTTAGCCTTCTCGAGCACGCTCACCACGGCCTCGACGGTGACACCCTTATCCTCCAGCATCTCGGGGTCCAGCCTTATTAGGAAGACGTTATCACCTATGGTGTAGTCTATGACACTTATCACCTTCTCCAGCGTGGTGTACTCTATCCTCCTAGCTATCTCCTTAGCCTTCTCCTTATCCCTCTTATACTCCTCGGCCAACGGGATCTCCATTATCGGAGTCGACGGCTCCCGCCTCGCATCCAGTATCTCTATGAGCCTCGGGAGGCCTAGTGTAACGTCGAACTCCATCATACCGGCGTAGTGGAAGGTTCTCAGGGTCATCTGAGTCCCAGGCTCCCCTATAGACTGCGCCGCCACCGTCCCAACGGGCTCTCCAGGCTGAACCATGTGGGCTAGGTAGTCCCTCACCACTATGTCGACTACCCTCTCCTTGTCCTTCGCCTTTAAATCCCTCGCTGCATCGAGCTTCTCAACTAGCTCCTCGTAAATGGATGGAGGCAGGATCTGCTTGGCCCACTCAAGCTTCTTCTTAAGGCTCACACTCACTCACCCCCCGATACAGGCTGCCCGGCCTGCTTTGAGTATCTAACATAGGCTATCGCCCTATCTATGTCGACGGGTTTGCCATGGTAGGTCAGCATGGGATCCACTCCGTCCTCGCCATATTTGAACTGTATTATGTTCCCATACGCATCCCTTACAGTACCGTCATTCGCCACCACCAGGTCCTGGAGGGCGTTTATGAGCCTTCTCTGCATGTACCCGCTCTGACTAGTCTTCACAGCGGTATCAACGAGGCCTTCGCGGCCGCCTGCGGCGTGGAAGAAGACCTCGGTGGGTCTGAGGCCGTCGCGGAAGTTGCCCCTGACGAAGCCCCTCGCCTCGGGGCTGAGGTCTCCCGGCTTGAAGTGTGGTAGCGTCCTAGACCTGAAGCCCCTGGATATCCTCTTACCCCTCACAGTCTGCTGGCCTAGGGAGGAGGCCATCTGTGTTATGTTCACGTCGCTCCCCCTCGCCCCGGTTCTCGCCATTATGAAGACGTCGTTGAAGGGGTCTAGATAGGATATGGCCACACGGCCTGCCTCATCCCTGGCGTTGCTGAGGACCTCAATAATCTTCAGCTCCAGGCTCTCCTCGAGGCTCCTGCCAGGTATGGGCTCGAGGACTCCGCGCCTATACTGGTCTATGAGCTCCAGCACCTTATCCCTCGCCTCGTCGAGTATCCTGCGGATCTTCTCCTTAGCCTCCTCGGGTATCTCGAGGTCGCCGAGTGATATGGAGAGGCCCCGCAACTCCAGCATCCTTATGAACATGCGGAAGACCCTGTCAAGGAAGTCCCTAGCCCTCTCATGGCCATACTCTAGCGCTAGCATGTGTAGTATGTTACCGGGCTCCTCGGCTCCAATACCCTTCTTATCCAGGACACCCTCGAGTAGCCTACCGAACCTCACAACAACGTAGGAGTCGTGGAAGCACTCTACACTATCGCAGGACAGCTCTCCAGCGTTTATCTTAGCCTTGCCTTCGAAGTGGAAGTCCTCCGGCAGGAACAGGCTCACGAGCTGCTTGCCGGTCCAGTAGGGGCCGGGCTTCAGTATCGCCGGCTCGGGTAGCTCGCCCTTGTAGCCGGCTATGGCGAGGAGCCTGGCTACCTCCTCCTTCGTGAAGTACCTCGTCTTCACTGTTAGTAGGTAGGCGCCGCTAACGTAGTCCTGCCTCCCGCCTATGATGGGGCCGCCGTAGCGGGGCGTCAGTATGTGCCTCTCAACGAGCAGGAGCTCGCGGGCCTCAGCCATGGCCTCGGGGCTCTGCGGCACGTGGAGGTTCATCTCGTCTCCATCGAAGTCCGCGTTGTAGGGCGGACAGACAAGTAGGTTTAGGCGGAAGGTCTTACCCGGCATCACCCTCACTATGTGGCCTAGTATCGACATCCTATGGAGGCTGGGCTGCCTGTTGAAGAGGACTATATCACCATCCATTAGGTGCCTCTCAACAATGTCACCCGGCTCGAGGCTCTCGGCGACCTGCTTGAGGTTCTGGCGGAATCTGAGGTCGAGCTTTATCCCCTCCCTAGCCTTGTAGACATGCACGGCACCAGGCCACTTGTAGGGGCCGTTCAACACGAACTTCCTAGCCAGCTCTATGTTCTCCGGGGTCACCATCATGGGCACGGTAAGCGTCATAGCGACCTCGTAGGGAACCCCGACTTCGTTAATGCTTATGTAGGGGTCAGGCGAGATCACGGTTCTAGCTGAGAAGTTGACCCTCTTACCCGAGAGGTTGCCCCTGAACCTCCCCTCCTTGCCCCTAAGCCTCTGAGCCAGCGTCTTGAGGGGCCTCCTCCTCTTATGCACGAGCTGGAGCATGTTGGGGAGCTCGTTGTCTATGTAGGCCGCTACAGCGTTCTGGAGCAGCTCCCACTGCTGCTCTATTATAGACTCGGGGCTGTTCTGCACGAGGCTCTTCTTGAGCCTCTCATTAATCCTCACGATCTCGGATAGCGCGTGTGTAAGGTCGTCCTCGGCCCTCTGAGCGGTCTCGAGGACTATGGAGGGCCTCACCGCGACGGGTGGCACAGGCAGCACTGTTAGGACCATCCACTCGGGCCTCGCCCTCTTCGGGTTAACCCCGAGTAGCTCGGCGTCCTCATCCGGGATCCTCTCAAGTCTCTCCCTTATCTCCACGGGCGTGAGCCTCACAGAGCCCTCCGGCCTCTCCTCGTAGAAGTAGTATGGCCTGGTGAACCTGATCCTGTACTGGCGCGCGCCACAGTAGGGGCACTCCATCCTAGAGGAGGCCTCCTTCTCAATCTCCTTCAGCAGGTTCTCAGCGAGTTTAGGCCACTTCTCCCTGAGCCTTCGAAGTATTGCTAGGAGGTACTTGGCCCTCTCAGGGGGGATCCTTACCCTACCGCAGACCCTACACGTGGCCTGTAGGAGGGAGGCTATCTTCTCCGCGAAGCCGGGGTGCACGACTGGGCGTGCGAGGTCTATCCTACCGAAGTGGCCGGGGCACTCGAGCCTGGTGTTCCCACATACGGGGCAGCGCTCGCCCCCCTCTATGGCCCCGAAGGCGGGATCCCTGAGTCCCCCCTGTATAGGCGTGCCGTCGGGCGCGTAGAGCTCGGGCGTTATCACAGTAACCTTCGACATAGCCCTGATCTCCGCGGGGGAGAGTATGCCGAATACTATCTTATCTATGATGTACCTCTCCACGAAACCGGGCTTCACACTCACTTCGAGTCACCCCCCTCACCTGAATCACCACTACCATTACTTGGGGCCTGGGGGGCTTGGATCCTCCCTAGAGCCGCCGTGAGGGGGGCACCGACGATCTTGTTCGTTATCCTTATCTTATCGGTCACCCTTATCTCGGGCTTCACAACCATACTCATGATCTCCTGGAGCAGGAGCTTGAAGGCGTACGGTACAACCACCGGTACTACATCGGCTCCAGGCCCGTGTATCGGGCACTCGAAGGTCCCCTTGTGGCGGTTATACCAGGCTATGTGGCCGCACTGGCGGCAGACATACATGACGTATGCGTCGCTGTTATCCAACAGCCTATCCCTCACGAGCATGGCCGCGCCGTGTCCTATAAGGGCGTCCCGCTCCATCTCGCCGAACCTGAGGCCTCCCCTCCTAGCGCGGCCCTCCGTAGGCTGGCGGGTGAGCAGCTGTACCTTGCCCGTGGCGCGCGCGTGGATCTTATCGGCGACCATGTGGTAGAGCCTCTGATAGAACACTATGCCTATGGTGATGGGCTTCTCTATCATCTCCCCGGTCCTGCCATCGTACATCACCTCCCTCGCATGAGGGTGGTAGCCGTGCTTGAGGAGCCTGATCTTTATGGCGTCTATCGACTCCTTGTAGAAGGGAGTCCCATCAATGAACCTTGCCTCGATGGCGCCCAGCTTCCCGGCT
>Ga0256833_1001069_pt1 | contig 20647 bp, 27 predicted proteins | sample 356284metaG_FD_190535 | JGI IMG/M metagenome (GOLD analysis project Ga0256833, IMG submission 190535) | Hydrothermal vent microbial communities from Mid Atlantic Ridge, Atlantic Ocean - 356-284 | ecosystem: Environmental > Aquatic > Marine > Hydrothermal vents | place: Atlantic Ocean: Mid... | reverse complement strand
CTTTAGGGGACTAGTCCTTTTAATGCTCCTGTGGTAAGAAGAGCCTATGTCTGGGAGAATTCGGAAGAGCATAATCTTTGCCCTTGGTTTTCTTCTCTTTTGGATTTTCACGGTTGAGGCCAAAACACTCGAAGACCTTTACCAAGACTTTTCTCCTCTTTCTGCTTTGGTGATCAGTATTGAGGGGCAAGAGGTAATCCTTGATAAAGGCCGTGCTGACGGGGTTCATCCTGGAGATCTTTTTACCGTTTACAAACAGGGGAAGAAGATTATCCATCCCACCACTAAAAAAGTCCTTGGCTTTTTAAAAATTCCCATTGGAAAAATAGAAGTTCAAAGACTCGATGAGAATTTTTCCACGGCGCTAATTATTGAGGCTCGGGAGAAAATAAAAGTTGGGGCACCTGCTATTCGCTTTGCCGACCAGAAAGTCTTGATTGTGGAAACTGTTTCAGGAGCTGCTTTAGAGCTTTTACCTCTTCTTAAAGCCAAGCTCCCAGATCTCAAATTTGAACTTGCCAAAGACATTCGCTTTGAAGAACTTTCCTCTGCTTATTTGGCACGCGAGGGGATAGATCTTGTTTTTGTAACCGATGGTCAACGGGTGCGAGTCTATAACAGGCGTTTGGAGATTTTGCAGATTTATGGCCTTGCAGGGCTAAGCCAACCTTTATCTGCCCCTGCACCTCAGGTTGTCCCTCCTTCTCCTCGACCTCAAGTTCCTCAACCGAAAACGCCATCTCCTTTATCACCACCATCTGCCCCTGCTCCGTCCGGCTCTAAAGGTTACTATGTGCCACCTCCTCCCCCTCCTCCAGGGCAACCGGTTCCAGAGACAAAATCGCGTTATCCCTATTCCACTCTTACTTATCGCGAACCAATAGCTCCTAGTTTTAGGAAAGTTGGCCATCTTTCAGAAGTGGTAATTGACCTCGAAGTGGGGGATGCAGACCGAGATGGGGCCCCTGAAATTATATATCTCACTCCAACTACCCTTTACATTACTAAGTATCGCGCTCCTGGTGGTTGGCATTATGAATACCGGGGTTTCGGAAAAATTCTAAACTTTTCTTTAGGGCCCAAGGGATGGATTGCTCTCAATGTCTATGTGGACGGAGAGGGCATGCGAAGCCTTCTCTTAAGATTTTACCAAGGACAGTTTGAGGAAGTGGTTAAGGATGCCAATTTTATTTTGGGCTTTTTTGATTTTGACGCTGACGGGGTAAAGGAAACTCTTTTGGCCCAAAGTTATGATAAAGAAAAATTTTTTGGTCTTCCTGTATATGATGTAAGACCCGGGCAAGGAGGAAAACTCGTTTACCGGCGCAAAATCGAAGTGCCACTTTATTTCCAGATTTTGGGAGCAGCTTTTGCAGATGTGGATGGTGATGGGGTCCGAGAGGTTCTCTTTTTAAATAAAGCTAAAAAACTCCAAATTTATAAAGGCCGTAAGAAAATTTGGGAGTCGAATCGTAAGGTAGGAGGCTCTCTCTACTCTCTTTCAGTTTCTTCAGGATCTAAACATCTCAATTATAAGATGGCCATCAGTGCCGAGGTGGATCCGGTGGTTTATGATATCAATGCTGACGGTGTCCAAGAGGTTCTTTTAGTGGCCAACAAGAGTGCTCACCGGGATCTTATTCCTGGAATACCTGCTTATGAGTCTGGCGAGGTTCTAGTGTTGACCCGTTCTCCTATGGGTTTTGCCCTTCTTCCTCTTACCGGTACTTTTGAAGGGCCTTTACAAGGGCTTTCTATTGTGGGGCAAGAAGTTTTTGTAACCTATGTGAGGGGAAATCCCTTTACTCAGAAAGGAGAATCTTTCCTATTGGCCTTTCCTTTGCGGATGCCTACGCTTAAGCCCCAGGCAGAAATTCCCTATCGTCCTATTCCTTGAGGATGGCATCTGGGTGTTTTTGGAGAAAATCCTCTAAGGCTTTTTGATGTAGCTTTTGAATTCTTACTTCGTAATCTTCCGGCAAAATAGAGGCCCCTTTAAGTCCACCCCGGAGATTTATTTCTGCCAGATAGTATTTTCCATCTCCGGTAAGCATAAGATCAAGATGGGCATAAGGGAATTGCCCCCTTTTCATTATCCTTTGACAGAACTGATATTCTTCCTCGCTTAATTGGTAAGGGGTAGCATTTCCCCCAAAAAAAAGATTGTTGCGAAAATTAAAAGGATTTCTGCGGGCATAGGCTTCGATGTACTCTCCCAAAAGGACCACGCGTACATCAGTGATATTGGGGAAAAAGGGCTGTAAAACAAAAGGGTAGGGGAAATTTCCAAAACAGACCTGATTGTAAAGGTCTTCAATATTTTCCCAAACATGAATTCCAAGGCCACAATTAAAACGGTTTTGTTTAGTTACGACTTTTCTTAGACCATAAGCTCCATATTCATTAAGAGCTCTTATAAGATCGTGGCGATCTCTTATTACCCTCGTTTCTGGGGGGAAAAATTCCTTGAGAGCTTCTGCTTGGAAACATTTAGAACGGGCTAGGTATTGGGCAAGCAGAGGGGGATAGGCAGAAACCCCTCGGGCATAAAGGTCAGTATAGAGATATTCTTCGCCGTGCTTCAGGGCCAAAATACCCAGAATAAAATCTCCTTCTCTCAACTCGTAGTAATTTTTGCGAAAGGCTCGGTTAGAAAGGATGACCAAAGGGGGGCGCATTAGAAAAGCATTTCGAGAAAATGTTTATGGTATTTGGTAAGATCGGCTCCACATTTACCACAATTAAATTTAATTTCTCCAAAGACTTGAGTATCGTCTGCTACAGGGGTGAAACTTCCGTCCTCGTTTTGGATATATCTAGTAGTGATGGTGACATTTTCTGCAAGTTCGAAAAAGTCTTCGTCGTTTCCACAATAAGGACAGACGATACGATTTGTCCCGGGATAGTAAAGGGGCTTTTTGGCAATAATAAACCGTTTTGCCGTACGGTTTCGTTTTAGTTGGTTTTTCTCTCGCATATTATCGTCCAAAATACCCTGTTAATTGCCCTTTGGCTAAAATATGCGGCGATATCGCCTTTTGAAAACCTTTAAGATTAATGTCTTCTGGGAGATCTAACTTTTCTATATCTAAAGCAAAGATCGTAAATACATAAGGATGATCACCAGTTCCCGGAGGCGGTTGAGGCCCTCCGTACCCTACAAAACCAAAAGAGTTTTTAAGCTCTTTAGCTCCTGGGGGCATCGCATGACCTGAAGCCCCCTCTTCTAAATGGTGGATATCGGCAGGAATATTGATAACCATCCAATGAACCCAATTTTGAGCCACCGGATGAGGGTCTACACAGAGGAGGGCAAAAGATTTTGTTCCTTTTGGCTCTTCAGACCAGGTAAGGGGAGGAGAAAGATTTTTCCCGCCTGCAGCGGGCATAACATATTTGAGGGGGATGCGGCCACCGTCTTCAAAGGCGGGGGAAATTAGTTGCATGTGCGCCTCCTTGGCGGCGATTACCATGGCCACCACTAAAAAGAAAGATATAGGTACTAGGAAAAAGTAGATTCTTTTCATATGGATCTGCTTTAGTATAAGCTTTTTATGTCGGGATTCAAGCATAAATATTTCCTTTTGAAGACAATTTGTGCCCTAGGATAGCGAGTTTCAAAAAAAGAGTCTTAAAAGGCTTCATTAAAGAGAAAAATTGCGTTAAAGGGACTTCATGAATGTAGCTTTCTTTTGCAAGCTGCGGCCCTTTCGGCTTAAATACCACAACCAATTTTAAGGAGGACAATATGAAATCTACCGAGGCCAAGCCCCGCAAGCTCCTGCGACCCACAAAACTGGGTGAAGAACAGAAAAAAGAAATTTTGCGCAAAATCCTAGAAAAGGACCCTTCTGTTTACGCTCGGGATCCGGAGCTCCAAAAAAAGATTGCTGCCCGCCTTGGCTGGGTAGATGTTCCGCAACGTATGCGTGCAGAGTTACCTTCTTTGAAAGAATTTGCTTCTTCAGTAAGGGAGCGTTTTTCTCACATAGTGCATTGTGGTATGGGGGGGTCAAGCCTTTTTCCTTTGGCCTTGGAAAAGATTTTTGGATCTCAGCCAGGATGGCCAGAATTTATAGTTCTGGACACCACTGATCCGGAAGAAATCGCTAAAATCGAAGAAGAATGTGATCTCAAACGGACCCTTTTTATTATTGCCAGTAAATCTGGCACTACAGTAGAGACACTCTCTCAATACCGCTATTTTTGGGAAAAATTAAGGGCTTTGGCTGATTTCCCCGGAGAACACTTTGTAGCTTTAACTGACGAGGGTTCACCTCTTCACCGGGAGGCAGAAGAGAAAAATTTTCTCAAGATCTTTTTGAACCCTTCTGATGTGGGCGGGCGCTATGCTGCTCTAACTTTTGTAGGATTATTGCCCGCTGCTTTGATGGGCCTTGAGTGTGAAAAATTTTTGGATAACGCTGAAGAGATGCAGGCTGCTTGTTCTCCTGATATCCCTTGGGAGTATAATCCTGCGGCTTGGCTTTCCGAATATATTGCCGAAAGATTTTTCCTCGGACAGGACAAACTTACCGTGATGACAGATCCACTTTTGCGTCCCTTTGCCTTGTGGATAGAGCAGTTGGTGGCGGAAAGCCTAGGTAAGGAATTCACGGGTGTCATTCCCATTGTGGGTGAAAGTCCCGGATCCCCTACTGTTTATGGCCCGGATCGCATTTTTGTATATCTGGGGTTGAGGGGAAGACAGGATCTCTACCAAAGACTTTTTTCCGACCTCAAAGAGGCTGGTTTTCCTCTTAAAACTTACTGGCTTGAAGATCGCTACGAACTCGGGGCAGAATGTTTTCGTTGGGAGCTTGCGATAGCGCTCTGTGGGGTATGGTTAGGGCTTAATCCCTTTGACGAGCCAGATGTTATTCGTGCCAAGAAAAAGACCAGAGAAATGCTGGAAACTTTCAAACAAACCGGTGAGTTTCCTGTCGAATTCTATCTTGATGATGATGTGGGAGTAGGTTTTCTGTATGCTGGAGGCTTAAAAGTACAGTATCCCCGCTTACGAGCGGCGGTCAAAAAATTTATGTACGAAACCCCGCCCTGGGGGTATTTTGCCTTTTTACCTTACCTGCCTTATGATCCCGAAATTGAAGAGCTTTTTACAGACTTGCGTACTCTGTTTCGGGGCAGACGCCAATGTTCCACCATTTTGGGTTTTGGTCCTCGGTATCTCCATTCTACTGGCCAGCTTTTCAAGGGTGGTCCTCGCTCGGGGCGCTTCATTATCTTTACTAGGAAAGGTCGGCGAGAGGATCAACTTATTCCAGATGAAGGCTATACTTTCTGGGATCTACAGTTTGCTCAAGCCTTTGGAGATTTTCAGGCCCTTTCCGAAGACGAACGCCCTGTAATTCATATTCATCTTTCTGAAAATTATAAAGAAGACCTCAAAAGATTTTATAGTTTCATGGAAGAAATTACGCGTTTGAGTGATACCGAAGAATGACCTTAGTTGAAAGACTCCTTTTTGCCTTTGTTTTGTTAGCTTTAGTCCTTTTTGTGGGCACGTTGGGGTATTTTCTCATTGAGGGCTGGAGCCTTTTTGATGCCCTTTATATGACCATCATCACCCTTTCTACGGTAGGTTACGGAGAAGTACACCCTCTTTCTGAGGCAGGGCGATTTTTTACGATTTTTCTCATCTTTGCCGGAGTAGGGATTGCCTTTTACGTTTTCACCATGGTGACCGAGACCATTGTTTCGGGGCAACTGCAAGATTTTTTAGGAAAAAGGCGCCTTGAAGCAAAATTAGAGACTCTTCATGATCATTATATTATTTGTGGTTACGGTCGTATTGGGAAACACATCTGCCGTATGATTGCCAAAGAAATACCTTTTGTGGTGGTGGAGAAAAGTCCAGAGGTGGTTAAGGAAATCGAAAAAGAAGGCTTTCTTTACCTTGAAGGCGATGCTACCCACGAAGAAGTACTTAAAAAAGCTGGTATCGATCGGGCCAAGGGGCTAGTTTCGGTCTTACGTTCTGATGCCGACAATGTCTATATTACTCTTACTGCCCGAGGTCTTAATGAAAAACTTTTCATCATTGCTCGTGCTGACGAAGAACGCGTGGAAAAAAAACTCAAGCGGGCCGGAGCAGATAAAGTAGTTTCGCCTTATCTTATCGGGGCCCGACGAATGGCACTTATTATTCTCCGTCCGGCGGTAACAGACTTTCTTGAGCTTGCTACCCCGGAAGAAAATGTAGAATTGCAGCTGGAGGAGGTCCGTATCTCAGATCGTTCTGAATTGGTAGGAAAGACCCTCCTTGAGAGCGGAATCAGGCAATTTTCCGGGGCCATCATCCTGGCCATCAAAAAAGTTACGGGGGAAATGATCTTTAACCCCCCACCGAATTATGTCTTTGAAGCCGGTGATATGGTGGTAGCCTTAGGAGATCGTAAAGGGCTTGCTCGGCTTGAAGAAGTAGCAGCCGGACATAAAAGATTAATAGAATTCCTCTAAACCTTTCTCTGTTACCAGAGCGTGAAGACGGATGTCGTGCTCTTCCAAGGGGAGCTTTTCAGTAACCTGACAAGAAAAGGCAAGCCCAATCCTTTTTACCTCGTGAGCCTTCGCAAAAAGACGGTCGTAAAAACCACCTCCGTAACCAAGTCTGCCTCCCTGATGGTCAAAGGCTACACCTGGAGTAATAATCAGATCCAGCTTTTCGGGTGAAATTTCTGGATTTTCTTCTGGTGGTTCTAGGATGCCATAAGTTCCCGGTTGGAGTTCTTTAGGGCTTAAGATTCGAAAAAGTCGGAGTTTTTTTTCTTTAGGGTAAGTACGGGGAAGATAGACTTCTTTCCCTTCCTGGAGGGCCTTGGTGATGAGAGTGTCTGTTTCTACCTCTTCGCGAAAATGGGCATAAAGAAGAATACGTTTAGCTCTTCGGTATAAAGGGTAAGATTGAAGGTTTTTAGCAATGCGGGAAGAATATTTTTTCCTCGTTTCAGGAGTTAAAGAGGCCCTTTTTGCTAGAAAAATTTTTCTCAATTCTTTTTTGGAGAGAGAAAAAGTTTCCACGTTTGCTTTCCTCTTAGTAATTTGTTAAAAACTTCAAAAAAAGATTATCATCAAAACATACGGATCTTATCATGGGAAAACGTATTCTGATCATTGAAGATGATACAGCTTTAGCAGAAATTCTAGCAGATTTTTTAAAACTCCGGGGTGGATACGATGTCAGGACTGCGGCAGATGGTCTTGAAGGGTTAAAACTCCTTAAAAAAGCAAGCTTTGATCTCGTAATTACCGATATTACTATGCCTTATGTAAGTGGTATAGGAATTCTAACTATTCTCAAAAGAGATTACCCAGAGATTCCCGTAATAGCTATTACTGGTTACGGAGACGAAGTTAAATCTTTGGCTGAAGAGAAAAAAGCCGACGTCGTACTCTCAAAGCCCTTGGACAATCAGAGACTCCTTAACCTTTTAGAAAAAATGCTTACCAAAGGAGGGAGTGATGCCTCTTAAGGCTTATGTTTTAATCAACACCCAAATTGGCAAAACCTCGGAAGTTGCTGAAACTCTCAAGAAGATGCCAGAGGTTAAGCGGTTAGATATTATCATGGGGCCTTACGATATCATTGCGGAAGTAGAAACCAAAGATCATGATGAACTTTCTGAGATGGTTTTGAAGAAACTTCAAACTATCGAGTATATCCAGCACACCATGACGTGCCCGGTAATCAAGGTGGACGATGAGTAAAAGCCTTTTCGAGAAGAAGGGCATATTTTTGGCTAGCACCTAAAAATTCCTTCAGTACTTGGTAAGCAAGTTGTCCTGTTTTTTGTGCTTCTAAAGGTTTTTCAAGCCAATAGGAAAATTTCTCAAAGATTTCCTCTCCGTTTTTGACGATTATATTCCCACACCTTTTTCTCAAGGCTTCGGCTTCATAAGGAAAGTTCATCATAAAGGGTCCGAAAAGAAGAGGCCTTTCAAAAAGGGCGGGTTCAAAGGGATTTTGTCCTCCTTTAGGGATCAGACTTCCGCCCACAAAAGAAGCATAAGAAAAGGCGTAAATTTCAAGCAAGGGGCCAATGGTATCAAGAAGGACTACGGGGGCTCTTTCTTGAGGGAGCCGGCTCCAGAGGGTATAAGGTATTTTTCTTTCCTGAAGTTTTTGGGCAAGCTTTTTAAGGTTTTTTAAGTGTCTGGGGGCCAATACGAAACAGATCTCTTCGGAAAATTTTTTATAAAGCAGAAAAACGGCCTTTACCACCTCTTTTTCTTCTCCTCCCCGGAGACTTCCAAAGGTAAGAAGTCTTTGGGGAAAGAATTTTTTAAGATGTTTGGCATCTGAAAAGGCCTTTTTCCTTTCGTAAAGTAGGTCATATTTGGCGTTTCCCAAGATATAGAGACGGTCTCTAGGGGCGCCAAGGGCCTCAAACCGCTTTGCTTCTAAAGGTCCAATAACACCTAAGGCCCAAAAATTTCCAAGGATTTTTCGCCAAAGCCCTAGTAACAATCGATACCGCCGGTAAGCCCTTTCTGAAAGCCTGCCATTGAGGGTTAAAACCGGGACCTGCTGTTTAAAGGCCTCTAAAATAAGATTGGGCCAGAGTTCTGTCTCTATGAGAGCAAATACTTTGGGGCGGGTTTTTGCAAAGGCCTTGCGGGCAAAACTCGGAAGATCAAAAGGGGCAAGCTCTACAGCTATCTCTTTAGAGGAGAGGAGCTCTTTGGCCTTTGCAAGGCCCGTATAAGTTTGGAGGGTAAGAAGGATTTTAGTTTGAGGCCGCCTTTTGAGAAAGGCTTTGATAATGGCAGCGGCAATCTGGGCTTCTCCTACAGAGGCAGCGTGAAGCCAAATATCTGCCTGAGGCAGTAACCCCCGGCGGGAGGGAGGTTTTTTTGATCTCCACAAAGGGGTAAGAAGCCGACCTAGCGTTTGGTAGATCTTTAAAGAAAGCATTAACGATAATAGCGTTGACGAAGGGTTTCAAAAAGGGCAATTGCCCCTGCTACCGCGGCATTTAAGGAATCCAGTGGCCCCCTCATAGGGATAGCTGCTAAAAAGTCGCACTTTTCTTTAATAGAGGGCCGCAGGCCCTTTTCTTCGCTTCCAACTACCCAGACCAAAGGAAGGTCAAGATCTAACTGGTAAATAGTGCTTTCGGCTCGGGCTTCAAGCCCTGCGACCCAAAGCCCGCGATCTTTGAGTTCTTCAAGCAGGCGGCCGAGATTCTTGGCCTGGTGAATAGGTAAGTGTGAAATGGCTCCAGAAGAGACCTTTACTACTGTTCCGGTAATACCCGCGGCCCGGTGTTTGGGAATAATGAGGCCATGAGCCCCGGCGGCAACAGCGCTCCTAATAAGAGAGCCTAAGTTTTGAGGATCGGTGATTTCGTCCAGAGCCAAAAGAAGGGCTTTTTCTTTTTTGTCTTTAGCCCTCTGAAGAAGGGCTTCCAAAGGAGCGTAGTCAAATTCCTTGAGATAGGCTACTACACCTTGGGTATGTGCCTCAGGGGGGACTCCAGGAGGGGTAAAATCCTTTTTTATCTTGATCGAGATACCTAATTTTTTGGCCTTTTCTAAAATTTGGTAAACTTTTCCCCGGAGTTCTTTTTTGGAGATGACTATTTCTTCCAGTTTATTTGGGTCATGGCGCAAATATTCCAGTATGGGATTGATCCCCCAAATCACCTTGCCCATTAGCGGAACCTCGAGAGGAGCTCTTGCTGCCGGAAGTTTTTTTGTCTTTCTGCGATGAGTATGGCGTAAAAATTGCTGAAAGCCTCTTCAAGATGGTCATTCAAAACGAGGTAATCAAACTCGTTAGCCTTGGCAATTTCTTCTTTTGCGGCGGCGAGACGTCTCTTAAGAATTTCTTCCTCCTCGGTACCACGGGCGCGCAGCCTTCTTTCAAGCTCTTCAAGACTTGGAGGGAGAATGAATACCAAGACGGCATCTCGCCCTAGCCTTTGGCGGACCTGCAAAGCCCCTTGGACATCGATATCCAAAAGTACATCTCGGCCAGAAGTTAAGGCCTCTTCTACCTGTTTTTGGGCTGTACCATAAAAGTGCCCATGGACCCACGCCCATTCTAAAAATAGGCCTTGGTTGATCATTTTTTGGAAAGTGTTTTCGTCCACAAAGAAATAATCGACGCCATTTTTTTCTTTGGGGCGCGGCCTGCGAGTAGTGTAAGAAACAGAGAAAGAAATCTCGGGATCAGTTGCCAGGAGCTTACGACATAAAGTGGTCTTTCCGGCCCCGGAAGGGGCCGAGACCACAAGAACCAAACCTCTACGCATTTAGGCTGCTTTTTCTTTGCGTTTCTTAGAAGACTTTTCTTCTGCTTCGGCCTCGGGGCAACCGCCCTTTTCTTCACTTTCCGCGTAGGCCTTGATGAGGTCGGTAGCAAGGCGCTGCGAGATGGTCTCTGCCTGGATGGCGGAAAGGATGACATGGTTGCTGTCCGTTATGATGATGGAGCGGGTCCGGCGGCCCTGAGTAGCATCAATAAGGCGCTTGGATTCCCGTGCCTCCTCCCGCAATCTTTTCATCGGGGCGGAGTTGGGATTTACAATGGCGATGATACGCTCGGCCACAACAGAGTTTCCAAAGCCGATGTTTAAAAGACGACATTTGCAGCTCATTCCTTAAGCCTCCAAAACTTATTGTAGATTTCGGTTGAGAGCATAACAAAATGTTTATTTGCCGTCAACGTGTGAAATATTTAACAAAATCATTCAAGATTTTGAACTTGTTCACGCATTTTTTCTAGAGTGCATTTTACTTCTACGGCAATCTGAGAGATTTCGGCATTGGCCGCCTTGTTGGAAAGGGTGTTGATCTCGCGAAACATTTCCTGGATGAGGAAGTCAAGCTTGCGACCATGGGGGCCTTCGGAGGATAAAACCTTTTCGAACTGTTTGAGATGGCTCTTCAGGCGGTCGAGTTCTTCGGTGAAATCCGTTCGGTCTGCCAAAATGACCACTTCTTGATGGAGTCTTAAGGGGTCAAGCCCTTTGTCGGAGAGGAGGAGCCTCAGGCGTTCCTCAAGCCGATTTTTAGCATCCTGGAAAGCTTTCTCTTTGCGTGCTTCGATTTCTTGAAGAAGTTTTCTCAAGAGCTCGAGTTGTTCCTTAAGGACTTCTTCAAGAAAAGCCCCTTCCTTCTCTCTCATCTGGGAGAGTTCCGCAAGGGCCTTCTCAAATACCGGAGCGAGCTCCGCCCAGAGCTTTTCAAGGTCTTCTTCGGTCTCAACGGGGGTGAAGACTTCCCGCATCCGCAGGAGATCAGAGACCTCTATCTGGCCTTCAAGCCCCAGGCTTGCTTTTAGAAAATTGAGCCCCGCCAGATATTGCTGGGCAAGGGTTTGGTTAAAGCTCACCCCCTGCCCCTCAGGGGGGCTCCCTATTACCTGTACGTAAACTTCAAAACGCCCCCGGTTAAAATTTTCCCTTATTTTGCGTCTTATTTTCTCCTCAAGACTCTGGTAACGCCGTGGAAGACGGGGGATGATCTCCAGAAAGCGATGATTAAGGCTCTTGATCTCTACCCTAAGGGACCATGTATCCCAGATTTCTTCGGCGCGGCCAAATCCCGTCATGCTTTTGAGGGCCATAAAACCTCCTTTAAAAATCTTTTTAGTCTCCGATTTTAATGGTAAAAAGAGCCCATGCGAATCTTAAGGCTTGAGCGTCCTGATCCTACACGTCTCATCGAAGAAAAAATTACTGTCGCCAGAGAGCTCTATGAACTCTGGGGGCAAGACCTAAGGGAAGACGAAGAAATAAAACCTCTTCTCCCTCGCTATTCAAGGGCCGTAGAAGCTTCCAACCAAATTATGGAAAAATTTGGGACTTTTGAAGAGTGCTACCTTTGTACCGTGATTGATAAAAAGGGCTGTTGTAAAATTGGTCTCGAAAACGAGTGTACAGTCCTCATTTTACTTTTAAATTTACTTCTGGGGGTGGATTTTCCAAAAGAACGAGAAGTGCCGGGGAGGTGTTTTTTTGTTGGGCCACGAGGTTGTAAGATCTTTGCCCGTCCTATGCTTTGCAGAGATTATTTTTGCATCAGGCATCATCAGAAACTTTCTGAGGAACAAATGGCCCGAATAACTCAGGTTTTAAACGAAGAGTTAGTCCTTTTACATCAAATAACAAGCCTTATTAGACGAAGACTGGAAGCTTGGACAGGCGATTTTCTTCTAGAGTTAGATCTTACCGGTTATGGAGTCTAAGAGGAGGACATTTATGAAAATCTTTACAAAAAGGCAAAAGGGCTCATTTCTATTCGGAATGAAAGATCGAAAACAAATTTCCCATATGGAGCTACAGGAGAGTGTTAGCTACGGGAAATATATAGTATTTCTCTTGTGTCTTTTCTTTTTCCTTTCTGGCTGTGGCAAAAAGGAGATCCCTACTGGTCCTCCTCCTACGCAGACCCCGCCTCAGGAGACTTTTGAAAAGAAAGTTTCCCAAAAAGTTCAACCAGCTCCTTCTGAAGGGGCTGTAGTATCTGAAGTACCACCTTTTGCCGAAGAGGAACTTCTTCAACCCAAAAGTGAGACCTGGGTAGAAGAGCACAGGCAGCGTCTTTTGATTTATGGCCGGAGTACTCTTCCTCTTAAGGCTATCTTTTTCGATTTTGATTCCTACAGTATCCGGGATGATATGAAACCGCGTCTTAAAGAAGCAGCCCGTTACCTTCTTAATCACCCTGAAATAAGATTAGAGCTTCAGGGCAATTGTGACGAAAGGGGTTCCAGTGAATACAATCTAGCCCTGGGTGAAAAGCGGGCCTTGGCGGTAAAACGCTATCTCGTCAACCTTGGGGTAGAGCCAGAACGACTTGAAACAGTAAGTTTTGGCGAGGAAAGGCCCCTTGACCCAGGCCATAATGAAAAGGCGTGGGCTCTAAATAGACGAGTTGATCTGGTTATCATTAAATAAGTTTATAGGAGGCGTTATGAAAAAGTGGATGTGTTTTTTCTGGCTCTTTTTTGTGGGCGCTTTTGTTTCCACGGCTTTAGCCGAGGTCAAGATTGCGGTGATAGATCTTCAAGCGGTAGTACGCAAGTCTGAAGCCGGTCAAGAGGCCCTCAAGAAACTTCAGGCCAAGTTTGAAACACTTCGTCAAAAACTTCAAGCCAAAGAGGAAGAACTCCGCAAATTTAAAGAAGAGCTTGAAAAAAAGGCCCCTTTGCTCTCTCCTGATGTGCGCCAGCAGAAGGAAAGAGAGTATCAAAAAATGCTTCGTGAGTATCAGGCCCAGCGTGAAGATGCCCAATTTGAAATGAAACAAGCTGAGGAGAAAGCTCTTCAGCCCATTATGAAAGATCTTGAAAAGATCGTCAAAGAAATGGCCAAAAAAGAAGGCTATGATGTTATTCTCGAAAAACGCATGCCTGGTGTCTACTGGACTTCTCAGCAGATAGAAATTACAGACCACGTAGTTAAACTGTATAACGACTATTACCATCAAAAACAGCAGAAAAAATGATCTTGGCTGGTGATTTGGGGGGGACCAAAACTTTACTGGCCCTTTATTCCTTCAAGGGTCCTGCCAGGCCGCGCTTTTTGAGAGAATATTCTACCAAGGCCTTTAAAACCCCCGTGGCGCTCCTTCGATCCTATTTGGAAGAGACAAAGGCCAGGCCTTCCTGTGTTTGTCTAGCTGTAGCTGGTCCAGTCCTCAAAGGACAGGTTCATATGGTAAATGTGGGCTGGCGCTTTTCCGCATCCCAACTGGTGAAAGTCTTGCAAATTAAAAAGGTCCATCTTTTGAATGATCTTGAGGCTTTGGCTTATGCTGTTCCTCATATTTCTCAAAAGTGTTTTTACTCTCTTAAAACCGGACGCTCTGAGCCGCGTGGCAATGTGGCCATTCTGGCTGCTGGTACTGGTCTTGGCCGTTCTTTTCTTATTCGAAGACACACTTCTCTTCCCGTACCTGTAGCTACAGAGGGGGGGCATGTGGAGTTTGCTCCTTGGGACGATCTAACTTGGGAGCTTTATCATTTTTTAGCAGCCAAATTTGGCCATGTAAGTGTAGAAAGGGTGGTTTCTGGACCGGGGATCGAGAACATTTACTATTTCCTTTGTAAAAAAGAAGGCAAAAGCGTCTCCCTTCGCGGTGCTGCTGAAATAGGTCCTGCAGGAATTAAAGGGGAAGATCTTTTGGCTCGCAAAGCTTTGGAAATTTTTTCCTATGCTTACGGACGGGAAGCCGGGAATTCGGCTCTTCTTTCTTTGAGTACTGGTGGAGTAATTCTGGGAGGAGGGGTGACCTTAAAGCTACTTTCCTTCCTGGCGGAAACTCCTTTCTTTCAACGAGGTTTCCTTGATAAAGGCCGTCTTCAGGAATTAATGATCTCGATCCCGGTCAAAGTGGTTACACATCCCTATCCGGTCCTTCAGGGTGCAGCCCTTTTTGCCAAGCATAGGTTTTTGGATTAAGCCAGAATAACGGCGATTATTCCGGTCAAAAAGATGCCATCAAAGGTGCCCGCTCCTCCAATAGAAGCTACTGGAGCTTTAAGTCGATTGATATCTCGTAGATGAAGGATATCTGCTCCTATAAGGGTCCCCATGGTTCCGGAAATATAGGCAACTACTGGGGCTTTATCTGGGGCAATGATAAGGGCTACTAAAGCGGCAAGGAGAGGCGGAATAAACATAGGGATGGCAATTCCTACGCCTGGAACTGGACGGGCCAGCTTATAGCACACTGCAGCCACAAGAAAAGTGGCTAGAAAAGGGCTTAGGAAAATACCGTTTTTAAGCATTAAATAAAGGGAAAGAAAGATGGGAATGAGACAGCCTCCCACGTTTACCGCAATTACCGTATAGCGGGGCTGTCTCAAACGGGGGACCACGTAACGCATTCCAAAAAAGGATACCACTACTTGTTCGGGATAAAGTTCTTCATCGCGAAGAATTTTTTTGATGGGAATATTGATATGGCTACCGATGAGGGAGCCAAGAAGAAAGATCAAGATTTGATCTGCCGAAAGCCCCAGTTTTCCTGCGGCAATAGTAATGAGACCGACATGAATGAAGACAAAGAGAAAGACCAGAAGCAAAAGAAAAAAAAGAAAAAACAGGAAAGCTACCGGACTAAAAATCATTTTTCTTCCTCGATGATGATTTTTCTCCTTTCAGGAGAGAGAATTTTTAGGTGAACGCGGATTTCTTTTCCCAAAGAAAAAGGTAACCGTTCACTCCATTCTATGACAAGAATTCCTTGGGAAGCGAGTTCTTCAAGCCCTAAATCATAAACATCTTCTGGTTCTAAACGATAAAGATCTATGTGGAAGAGGGGGATGCGTCCGGGATATTCGTTAATTAGGGCAAAAGTGGGGCTCTGAATATAGTAATCTTCGGAGACTCCTAGGCCGCGTGCTAGGCCTTGAACAAAAGTCGTTTTTCCTGCTCCTAGCTCGCCAAAAAGTAAAACCACCTCTCCTGGCTTGAGACGTCGACCGAGCTCTTCAGCCACTTTTTGGGTTTCTTCAGGGCTTTGAGTTTCAATTTCCAAGAAACTTCCTCCGCAAAGATATTTCTTTGAAAGCTTGTGGGAGGGTTTCCGCTACCTCGCGGGCAAGGTAGCCGAAAGGACCTTTACGAGAGGCCACAATATCTGCTGCCAGACCGTGGAAAAAGACCCCGAGACAGGCCGCTTCAAAGGGTTCATAACCCTGAGAGAGGAAGGCCCCAATAAGACCGGTAAGTACATCTCCACTTCCTCCGCTGGCTAAGCCAGGGTTTCCGGTGGTATTTACTGCTTCTCGTCCTTCAGGGCTGGCAATGACCGTAGCTGCTCCCTTTAAGACTACTATAGCTCCTGTTTCCTGAGCAGCATACCTTGCAGCTCCTAGTCGATCCTTTTGTATGTCTTCCTTGTTGAGGAGTAAAAGTCGAGATAGTTCTCCGGGATGAGGGGTGATGATGCGGGGTGCTGGGGCCCTTTTCAGATGGTAAGGTTCTCCGGAAAGGGCAGAAATAGCGTCGGCATCCACTACCATGGGAAGTTCCAGAGAAGAGATGAGCTTCTGGGCTAGTTCCATGGTCTCGTGGTGGAGACCAAAGCCAGGCCCGATGGCCACAGCTCTTTTGTTTGCCACAAATCTTAGTATTTCTGAAAATGCCTCTTGAGAAAGGCTCCCTTCTGCCGTTTCCTGCGGAAGAGGATAGGTCATAGCTTCGGTAAGGGTGGTCTCAAAGATGTGGTTAAGACTTTGGGGGCAGATAAGGGTCGTAAGACCAGCTCCACCCCTTAGACTTCCTAGACAGGTAAGAATTGCAGCCCCAGTTTTACCCCGCGAGCCGGCCAGCACCACCAGATGGCCATAGGTGCCTTTATGGGTGTCAGGATTGCGAGGGCGTAAATGCTTGGCAGCCCAGTTTTCTTCTAGAAGAAAGCGGGGTGGGGCCAGTTTTTCAATCAAAAAAGCAGGCATGGAGATATCTATGATTTCAAGCTCTCCTACAAATTCTTTGCCCGGGAAGATAATCTGCCCTACTTTAGGGAGGGCCATAGTAGCTGTAAGATCGGCTTTGATGGCTATCCCTAAAGGCCGTCCAGTGTCAGCAGAGAGCCCAGAAGGAATATCAACCGCTACTACAGGCTTTGGGCTGTGGTTTATCAAGCTGATGACTTTGGCAAAACGTCCTGTTACTTCTCGGGTAAGACCTGTGCCGAAAATAGCGTCAACTATAAGACCTGATTCTTTTAAAGGGGTCTCTAAAAGGGAAAGATCTTTTTCCTCTAAAATATAACCTTCTATAAGGCCGAGATCTCTGGCAATCCGGAAGTTTACCAAGGCGTCGCCACGGAATTTTTCTTCTGCAGCCAGACAAAAAACTCTTACCGGAAAATTACGTTGCTGGAGATGTCTGGCGATAACAAAGCCGTCTCCACCATTGTTTCCTGGGCCACATATTACAAGCACGCCCTGCCGGGCCTCGGCGGGAAATTTCTGGATAATGAGTTCGGCTGTTCCACGGCCTGCATTTTCCATGAGAATTAGGCCGGGGATACCAAATTCCTCGATAGTATAACGATCAAGGTCCTGCATCTCTTTACCGTAGACCAGCCTCATGGTGCCTCCCCTTCGATAATCACTATGGCTGTAGCATATTGTCTTTCATGAGAAAGCGAAAGATGTATTTTTTGCCCCCCAAGCTCTTGGAAGCGTTTAAGGGCCTTTCCATGGAGTTTGAGACCGGGTTTTCCGGAACTTTCGTGAAAAATTTCCATCTCTTGCCAGGAAACTCCTCGCAACCCGGTGCCAAGAGCCTTAGAACAGGCCTCTTTAGCGGCGAAAAGGGCTGCTACTCGCTGGACGGGTGATCTAAAAGATGTTAGCCAGATTCTTTCTTCGGGGGTAAAGACCCGATTCAAGAAACGAAAATAATGCTTTTTGAGAATCTTTTCGATACGAGTAGTCTCTACGAGGTCAATTCCAATTCCCAAAATCATGTCTTTTTTTTACAACTTTCGAAAATAAAGGGAAGCCCAGATTGGTCTTTTTAGAAGAAAATTGCTTTTTCCCTTCAAGGAACTTAATTTGAAAGAGAAATCTCCGCTAAGGAGGCCCGTATGGAAGTCAAATCTCTGGTGCAGATAAATGAATATGAATGGGAAATCCCCCGGAAGGGAGCCATGAATGTCCCGGGCCGTATTTTTGCCAGCCGCAAACTCCTTGAAGAAATGGACGAAAAAGTGCGCGAACAGGTGACCAATGTGGCCTGCCTGCCCGGGATTCTTAAAGCCTCCATTGCCATGCCGGATGCCCACTGGGGCTATGGATTTCCTATTGGGGGGGTGGCGGCCTTTGATCCTGAGGCCGGGGGAGTTATCTCAGTAGGCGGGGTGGGCTATGACATTTCCTGTGGGGTGCGGTGCCTGCGAACCGGGCTTAAGAAAGAAGAAGTAGAGCCCTATCTTGAAGAGCTGATAGATACCCTTTTTCATACCGTCCCGGCGGGAGTTGGTTCAGAGGGCAAGATAAGGCTTTCTGTCAACCAGCTTGATGAAGTGCTGGTAGGTGGGGCCCGCTGGGCGGTGGCCAAAGGCTATGGGGAGCCTGAAGACCTGGAATATATCGAAGAGAAGGGCTGTCTTCCCGGTGCAGACCCAAGCTGTGTTTCCATAGAGGCCAAAAAACGCCAGCATCGTCAGGTGGGCACGCTGGGCTCTGGCAACCATTACCTGGAGATCCAGTATGTTGCCGAAATATATCATCGCGAGGCGGCGGAGGCCTTCGGTCTTGAGGTAGGGGATGTTGTGGTCTCCATCCATTGTGGTTCAAGGGCCCTGGGGCACCAGATCGCCACGGATTATCTCAAGGTGCTTGCCAAGGCCGCCCAGAAATATGCCATCCCCATCCGGGAAAAAGAACTGGTCTGTGCTCCCATCCTCTCTCCGGAAGGGGAACGCTACTACCGGGCTATGGCCTGTGGGGTAAATTGTGCCCTGGCAAACAGGCAAGTTATCACCCATCTGGTGCGAGAGGTTTTTAGCAAGATAATTCCCTCCTCCCGGGTAAGCGTTCTTTATGACATCAGTCACAATACCTGCAAGGTGGAAGAACACCAGATCAACGGCCAGAAGAAGAAACTTTATGTGCACCGCAAAGGTGCTACCAGGGCCTGGGGGCCAGGGCGTGCCGAACTTCCAGAGCGCTATCGCCAGGTAGGGCAGCCGGTGATTATCGGAGGCAGTATGGGGACGGCCTCCTACATTCTGGTTGGCACGGAAGAAGGGGAGGAGAAGGCCTTTGGTTCCGCCTGCCATGGGGCCGGGCGCACCATGAGTCGTCATCAGGCTTTAAAACGCTGGCGGGCGGATCAAATTATCGAAGCCCTGCGTAAAAAAGGTATTATCGTGAGGGCCAAATCTAAGAGAGGCCTTGTCGAAGAGGCTCCAGAGGCTTACAAAGACGTGAGTGAAGTGGTGGAGGTCGCCCACCGGGCTGGTCTTGCCAAAAAAGTGGCCAAAGTGCTTCCTATGGGTTGTATTAAGGGATAATACGAAGAAGAGAGGAGGTAGGTCATGAGTCAGGATTGCATCTTCTGCAAGATCATCAAAGGAGAAATCCCGGCAGACTTCGTTTACCAGGGAGAACGTATTGTGGCTTTTAAGGATATCAATCCTCAAGCCCCAATCCACATCCTGATCGTCCCTAAAAAACACATCCGCAGCATTAATGACCTGACCGAAGAAGATGCCCCCTTGGTGGCAGAGATGATCATGGTGGCCAAAGATTTGGCCAAAGAACTTGGCACCGCTGAAAGTGGCTACAGGCTCTTTTTCAATGTGGAGAAGGGCGGAGGCCAGCTCATTTTTCACATTCACCTCCATCTTATCGGAGGCTGGAAATAGGAGGTTGTGATGGTGAAGACCATAACAGTTCGCACTAAGCGCCAGACCGAGCTGGTGGATATTACAAACGAAGTATCCCGCCTGGTGGAAGGCGTATCCTCTGGGATCTGCTATCTTTATTGTCCTCACACCACCGCAGGCATCATCATCAATGAAGGAGCGGACCCTGCGGTGGCTGAAGATGTCATAGCCGTTTTAAATCACTTTGTGCCCTGGAAGTTTGGTTACAGGCATCTGGAGGGAAATTCTCCAGCTCACGTGAAGGCCTCTCTCACCGGGCCGGGGACTTTTGTCTTCATAGAAGACGGGAAGCTCAAACTTGGCACCTGGCAGAGGATCTTTTTTGCAGAATACGACGGCCCACGCACCCGGAAGGTTTACGTGAAGGTCGTTCCAGATTAGTTTGAAAGGAAAAAACAAGCCTTGGGTGAGTGAAGATGAGCGTCAATAAGGTGATCCTGATCGGAAGACTCGGGGCAGACCCTGAAATTCGCTACACCGCTGACGGCCAGCCGGTTGCTACTTTTCGGATTGCCACCTCCGAACGCTGGACTGATAAAAATGGCCAGCGGCAGGAGCGCACGGAATGGCACCGCATCGTGGCCTTTGGAAGGCTTGCCGAGATCTGTGGCGAATATCTCTCTAAAGGCCGCCAGGTCTATATTGAAGGACGGTTGCAGACCCGCTCCTATGAAGACCGCGACGGCGTAAAACGCTATATCACGGAAATAGTGGCCCAAAACATGCAAATGCTTGGAAGGAGAGACGAAATCGGTTCTCCGCCGCCGTCTGCTCCTTCTTCAGAACCTGATTTCATGGATGAACCACCCCCTGACGAAGATTTACCCTTTTAATAAAGCGGGGGGCCTTAAAGGCCCCCTGCCCTCTTTAGCCACACCCACAACCGGTTAGCTTTCTTACGGGGATGTGCTTGCGTTCCTTGAATTCTTGCTGTTTGCCCTTGTTCCAGTTCTGGACCGGGCGAAAATAACCCACCACCCGGGAATAAACCTCCACCGGAACGGCCTTTACTTTGACTCGCGGAATCTTTACTTTGGGTTCCATTTTTGCCCTCCTGCTATTTTATTTTGCGGTAAGCCCCCTCTGAGAGGGTAACGAGATCAAATTCAGCCAGCTCGAATACCTGGCCATAGCGTGCCAGTTCTTCATCCGTATGCGGATACGGGCATACCAGGTGTTTGCCCGGGAGATACCCGTGAACCGGGCAGACAGAAAAAGTGGGAGTAATGGAAAAATAAGGAAGTCTGAAGCGACTTACGATGGC
>Ga0256833_1001068_pt1 | contig 20698 bp, 12 predicted proteins | sample 356284metaG_FD_190535 | JGI IMG/M metagenome (GOLD analysis project Ga0256833, IMG submission 190535) | Hydrothermal vent microbial communities from Mid Atlantic Ridge, Atlantic Ocean - 356-284 | ecosystem: Environmental > Aquatic > Marine > Hydrothermal vents | place: Atlantic Ocean: Mid... | reverse complement strand
TGTCCTTGTCAAACACTTTCATAGATTAATTCCTGACACTGAAAGATACAGAAAAGCCTCCATCTTTCCAGCTAGTCTGACTCAAACTGATGTCCAGTGTGAGCCGTTACTACCAAAAATCAGTTTCCAATAGATTTCTTTTCAAGAAACAAGACTACCAAACAACCAAGGTAGTCCGATTGTTACCCTGCCTGGCTGTCACTACCGTTTAAAATTGACACCTGGCCTTTAAAACGGCTAAAGGCACATGACTGTTCCTCAAATGACTCGACAATTAAGTTGATTCTCCCATGCAACCAGCTTGCTGATCAGTATGAACCGATCATTCCACTTGGCTTCAAATAACCGGCGGATATGTCGACAGACAACGGAAAATTTATCATGACATTTTCCAAGCATCTGCTTCAGCTTACCTTCCCAAAAAGTCCTCTGCAGGGCTAAACCACCAAATACAGATTTTTCACCCAGGCAAAACAAGAGATTCTTTCCCGGAGAGCTTCCGTCACATTCCTTTTTCAATTGTCGATATTCAGCTTCAAATTCCTGTAACCAGCCCTGACGTTCTTTTTGGGCATATTTTCGCAACAGTTCTTCCTGGATACGAAGATCCATCTCTTCTTGACAGTTTTGAATCACCTTGACCAGGTAACGATGAGCCATTTTGTTACGGAGACGGCCTTTATTCCATTCGGTGCCAAAGATTGCCAGCGCCTGTCGTATAGCCTCCGGAGTATAACGCTCAGCAAGCCACTGGCGTATCTGACCTTCCGGATCCTGATCCTGTATACCAAACTGAGTAAAGCCTTCATTCAGTAAGGTGCGACTTACTGCGGTAGTCGGCAGCACATCAATACGGCTAGGCCCCGTATGATTGGCATGGAGTTGCTCTATAAAATCACGATCTTTTTCGGGATCAGGGGAATATTCCCGCAACACCTGCTCTCGGCTCTTCCCATTAAACTCTGCTCGTCCCGCATGATTAAGTCCTGCTGTGTAGGCACGACAAATCTCGTGCACAGCACTTGTTAGCAATGCAGGCTTGTTGCTATCGTCAAGAACAATGGTGCCCACGGCCTGTTCAAATTTCCCAAACTCTCCTTCAATAACGGCTTTATTTTCAGGCGTTCCAGGGGTAGCTGGTATCATTTTTGACGTTTTCTCAATATGCTCGCGTAATTCCTGGTCATTATGAATAGGTTTATTATCATGTACCAAGGCCTGTGGTTCCCGGCCAAGAAAAGTACAGCTGTCGTCAAAGGCTTTACGGACACCAGCAGCACATTCCGTTGCTGTAACAACCACCGCTGTATGGCAGGCTGTTGCTTGATCAACGATTCCCTGCCAATTAAAGGCTATCATTTCTCCGGTACCTGTACATTGCACACCTATTTCTTTACCATCTGTCACCAGGATGCTGCCGGGTTGGCATTTCGTTGTCGATCCCCTATAGCGCGGTGATTTGATTGAACGTGGTGCCAGCATTCCGCATATCACCAATACTCTGCGAATCGGAGTGGGCCCCATATGCATCCTGGCTGCTTCATACTTGAAGAAATCCCTGATGCTCCCTTGCCAGGCTTCGTAATCTTCGACAATACGCCAGACATCTTCACTGGCCGACACCGGTATACAAGGAGTAGGCTTATTTGATTGCCGGACAAAAGGTTGGTTCTCATCTTTTTTGATCCAAACCCGGAGAGTTGAGTATGGAATTTCTGCCTGTTTACAGAAATTTTCCGGTGAACCTTCCCACTCGTCCAGCAGGTCAAGAATAAAACGGATAAAGCCATTGCTGTATGTGGTCCGTCCACTGCTATGAGGCACGACTGCTCCCGGGTTTTCCAAGCGGTAACGTAAAACCTTTTCGCGTAATTCCCTATCCAGTATATCCTTCACCCCGGAGGCCGGGCAGGAAGGGCGACCCGGATTCGCAAGCTCCAAACCTTCCAGGATTTTTTCCAATTGTTTTTTACGTTCATACACCTGCGTCCGGTTCACCCCGACATCTTCGCAAATAGCGGAGAGGGTACCTTCGAGGGATAGATGCATGGTTGCTGCCAGTTCCATAACAAATTTATATGCGGCGATTATTGTAAGCTTGTTATTTCGGAGATCTTCTTTTATATTCATTCTCGGTTGTGGGTGGTTGTTTCCGGTTTTGGTCGACCTTGCTTTATACGAGACAACCACCCCTTTTTTCAACTCATGATCCGAAAATCTTTTCTCCCATCAGCCATATCTGCGGCTGACCTCCATAAGACACTACCCTGAATAAATCCAGCCCTCGCCGATCAATACTGGTGAGATCTGTCGTGTCCGCTCCGAGCCCCTGCTCAATTTTCTTTAAGCTTTGTTCGGCCACCCCGTAAAAACGATCTGCAGGAACCAGCAACCCACCAAGACCGTGATGGGTACGCCGATGGTTATAATGCTCCACCCATCGCCCTATACCTCTGGCGGCATCAGTCAGATCCATGAACTCCGTCTGAGTTACGCATTCTTTCTGAAAACTGGCATTCAACGCTTCAACTTTACCATTTACTGCCGCCTCTTTGGCCAGGTAATAGTTGATCTCGTAGTCTTCCAGCAAAGCTTCAAACCGAGACAACCCGCGCCAGGAATGAAAAGCTGAACCGCGATCAGACATCACACCTTCCGGCCTGCCATATCGCCTGACCGCTTGTTCAAAACTTTCAATTACCGGATCTGCCCGTTCTGCCGGCGCCATGGCCCAGCCGGCAATAAACCTGGAGTAATCGTCTTCAATGAATAAGACGCACTGTTTTTGTTTGTGAACATAAAAATGATAGAAGTCCAGGTGATACAGTTCACGTGGACGATCAGCCTCATAACGTCCAACATGTTCTTTACGTTTCAAAGTCGGCGGGATATAGCCATTTTCTTCCATTACATGGCGCACAGTGCCGACCGAGACCTTAAAACAACTGCGCTTCAGCATGTTGCGAATCTGGCTCGGGCCAAAGCCTGGGTGCTGTCGCCACATATTTATAATTCTTTTATCTCTGTCCTCCGCTTGATCTTCTATCTTAATTTTACCTTCAGCAGAGCCCCCATTCTCGCAACGACGTTTCAAGGCGCGGCGCCATTCATAGATTGAGCTGCCCGTTACCTTGAACTTGATCGCTGCTTCCTCTACGCTGTTGGACTGGGAGAATTGAAGAATCTCTTCCTTCTGTGCTTTTGAATAACGCTTGCCCCGGGAAGGACATTTCTTTCTCCTTGAAGTATTTCCCCCTACTGTGTCAACTCCTGACGATAACATTTGCATTCTCCTATCGTTGTGTTTACACTGGAGAACATAGAGGTTCTACCTGTACTTAATGTCAGGAATTCACCCTCACTTTCTGATGAAGAATTATAGTCTATGACATGTAACCCATATTTGTAGAGACAGAAATGTAATTCAAAATTCTTTTTTTGAGATAGTATTAATTCCGAAATTGGATTTATTTAGTGATCTGGATCGTTGTTTCTTCAAGGCATCGCCAGTTTTGTTTGATATTCGATTCCGGAAAAAGATAATGATTGAAATGGAATATAATGTTAGAAAGCCTGTTATGTGCTATTTTTTTACTTTAATGAATGGGAACATCCATTTGGAAATCATTTTGTATCAATTTTACGAGAGCATGGTTTTTAAAAGAGATAATTTTGAAAGATATTAACAGGGTAAAAACTAAAATATGTGTCGTCGTTGGTACTCGTCCGGAAGCCATTAAAATGGCCCCGATTATTCAAAGGCTAAAGGACGCCTCCTGGTGTGAAGTCCAAGTTTTGGCAACGGCTCAACACAGACAAATGTTGGATCAAGTTTTTTCATTATTTGGTATAGAGGCTGATGTTGATCTAGACCTTATGGCCCAGAATCAAACTTTATCCAAATTAACTGCCAGGCTGATTGCAGCTTTAGACAGTACTTTTATCGAAATGCGACCAGATGTTATTTTAGCGCAAGGAGATACCACAACAGTGATGTGTGCCGCTTTGGTGGCTTTTTACAATAAAATTCAATTTGGTCATGTTGAGGCCGGACTTAGAACGCATGATATGTATAATCCTTTTCCTGAAGAAATGAATCGTGTTGTTGTGAGTAGGATGGCACATTTTCATTTTGCCCCGACTCAACAAGCCAAAACTAATTTGGTTGAAGAAGGTGTGCCTACCGGGTCTATATATGTTACTGGCAATACGGTTATTGATGCTCTTTTTAAAGTACCGGAACAAAATAACGGTTCAGGTTTATCTGTAGGTGATAATAAAAGAATTATCCTGGTAACAGCTCATCGTCGGGAAAATTTTGGGAAGGTTTTTTGGGGTATTTGTCGAGGGATCAAGCAAATTGTCACTGAGTTTGAAGATGTTGAAATTATATTCCCTGTCCACCCCAATCCAAATGTTAGAGAGGTTGTTCATGGTGAACTTGCGGGTAATTCTCGTATCCATCTCTGTGCTCCTTTGGATTATGGGCAGTTTGTTAATGTCATGAAAAAGTCATATATAGTTTTAACTGATTCAGGTGGTGTTCAAGAAGAGGCACCGGCTCTAGGTAAGCCCGTCTTGGTTTTGCGAAATGACACTGAAAGACCGGAAGCTGTTCGGGAAAATGTCGTTAAGATAATCGGCACGGAGCAATCCTCCATTTTCAAAGAAGTTAAAGAGTTACTTACTGATAAGGAGAGCTATGATAAGATGGCTATTGGGAGTTCTCCTTATGGTGATGGGAAAGCGGCTGATCGTATTGCATTAATTTTGCATGATGCTTTTGTCCCGTGAAGTTAGTTTATTTGTCCCCTGTTCATTGGAGTAGCTATAAGCAGCGACCACATTTTATGGTTCAAACCTTTTTAGCCAAAGGGGTCGAGTCCGCACTTTGGGTTAACCCTTATCCTGCTCGGTTACCTAATATGAGGGATTTTATAAGGCATGATGACCGATTATACCGTCAATGTGAAAGGTCAAATGATTTAGTTTATGAGCTTTCTATGCATGTTTTTCCCGTTGAGCCAATACAATATTTGAGGGCGATTAATAATGTAATTTGGCGAGGTGCCATATCGAAAATTTTGAAATATATTGACGGGGAGCCTTTCATTTTGGGTATTGGTAGGCCGGTGATTTTCGGGATAAAATTACTACGAAGCCTGTCGCCAGCCGCAAGCTTTTATGATGCAATGGATGATTTCCCGGAATTTTATAAAGGTTTGGCAAGAAACTCCATAAAAGATGCTGAGCAGGTAATCGCTTCAGAGGTCGATACCGTCTATGCGTCTTCTTCTTATTTGAAGAAAAAATTCATCGATAGTAAAATGGACCCGATCTTGCTTCACAATGCGTGTTGCATGTCTTCTTCCAGTTTTGGTCGTCTGAAGAAGAGGCAGGAGGTCATCGGTTATGTGGGCTCTGTGGGGTCGTGGTTCGATTGGGATTTGGTTTGTCGTTTAGCAGAGGAACTCCCCCAGTTCATCATTAGAGTTATTGGCCCGGTTTTTCAATTACCAAATCGAAGTCTTCCAGTGAATATTGAATTGTTACCACCTTGTAGTCACCGGGCAGCAATAGAACATATGCGGCAGTTTGCAGCAGGCTTGATTCCTTTTCGCAAAAATGACTTAACAAAAGCTGTTGATCCAATTAAATATTATGAGTATCGGTCTCTGGGGTTACCGACATTGTCTACCTCTTTTGGAGAGATGGAATTTCGTGGAGTAGATGACGGTGTTTTTTTTATAGACCGTCACGAAGGATTTTCGAGTATTATCGAAAAGGCTATAGCCTGGGCGAAAAAAAAACCTGAAAAAGATACGCGCGAATTTTATAATAAGAATAACTGGGCATGTCGCTTTTCGTGCTTATTATGTAATTAAATAGGGAAGGGAAAAATCTATATTTTTTAATGGAATAGACAGCATGAAAAAATATGACATACCTTTTTTAAAGGTTGCAAAAATACTGTTGGCACTACTGTTTTTGACAGGTGGCATGGGAGAGGTTGTTTCAGCTCAAGAGCCATTGACGGTAAATGTTCAGCTAAAAGACAGGGCGCTAGGTCTAGTTCTAAAAGATATCGCTGATTCAACGGGGTATGTTATTCGCTTTGATGCTGATTGGCGGGATCGTAAGGTGTCAGGAAGGTTTAATCGGGTTTCTTTGGAGAATTTTTTTCGTCGGGCTTTGAGGGAAGATAATTTTTTTATTACTTATAATGAAGAGAAACGAGTAGTAACGGTTCAACTATTAACCAGAAAGAGCCATCTAATAAGTACGTCTATAAATGACTCGTTATTGCCGCAACAATCTGAAGGATATGTAAACATGACCCCTTTGGAAATAAAAAATTTACATCAGCAATATGCCCGGACTCTCAAAACCCAAAAAGAAAATTTACAAAGAGTCGATGAGATAACAGGTCTTGATGCCTCAAAAATTTTAGATATGCATAATGTATATGCCAGAAAATTAGTTCATGATAAAGATAACCCTGATATTGTGAATACGTTTACCGGAATGACGCATGCCGAAATTGTCAGTCTTCATGATGTGTTGCAACAAAAACAGGAAAAAGGAGCCGGTGGTGGTGAACAAAATGGAGATGTTTTTACCGGTATGACGCGATTGGAAATAAAGTCGATGCATAAAGAGTATCAGCAACAACAGGCAGCTATGAATGGCGATAGCATTGTCACAGGGTTAAGCGAAAGTGAAATTGTGGCAATGCATGAGCGACTATTGAAAAAGGAGGTGTCACGAGATTGACAAATTCGAGAATAGCGTGTATTGATAACTAATATTACTGTGTTCTATGGTATGACATGGTAAGCATTTTCCCAAAAGGCTACAATTCATTGATTTGCTTTTTTTGGGATTAAGGCAACCGGGTATTAATCGGTAACAATAATGGAGGTAAAAAATGAAAAGAAATTACAGAGTTCAGTTGATGGTTAAGTGTATCCTGATAGCGGTTGTGTTGGCTATGATCTCCGCTGTTCCTGCATTTTCTGCTACATGTGGAAACGCTTCAATTAAATTGGTCGGCAAAGATACTTCTTTGGCTGGAACAACGAGTGATGGCTTATTGGTCAATCTCCAGAATGACACAGGAGCAGCCATTGGTACGTGGGGGCCAGGGCAGGAGAAGGCTTTTTTAATGTCAAAAAATCTTGGTGATCAAGGATATGCCACGTTATTAACGGCGCGTTCACTTACCAAGCCTGTCTGGATAGTCTACACCGACAGCGGCAGTAACACGGTGCCCTCCTTAATTACAACAATCATGCTTTATTAAATTGATCTCGAAAGGAAAACGGGATTGATTTGATAGATTATGAGAGGTCCATTTACTCTTAATAATTGTAACAAATGTTTGGTACAATCTCTATTGCTTAAGATCCGATAAAAAAAGTTAAGAGATTTGATATGGTTGACTCTGTATTTTTTTGCTACAGAGAGTAGGGGCTGCATTTAATCAGTTGTTTCTTGGTTATAATTAACAGAAAAAGGAGATGGTTGTTTTAAAGACCATTTCCTTTTTTTTTGTACAAATAAATTGAACCGGTTATAATTTAATAGCTACCTTTCAAAGTAGGGTGTGTATTGTTCAAACTGCCCACGATTTTTCAAAGAACTTTATGGCGAGCTCGTTGGATACTCTTATGTTTCATCTGCGATAGCAACAAAATGTTTTCAATATATAGAAAGAGGGCTCTCCGCTATTTCACGGACTTTTACTACGACGTCCTTTATTCGGTGAAACCAACAAACTCTATTTTCTTCGTGCTACGAAACTGATCGAATGAATAATGTTTTTCTATTGGAATATGTCCTTTCGTTTTTAACAATAATGTGACATTGGTCATTTTGATACAGTCTTTATTTTTTTAGTCAGGGAGCTTGAATCATGGCTTTATTTTATACGTATACTTGCAAGCAGTTTTTGTCTACATTTATCTCCGGTGAATATTTATTAGGTATTGCTATTTTTTTGTTCGTTCCATTTACAGCATACAGTGCGAGTAACCAATTATTATTCGTTGTTCCTGTTCTTAGTTCCTCCCATGCCGTTCCTCCTTTAGTCGGCTCTGGAGGGCAGGTGCCTGCTACAGTCCATCCTAATATAGTGCATGGTCTCTATTGCCCGGATTTTTTAGATGGGAATACTGTTAATTCCTGCTTTGATGGAATAAATTCACAAACTGGGAAAAATGTCTCTTTGGCGGGACTGTTTTTTGATGCTGAAGAAGGAAATCCTCAGTATAATTTAAAGACTCAGCTTGAGGCATTGTGGCAAAAAGGTATAACCCCATTTGTTAATTTAACCATAGGAACCGTCAATGAGCAACGAACAGCATATGACCTTGCACGTGGAGTTTTGGATAGCGGTTTAAATAACGTCGCTCTTGCTTATAAGAGCTGGGTTGATCAAGGTGGCGGTCGCATGGCATTTATTGCACCTTTACCGGAAATGAATGAAACAAAGGGCAATACCTATGGCGGTGACCCGGTTAATTTTAAGTTGGCCTTTGAGCATGTGATTACAAAATTTCAATCTAAGGGAATTCCTGATGGCGCTGTTCGGTGGGTTTTTGCGCCAAACGGTTATGACGAAACCGGTGAGGCCAAGTTTGAAGAGTATTATCCTGGCAACACATTGGTGGATGTAGTTGGATTTAGCGCCTATAACTGGGGATATTGTATCGGGCAGTGGGATAAATGGCAGAATGTTGAGGATCTAATGTTTCCTTATGTGCTTCGGATGCAAGTCTTGACTCCTGCAAAGCCCATCTTTATAACTCAAACAGCCTCAACTTCTCATTCCGCCCAGGGCGATCAGGATTATCCTTTAAAAAATGCCTGGCTGGAGAGGACGTATTCCAAGCTGGCGTCCTTGAAAAATGTTCGAGCAATTCTTTATTTTAATAAAGATAAAGAGTGTGACTGGTCATATACTCCACCGCCCGTTTTTGATGGTCTTAAACAGGGACTATCGAGTTATAAATATATTGCACCGGCAGACATGCAATCAAGTTTTTGAAATAATTTTGATGCTGATTAATTAGACCCTTAGTCTCCCAACATAGGGTAAATTACTTCGACCTTGATCCGTGCATAAAAAGATGTGTGTTTTTGGTAAGCCACGCGTGAACATCACTTGCCAATCCATTCATCAAGCTGTAGTGGTAGCAGCTTTCACCATGGGGAATAAAGAACCCCAGAATGTTTCAAACAGGATAGTATGCAAAAGGAATTAGATCCTCTCGTCAGTATTGTTCTACCTAGCTATAATCATGGCCGGTATATAGGCGATACGATTGAAAGTGTATTGAGACAATCATGTAAGGAAATTGAGTTAATTATTATTGATGACGGGTCGGTAGATGAATCCAGGAAGGTCATTGATACCTTTCAATCTTGCGAAGGGGTGCGGATACTCTACCAGGAAAATATTGGATTGAGCGCAACGCTCAATCGAGGTCTTCGTCTGGCCCGAGGAAAATATTTTGGTTTTTTACCATCTGACGATCTTTTTCATCCAGATAAGATTTTAATCCAAACAGCTTACCTTGAAGAACATTTAGCATGTGCGGCGGTAGCAAGCCATCAAATGTTGATCGACCAAAATGGAAATGAACTACGCGATAGCGTTATGGAAGCACTCTTTTCATTTGTTCCGGTAGATCGTGCAGATTGTTTGCGCAGATTGTTGGTAAGTAATTGTATCTCTGCTCCATCCGTATTATTACGCACTGAAGTCTTACAACAGCTTGGAGGATTTGATGAATCGTGTGTTTTCATGCAGGACTATGATTTATGGTTACGCCTGCTTAAAAGCCATACGTTATCCGTCATACCCAAAAAACTTGTTCGCTACAGATGGCATGGTGCAAATCAAACTTTTTCTACCACAAACGCTACTGAAAGGGAGCGTGCCCGCCTCATAAAAAAAGCGGCTATCAATCTGGAGCCATCCGATATTTTTCCTGTTTTACTCGATGATAGTCGACCCGAACTGCTGAGTCGGAGCTATGCAAAATTAAAACATTTGCTGCAAGAAAACCCGGTCGTTAATGTTGATGAGATTATAGATATCTTTAAGTTGAAATGGAAAAGATATGATGGCGGAAAGCTACCTGGGAATCTTTTCACGTTACCAGCTTTTCAGTATCGTACTCGCAATGCTCCCGGTAAGAATATACTTCTTGAGGTTGATTCTTTTGATACCGGCGGCCTTGAACAGGTTGTCTATGACCATGCCTGTTATTTTGCTGGTAAAGGATACCATGTAATAGTAGTTTGCATAACAAGGGGGGGGGCTTTTGCCGATATAATCAGGAGTAAGGATAATATTACTTTTGAGTTGCTTCCTGAAAGGAATTCCTCACAGGCCTACAGGCATGTTCTTGATTGCTATAACGTTGATATTGTTTTTACGCATTATTCCACTTTTGGGTGCCGCCTGGCGGCCGAACACGGGATACCTGTTATCTCTGTTATTCACAATATATATAGCTGGGTTGCAGCAGATATATTAGGTCATTTTCGCATGGCTGACCCATATGTGACCGCTTATATAGCCGTCTCTGCTTCCGTTGCCCAATATCTTAAAAATCGATTGTTGATTGCAGGAGAGAAGGTATGGACTATTCCTAATGGATTAAATATTGATTTATGGAAAGAAAAAGAAAAAGATAAACCAAAAGTAACGAAAAAAGACTTTCGATTTTCTCCTGAAGATTATGTTTTTCTTTGTATGGGAACACTCTCTCCTGTAAAAAGTCAGGATCGATTAATAAAAATTTTTCATGATCTTCGACAACGGCATCCGCATGCCAAATTAATTATGGTTGGGTCATGCCCAAATATTTCATATAAAAAATATTTATACAGTTTGATTGAACGCTATAGCCTGAAGAATGATGTCATTATAAATGACTATACGCATTCTGCTGCAAGCTATTACATGATTGCTGACGCTTTTGTTTTGCCATCTATCATTGAAGGATGGAGCATTGCCATGATGGAAGCTCTTTATTTCAGTTTGCCTGTAATCATGACAGCTGTGTCCGGTGTACAGGAAGTAATGAAGAGATGTGATTGTGGCATTACCATACCACCTCCATATAGTTCTGTTGATACGTTGGATACCTTTTTTTGCCAACGTTTCTCTATTATGGAGAAGAAGGATGATCCCATGTTGGCGCCTTTGCTTGAGGCTATGGATATGTTTGTCTCTTTTAAGGATAAATATCGGCAAATGGGACAAGCAGCGAAAAAAGTTATTGAGAATGAATTTTGTTTAGATCGTACCATGGAGCAGTATGACAATATTTTGAAAGAAATATTGTCTCAGTATCATGCTGCACGGATAAAAGAATATGCAGACTATGCCCGAAATATATCCAAGCAGTATGAATGTATTATGGCAGAGAATGCTTCTTTGAAAGACCAATTGGATAAAATTGAGAAGGAAACAACGAAAATTGATAACATTTCGTCTGAATTGGAAGAAAAAATAGCTAAAATAGAAGAAATTTATTCCTCTACGTCCTGGAAAATAACCTCGCCTGTGCGGCAATATGGGCCAACGGTAAAAAGGGGGATGTACCTGATTCGACGAAGTGGAGAAATTTTTCGACGAGAAGGACCAGGAAGTTTGTATAGGGTTTGTTCATCCAGGATTGCTCGACGTGTTAGCAAGCGAAACGCTAAGAAAAAAAAGCACGAGAAGGAATTGCAAAATATCCTGAAAATCCACAAAGGAAAAAAAATAATAGTATTTCGTCCCTTTATTGACTGGCAACTCCCATTGTTTCAGCGACCTCAACACATTGCCAGAGAGTTATCAGCATTAGGGTATTTATATTTTTTTTGTTCACCGACGATGAGAGAGAGGGTCTGTGGATTTCAAGAGGTTCATGAGGGCTGTTATGTCACGAATCGTTTTGATTTGGTGGATAGTTTACCAGATAAAATTGTTCATCTATATTCATCCGATAATGGATGTTCGTTGGTCGAAATTAATCGGTACCTTGACGCAGGAGATACTATTCTCTATGAATATATAGATGAGATTCATGAAGAGATAAGTGGTGTGGAAATTCCAAGAGAAGTTTATGCCAAACATGAATTTCTTATTTCAAATGATTCTGTCTATTGTGTAGCCAGTGCCGATCGACTATATAACGACGTTATGTCACGGCGTAATGAAAATTTCTCATTGGTTACAAATGGTGTTGATGTCGAACATTTTTCTAAGCAGCGAAATGAAAATGACATGCCGGAGGAAATAGCATATTTTCTTAGCAAAAATAAACCGGTGATAGGCTATTTTGGTGCGTTTGCCAAGTGGTTTGACTATGAGTTAGTAAAAACAATCGCAGAGACCAATCCTAGTTGGAATATCCTGCTTATAGGATGGGATTATGACGGATCATTGGGGAAATCGGGTATTTCCTCTTTTGAAAATATAAAAATTGTTGGACCGATAAATTATCAAGAATTACCTCGTTATGCTTGCTGGTTTGATGTTTCGATAATTCCATTTTTAATCAATGATATCACCGAATCCACATCACCTATTAAGCTGTTTGAATATATGGCTCTTGGAAAACCTATACTAACGACGGCCTTACCCGAATGCAGAAAATATCGATCTGTTTTCGTGGAAAATACTTCTTTGCTTTTTGTCCAAAGGCTGGAATATCTGCTGAGTCATGCAATGGATGACGAATATTTTAATACGCTAAGAACTGAAGCAGATAACAATTCCTGGTATGCTAAAGCAAAAGATATCCACCAGTTGTTATCAAGTTGATTCTTTTCTCCCTGTTTGCCATTCTCTTCTAGTCCCTTTTTACCATTCTTCTGGGCGGCTTTCTAAATGAATCCGAATGTACGACAATCTACATCACCGATAGCCTTAGTTAAAAGTCTTGTTTCTAACCGTCAGTTGATACTGCAAATGATCAGGCGAGAAGTAGTAGGGCGGTATCGTGGATCGGTTCTTGGCATTTTCTGGTCTTTTTTCAATCCTCTTTTTATGCTGGTAGTCTATACTTTTGTTTTTTCGGTTGTCTTTAAGGCTAAGTGGGGTACAACCGGCGGCGAAAGTAAATTGGAATTTGCGGTATTGCTTTTTGTTGGCATGATCGTACATGCTTTGTGTGCAGAAGTCTTGAATCGTGCTCCAGGAATTATACAAGGTAATGTTAATTTTGTTAAAAAAGTTGTTTTTCCTTTAGAAATTTTGGTTCCTGTTGCTCTGGGATCAGCGTTGTTTCATGCTATTATAAGTCTGTTGGCATTGTTGAGCGTTTTCTTTATATTCAACGGGTTTATTTGCCCGACGACGATATTCCTCCCTGTCGTGTGGCTTCCATTAGTAATTGCCACCGTTGGCTTTGCGTGGATGCTGGCTTCATTGGGAGTATTTTTAAGGGATATCGGCCAACTTATAGGTATTGTCACCACTGTGATGATGTTTCTCGCACCGGTTTTTTATCCATTGAGTGCAATTCCAAAAAAATATCAGATTTTTATTATGGCCAATCCGCTCACTTTTATTATAGTTCAATCACGTAACGTATTGATTTGGAATAAAATGCCTGATTGGTATGGTTTATCTGTCTATACGGTTATCTCGCTTGCGATATTATGGTTAGGGTACTGGTGGTTTCAGAAAACTAGAAAGGGGTTTGCCGATGTCCTCTGATAATATAGCTATCCGAGTGCAGAATTTGAGTAAATGTTATCAAATTTATAACGCCCCAAAAGATCGTCTTAAGCAATTTATTTTACCGCGAGTCCGGCGATTACTTGGTAAACAGAGTAAAGAGTATTTTCAGGAATTCTGGGCATTACGAGATATTTCTTTTGAAGTTCTTCGAGGGGAAACCGTCGGGATAATAGGATCTAATGGATCAGGGAAATCTACTCTTTTGCAAATTATCTGTGGGACTCTTACCCCCTCTGCCGGTCGGGTTGAAAACCATGGGCGTGTTGCCGCTCTTTTGGAATTAGGATCAGGTTTCAATCCGGAATTTACAGGCCGTGAAAATATTTACATGAATGCTGCCTTGTTAGGCTTAAGCCGGACAAGAATTGATGAACGGTTTGATGATATTGTTGCTTTTGCAGATATAGGTCAATTTATAGAGCAGCCCATAAAAATGTATTCAAGTGGCATGGTGGTACGTCTGGCTTTTGCAGTAATTGCGCATGTGGATGCTGATATCCTGGTAATTGATGAGGCCCTTGCAGTTGGGGATACATTTTTTGTTCAGAAATGCATGCGCTTTTTACGTGCATTTATGAAGCGAGGCACGATTCTGTTTGTTAGTCATGATACCGCAGCTGTTGTCAACTTATGCAGCCGTGCCGTGTGGCTTAAAGATGGAAGCATAATGATGATTGATACTCCTAAAAACGTTTCTGAAGGATATTTGGCATCAATCCATGAAAGCAAATTGGCTGCTATAGATAATGAAATTGTTTTAGATAACGATGATGCGGAGTTCAAAGAAGAAGAACCATGTGATGAATACAGGGACATGCGTTTGGACTTCATCAATCATACCAGCCTGCGAAATGACCTCGAGCTTTATGATTTTTTTTCAGATTCAGAATCGTTTGGTGCTGGCGGTGCCTCAATCGTCTCGGTTTCTTTTATTGATGAATCTGCCATTCCGCTAAATTGGATTGTCGGTGGAGAGTATGTAACGTTAATTATCAAGTGCATTGCAAATAAAGAGTTGTTTAGTCCTATTATTGGCTTTTTTGTAAAAGATAAATTGGGGCAGATACTTTTTGGGGATAATACATATCTTAGCTATCTGGATCATCCTGTTAGGGTAAATACTGGAACTATATTCCAGGCCAAATTTTGTTTTCGGATGCCTGTCTTGCCGATAGGAGATTATAGTATTGCGGCAGCTGTTGCTGAAGGAACACAGGAAAACCATATACAGCATCACTGGTTGCATGATGCATTGGTTTTTAAATCTCATTCCAGTTCTGTTGCTACCGGCTTGGTTGGGGTGCCGATGAATGAGATTGTACTATGGGGGGATTAGATCAATGCAAAGTATTTGTAGCTTGAATGACCGCTCATGTTTTGTAGAGGGGTGTTGTAGATGAACTTCCGGTATTTGCTGGAAACAGCATCTTTTATTCCGGGTTCTCTGCGAAAACCATCCAGTTGGATGGGGCACATCCCCTTTGCGGCATGGCTTGTTAGAGTTTTTAAGCCTAAAAAGTTGGTTGAGCTTGGCACTCATACTGGTAACTCCTATTTTGCCTTTTGCCAGGCAGTGGCACAATATTCCTTGCCTACTCATTGTACCGCTATTGACACATGGAAAGGTGATGAACATGCAGGGTATTATGGCGAAGAAGTATATGAATATGTTTGCTGGTACAATAAACAACATTTTAAAAAGTTTTCCAGTTTATTACGCATGGAATTTGATCGGGCAGCTGAGTTATTTGATTCGTGTTCGATTGATTTACTTCACATTGATGGTTTACATTCATATGATTCGGTTCTACACGATTTTGAAACTTGGATGCCAAAGCTTGCACCAGGTGCCGTTGTGCTTTTTCACGATACTGTTGTTTATGAAGATAATTTTGGAGTATGGAAGCTCTGGGAAGAGCTTTCAAAAAAATTTTCTTCCACCTGGAATTTTGATCATAGCAATGGGCTGGGGATATTGAGACTGCCAGGTGGAAGTCAGGTTTCTTTACTTGATGAGTTTTTCAATTCCGATCAAGAACGTAAAGAAAAAATCAATTATTATTTCAGGGCGTTGGGCAATGGAATTGTTAGCTCGTTTGAAAATTCTCTTGTTCCTGATTTTGCGTCCAAAATTGCTGAGCTTGAGAGGGAACTGGAAGATCGAACTTCCTGGGCTAAGCGTCTTGAGAGGGAACTGGAAGATCGAACTTCCTGGGCTAAGCGTCTTGAGAGAGAGCTGGAAGATCGGACTTCCTGGGCGAAACAGCTTGACATGGAAGTTCAAAAGCAACGAGATCATACAACAGGTATTCTTTTAGCACAGGTCAACGATAAATTAAAAAAAGAAGAGTTAAAGAAAGTTATCATTCAATTGCAACAGAATGTTGAGTTGTTAGATTGTAAGTATAGGCGTGTTGTCAGCTCTAAGTCCTGGTGTTTTACACGGCCATTCCGCGCTATTTTGCGTGTTGGTAACAATAAGTATCATATCGTTAATAAAAAAATACTCATTGGTATCAACCGTTTTGGGTCTCTATGCTTCCGGATTGCTCCTTTACCAGCTTCCTTAAAAGAGAAGCTGATTGAATGTCTATATAGAGTAATGGGGCCACACATGAGGGGGATTATCCACTATCAGAACTGGGAAATTAAAAGGAGAGAGCAAACCGAAATTGACAAGATATATTCGTATTTGTGTTTTAAGAAATATGAAAATCCTGTTGTATCAATTGTCATCCCGACATTTGGCCAGTTGTTTTATACAATTCGATGCTTGAGTAGCATATATAAAAATATCCCCCGAAACAGCATTGAAATCATAGTAATTGAAGATGCATCAACAGACTCTGGAATAGAACTTATTTCATCCATACCAGGAGTTAGGTTTTTTAGAAATGAAAGGAATCTTGGTTTTATCAGAAGTTGTAATCGGGCGGCATCATTGTCTCGTGGAGATTTTATTTATTTTCTCAATAATGATACAGAAGTTACAGCAGGATGGCTTGATGCTATGCTTGATCTTTTTCAGCGTCATCCTGATTGTGGGGTGGTCGGCTCCAAACTGGTATATCCTGATGGCCGTTTACAGGAGGCGGGCGGTATTATTTGGCAGGATGCATCTGCATGGAATTTCGGTCATGGAGATGATCCGGAAAAAGGAGAATTTAATTATGTCAAAAAGGTTGATTACGTCTCTGGTGCATCCCTGCTTATTTCGGCTCAACTGTTTTTCGATATAGATGGGTTCTCAGAAGAATTTGTACCTGCCTATTATGAAGATGTAGATCTTGCGTTCCGAGTCCGTGGTCAGGGAAAAGAGGCATATTATCAGCCGGCCTCGAGGGTTATTCATTATGAGGGCGTTTCACATGGTACTGATCTCTCAATCGGAATAAAGTCATATCAGAAGGTAAACCAGGAAAAGATTTATGAAAAATGGAATAAGATATTACAGAAAGAGCATTACTGTAACGGTGAACATGTTTTTTGGGCTCGTGATAGAGCAAGAGAGAAAAAAACTGTTTTAGTCATTGATCATTATATTCCTCAACCGGATCGGGATGCCGGGTCAAAAAATATTTGGTGCTATTTACAGATCCTCGTTGAAATGAATTTTAATATAAAATTCTGGCCGGATAATCAATGGTATGATCCTGAATACGGCATGCCATTGCAACAATTAGGCATTGAAATTATTTATGGTCTTGACCCTTATGATTCATTTCCCGGTTGGATAGCAGAAAATGGGAAATATTTTGATTATATATTACTAAGCAGGCCAATAGAAAGTGGGAAATATATTTATCACGTTAAACATTATACGGATGCAAAAATAATATATTATGGTCATGATATTCACCATGAACGTATGATTCTTGAGAATAAAATATATCCAAATAAATTTGCAGGGCATGAAATAGAGGATATGCGGAATATAGAGAATTATATCTGGAGGCAAGCGGATATTGTCTTGTATCCGTCATCTTTTGAAAAAGAAATAGTTAAGAAACATGATGATTTGATTTGCTGCTATGATATTCCACTCTATTTTTATGAAAATATTGAATCATATTCTAATCGAAAACCTGTGTCCTCCTGTTCGATCTTGTTCGTAGCAGGTTTCCGTCATTCTCCCAATGTGGACGCAGCGTTGTGGTTTGTAAATGATGTTTTGCCCTTGATCATGTCCTGGGGTGATGAAGTACGAGTAAATCTTGTCGGTTCCTATCCAACAGAGGATGTACTTGCTTTGGAATCTGATATTGTTCATGTTACCGGATATGTTTCTGAAGAACGATTGCGGACATTTTATCGGGAAGCAAGGATGGCTGTGGTGCCTCTTCGGTTTGGTGCAGGTACTAAAGGAAAGGTTCTGGAGGCTATGGCCTGCGGTACTCCATTAGTAACAACCGATATCGGCATACAAGGCATGCCTGAATTGAAAAACATTATTCCTGTACACAACACAGCATCATCATTTGCCGCTGCTGTATGCCGGTTGTTACAGGATGATGCTCACTGGCAAAAAATCTCCGGCGCAGGTTTTCAATATATACAGAATCGGTTTTCACGTCAGGCGATCAAGGACGTTTTTGAAGTTTGTTTTAGCGAAGAATGATATGCAGTGTTGTGTTATCGCAGCTATTCTTAGAAGGTTTTATCGTTATGGCTAACTTCGTTTAGTAGGAGATGTAGATGATGCTTTTGGGCTGTAACCGTTCACCGAGATGCTGTTTCTCCTGCATTACCTGCATAATGTAAACGTTTACCATCGGTTGAACCATGTCCGGGAATTGCTGGTGTTTGTTTATTCATCCTATAAAGGGTATTACTAATGGTGAATGATTGGTTAGTTATTCATAAAAACTCATATTGGATAAAGATTGTTTTTCTGATAATCTTGACTTCTATCATTAGTATTTTAATGGGTGGATGGAACTTCACTTTACCTGGTCTCCAATTTGATGAGGTTAATCATGCTGCATTTGCTCCAGGAGTCATGGACGCAAATGCAGCAAGACTTCACACATTTAGATTGCCTGACAACTACATTGACTCTAAAGATGGTCTTTATCAATATCCAATATTGGGAGGATCATTTTATAATTCAGTTATCACGACCTATATGGGGCTACCATTTTACGAAACATTTGGTTTTTCTTTTGCCGGCCTGCGATATTTTCATGGAGTAATTGGATTTTTAAGCGTATTGTTAGGATCATTGCTTGTTGCACGCGTTGTTGGATTCTTACCAGCTTATTTTTTCGCAGTTGTTGTTATGAGCAATCCTGATTTTGTGTTTTCTCTTCGGTCGCAAGGCGCTATTTTGTGGCCGGTGGTCTTGTTTGCGTTAGGTTCAATACATCTTTTGTTGTGGGTTCCGTCTGATTTGCATGTAAGAGGAAGGTCTTTATTGGTGTTTTTTTCAGGGGTTTGCCTTGGTTTGTCTGTAATGAGTTATTTTGTTGGTGCTTTTATAGTGTTACCAATATTAGTATCTGCTTGGTATTATCTTAGAAAGAACAAGAGAGATTATATAGTATTGTTATTTGGTTTATTGGTAGGATATTTGCCCGTTATTTATGCCGTTGTATCAGTTTTTTGGGTCAACCCAACTCTTCTTAATAGATGTGGGTTGCCGCAATTTGCAATAGAAAACAATTTGCATACTTTTAGTCAGGATAATGTTCATAGAACATTATTGTTATTTATAAAAGGGTTTGGGGATTTTCCATTTACAAAAGGTGTGACTGGTACTTTTCGTGTTTCATGTGTGTATTTGCGGTTTTTCTTTTTTATTGCGATTGTGATAGGGGGCATTTTTGAGATAATGCGCCGCAAATGCTCTTTTAGCCAGATTATTTTGTTTGTTATTATTTGTGGAACTTTTGCAACTTATTTACTTGGTGCGTTCTTTTTGAAATCGTTATCATTTCACCATCTTCTGCCATTATTTTTTTTCCTGGTTATTCAATTGGCAGTACTCATATCTATAAATGGATATACAAAATACTTGTTTATACCTCTCGGGATAATACTTTTGGTAAGTAATGTGAACACATTAATATTGGCACATGGTAGTTTGGTAAGAACGGGAGGCTATGGGTATCATAACGAAATGTATCAACAATGCGACAACATTCTTAGTTCGGAATGTGATGATTGTTTTCCAATTTTTATTTCATGGGGAGTACACCTTCAATATCTATTTCTGACAAATGGGCAAAAAAAATTTGCTTTTATACCAGGCATTACGCCGAAAGAAATAAGAGACCTGCTTGTTAAGCATGGGAAAATAGCTTTAATTGGTTCTGTTAAAGATATATCTGATGTTGAATTTAGTGACTATGGAATTATTGATTACCATTCAGTTGAACTGAGGCAAAGGGATGGTGTTGGGTTGTATAAAATTATTATGTTGAAAATATCCAACGATAAACCAAAGAAAATGATTAAGAGAGATACCGCTTCATGAAACTGATCATTCAAATTCCCTGTTACAACGAAGCAGAAACCCTTGGCATTACCCTGAAGGCTCTTCCCAAAGTAGTGCCAGGATTTGATCTGGTGGAATGGCTGATCATTGACGATGGGAGTACAGACGACACAGTTCAGGTGGCTCTTGAAAACGGTGTGCATCATGTCGTCCGCCATGTCCACAACAAGGGACTTGCCAGGGCATTCATGACAGGGTTATCAGCGTGTCTTGAGCGAGGAGCGGATGTGATCGTCAACACTGATGCGGATAATCAGTACCATGCCGGTGATATTCCCCTTTTGGTTGCGCCGATTTTAAAAGGTGAGGCTGAAATTGTTATAGGCGCCCGCCCTGTAGATACCATAGAACATTTTTCATCGGTCAAGAAAATACTTCAGAGGTTCGGCAGTTGGGCAGTAAGAAAGGCGAGCGATACTGATATTCCTGACGCGCCCAGTGGCTTCCGCGCC
>Ga0256833_1001067_pt1 | contig 20706 bp, 16 predicted proteins | sample 356284metaG_FD_190535 | JGI IMG/M metagenome (GOLD analysis project Ga0256833, IMG submission 190535) | Hydrothermal vent microbial communities from Mid Atlantic Ridge, Atlantic Ocean - 356-284 | ecosystem: Environmental > Aquatic > Marine > Hydrothermal vents | place: Atlantic Ocean: Mid... | reverse complement strand
CGCTAACTAGTATGAACACAGAACGAGACCCCGGGGGATTATTTTCGTGCCCCCAATGAGGTAATGGGGAATGAGCAGGTTGATTAGGGTTGGAGTTGTCGGAGTCGGTAATATGGGAAGGCACCATGCTAGGGTCTACAAAGAGCTTGAGAGGGAAATCAGCGATCTTAAACTTGTTGGTGTTGTTGACAAAGATATCAAGAGAGCTAAAACTGTTGGTGAATCGCTTAGGGTACCATACTATACAGACTACAGAGAACTCATTGACACTGGAATTGATGCTGTCAGCATTGCTGTCCCAACAACTCTGCACAGAGACCTCGCAGTCGCCTTCCTAAATGCTGGCGTGGATGTTTTGGTAGAGAAGCCAATAGCAGCGAGCGCTGCTGAGGCTGAGGAAATGGTTAAGGTAGCGGAAGAAAGACGCAGGATCCTCATGGTTGGGCATATTGAGAGATTTAACCCAGCGATATCCAAGCTCAAGGAGCTGATCGGGAGGGGAATAATAGGAAAGCCCCTAGTTTTTAGCGCCAAGAGAGTAGGCCCTTACCCACCGCAGATAATGGACACTGATGTTGTGATAGACTTAGCTATACACGATATAGACGTGATATACTACCTTCTTAACGAACCAGAAATAAAAGAAATCATTGTACGCGGAGGATCAATAATTCACCCTAGGGGACTCATGGACTACGCCGTCATACTCATGAAATTGGGGGAATCAGTAGGGGTCGTTGAAGCGAACTGGCTCACACCCTACAAAGTGAGAAAACTAACTGTTGTCGGAGAAAAAGGCATAGCTGAAGCCGACTATAGGGAGCAAAGCCTTAGAATATATGACAAAGAGTTCACCATAGATGTCCATATAAAGAAGGAGGAACCACTGAAAGCAGAACTCAGACATTTCATAACTTGTGTGAAAAGAAGGGAAAACCCGTTGATACCGGGCAGAGAGGCCCTCAACCTGATAAAAGCCTTAGAGACAGCTATGACTGCACGTTTTCTTTAAGCATTAAACAAAACACGGGACCATGGAGTTCGTCATTCACTATTGCTTAATAGCGATGTCTCTAGACCCAATTATCTGCAAATTGAATTCTTTCGCATCGGCTGTCAGAAGAAGATAATGTATAAAACAAAAACTAGGCAACATTAACCCCTAGGGCCTAGTTATATTATGGCGTAGGTTATGGTGATGAAAGTAACTATTCTAGTTGACAACTACATATTGGGTCATAAAGGGATGGTAGCAGAACACGGTTTTTCAGCCTTAGTCGAGATCCCGGAGAATGAGCTCACACTACTCTTCGATACTGGAACAACTGGGTCAGTGCTGATGAATAATATAAGATTAGCGGGAGTGAACCCAGCAAATATAGATGCTGTCGTAATCAGTCATAGGCACTACGACCATACCGGAGGGCTCAGGGCGTTCCTTGAGGCTAGGAAAGGCAGGGACACAATAATTATTTCGCATCCCGACCTCTTCGAGCCAGCCTATGCCAAGAGCAGGAAGGACGGGATCAGGTACATAGGTAACCCCTTCCGGAGAGAGGAGCTGGAGTCGCTGGGGGCGAGGTTCATATACACTAGGAGACCCATGAAAATAGCCGACGGCGTCATCGTCACCGGGGAAATACCGAGAGAGTGGGGACCGTCACACACAGGCCACATGCTGAGACAAGGTGATGAAGGGCTGATCGAGGACACCCTGCCAGATGATTCCGCACTGATCTTAGAGGCTACGGAGGGACTCGTAATCATTACTGGGTGCGGGCACGCGGGCATCGAGAACATCATCGAGTACGCTATAAACATCACCGGAGAGAGAAGAATAGCTGGCGTAATCGGGGGACTTCACCTAATGGGTGCGGAGGACAGCAGGATTGAGGAAGTCGTAAGGTACCTCTCAAGCAAGGAACTGACCACGCTCGCCCCCACTCACTGCACAGGGCTGAGGGCCCAGGCAGCCCTAGCGACCGCATTTGGAAAGAAATACGCCGTGGCTGGCGTAGGCACAGTATTTACGTTCGAGTGAATCTGCCATGAGTGCCCGGGTACCGGAGACGATTATCTGGATAGTAACTCATAGGTGCAACCTAAGGTGCAGGCACTGCTACGCGGTGAGGTACTCTAACGAGCGAGAACTCAGCGGGAAGAGCGCCCTTAAGGCTGTGATGATGTTCGCGGACGCGGGTGTGGAGCACCTCCACATCACGGGCGGCGAGCCGCTCCTGTGGCCGCCCTTATGGCGTGTGCTCGAGGCCGCCATCACCAACGGGTTGGAGGCATCCATCTTCACTAACGCAACCCTACAACCCATGAAGCCCGAGCTAGCTGCTAGGGTAGCTGCCCACGTTACCAAGGTGTACACATCCCTCGATGGGCCCTCACCGAAAGTCCATGACGCTATTAGGGGGACAGGGAGCTTTAGGAGGACAGTGGAGGGCATTCGCCTTCTCGTCAAGGAGGGCGTGGGGGTGCACATCAACATGTCTGTTACTGAACTCAACTGGGCGCACGTGAAGGCCACGCTGAAGAGGGCCCTGGAGTTGGGGGCCTCGAGCGTCTCAATAATACCGGCTATGCCAGCGGGCAGGGCTGCCGAGACAGGTGTCTGGGTTAGGCCCTCGAACTTTATGAAGGCGCTGATGCAGGCGGCTGAGTTCAGCGAGGAGGAGGGCGTGGAGGTCGGTGTCTGGTGTGCGCCCTTCCTGGCAGCGATGAGGCTCCCGGGGAAGCTGAGGTACGGCAACTGCAGGGACTGGAGCGTGATGGACGTAACTCCGTCAGGCAATGTCGTGACGTGCGATGTTCTTGGTGAGGCGGTTGCGAACATTTTCGAGGATGGTGTTGAGGGTGCATGGAGAAAGCTCCTCAGCTCGAGCATTCTGCGCAGTGTGTCCAGGCCTCCCCTTGAGTGTGCCGGGTGCCCCGCCGCGGGCGTGTGCAGGGGAGGTTGCTATGCTAGAGCAAAGCTCCTTAAGGGGGTGCACAACGCCAAGGACCCGCTCTGCCCTCTCAGTTTTGCGGCTCGGTCTACGGTCTCCGGAAGACCCTAGGCCATATACCAGCTTTCTTGAGGCGCTCCATCACGTGGGGGTAGAGCGTCACTATCTCAGGCTCTAGGGAGGCCGGCAGTGATGGGTCTATTGAGGCGAGCCTCCTCACGAGGTCCCTCAACTCATCTTCCGTGCAAAAGGACACCATAACTGAGGGATGCACTGAGACACCGTTGTCTATTAGGTTCTTGAGCGCCGCCAGCTGATACCTAAACGCTTCTGGCACAGCACCTGTTAGTCTGTGGAAGCCCTTCTCATTGCATGCCTTTAGCGACACTCTGATGTGAAGCTTTTGGTAACGCGATAATTCCTCAGCATATGATGGGTCATGCCCAATAAGTATCCCGTTAGTCTCCAGGACGAAGATTACGTCATCTCCCGAGCGCTCCACTAAATCCAACAGCCTCAGTAAGTGATCCCTACCTATGGTCGGTTCATTACCGGATACCCTGATCACTCTGTAACCCCTGGACCTGGAGCACTTGATGAGTGAATCAAACACCTCCTCAGGCGAGTAAAACCTGCCGACGATATCGGGCCTTATCCTAGGCATGTTCGACCAGCAGAACACACAACTCAGGTTGCAGCCAACGCAGTCAGCAGCACATGAACCACCGTAGAACCTGCCGGGTCTGCCCAGTCTATAGTATTTCCTCCTATCACCTCGTACCACGATCTCCTCTATCCTCCTGCTCAGCTCTATGGGGTCGTATCCCTCGCTCTGCAACACCCATCAGGGGAAAGATTGCTTGGCGGTACATATTTACTGGTGACCCCGTGTGGGGAGAACCAGCTTTGGGAGAGTGGTCTTCAACGGTATCGAGTACGGCCATGATATAGTCGTCTGTAATGGCCGTGTGAGACGCAGGAGGAAGGAGCTGTCAGCCCACATGAGGCCGAGGTATGGGCACACACCTCTCGCCGGCGAAGAACTCAAGACGTATCTCGAAGAATGCGGTAGACCGGAGGTCATATTCGTAGGGACCGGGGTGTACGGAGCTCTCCCCCTCACAGAGGATACTGAAGAACTATTCAAAGAACTGTCTCAGGCCGGTGTTGAGATCGTGAAGTCCGTAACTAATGACGGGCTTCTGACGATGGTTGAGAGGGAGCAAAGGAGGTACTTGGCCGTTATTCACGTCACGTGCTGAAGTCACATCTTCCCGGCACCGTACCGCATCGCCTCGCCGATGTACTTCTGTGCGAAGACGTACACGACAGCGACGGGGAGCGCGAAGAGCAGCGTCCTCGCCGCGAAGTCACTCCAGTAGATCGTCTGCCCGGTGGCTGTCTGGTAGATGTAGGCGGCCAGGGTCTTCACTCCCAGGAAACTGGCGAGTATGAACTCTCCCCACGCACCCATGAAGGCGAAGAGCGCTATGATTATCATCGCTGGCTTAGATGCGGGGAGTATGACGTTGAATACTATCCTGGCCCAGCTGGCGCCGTCTATGAAGGCTGCCTCATCGAGGCTCCTGGGGAGGGAGTCGAAGTAGTTCTTGATGAGCCATGTCTGGAAGGGTACGGCAGAGGCCGTGTATATCACCGCGAGGACGAACGGGTTCCCTACGACGGGCACGCCCATGGCGTTCAGCCTTAGGAGGAAGACGTAGAGGGCTATGACGGCCGCTATCCCGAAGCCTCCCCCGACCTGGCTGAGGACTAGGTAAAGCATGAGGAGGGAGGACTTCCCCTTGAAGCCGAACCTCGAGAAGGCGTAGGCGGCTGGCGTGATGACGAGGACCGCCAACAATATGTTAGCTACAGCTACCGTGACGCTGGTGAGTGTCGAGCTAAAGAATTCCGGGTCGTTGACGGCGTTTATGTAGTGCTCTAGGGACACACCGAACGACCACACATCCTCGATACTCGTTATCAGTACTTGTCCCCTAACAAGTGATGAGAGCACTATGTAGAGGACCGGGTATAGGAGAATGAACACTATCAAGGCGCCGAGGACCGTTAACACTATCCTACCCAAGTACCTCCCAATCATCGCCCACCCCTCCTGTAGACGAACTTGTACCACACGAGCGCATAGAGCAGGAAAATCAGCGTTATCACTAAGTACGAGGCGGCCGAGAGTCCGAATTCTTGATCGATCCATGCCCTCTTGTAGCCATAGAGCACCATCATCTCATTCGTGTAGCCCGAGACAGGCTTGAAGCCCGGTACCCAGAGGAAGCCCTGGGGCCCGCCGTTGTTAATGAGTAGCGGGACCATGAACGCCTGCAGCGATGCCCCCGTTGTGAGAATCGCCGCGAACAGTATCGGCCTCATGGCCAGGGGCAGCGTCACGTGCCTGAACCTCTGGAAAACCCCTGCCCCGTCGATGTACGCTGCCTCTATCAGCTCCTTAGGTATGCCAGCTATGGCGCCCATAGTCACGGTCATGACAAATGGGTAGCCGAGCCACATCTCCACGATGTTGTACACAGCGAAGGCGTCCCACTCATGGTAGTATATGTTGAATTCGTAGCCGAGCACTCTCGAGAGGGCTGATGAGAAGACGCCGGTGTCGGGGACAAAGAGCATTCTCCAGGTCGTTACCGTGAGGAGTACAGGGAGGGCCCAGGGGATTAGGAGGAGGGCCCTCATGACTTTCCTACCACTCATTAGGTTGCTGGAGAAGAGGAACGCGAGCGCCACACCGAGCGCCAGCTTCATGGGGACGCTCGTGACTACGAAAAGGAGTGTCTTCAGTATTGAGTAGGGGAAGCGGGAATCGGAGAACAGCTTCTGGAAGTTGCCTAACCCAATGAAGTGGAGGCTTAGGCGATCGATTTGTTTGTCTATATCCTTAACCGCGGACTTAACAAATGAATCGTAGTTCTCCTCAATAGCCGTCAGTTCCTCGTAGGCCAGGCTTAGGTTACCGATTATGGCGGGCGACCTCTCGGCGATCACCTCCCTTATCTGCTCGGCCTTGTCGGGAGGAATTATTATTGAGAAACCAATTATTCTCTCGACATCGCTCCACATAGAGTATATGAGATTCTGAGCGGTGCTCAGCGCATCCCTTAACCCAGGGTAGTAGTAGAGCATTGTCTCATTACTCACAACTATTGCCACGGCCCTAGTCATCGAGGCAGTTATGTTTGTCTTAAGGGTGTCTATATCGTCATACGTGATTGCGGCCGAGGAGTTGATGTACGCCAGTAGCTCCTCCATACCGTCTATTGTCTGGTTTATGTATTCCTTGGCTCTACTGACCTCAACGAGTATGCTGTCTTTGTTGCTGTATAGGTAGCTCGTTATATTAGTCCTCACCTTCTCTAGCTCCGCTATCATGGGCTGGGACGCTATGTTGGTTGCGTTTGCATCTGTGAATGCTATGTATACCGAGAATATTAGAGGCCATATGTTGAAGAAGAGGTACAGGACGAGGCTTGGCAGGACAAGCGCGAGGGCCACCTTAGCCGGGAAAAGAACAAGTTTCCTCACCTTCCCCAAGCGGGATCCCCCAGAGCCAAGTTAATTGTGTCGGTGAAGGTAAAAACGAGTTATGATGAAGGTGCCTAACCAGATAGGCTCTGAAGTATCGACTCCTGCGCGTTGTCAAGCGCCTGATCGACTGCCTCAAGGGCAGCGTCGGGGCCGCTCTCGCTGTAAGTCGCTAGTATGGCGCTGAGCGCCTCAGCAACCGGGCCCCAGACCTTAGCCATCTGCGGTGACTTAGGCATGGGTATGCTGTTAGATATCGACTCTATGAAGCCCGCCACTATCGGGTACTGATCTATGTGCTCCGAGATGTAGGTCACGACGGATTTCTTTACGGGTATGAAGCCGGCGTTGTCGACGAGAGATTTGAGGGTGTCGTCGTTGAGGCTGAACCACATCACGAACAGTATTGATGCGTAGAGCTTGTTCTGGTCCTGCTCAGTGACTTTGCTGATCCAGAGGAGCTTGATCCCTGAGAACGGCCTAGGAACCTTGTCATCTATCGGCGGGATCGCCGATACCGTTATGTTCGGTATGTTCTCCTTTATGGCCGGTATGTCCCACGGGCCGGTGATCATGCAGGGTGCCTTACCCTGCTGGAATATGTTGAGCTGTGTCTCGTGGCCCAGGTCACCCGTAAATTCGTAGGCAAGGACATGCTGAATGAGGAACTTTATGCCCTCCTTAGTGCCCGTGGAGTTAACTCCCACAGACCCTGTCTCGTCGTCGTAGTAGTAGCCGCCGAACGCCGTCACGAACGGGTACACGAAGTACGGATCGATCTGGTAGGCTAGACCGTAGGTGTCATTGTCGGGGTTGTAGTACTGCTGCATTATCTGCTCTAGCTCTGCGAAGGTCTTCGGCGGGGTCTGAACCATCTCAGCGTTGCAGACGAGGGCTATTGCTTCGGCGGCCCATGGAAGACCGTAGAGGTGGAGATTGTAGACGCCGGCCGAGTAGGCGTTGGTCAAGTACTGTGACTGGAGGTCCTCTATGGTCTCCGGCGGCAGGTACTTGTCGAGAGGTACGATGAAGCCTCCATCAGCGAGCTCGCCCGTCCAGTCGTGGGCCCAGGTGAAGACGTTGGCCGTGTTCTCTAGGTCGTTCGCCAGCACTCCGGCCTTAATGGCCTCCTTCATGTTCTGCTGGGTGCCCGTATAGGAGACCTTGATACCGGGGTACTCCGACTCGAACTCATTCACTACCTGGGTTATGGCGTCTACCTCGAAGGGCAACATCGAGGTCCAGAAGTTTATTGTGACGCTGATCTCGCCGTTCTTCGCCTTCTGCACGAACTCGTAGAAGTCATCCGGCACACGTATGGTCGACGAGCCAATAGTTATTGTCCTGAGCTGGGGCTGCGTCGTGGTGGTAGTCGTTGTCGTGGTAGTTGTGGTTGTCGTTGACATGGTCGTGGTGGTAGTTGTTCCTATGGTTGCGGTAGTGGTTGGGGTCTTGGTTGTGGGTGTGCCCGTGGGCGTTGATGTGGGTGTGGGGGTTGGTTGCCCGCCTCCCTGCATCATGAGTACAGCTGCTGCCGCTATGACAACGACAACTATGATTATCCCGGCGATTGCCTGCTTAGTTATTCCTGCTCTCCTACGCAATAACGTCACCGAATATGATTAATTTACGTGGATAAAAGCCTACGAGATGAGCCACAAATGTACGAGGTCGTAGGCGCTGAGCACTACCACAGATCCCGCCTCGGGGTCTACAAGGTACTCTTCAGGGCTAGGATCCCGGGTGATGTGAGGCACGTTTACCTCGTGTCCGAGCTTTCCTCCTACTATATAGGGCGCCACGAGCTCGCCGTCAATGACGGGGTCGGGGAGATAGTCCTCGACCTCCTCCCGGGCACCTACCCCTATTTCTTCGGTGACGAGAGGATGAGGTACTGGCCCGATGAGGACGTAGCGACAAAGACTAAGGTTAGGCACTGGGGGATCACGTACGAGGCCTCGGTGGCGAGGGTCCCTCCGGATGACTTCCTCGTCGGGGACCCTCTGGATTATTTCCTCCATAACGAAGGAGACCCGAGGTTCCTCTCGCACTTCGCTGGATACGTCGCCGTAAGGGCTGTGGCCCACAGCTCTATTGCAGATGCCCGCCTCGAGGTCCTAGGCTGCGGGGAAAGAACCTACCCAATGAGGAAGTACCCACTGGACTCAAGGCTCACCATATTCGAGGGTATCGTACCCTGTGATTCAGTGAGTGGCTATGTATTCAGGGTGAGGAGCGCTGACGGGGAGGAGGCATTCTTCGGCGAGGGGGGAGCAGGTGATGACACACCGATAAGGCCGATGCACCGTCCCTCGAATGTAAAGTGGTTTCATGGCGCTCTCTACTACCAGATATTCGTCGATAGCTTTGCCTCGAGCACGCAGGAACTGCCTCCGAGGCATGGTAGGGAGGTGAGGTTGGGTGGTGATTTACTCGGCATTGTTGAGGAGCTCGGGCACATTGAGTCCTTAGGGGCTGAGGTGCTCTACCTCACCCCGATATATGTTGCTCCATCATACCACCGATATGACGTCATAGATCACAAGAGGGTCGACCCATACCTCGGCGGGGACGAGGCGTTTAGGGCCCTCATCACTAAAGCCCATGAACGCGGGATAAGGGTCGTTATCGATCTTGTTGCGCACCACGTATCCCCCTGCTCCACATTCTTCGTCGATGCATTGAGGAGGTGGCGGAAGTCCGAGTACTGGGGCTGGTTCCGTTTCTTGGTAGATGACCTGAGCGAGGTCGACCCGAGGGATCTGGGTGCTCTGTGGAGTTTCATAAATGGTGGGTGCAGGGAACTCCCCCGCGAGATCCGGGGCAGGGACTCGTTCTACGAGGGTTTCTTCAACCTTTGGATCATGCCCAAGCTCGACTACGGGAATGAGGGCGTGAGGGAGTATGTCTGCGATGTGGTGAGGCACTGGCTAGGCCTAGGCGTTGATGGCGTGCGTGTTGATGTTGCTCTAGGGATACCTGATGAGGGGCTCGAGAGGATCTGGGAGTGTGTGAAGGAGGCTAGGGAGGACGCAGCCGTCATTATTGAGGTGTCGAGGGGTGTGCCCCATCATCGCTACGGGTACACAGCGGATGGTGCCATGAATTACGACCTAATGTTCGCTGTGAGGAGATTCATAGGCGGGTCTATCACGGCGAGGGAGTTCGTTGATAGGGTCGCTTCCTTAAATGCGAGAATCCCGCTACCCTCTGTTCACGCTATGTACAACCTCCTGGACAGCCACGACACGGACAGGGCGATCACGGCCTTGGGCGGTGTGGAGGAATACATGAGGGCGCTGACGATACTGTTCGCCTTACCCGGGTCCCCGGCTCTGTACTACGGCGACGAGGTCGGCATGGGTGGCGGCGGCATACCGTACTGCAGGGAGACAATGGTGTGGGATGAGGGGAGGTGGAACAAAGACATCTTCAGGCATGTAAAGTTCTTGGCGTACCTCCGCAGAAGGTTCAGGTCCCTCAGACTAGGCTACGCCGTCCTAGAGCCCGTTAATGAGGGCACCGTCGCCATCCATCGTTACCTACCGGAGGAGGAGTTCCTGGCCATCGTCCCGAGGCCGGGGTGGGAGTTTAGCTATGAACTCGAGGGTAGGTACAGCAGGGTAGCGGGTGGTGAGGTGAGCGGCGCGGTCTACAGGTCTGAGCCGCTGTTGCTTTTCAGAACGCTCAGCTCTTAGTGGGCTATATGAGTGCTTCGCCGGTCTTCCCGTCAAAGAACAGTACCTTGCTCCAGTCCCACCCCAGGAACACCTCCTTGCCTGGCTCCAGCCTCGCCTCCTCCCTCACCTTCGCTTTAATGGCCTGCCCCCCGAGGTCCGCGGTCACGATCTGCTCCGAGCCCATGAACTCAGAGATCAGTACGCGTGCCTTGTAAGGCGTTGATTGACTGACCTCCCTGGACACCCTAATGTGCTCCGGCCTTATGGCAAGCGTCAAGGCGTCTCCTTTAAGGGCCTTAATCAGATGATCCGCTACCTCCCCTCCAAGCTCGTGGGTGAATCCCGGGCAACCTATCCTGACCTTTCCCTCAGCGGATCTCTCAACATAGCACTCGACGACGTTGGCGGGGGGCGACCCAATGAAAGTGGCGACAAAGATGTTCCTCGGCTTAAGGTAGAGTTCCTCAGGCCTCCCTATCTGAAGTACTTTGCCCTCGTTCATCACCGCTATCCTGTCGGCCATGCTCGTCGCCTCTGCCTGGTCGTGGGTCACGTAGATGGTCGTTATCCCTAGCTCTCTCTGAAGCCTCTTTAGCTCAGCCCTCATCATGAGCCTGAGCTTGGCGTCGAGGTTGCTGAGGGGCTCGTCAAGCAGCCAGACCTTCGGCTTCCTCACAAGGGCCCTTGCCAGGGCTACCCTCTGCTGCTGCCCGCCGCTCAGCTGCGATGGGTACCTATCGAGTAGTTTCTCGATCTTCAGCATTTTAGCCACTCGAAGGACTGCCTGCCTTATGTCCTCGTTGGTAAGGCTTAGCTCCTTCTTCCTCACCCTCAGTGGGAACGCTATGTTGTCGTACACCTTCATGTGCGGGTACAGGGCGTAGTTCTGGAAAACCATAGCGACGTCCCTGTCCTTTGGGTGGAGGTTGTTGACGACCCTCCCATCGATGTATATCTCCCCTTCATCCGGCTCCTCAAGACCCGCTATCAGCCTTAAGGTCGTTGTTTTGCCGCACCCCGAGGGGCCTAGGAGGGCGAAGAACTCGCCGTGCCTTACCTCGAAGCTCACCTTGTTGACGGCGACGACGTCTCCGAACCTCTTGACTACGTTGACTAGTTTCACGGTTGCCAAACCATGGTCCCATGAAACCTGTGGTTGTAGGGAAAAAGATGTTTCCTTGCGAGTATCACGAACCCTTTCTCCTGTACCCGGCTATGAGGGAGCCAGCGACTAGGCCAGCTATCAGACCAAGGATCACGCCGACTCCGACGAACCTGTTATCGGTTACTGGCTGCGTAACAGTCTCTGTCGCTGTAGTCGTCGATACCTCCGTCGTCGTAAGCGTCGTTGTCTCTGTTAAGCGCTCGGTGATACTCTTTGTGTAGGTTATTGTCTCCGTCACTGTCGTGGTGGTGACCGCCGGTGCCTGAGCCTCCTCAGGGCTAACGCCCTTAATCACTGCGAGCTTCACCTCACCGCTTGTCCTGTTAATTTCGAAGCTCCTCAGCATCTGGTACTGCTCCTCGGGCGTTGGGGCGAGGAGGTCCATTATGCGCGGGACAGCGTTGAAGAGTATGGCCGTAGCCATGTCCTCACCAGCGCCCACGACCCACTCGTCAGGGCTGACGCCGAAAGGCCTTATGCGGTCGGGGCCGTAGCCGTCGTAACTGGTCAAGACGACGACGTAGCTCCAGTTACCTGCGTTTTCCACGTCGGGCAACAGTGATTTCTTGACCTCGGCCTTTATCGCGTTCGCGGCTGGGTCGGCTGAGACACTGAACGCACCGTCCTGCACGACGACCGTGCCGTTGGCAAAGTATATCGCGGCCCTCTGACCTGCGGGTACCGGATCACTCCCCCACCCTGGCGCGAGGAGCAGTGCGAAGTTCCATGCGTACTCAGGGTCAATCTGCACGTTTAGACCGAATGTCGTAGTGTTCTCTGGGCCGCTGGCGGTGGTGTGCACGTATATCTGCACGTACTGCAGGCAGAACCCGTTCGGCCCACCCCATGGGTTACCTCCCAGGTCCCTAACGGTTACCTCGAAGACCAGCTTGTCACCAGTATCAATGACGCGGAACCCTGTCATATCGAACACGCCGGGCTTGAACACACTATTCGTCGGGTATTGGTACCCGCCAGCACCGTCGTCATCACCTATTGGGTCCTTCATCTCGAAGATCACGTTGCCGCTCGCAGCAGCCGCGGCGGGGACCTGAATAACGTAGACCTTGCCTAATCTCGTGGCGTACTCCACTACCGAGCTGTTGACGTAGGTGGCCGCGGTTAGGTATATCCTGTCACCCGACGCCGCGCTCACTACGTTCCACGGTATAAAGAACTCGTAGGCCTCAGCGCTGTAGACCTCGCCGTAGTAGATAGGTATCCAGCCTCCGTGGCCGTCCGCCGCGCTGACGACTACGGTTTTAGTTGCGGGGTTTAGGAGGACCTCGTAGGCCAGGCCGATGCCGAGGTCCGTTACACCGTCCCTCGCCAGCGGGTTGTATCCTAGGTGGTACGGGCTGACGCTCCTCCACATGCACGTGAGGTACACGGCGACTTCGGCACGACTTAGGTCACCAGCAGGGACTACCGCGACGTACATACCGGATGGGCTGACAGCTACGGACACGTTGGCAACGTACTCCGTGCCGACCGGCATCACTAATGCATCACTCCATGCCTCATCGGCTAAGCTACCGTCGAGGGTTGGTGGCGTGGTGACGGGCTTAGGCACTTCACTGTTGATCACGCCAATCGGGGTAGCGTCAGGGTTGTACTGCGTCTTGAGGTACTCCGGCACTGGGAGCCCTAGCGAGGTGTAGACCCTCCGCAGGTATGCCTTGAATAGCGGGTTGGAGGGGAACGCTCCCCCGCCGTCTCCGCCGTACCACCAGAACCAGTCGCTTGCCTCAGCCCTGAGGAGGTTCTCGACGGCGTCGGGGTTTAGTAGGTAGGCCTGCTCTATGCTGTCTGTGTTAAGGGCCTTCATTAAGTCCTCCCTTGCCTTCGCTAGGTACATCCATGCGGCGTTCTCCTGCCTCTGCCCTATCCATATGGCGAGCTCCCCGCCTGCCCAGGAGCCCTCAGCTATCACGGCCTCTACGTCCTTCCTCGGGAGTTCTGAGTAGGCGTCTTTGGTGTAGCTGAGGGGGAGGTCTGAGATGTCCTTCCCCTCGAGGTCCAGGTACTTGTAAGTCCTCAGCGGAAGCTCCTGGGCGTCCGGGTGGGTCTCTAGGTACTCCCAGACGGTTGTCGTCTTGAGCATGCCCTGCTCTTGGTACTGCTCTAGGGCAGAGTAGAGGGCGTTGAGGAATTCGTCGCCGAATTCTGGGTAGTTTTCCCATGGGTTCTCACCGTCAAGAGCTATAACGACGAGGTGCCCGCCGCCAACGGTGTCCTTTATGCTGAGGAGCCTGTTGATGAGGTCATTAACTGCCTGCTGGGTATCCCACTTCGAGTAGTCGAAGCTTATCAGATTACTAAGGTCTGTATCCCTGAACACCACATAGATGCTCTCGTTCCCTATCTTGGCTAGCCAGGGTGAGTAGATCCCTGTTGATGGCGCACCCGACTTAAGGAGTATGTCTCTGTCGGTTACCGTCCACTTGAACCCCTCTTCAGCGAATACCTTGAGCACGTCCTGGTTGACTGCCTCCTCCGCGGGCCATACGCCAGCTGGTGTATAATTGAAGACTCCGCGGAACAGCCCTATGCTTCTCTTCACGTGCATCCTCAGGTCATCGGACCAACCGAAGTCTGTGATTATTGGTGCTAGTGGGTGACTGTAGGGTACGGGTATGAGCTCAGCCTGCCCCCTGGACGCTAGCTCTGAGTATATATCGAATATCCTTCCCATGATGTCCAGCTGGGTGTTCAGCACCGCTACCAGGTTGTCCCGCGTGAAGTGTATGTTCGGGTTGGTTAGGGCTTCTTGCCTCAGCTGGTAGATGCTTGGGTACTCCTCTTTAAGGACCTCGGGGTCTATCCAGAACAGGTTGAAGAGCGTTGCCAGGTCTAGGAAGTCCTGGTCGCTGAACTCTGCTACAACAGCCTGCTTGTACTCCTCCTCGGGCAGTGAGACGTATTTGTTGAGGGCTGCCCTCGCCTTATCCCTCAGTTCCTTAAACCTCGGTACAACCTCCACGATCCTTGCCCAGTTGATGTCGAAGAACCCTCCGGGTATCTGGAGCATCGAGAACTTCTCGTCTACGCTGAGTTCCTCGCCGTTCGCCAGCTTCATGGAGATCTCCTGCCTCACGTCCTTCATGCCGTTGAGGTAGTCTCCTATTTGGACGAGTAGGGAGCCCGAGAACGTGAATGTGACCTTGATATCGGGGTACTTGGAGAGTATGTACGCCATCTTGTAGTAGTTGCCGACGCTGTGCATCCTCACCCAAGGGAGCACGAAGTATGTGCCGTCGGCGCTATAGTACCAGGGCTGGTGGTAGTGCCATATGAAGGCAACGTAGAGGGGCTCGCTGGATTGCTGGGCCATGCTAACCATCGGCGGCGCTATTGAGGCAAGAACTAGGGTGATCAGTGTGGCTATTAGTGCTTTCTTGAGTGCGTCCAAGTATTCACACCATTAAAGGTGCCTGTTTGAGGGAAAAAGACCTATCTGATCCCGCCGTGGTCACTTCTTGAACACTGCATAGCCGATGCCCAGACCTATCAGGAGGAGGACTATGCCCACGACGCCGGTCATGGTCCAGTCTGTCTGAGGCACTGTGGTCGTGGCAGTGCTCACCGAGACAGATGTCGAGGTCGTCGTCACTGTTGTGGTGGCTGTGGTCGTCTGGTAGACGGTAGCGGTGGCCGTAGCTGTGGTGGTTACCGTCTCTGTCTCGGTTACCGTCTCCGTCACACGCTCAATGCCCGGCACTATCGGTAGGGCGCCGGTCTCCGGGTCGAAGTTCCATAGCCACTCGTACTGCTGGTCAGCGGTGATGCCGTTGTACTCGTTCGAGTACACGAGGAGGTCGAGGGCCCTGGGCTCCATGCCCTTAGCTATTGCCTGCGCTAGCTTAGTTACCTGGTCCTGGGACGTCGCGTATTCGGTGGCGTTTATTGCCCACTCACCGCCAGTGACGCCCGCCGCCCTAACCCTCATTGGCCCATAGCCGTCGTAGCTCGCCACCGCCACAACGTACTTCCAGTTCACGAAGTTGTCAGCGTCGGGCAGGACCGACTTGGCCACCGTCGCCACTATCTCGTTATTGGTCTCGTCGACGCTCACGTTGAACGCGCCGTCCTGCACGACGACCGTGCCGTTAGCGAAGTATATCGCGGCCCTCTGACCAGTGGGTACCGGGCTCTCCTCCCAGCCAGGGGCCAGCAGGATCGCGAAGTTCCATGCGTAGTCAGGCCGAAGGAGGAAGTTGAGGCCGAAGGTGTCCACTCGTGCTGGTCCGCTTGCGGTGGTGTGCACGTATATCTGCACGTACTGCAGGCAGAACCCGTTCGGCCCACCCCATGGGTTGTCGCCGAGGTTCTTCAGCTTGACCCGGAACTCGAGGGCGTTGCCTGTGTCTGTAACCGTGAATCCTAGTAAGTCGAACACTCCTGGCTGAAAGACCTCGTTAGTTGGGTAGCCGTAGGTCCCCGGCCCTCTGTCATCTCCTTCTGGGTCGCTGACGCTGATGCTGGTCTGTGCGTGCGCCGGCATTATGGCGAGTGCCGACAGTGCCACAGTAGCGAGTATTAATCCGGCGATTAATGCATTCCTCATTACCATCACCCCCAGAACATTATCTTCATAAATAGATCTAGGGCAGGGTTAAAAACTAGTGAATTAGATTAGCCCGTACTCGCCGTAATATTTCTTGAGTACGAGGGATATGTCAGCCTTCTTCAGCGCCGTCCTGGAGGCGTTCATGGATATCCTTACGTACTCCTCTGAACCGTATAGCCTTATCGCTGCCTCGAGCCTCCTACTAAATTCATCATAGTCCCTCTCATTGATCTCAGATGCCTCAACGCTATCATAGGGTATCAGGTACCGGAGATCCTGGCCAAAGAGCCACCCGTTAACCCCGTCCTCAATCAGCTCGAGCACGCCCCCATCCCTGGATGCGAGAACCGGTACCCCGGCGGCCATGGACTTCATATAGCTCGTCCCACAGGCCTCCCAACCAGAGAAAGGAGTGAAAAGGAGAATATCCCCGCCAGTGAGTAGCGCCTTAGCTGTCTCTAGATCATACCTGTGGATATATGCCACGTTCTCAAACTCGTTAGCGAGCCTTATGAACTCCCTCATGAACTCGATCCCCCTCCTATCGTGCGGGTGAGGTTTCCCAGCAAGGACATATATTGCGTTGTCAGGGTACTCTCTAATGAAGCGAGCTGGGAAGTCCGGCCTCTTGTATGGGGCTAGTCTCCGCGCCCACACTATTACGGGCCTCTCATCGTTCTCTAGGTCGATCCTCAGCTGTTCCCTAACTACCGCAAGCAGTCTCTTCCTGAGCCTCCCCCGTGCCTCCCGGAACGTTGCGGGATCCCCTCTTCGGACTGCGTTCAGTAAGTCCTCCGGGACGTAACGCTCAATAAAGACGCCGTTCGTCACATACGTGAGGTTCCCGGAGAGCTGGGGAAAGAGTTTCGTTGTTATCTCGTAATGCTTCCTCGAAACAGTGAACACCTTCTTTGAGTGCCTGGCAGCGAGGATCGTTAGGTTAACGGGGTCCTCGTCTGACTCATACCCGAACTCCTCACGGAGGAGAGACGCGGGCACTGTTGGGTGGCCCCAGGGCCCTGGTGTGTGGGTTATGAAGCGGAATTCCTTGAACTCCCTCAGTGCCAGGGGGACCATCGCTGTGTACGCTTCCTGCAGGTCTATGACCCTGACGTTCTCAAGGCCCACTACCTCACGGAGATAATGCGCCGCTGCCTTCGCGAGGAAAACGTACTTGAGGTTCCTCTCGCCGGCACCGCCCTCTATATATAGCCTCTCGCTAAACTTAGTCGCCCACGTCGGCGCCACGGCCTCAAAGAACACTGCCTTAGCACTCCCCTTAGCCAGTGACCAAGCCCTTACCCTTACCTCCTCACCCCTAACCATCACGACAAACTCTCCCTCATTGCTTAGGATATCCTGGTATCTCCACTCCTGCGGCCTTGGCTCAGGCTCTCCCTTATTAATGGCGTAGTCGACATAGCCTCCCCTGTACAGGAGGGTTAGGACGAGGTACCTCATGCCCTTCTTCGCCGCGCCAAGGAATTTGTCGCCCTCGAGTACTCCCAGACCACCCGAGTAAGTTCTCACATCTTCTAGAGCCACTTCTGGCGTCACGGATACTGCGTACACGAAACGCATCCCAGATAATGCGGAGGCGCTGAACTAAATATGGTACTGGCAAGGAGACCTGTAGGCAATCCTATGTGGTGTTTAGAGATCCTTTGGCTCTGCGTGGGCCTCTGCCTCCGTGGCAGGGCCCGAAGGGAGTTCCCGAGCATTTTCCTCTCTTATTAACGATATATTGTTCTGGAGCCCTGCCCCCATAATAACGTCCCTGGCCAGAAGTATCTTCTGAGAACACTCGCTGATCACTTTCTTGACGTAGATGAGCTTTACCTCATCGTTAACGTCGACGACAGCCTCTGCCAGCTCCTTCAGGGCCTCCCTGAGTTCCTCGAGGCCCAACTCGCGAAGTACGCTGAATCCCTTGAACCTCCTCATGACCTTTATCGCCAGCTCCTTGTTTTCTTCTAGGTACTTCATGCCTGCCCCAGTGATGAAGTACGTTTTCTGCACCCTCGCCCCGACCCTGCTCACGCTCGCCTCCACATAACCCTTCCTGAGGAGTTCGTTGAGAACAGGGTAGACGCTCCCGGGGCTAGGGGGCTTGCCTGTGAGCTTCTCGATCTCCTTCATTATGAGGTAGCCATGCTTCGGGCTATCGCTAAGTATGAGCAAGATAAGGAGCCTCAGCTTCCCTCGCAGGTCTAGGTCGTCCTTGCCCAATAAGTTACCCAAGATCTCGGGATCGCACCGAACTTTATTAATTCATTAATTGCTGAATGCAAAATAGGCAAACACATGGATCAGTTACTTACTGACTTTTCGGAATAGTATCGGCGCCGACACGACGTTATAGGTTTCCCACTCTCCGTACCCTTTCTCCAGGGGGTTCACTATCCCGAATCCCAGGGCCTTAGCGACCTCCTCAGCCTTGCCGGGTATTATCGGATAGAGCATCGCCGTCCCTAATCGCACGGCCTCAATCACGCTATAGAGTTCGTTGCTTGGGTCGTCCCTCTCCCACGGCTTCGTGGCGTTCATGTAGGCGTTTGCCTCCCTAAGCAGGTCCATGGCGGCTGTGATTGCTGTGGATACATCAAAGGACTCCATGGCGCTGGCATAGTTCCTCACCGCCTCCTCGGCCACCTTTCCCAAAGACTCGTCAGCCCTCCCCGCTACCCGACCGCCGAGTTTCTTCTTTGCCAGTACCCCAACACGCCTCACGAGGTTGCCGTAGGTGTCGGCCAGCTCGCTGTTGTAGGCAGCATCGAGGGTCTCGACGCTCACATCTATGTCCTTAAGGTGGCTGAAGTACCTCATCAATATGTACCTGGCGCCGTCAGCACCACCGTATCTCTCTAAGAGGTCCTCTATCCTCACTACGTTCCCGGCTGACTTACCCATCTTGAGGCCCCTGCTCGTGATGAACGCGTGAACAACTACCTTCTTCGGCAAGGGTATGTCGAGGGCCTTGAGCATCGAGAACCATATGACTGTATGGAACCAGAGGATGTCCTTACCTATGACGTGATGCACCACTGGCCAGTACCGCCTGAACCTCTCCTCGTCATGCAGGTAGCCGGCGCCGGTCACGTAATTAAGGAGGGCGTCGAACCATACGTACACAGTGAAATCGGGGTCGAAGGGTAACTGGATACCCCACGACACCCTGTCCTTCGGCCTCGCCATCGATATGTCGACGAGGCCCTCAGCCCTTATCCTACCGAGGACCTCACGGGCGTAGTCCCTCGGGTACACTATTTCCTTGTTCTCGAGCACGTCGACAAGGAACTCCTTAAACTCTGAGAGCTTGAAGTAGTATGTCTCCTCCTCGACCCACTCCAGCGGCTTCTTATGGATCGGGCAATGGGGCTCGCCGTCAATGACCTCGTACTCACTCGCTCTGTAGAACCTCTCGCAGCTTACGCAGTACCACCCGGCGTAGACGTCCTTGTAGACGAGCCCTTTCTTGTGCAGGGTGGTCAGGGCGTATTTCACGACCTCTTCGTGGTCGGGATCGGTTGTGCGTATGAACCTGTCATACGATATGTTGAGCGTCCTCCAGTACCTCTTGTAGATTTCGGCCATCCTATCCACGAACTCCTTTGGCGTAATGCCTTCTTTCTCGGCCGCCCTCTGAAGTTTCAGTCCATGTTCATCAGTGCCTGTTAGGAAGAAGGTGTCGTCCCCCACGAGCCTGTGGTACCTTGCCAGGACATCGGCGTATACTGTCGTGTAGGCGTGACCCATATGAGGCCTGTCGTTCGGGTAGTATATCGGCGTCGTTATGTAGAACCTCCCCGGCACCTCTCCGCACCTCCTCTACCTCTTTGGTTATAGTTACTTGGAGGGTAAGTAAAAATCATTCCTCAGAGCATCTGCTCAAGCACCTGCACACTTCCTCAGCGAGAGCCCCCTCCCCCACGTAGAAGAGGTGCGTGCTGGAGAGGGGGTCGTCGGAAGCGCCAAACCTGGGTATTGGGGAGAACCCAGACCCCTCCATGCAGGCGGAGGTGCATGCCTCCATTAGGGGGCCGTAGGGGCCGATCACGTAGCATACCCTCTCAACGATCACTCCCTCAGCAGTAGTGAGCCTGTCTATGTGCCAATGTATTCTCTTATATCTCTTGAAGTGCCGCATGACCCTCGCCCTAAGACCTCCGGAGCCGCCGGCGGAGCCCACGTAGACGTACACGCCTGGGGACAGAAGTATCTTCAGCCCGCCGACCTCGACAGTAGTTGGGTCAACGACACGGATGAAGAGGGCGTAAGTCCCCTGCTTCTTTGGCAACGCCTCTGGAGAGGTTAAGCAGACGCATTCAGACACGGGTTATCCTCACCCTCTCCTTCCTCCCGCCCTCCCTTATTTCTCGGAGGGAGCGGGCGGCTGCCTCGAACGCTTTGCGGGGTGAGGGCGATATCCCCACACCCACCTTCACGCCCTTGAAGGACAATATCACATCGAGCACCTTACCAAGTTTGTGTGGCGAAGTTATCGCCGCTAGGTTATCGCCTCCGAGGTACTGCACTATCGCGTCACTCAGGAGCATGGACGCCGTGTTAGCGACGAGCTTAAGGGCCGTCACATACGCGCCGTAGAAGCCCTTGTACGTCGTTATCTCCGTGAAGAAGTTTATGTCGGCGTGCGCCACAGCAACTTCATCGGCCCTACACCCGTTAGGCGGCGCTTCCTCGGCACAGTTGTCGAGAGAGTCCGGTATGGGACCACAGCAGTACTTAAGCCTCAGCGGCGTTGGCACAACGCCCTCTAATCCC
>Ga0256833_1001066_pt1 | contig 20719 bp, 33 predicted proteins | sample 356284metaG_FD_190535 | JGI IMG/M metagenome (GOLD analysis project Ga0256833, IMG submission 190535) | Hydrothermal vent microbial communities from Mid Atlantic Ridge, Atlantic Ocean - 356-284 | ecosystem: Environmental > Aquatic > Marine > Hydrothermal vents | place: Atlantic Ocean: Mid... | reverse complement strand
AGATTTGGATGGAACGTTGCTCGACGAGAAGTACGATTGGAGAAAAGCGAGGAGAGAGATAGATGAGTTAAAGAAGAAAGGAATTCCTTTAATACTTTGTTCTGCTAAAACAAGGGCTGAACAGAGGAAATTGAGGGAAGAAATGGAGCTAAACTATCCGTATATAGTCGAAGACGGCTCGGCGATAGTAATTCCAAAAGATGACGAACTCTCAAAAATCGTTGAAAGTTATGGAGCTAAAAAGGATAGGGGTGAACTTTTAATAAAGCTTGGAGTAGATTACAAAGAAATACTTAGGTTTCTAAGGGAGCTTGAAAAAAAATATCCGATAAAGTATTACGGGAATATGAGCGTGGAGGAGGTATCTAAGGTTACTGGTCTTAACTTTAAAAGTGCAAAACTTGCTAAGAAAAGAGAGTTCAGCGAAACGCTCGTAAAGTGGAGTGATGCTTTAGAAGAAATAGAAAAAAAGTTTAAGGCGAGATTGGGTGGGAAGTTCGTACACGTTTACGGAAAAAACGCAGATAAGGGTGTTGCAGTAAAAATTCTTACTGAAATGTACTCAAAACTGTACGGAAAAAGACCTATAACCATAGGTATTGGAAATCACTACACGGATTTGCCAATGTTAAAAGCCGTTGACATACCAGTCATAGTTAGAAACCCAGAAGGTTGGATAAACGTTGAATTGAAAGGTTTACTCAAAACAAGGGGTATAGCAACGGACGGTTGGATTGAAGCCGTAAAAAAATTAAAATTGATTTAAATAATTTAATGCTCTAATTTAATGCTCTAAAACTCCGAAGTAAACGGGTATTCCTCCAGCTTTGAGCATCTGGTCGTATATGCCCTCTCCGAAGTTCTTTCCGTACTTGTCTTCAAACATGTGCTTCCATCCAACCAAGTCTTTGTTTGAATCTATAGCGTTCTGGAATTTCTCAAGCGTACTCTTAGCGAGCTTGAGGTACGTTTCGTTTCCAGTCATCTTGTACAACTTTATGTAAAGCCCGGAAAGACCTATGTAAGACAAGACGTAGTAGTTTCTGTGAGCAACTTCTCTATTAGACATCCAAGGATTGTTCATTAAGTATAACAGATCAGCCTTAGCCTTGCTGAAATTGTTCATCGTTCCGTTCTGCCCCAACTCGGAATCTATCATTCCTATGTAGTAGTAAGCGAGAGCTCTCTCGTAGTATGATCCGGGAACTTCAGCTGGTATTTCTGGGTTGTTTATGTGATCCGTCATCGCTTTAACGTCGTTTTGAAGCATTTTGAGACTCTTTTCTATGTACTTATCACCCAATGCAGTGTTGTTGTGCTTGATGTAGTAATCACCGAGGTAGAAGTATATCAAAGCTTTTAACCTTGCAGCTTCTCCGTAGTAGTCAGAGCTTGGTCCGAACTTTGTTATTATCTCGTTGCAGTAACTTAGAGATTTGTTCCACCACTTCATCATCTTTTCATAGTTACCGCTCTTGTAATACGGATATCCCAAGTAGAACGTAGATATAGCAGCCGGCATTAAACCGAGGTCGCTCTCCCATTCCTTGTGTTTTAGGAACTGTAAGGAGACCCAGTAAGCTCCGCTCCAGTTACCCAAGTCTATTAATGACCATGTAAGGTGCTCGTAAGCTGTATCGATTGGGTAAGTGTAGAAAGCTTTCCAGTACCACTTGGCTGCAAGCTTTGGCTCTGCCATAGCAAGATATGTTCTCGCTATGTTCGTGTATAGAGCTGCAATTCCGTACTTTCCTGAGTGCTTTAGTATCTGATCCGAGTAGTTAAGAGCCATGAAATCGTATTTTAACACTAAGTTCTTCCTCTGCGTGTAGTTATCAGCGTAGTCATAGTATATCGCTCCCAACTGCTGGTAGGCTAAACCTCTTAGGCTTGGAAATTCAGCCGCTTTCTTAGCGTACTTCGTTGCGTTTTCAAACGCCCACTGAGCCCAGTACATCCAGTTAGCCATTTTCTTGTTTCCGTGTTTTAGATACCACGGAATTGCTTGTGTAAACTTAGTCTGGTTTGGGAACTTGTAGTAGTGGTGGAAAAATCCATCATTACCGTAAGCTACTGAAAGTTCGTAATAAGCAACTCCAAGATTGGGATCAAGTTTTATAGCGTCATCGAGATATTTCTTAGCCATTAAAAAATCGTGCAAAGCTTGTTGATCAGCAGGACCGTTGTTTGCAAACGCATCCAGTTCCTTTTGAATGTAAGTGTTGGCGATGTCAACATCTTTACTTGCTTTATTGGCGTTTTGCCATACAGTGTAGCCGTAAGCACCGAGTGCTACTGCTATAACTAACAAAACTACTCCTGCCGCAGCAAAAGTTTTTGAGGTCATGTTTTACTACCTCCTTAAAATTTAATACGGTATGCGTTCAGAATTACCGAGATTTATCACGTTTTAAAAAATTTTTCGTAAGATTTCTCTTAATGTAAGAAAATCAAATCGACAAGAGGTAAAAAGGCAAACGTTTAATTAATTAACAAATTAAAAACTCTTGATGATTGAGGATTTACCTACTCTCGATGATGTAGAGTGTAGTGGTAAAGCCGTGCTACTGAGACTTGATGTAAACTCGCCTATGATAAATTCGACAATTCTCGATACGCTGAGAATTGAAAGTCACGTCCCAACATTGAAAGAGTTGGAAGATGCTAAGGTTGCAATTTTAGCTCACCAGAGCAGACCGGGAAAAAAAGACTTTACAACGCTAAAAAGTCACGCAGAAGAACTATCAAGAATTCTTGGAAGAGAAGTAGAGTACATAGATGAGTGTTTTTCGAGCAGAGTTTTGGAGAGGATAAGGAAGTTAAAAACCGGAGAAATAATCATGTTGGAGAACGTAAGGTTTTACGCTGAAGAGAGGCTCAAACGTTCGGCAGAGGAGCACGCGACTTCTTTTCTCGTTCAGAGACTTTATCCAAATTTTGACCTATACGTTAACGATGCTTTTTCCGCTTGTCATAGATCCCACGCATCTCTTGTAGGTTTTCCCCCCGTACTACCTTCAGTTGTTGGAAGGCTTGTGGAAAAGGAAGTATCAGCTTTAAGCAGAGTGTTGAGGGGGAAAGGGAGAAAAATATTCTTGCTCGGTGGAGCTAAAATAGAAGACTCAGTAAGAGTTATGAAAAACGTCCTCGAAAAGAACATAGCTGAAAAAGTTATTTTAACGGGAGTAGTAGGTAATTACTTCTTGATGCTCAGCGGAGTAGAGATAGGGGAAGTTAACAAAAAAACTGTAGAGGATTGCAAAGAAGGAGTTAACGATGAAGAAATGAAAGCTTTTTACGAGAAGTACAAAGACAGAATAGTTTTACCTGTCGATGCTGCAGTGGAGGAGGGAGGAAGGAGAAAGGACGTTGAGTTAAGCGAAGTTGACAACAAGAGGATAATGGACATAGGCTTGAAAACGATATCGATGATAAAAGAGGTCGTTCCAGATTACGATATTGCCGTTATTAATGGCCCCGCTGGAGTTTTTGAGGATGAGAGGTTCGCGCTTGGAACTTTTGAAGCTCTTAAAGCTGTTTCAAAAGCCGGATACTCAGTCGTTGGGGGTGGACACGTTACTACTGCGGCGAGGATAATAGGTATAGCAAGAAAGATGAGCCATGTTTCAATAGCTGGCGGAGCGTGCATAAGGTTTTTGAGTGGTGAAAAACTCGTCGCATTAGAAGTAATAAAGAAGTACTGGAAAGAAAAGTGGTCAATAATTTAAAGAAAAGATAGTAGAGACTTCAAAGCGTCAAGCAAAGAGAAAGGTTTCTGCTCTTTTTTCTCAAAACTGGTCTCGTTTACGTGAACAACTTTGCTCGCACTTTTCATGTACTTGTAAACGAGTTGTCCGTGACAAACTGTGCATATCTTCATTAGTATTTTTCCGTGGATTTCGTGGATACCACCTTTGTGGCAGTACCTACAATCAGTTGTCGGTGGTAACTTCACCATACTTTTGCCGTGGCACTTGTAGCAGGGAACGTCAACGTGGGGTATATGGACAGTAATAGGGGTTGCGTTCGAATAATTGGGTCCAAGGTGGCATTTTATGCAAGGCCCATCTCCGTGAAGTTTATCAACTGCAGCCATGTTTATGTGCTCTCCATTCCATATCCACTGTATGCTGTGGCAAGCACAATTTCCGAGTTTTCTGTTGTATTCTGAGGGTGTTAGAAGGAGATCGTGACATGGAAAGCAAAGTCTACCATTACCTGCGGGGTGTTGATCAGCTGTCATGATACCACAAACTGGAATTGCCAAGAGAGGAAAAGCAAGTATAGCTACTACAATTAGCTTCAGCACTTTGGAAAACATTAGAGATAAGTTTTGAAAACGAGTATATATGCTTTTCAATTTATGCTTTTTAATTGTGTGCTTTGGGAATTTTATGAGGTTTTAAAGTGCTAATTATGTGTCTGAAGTGTTAGTTTAGCAATCTTTTAATAAAATTTGATTAAACGCGTTAAAGCGATTAGTTTTGCAAACTTAAAAGTTAAAAGTTAAAAGTTAAACGCTTAAAGGTTAAGCAACTAAGAGTGCAACTAAGAGTTTTGGCAAGGCTTTATGAAGCCTATGTCTCAAGCCTACCGAAGGGGTTTGCGGTCTGCCGGATTCTTTGGAGAGGCAAAGTTCTCAATTCCAAACGATTTGTACAACGAAGAATTTGCGAGGATAACTTCGAAACTGCTCAGCTTCGGCGAATACTCAAACGTAGGGAGAGGAAGAACATCGGGGTTGGGAATGATAAGGGTATTTAACGAAATAGATCGTATAGCACGGCAATCCTTCAGGTTTTGGGCGATCCCAGAGGTTAAACGAACTTTCGAGAGATCTCAAAATTCGAGAGATATCAGAGCGGATGGAAATAGCCTAATTGTGGAGAGAAATTTTGAGCAGCGACAACCTTACGAATACGTTTTTTTGCGATCGCAATGCTTTCGAGTATAATCGACTTCTGGAGGGAGAAGATCGACGAACCTGAGCTTAAAAGCATCCTTAAAACGTTTGGAGAGCTTTACGAAAGCTTAGGATTGGAAGTCAATTCGAGACTTCTTGAGAGAGATTTGGGGGATTGAGGAATTAACCAAAAATTTTGAAGGAGAGAAGAGGAATAAAATTACGCTCAGATACGATTTCGAAGAGATGAAGATGTGTTCGATCTCGATAGAAAGTTGGTTGCAAAATCCGTAAATCTCTTGGGATGCAGATATGCCGCGATCATTCGGTTACGATGCCGAAGATGTAAGGACTGGATATGCGAAGGGTAAAATAAAAGAATTTTTAGCTCCATCAGTGAGAACAGAAATGCAATAATAATGGTTGAACTCTTAAGATACGAATGTGGCTATTACTATGCATTGTTTGACATCACCATTTGCTTCATAGAGAGTTCGTAAAGATCCCACTATAAGGTCAACCATTCTTGAGCTGGATTTACAACCTCTAAGCCATATCTCTTGCCGATTTCCAGAAAGTGTTTGTCGAGAGAATATATTACTTCGACGTAGTTTTTTAGGGGGATGAAGCAGAGGAAGTCCCAGACGTGGATACTGGTTTCCTTGCTTGCGGTAATTGATTCGATTACGTGTTCAGCGAGAACTGGAACTTTTACTATGCCATCGTCTTCCATTAAGCTGTCGACTATTGCGAAAGCTTCGTTTAACGGTATTCTGTAACCTCTAAAAGCTAAGACGTGAAAGATTTCCGCTATTTGGTGTAGTGTCATGTATATTCTCAACTTATTATCGAATTCCTTCTCAAAGAACTCTCTACAACCTTTATGTATTTTCAAAGCTTTCTCGTAATCTGATTTAGACTTAAACTTCTCTCTAACCGGCTTCTTCTTCACTAAAATCCATATCTCAGTATCTACAAAGGCTTTAATCAATATCTTCCCCTCCGTATTCCCTTAGATCTTCCGGTCCAGCCCCTTCAGAAGGTTTCAAAATCAGCTCCTTAAGCTTCGATTTCTCCCTCCTGCAAGCAAGATAATTCAAAATTGCATCTATAATCGCCTCCTTTACGGTCTTTCCTTCCTCAACGGCCCTCTTCTTTAACTCAGTGTAGAGTTCCTTAGGCAAAACTATACTCGTCTTTATCTCACTCATATATGCATAACTGTAAAAATGTATTTAAGGTTATTCTGTATCATCGAAAAGCTATATCCCTTTCAGAACTTCTTCCAAGAGTTTCACCGTATGCAGAACATCCCGGTAGCTCTGTAAGATATCTCAATCGTGTGCTTCAGCCTACTCACATTTTTCGATGATTTTCATATTGCTTAACCTGAGCTAGTGAAAAGCTTTAGAAAAAATCAAGAAACTCAATTATCAACTTTGGTAACTTATAGAGGGAGGATGTCAAATCGAGATTCTCTCTGATCCGAGATCTGAACCCATACTGGAGTTTCAATCCTCTATTTGAGATTCCGCATTATCGAACACGGTTTAATGTCGTAGTACGTATATATAGCTTTCTTTTGGAACACCTTTTTCGAATATATCTCTTTGACCGAAAGACTTATAACCGAACTTAGGCGTTGTTCGAGGAAAGTTTATATACTACCGACCTACCCCCTTCTCGATTACCAATTTATAAACATGTTCGAGAGGTCCAAAAATGCTGGAACAAACTCGTAACATTGATTTTGCCTTAACAAATCACTGTTCAAATTCCCAGAACTACGTCCGAATTTACGATATTATGCTTTGTTGAAAAAGTTTATGGGTAACAAGTAGCGGGGGTAGGGTGTGAGGATAACGAGGAAAGAGAAAGTAGCGAGGACATGTTATGAGATATGTCGGAAGGTTTTACCACGGTATAGTAGCAAAAGGAGGCCGAAGAAGTACGAGTTTTGGCAGTTAATAGCGATGTTTTGAGGAATCATCTACAATTTAGGGATTTAGAGGAAGAATTTTTGGTTAGTGAAGTTTTAAGGTCTGCTTTGAATCTGAAGGAGGTTCCGCACTACTCTACCATATGTAAAGCAGTGAAGAGGCTGAAGGTAGATTTGAAGAGGTTGTTAGAAGAAAGTGCTAAGTTGTTGAACGTAAAGTTAGAGATTTTAGCTGTGGATTCTACAGGATTAAGAGAGGACAATTCGAGTTTCTACTACGCTAAGAGGAGTGGTAAGGAAAGGAAGAGCTGGAGAAAACTTACTGTAGTTGTGGATTACGATTCACAGGCTATCGTATCTGCTAACGTTGGAATAGCCGTAAAGATGGTGTAATTCTGAGGAAGATGGTTGAGAAAGGAGAGATTCTCTCTGCGGTATTCTACTTGCAGATTCGGGTTAACGATTGTAAAGGTAACGAGGAAATTGCCGTATTTAGGCCTATTAGAAGGGGTGGCTATTACAAGTCCGATGAAAGAATAAACATCTTCCTAAGATGGTTGTTCTGCCGTATAATTGGTTTGTACGGTAAAAGATGGGTAGCTGAAACGGTTATCTCCGTGATTAAGCGTAGATTTGGCGATCGTATCTCACTCAGACTATATTCTAAGTTCGTCGAATCTTGCCTAATCCCCGTAGCCTACAACATCTGGCGCTTCTTTATCCTACCCTACCATACTTTCTTTACTTATCCTATCCTCCTTACCTCCCTTACCTAATTCCATTTTCAACAGAGCATCAGCAGTCTTATCAGTTGTCCTTTTCCCAAAAGAGAGAGTATAATTACTCAGAAAGATGCCAAGGGATATAGATACGGGGAAGCATACTAAAGAGTCTTAACAAACGAAGAGAATTCCTCACTAAACATATTTAACAAACGAATCTTCACATTCTTACCATTCTTAGCAGTCTCTCCTCGATACACATCCTCAGCCACGGTTATTACGTAGGCTTTAGCCTCACCGAACTCTAAAGCCCCCGCTTTAGCAGCGTTTAGTAGGTGTAAGTCTTTTCTATTCACTGGTTCACCCTCGAATTCAAACGAGAATTCGAGATCATTGACCTTGCGACGAACTTTATTTAGCATTCTTAGGAGTCTAAAGCTAGGATTTACCTTAATTACTCTCCTAATTTCACCTTTAACAGCACTAATATGACGGGAGCACTCACTTACCGTCTCAGAATTAAAAACTACGACAATATCCTTTCGTTTAAACAATCTCATTAAAAGCTCATATGCTGTCCTTCTAACTTCGTCGTCGGTAAGCTCATGTTCGAGAGCTAACCTCAAAACGCAGGTGTCTATTACTACAACTACAGTCATGCAAACCTACTCCCAAGCTTTTAGCCAGTCTAAGAATTCATCGACATCTGGTTCGAGAAAGTCCTGTAAACCACCTTCAACACTCCCATCCTCATAGACTTTTAACTTTTCAAAGCTCGAAATACCCTCTACTTTTTTCACTGAATATATTGTGAGGTCAGATGGTTTTATTACGCCTTTTGCAATCGCATTGAGCAAACCAAAGAGTATGTGCTCCGAATGCGTCTCTAAGAAAAGTTGATATTTTTTCTTGATAGAGACATCCAGAAGAAAGTTTGCAATCTCATATTGTAGCTTTGGATGTAAGTGCATCTCTGGATGCTCTATGAATACGATACTATTTTCAGGGTAAAATGCAAGTGGTACGATTATTGGGAAAAGAGCTATAAAACCTGAGCCAGCATCCGCTAGGTTCACGTCAATCCCCTTTCCAGTAGTAGCGATTATCTCATATGTGTTATTCGACAGTGGTACCCATCGGATGTCGTGTAAACCATACCTACTATAAAAATCTTTAATGATTTTTATATTTTCCTTAAATTCTGACCTATAGCATGCGTAATAGAAAATTTGATGGGCATTATGTGTTTCAATTTCTTGTATCTCGCTGAGCACCCCTATTAAAGCCCTTTTGATCTTCCTATCCGTCCTTAAAATAAAAATGGTTTCTCGAGGAATCAATATTAATTCATCACCCGTTACATCTTTACCGGTTAGCCTAATCGTACCTCCATTACGATTGAATGTTAACTCAGCCTCTATCAGAGGCGAATCTGTGAAGGTAAATTTAATCTTTATATTTCTCTCTACGTCTCGTTGAAATACGAAATGTTTGAATGGAATGGAGATTCGAGTTATACCTTCTAATGAGATGGACGAGGGTGTGGGTCCTATACTCGCTTTTGTAATGTTAGCTGGAGCAACTTTCAAATACTGAAAACACTCAAGAATAGACGTCTTACCACTACCGTTAGGGCCAATTAGAACGTTAATCTTAGAAAAATCCAGTTCACACTCCTCAATCGATTTGTAGTTCCAAATGTGGAGTTTGCTTATCATCAACTGACACCTCTAAAATAGTTTAGTTGAAAGCTTATAAAGGTTCTATTCAGATCCACAGGGAAAAGAGGCAATAACATAATCCCTCCGCTCTGTTGAGATTATTACTTACGTGATCACATGGTCAGTTCGGAACTACTGTTCAGTGTGAAGAGGGAGTCAATTACTTCACCTATCTTACTTAACTCAATTACTTTCAACAGAGCAACGATATTACATATCACTCTAATAAATCAAAATCAAAATTATAATACCGTACACGACATCGTTCGAAAACGCCTTTAAAATCTAAACTTTGATTAGGTGTATGGTCAAATCGGAATGGTGCATCTCCCAAGTTATAAGCTTCTTTAAGCTCTCCGGAGCCTCCATTCTGCCCTCGTAAATAGCTTTCAAATCGTAAGTCATCAGATTTCTCAAGAAGTCGGAAGTTCCAGCAACCTCTTCGGCGATAACGTGGTAGAACTCCTCAAGCCGACCTCCAACCCCGCTTTATATAAGCCGACGCCCATCGTCTTTCTACCGCCAGCTACTGACACAAACTACATCTCTACCTCTTTCAATTTCCCTTCTGATAACATCTTCATATCATACCAAATAAACTCTATTAGGGACGAATTTTTCTTTTCTGCGAAACTTATGAAATCTTAGGAGAGAAAGAGAAGGCTGAAGAGGCTTGGAAGAGATATGAGTATTATAGAAAGAAGATAGAAAGCATAGAAGTTAGCGCTGATTGAGATGCTATCAAGTTAGGCGATTGCGAGTATATGAATAAATCGCTTAAGCTTGATTCTTGAAAACGATCTTGTTTTAGAATAACTCTGCTGATGGAACTGCTGAATTTATTGAAGAAAATTTTCCTCAGGTTAAGCTGATTAGAAGTTCTAAGAACTTGAGTTATAGTGGGGAAACAATTTATGTGTTAGGTATGCTAAAGGTAGGTATATCGTCATTGGAGACGCTGATAACAAATACGACCTTCTTGAGCTGCCTAAGCTCTTAGAGCCCTTAAAGAAAGGGGACAGACTTAGTAATCGGTAGTAGATTCAAGGGTAAGATCTTAGATGGTGCAATGCCTTGGCTACACAAGCATATAGGAAATCCTGTGCTCACGTGGTTTTTGAACTTCTTCTTTAAGGCTGGTGTGAGTGGATGCTCACTCAGGCTTCAGAGCTTTTACAAGAGAGGCTTTGGAGAAGATGAAGCTAAGAGGAAATGGAATGGAATTTGCATCGGAAATGATTATGAGGGCTGTCTAGGCTGGGTTGAGGATAAAAGAGGTTTTGGGTATAGTTTTAGTTCTGCTTATCAGTGCTAGATTGTCAAAATTTGGATCTATTCATCTTGGTACTCACTCGATGATCGCTTCAAGCTTACTGGCTATAGTTGGCTATCAGCTTGTGTTCTTAGGTCTAGCTGGAAAGGTTTACAGGGCAAAGATGGACATGCCGAACGATAAAATAGTGGAATTTCTAACAAAAAGACTGTCCTTAGAAAAAGGAGCTATGGTAGGTTTTTCTCGTATTCCTCGTTGGGTTTGCATATACCGCTTATTTGGTGTGGAATTGGATTGATAGCGGATTTAAGAGTTTACCTATATTAAATCAAGATATTCTGACATTTACACTACTTGTTATCGGATTACAAACTATATTTTGTTCGTTTTTCCTAAGTATGATGAGTGAAAAAGTATAGACATGATACTACTGATCTTAAGCTACATTTTTACCTTTGATTCTGATATACAGTGTGAGAAAAAAGTTGAAGGCTTACAACATAACTTTCATTTCTTTTCACACTCTTTCCTGATTTGGATAAGTTCTTAAGCGTGGGATTGTTTCATTCCTTTGTTACGATTATACCGCTTTGTCTTCTATTGATATTGCTTAAATGGACTGCTGAAAGTTAATGAACAAAAATACGAGCTATGAGTACTCTCTGATTGCATCCTTCTACATTCTCAGCCATTTATTCCTCGATACTTGTAACTCCAGTATCCTTTTGTGAAAGAAGGAGTAGTATGTTTAGTTTTTTTCCAGCAACGTATGAGATATTATCGGGATTTGGTGTGGCATCTGCAATATTGTTTTTGTCGATTGTTTGTTATGATTATGTTTAAGGGTTACAACGAAGATTGCTTATATTTGTGAAGCTGTTTATCTGGTTAAATAAGCTGAGAAGAGGATTTATGAGATTGGCAAAGAGGTTAGCTGACAGAGGGCATGGGGTCACTGGTATGGGATTGGATGGTGGTTTAAAGATAGCAATAGTGAAATAATAAATCACGATGGAATAATTTTGCATGGTGTTTGTAAGCCAATGCAACTTTACGTTGATGGAAGGAGAAGTATAAAAGAAGCTATTTATTTTGCTGGAAAGCTCTTGCCAAAGCTGATGAAAGAGAAGTTTGATGTTATTGATTGTCAGGAATTTCCGTACTTTCCGTGTTTTACTGCTAAAGTTCACTCTTTGCTGAGGAGATCTAAGCTCGTTATAACTTTGGCATGAGATATGGGATAAATACTGGTTTGAATACCTCGGCAAAAAGGGTTTGTTTGGATGGATTGCAGAAAGATTGACTGCAAAACTGACGAGTAAGAATATAGCAGTTTCTGAGATGACTAAAAAGGATTTGGAAAGCTTAGGAGTGAAAAATGTTAAAGTCATCCACAACAGAATAGACTTCAAAAGGATAGGGAGTATAAAGGATATTCAAAAACTTTTAAAGAATTTTTATCACACTTTTACTGTATTCATTGACTGTATTTAGGAGGAAGTTGGTGGTAAAATGGTTGGTAAGAGTGTGGAAAAAACAGTAGTGGTTTTAGGAATGCACAGATCTGGAACGTCCCTGATTGCTGGTATCTTGGAGAAACTTGGAGTGAACATGGGTAAACAACAAGTTGGAGTCCATTGGAGTAATCCGTTGGGACACTTCGAAAACATAGATTTCGTTAAAATGGACGATAAAATTTTGGAAAAAGCCGGGGGTAGTTGGGATGACCCACCAGAATCTGCCAAGATCTTGGAATTGAAGAAAGATCAAAAATTGATGAAAGAGATCAAGGAAGTGGTTAGAAGAAATGAAGATGTGATATGGGGTTGGAAAGTTCCAACAACGAGCTTAACAATTGAACTGTATCTACCGTTTCTTACCAATCCGCATTTTGTGGTGTGTTATAGGGATCCTGAAGCTATTGCAAGATCACTTAAGAAGAGGGATGGTATGGATCGTGAGAAGGCACTACAGTTGACGGATTATTACATCACAAGCATTAAAGAGTTCTTTAGGAAATACCCTAAACTAAAATATTGAGATACACTATGAAGATGTAGTAAATAATCCAGAGGAATCCATTCGGAGATTAATTGACTTTTTAGGAATAAGGCCCACACAGGAGCAAATAAATAACGCTCTGAGCTTAGTTTTGCCACCTGAGGAGGTAGAAAAGTTAGAAAATGAATTTAAGAAGAAAGAGTTAATCTTCTTAATTTATGATAAAAACCCCCTACTTAATTCGTAGATATCTGTTCAGAGCTTTAAGGGATCCGAAATGTACTTTGAAGAAAATAGGGTTAAGGTGAATAACATGACCTTCAAATTTTTGATTGCTATGGTATACCGAATGCTAAGGGCGTTACCCGGTGGCGAAAACGGTTCTGTTGCATCTGTAGTCTATTACCTCTCAAAGCATCTCGTATCTAAGGGTTGCGATGTAACTATATTGGAAAGAGACTTAGGTGGAAAACTACCTCGTGAGGAGCATATAGACGGAATTCGATATTGTAGAATTCCAGCTAGGAGTTTACCCGCTCATCCATATAAATTAATACGAAGTCTGAGTGGCGTTACTAAGTTACTAATTGATGGTTATATCATGGCTAAAAAATAGATAACTTTATAAAATATAATGATTTTGATACAATTCATTTTCACTTTCCCTTTGCGGCGCCTGTCCTTGTGAGCTTAAATAGAAAGATTAGGAAAAAGACTGTATATACGGCTCATGTTGGTGAGGAAAGCAAAATATTCGGTTTAACATCTGATGCATCACTAGCTCTTAAGTTATTTCAACCCGACCTATACCTAATGAAACGTATAAGGAAAAGTATAATCTTAAATGAAAATTTAAAATATAAATTAATCCAAAAAGGCTTGAAAGAAGAAAGCATAGAAGTTATTCCAAATGGGATCGATGTCAATGAATTTAACAGTTTCAGCAGAAAAGATGTAGATGCTGTTAGAGAAAAATTTAAAGTTGATGATAAAGTGTTATTACTTTTTGTTGGGAAAATAATACCGAGAAAAGGTGTTGAAGTTTTATTAAAAGCTATTAAATTGGTTGTTGAGTTAGGATGTGATAAATTCATATTACTTTTGGTGGGAGATACAAGCTTAGATACTTAGTTCTATAACAATAATGATAAATTATGTAAAGTCCAACGGATTAGAAAAATTTGTAAAATTTACAGGATTTATCTCTTATAATGACTTAAAAGCTTTATATTCTGCATGTGATATTTTCGTCTTCCCATCTTTTGAAGAAGGGGATCCCATAGCATTAAAGGAGGCATTAGCATCTGGAAAACCATTAATTGGATCTGATGTTAGTGGAATTCCAATGCAAATAAGAGATGGTTGGAATGGTTTTTTTATTGAACCAGGAAATGAGAAAAAGTTAGCTGAAAAAATAGTATATTTGATTGAGAATGAAGAAGAGAGAGAAAGAATGAGTAGAAATAGTAGAAAATTGGCTGAGGAAGAGTTTGATTGGAGTAAGATCGCAGATAGGTATTTGAAGGTGTATATACAATTATAGAAGGGAGGTTTAATGAAATCTAAGAAAAAGTATGCAGATATTTTTGTGGAGATCACATCTAAGGATGAAGAGCTAAGAGATCGTCATAAAAAAGTCTTGGAGATTTTTACCAATTACAGGTTCGATAGAATTCTGGATGTAGGCTGTGGGGATGGTTATTTCACTGCATTAGTTGGCAAGACATGTGGAGCAAAAGAGATTTATGGGGTAGATATATCCGAAAAAGGCGTTGAAATGGCAAAAAAGAATGGGATTAAAGCTTTTAGAGTATATGTTGACAAGGAAGACTTACCATTTGAAGATAATTACTTTGACGCTGTATTATCTCTAGAAGTGATAGAACATTTATTCGATCCTGACCATTTTCTGGATGAAGTTTATAGAGTTTTGAAACCGGGAGGGTTATTCGTATTAAGCACACCAAACCTTGCTGCAATACATAACAGGATAGCTTTACTTTTGGGATATCAACCCTACTCTATCGTTGTAAGTTTGCAACGGCCTGTAGGGCATCTATGCTTCAAAGCTACTGGTGCTGCCCCAGATCATATTAGATTCTTTACCCTAAAAGCCTTAAAAAATATTCTCAAGATACATAAATTTAAAATAATCAAAGTTAAAGGGTATGCATGCAGAATTGCCAGAAAGTATGAAATTTTTAAATGTGATTAAAGCAATAGACAAGTTTTTCAGCTATTTTCCATCGTTAGCATATAGGTTAATAGTCTTATGCACTAAATAGGAGGGATTTGTCTAAAGATTGCTATTATAACTTCATTGAACGCGGGGGTAGATAGATTCGTATCTGAGTTAACTAAAGAACTATCGAAGTTTGAAGACATAGAGACAATTGACCTATATTTCATACATAGATAGAGATAGAATAGAGATAGAAATATACCAATTGATTTTAGTAACTGTCCAAAGGTTAGAATTAAAATACTCGAAGGGACATATGTGATTTTCTAAATGTTTGGAATTACATACGCAGAATATTTCGGTAATGGTATTAGAGGTATAGTAAATTTTATGTTCATGATCAAGATGTTGCCTCGGTGAGTTGGCTAAATTGTCATAATATTGGTTTAAAAGTGTGGTCAGATTTTTATGGACGACAGATATATGCCCAGGTCGATCCAAAAAATACGCGTGAGGGTGTTTATTACTCAAAATCTATTGAAGACATATCCGGTTATATATTCTTATTCTTTAGATACGAAAACGTAATTACGAAAACTCTAGATACCAAATATTATGGTTTAAAACATATAGATATTTATTATATTTTAAAGTTTAAAAATAAAATATACGATGGAGGTTCACAGATTTTTAAGTAATAACCTTATTAGAGATAAATATACATAAAGCAATAGCAAAGTTTCCCCAAGAACCAGCTATATCCAGTTCCAATTATTCCAATTTGTTTAGATAGTAGATACGTAAACAATATGGTTATTATGGATATTCCTATATTATGTTAGAATAACAGGTTTGTTATTTTTCTCTATTCTTTTAATTGCTGTGAACAATGAATTATATGCAAAGGGGAAATTGCCCAAAATCAAGATCATTAAGAGGTGCAGAGAATTTGTAGCATAGTCCTCACCAAATATTCTTAAAATATATTTACCGAATAAAAAGACTAAAAATGTGATTACTGTAAGCATGAAAAATGCAAATTTTGTAGCTCTTTTTAGGTTAAAGTTAATTAGATCTTTATTGTATGAACCTTCAGCAAGTAAGGAAATTGCAATGTACTCTGGTATCACATGAATGATCCATGCAATTTTGCCATGCAATGAAAAAATAGGCATCTTCTCTAGCTCCAAGAATGTTTACGATTATAAGTGGCAAAATGAAAGTAGGAAGGGTCTCAAAAATTCGTGCAATGTAATTACTATTTTCTAGTTGTGTAGCCATTCTATATCCAATTAATCGGACATAAAATAAATACTAATTAAAAATGCTATAAATGGTGTGACTATGTAACTTATATATACCTATTACTCCCAAACCCGTAAAAAATGGAAGTATAAATAACCTTGTTAGTGTTACCACTGACTTATAAGCCGAATATTCCATTCTCCTTAGTCCTGCAAAAACCCCCTGGCTTTGCAGAACATTTAGCACTCTAATACACTAGAAAAGATAAACAGCAAAGACAATAACACATTCTTTTTCAAAAATTTCATAGAGGGGCACCATATATCAATATTAAAGATAAATGTAAAAGATAAAAATACAGATATTCCAAAAGATAAAAGAAAACATGTGTTTATTATATCTATTATACTAATCCTATCTTTCTTTTCAGGCAAGAATCTGACCAAAGATACGTCAAAACCCAGTAAAGAGAGTACTCCAATAAGACCCATCGCTGAAATGATAGCTGAAGCTAAACCAACATCTTTCAGCAGAATAAAAGCGAGCTGCGATAATCCAGAAGAAGAATCCTGAGCCAGCAGATGTTATCGATGAAAGCATCAGAAAGTATGCGTTTTTGAATAAGGGATCACTTAAGTGCTTCCGTAAGTCTTCTCTGTTCTTAGGTATCCAGATTTTCATTCTGTTTAGCCCTCTCTCTATTTTTAGAAGCTTTTTGTATATCTTTAATAATTCAACTCCAGAACCGAGTAGCAATAACCCAGAATATAAATCCAGTCCCAGCACCAGTAATACTCGAAAGCATCAGAATATCGAATTCTTGTAAAGCGGATCTCTGATCTTCTGAATCAAATTGAACATAGTCACTCAATCCAATCGAAAGTTTAATAAAACTGTCGTATTTCTTGTCCGAATATAACTGAGACAGAACTCTAATCTTTCAGGTATTTAACCTTAAGATTTGAGACCTTAGCTATGTCTAAGAAATCTTGATCGTTCGTTATCCGCTCTTCATTTCTGTTTATGCAGATCGAAGCTATTAGCAAATCTGCAAACGTTTTGGCTTTACCTACTTTTATTAGCTCGCTCTGAATTTTATGAGCTAACACAAAATCATCGATATCTGGGAACAGAATAATTCCCATAAAACTTCTTGTAGTAAACTATTTTCAGATATTCTACAAATGCCACTGCGGTTATATTTTCTCTTATCTCTTCTTTCTTTTAACTCGTTCGAGGACCACACTTGTATCCAGCACTACCATTTTAATCTTTCCTTTTCCTTCTCTCTCAGCTTTTCTACATTCTCAACCTCAAGCTCTTCTGTTAAATCTTCGGATCTTATTCCCAACATTTTCCTTACTTCCTCAATCGATAGTTCCTTTGTAGCCTGAGATATCGCTTGAATCATAGCTTTTCTAAGCTTTTCTTCGTCCATCCAATCTGGAATTTGAATTGTAATACTTTTGACCATAAGTCTCTTATTGGTCTATTGTGATTTAAACGTTTTTGATGGATACTCAGTTTTCGTCATTAACTTTTCAAACTCTATAGCCTCCTTTATTTGCTCCCCCGTAAAGTCGTACTCCTCCCTTATTTCTTCAATACTCCATCCATTTGCCAGCATCTCTAAAATTAGCTTTACCAGTATTCTTGTTCCTTTTATTATCGGTTTTCCACCGCAAATTTTGGGGTTAACCTCTATCCATTTCGCACGTTACTATTTAAGTTCTGTGTTCCCATTCCGGACAGGGATTATCTGGAAGAAGAATCCAAAGTAAAACGAGTGCTGGTCTGAGCTTTGAAGCTGAAAGATTGGCAAACGGAACTTCATCCGTATCTAACCTTCACGTCTTTTATCGAGTAAATATCCGATTCATCTTCGAGAAAGTCCTTCAAACTAACTTCTGACAACTTCATCATAGCCGTGGCCTCTTTTTCTTCAAGCAATTCATCAAGCTTTCGGGATATCTCAGTTAAAAGTCTTTTTATATTGTCTAATTCTGATTAAAGCTCTCCTGCATCTTTCAAAATCTGCTCTACGACATCTTTACTCAGCCTGAAACCTCTTTTCAGAAGATTGTCAACCTCCTGCTTAATTTCTTTATAATAACCTCTCTTCTTCCCCAAAAGAATTAGCCCGACAGTTCCGATAACCTTCAGTCTGAGAGAAGGAGCTGTATTTCTTGCGGATTTATCATCGATAATCACCAGATCTGCATTAAGTCGATTGCCAGAGCTATTACCTCAGCTTCACCTTTGTGAAGCCTTTCTCGCAGTAAGTCTACTACAATCCTGTTCTGCACATCTCTAACCTCTATCCACTCTGGAAGAGTCTCACCAAATTCTTCAGCAACACCTCTTGGTATGATAACTCTTTCAAACAGAAATCTCAAGAGATCAAGCTCTCCAATATTCGATAAAGCTATTAAAGGACTTGTGTTTGAGACTACTATCACTACAATCCCTCGACAATTTCTACATCCTTTTTAAGCTCTTCCATGTCATAATTTATTTCCACATCTCTTTTTCTCAGCTCATACAGAAATTCTCTAATGCTCAACTCAGCAATCTCCGCAGCCTTTCCAAGACTTACTTTGCCCTCACGATAAAGTTCTATAGTCGTGAGAATCTTCACCTCTCTACCAAAGTTCTTAGCTCCGATGATTTTCACTACATCAGAAGGAAACTCAACCTTCACTTTTTTCACCCATATTGAACACCCAACTTACAGTCTTGCTGAAAACTTTAAAGGTTTTTATCTCTCTGTTGTAGCTTGCGTAGACATGCTGGTAAGCCAAGTTTGATTCGTTGTTGTAACAGCATTTCACTCTGGAAAAAACCTCGCTATAACTACAACACTTAACAACCCGAATAACATTGAGATAACAGTCCCGATGAATAATTGTCCCAGTTCCTCTCGCTATTCTCTGCAATGCATGACTTGTTTCGTCCATATTATTCACCAGCGTAAATTCGCTCGTTAAATTATCGCATTCGAGCACATAAGCTTTAAATATTAGTTCGCTTAGGTGTGGTTAATGGAAATAATTTTTCTCGTAGAAGAAACAGAAGAAGGATTTATTGCCAGAGCTTTGGGATATTCTATCTACACTCAAGCGGATAGCTTAGAAGAGCTAAAGGAAATGGTAAAGGATGCGGTAGAATGCCATTTTGACGAAGAGGAAAGACCTAAGATAATTCGGTTGCACATCGTGAAGCAAGAGGTTATAACGATATGAAGTTGCCGAGAGATATAAGTGGAGAAGAACTGGCTAAACTCCTTAAAAAATTTGGATATGAAATTACGAGACAAACTGGAAGTCATATTCGTCTTACAACTCATTTAAAAGGTGAGTACCACATAACTATACCAAGACACAAACCTCTCAAAGTTGGAACTTTAAATTCTATTCTAAAGGATGTTGCTAATCACTTAGGGATGGACAAGAAAACTCTTATTAAAGAGCTGTTTGAATAAGTTATTTGATTCTGTGCAACTTCAAATTTCAAGAGCACTTCTCTCTTTGACATCCTCCCTTAGAAGTTCTGAAAAACTCTTATTCCCTTTCATCTTAACCAATTCTTCGTAAACGTCATCCGCTATCATTATAGTCTTCACCATAAATACATTGAATGCATTTAACTTTATAAGTCTTCACATTTTTTAGATCACTCTATATTTTATAAATCTTTTCAGCATGCTACTATGAGAAAAAACATGAAGACGAAAAACTCAAAAAAGCAATCAAAAACCTAAAATTGAAAGGCAAAATCTAATGAGCCTGAGAAGTCTTATATACGACTTAGTAAAATACATACACAATGATAACGATTTCAGCGAGAATAGATAAGGATTTGGCTGAAGAAATAGAGAAAATTGTAAGAGAAAAAGGTATAGATCGGTCAACAGTGATTAGGGAGCTTCTTCACATTGGATTAAAAGAGTATAAACTGAGAAAGGTTTTGGAACTTGTAAGGGAGAGGAAAGTTACGGTGTGGAAGGCTGCTGAGATTGCCGGGTTAACTTACAGGGAAATGCTTGAGAAGTTGAAAGAACACAACGTTCCGTTTCCGATTACTGTGGAGGAGTTAATGCTTGAAATCGGCGGTGAGTAATTCCGGCCCACTAATTCATCTGGCGAAGGTAGGATTACTTCACCTCATAAAACTTATACGATGTGGTCATCCCGCAAGAGGTTAAGCGTGAAGTTGTCGATGTTGGGAAGGAAAAAGGATATCCCGACGCTTTTCTCATCGAAAGTGCAATAAAGGAAAGCTGGATTAAGGTAATTAGAGTAAAAGTTGACGGAAAGTTTGCCGAGATTGCAAGAACAGCAGGATTGCACGAAGCCGAAATTGGTGTAGTTTACTACGCTTACCAAAATAAAATTACCGCTTTGTTGGATGAAGATCCTGCGAGAGTTTTTGCGAGGAGTTTGGGTGTTAAGGTTAAGGGATCCTTAGGTTTGCTTATTGAGGGGTTGAAGAAGGGATTGATAACTCGTTCAGAAGCTGTTAAAAGCTTAGATAAACTGGCGGATGTCATGTATCTGAGTTCAAGCATTTATAAGCTCGTTTTAAAAGAGATAGAAAGATATTAACGAAATAGAGAATTTTTTAACAATTGCTCTGTATAAGAGAAAAATTCTCTCTATGATAGGGTCTTGATGATCGGCATTTCATTCAAAGCAAAACATAAGTAGGTCTACCAAAACGTTAAAAGTGATAGA
>Ga0256833_1001065_pt1 | contig 20735 bp, 20 predicted proteins | sample 356284metaG_FD_190535 | JGI IMG/M metagenome (GOLD analysis project Ga0256833, IMG submission 190535) | Hydrothermal vent microbial communities from Mid Atlantic Ridge, Atlantic Ocean - 356-284 | ecosystem: Environmental > Aquatic > Marine > Hydrothermal vents | place: Atlantic Ocean: Mid... | reverse complement strand
AAATCAAACAACTGTTCTACAGAAGCTATTTTTCAAGTGTTACAAGAAGAACTAAGTATAAAAAAACTTTATTTAAGTGAATAATTTAAAAAAGCAAACAATAGAAATTGTTTGCTTTTTTGAGTGATGAAAAAGGAGTAATTAGTAGATAAACTTAATAAAATATTATTGTTTAGAGGTGTTATATGAGTATTTTACAAAAATTATATTTAGAGTATAATTAAAAGTTGTATTGTATTTAATTATTAAATTTTTAAAAATATGAATAATCCTTTTCAAAATTCATTAAAACAACTAGCAGAAGTTTCTCAGCTGATTAGTTTAGATGATAATGTGCATAGGCAACTTCAGGAGCCGCGTCGTTTTTTAGAGGTCTCTATTCCTGTTAAGATGGATGATGGTTCTGTAAAAATTTTCAAGGGTTTTCGTTCTCAATATAATGATGCCAGAGGACCCTTTAAAGGAGGGATTCGTTTTCATCAAGATGTGACTGTTGAAGAAGTAAAAGCTTTAAGTGCTTGGATGACATGGAAAACAGCTGTTGTTGATATACCTTTAGGAGGAGGAAAGGGAGGAGTAATAGTTAATCCTAAAGAATTATCTGATATGGAATTAGAACGTTTAGCTAGGGGATATATTAGATCTATACATAAAATTATTGGTCCTAATATAGATATTCCTGCGCCGGATGTTTATACAGATCCACGAATTATGGGTTGGATGATGGATGAATATGAAAAGATAAAAGGAGAACATTTGCCGGGAGTAATTACAGGTAAACCTTTAAGTTTAGGTGGTTCTCAAGTAAGAGAATATGCTACAGCACAAGGAGCAGTTTATGTCTTGTTGGAAGCAGTAAAAAAAATTGGTTTAAGTAGTAAAAGTAAAGTGGCTATTCAAGGATTTGGCAATGCTGGTTCTTATATGGCGCAATTATTAGAAAAAGAAGGTTTTATTATTGTGGCAGTAAGTGATTCTCAAGGAACGGTGGTTAATTTTAAAGGATTAAACATTAAAAAATTAACAGAATTTAAACAAAAAAATAAAACGATAAAAGGTTTTCCAGAGGCGAAAAACTTAGAAGGATCTCAAATTTTAAATCAAGGAGTGGATATTTTAATTCCAGCGGCGTTAGAAGGTGTTATTACTAAAGAAAATGCTCATTTAATTAAAGCTAAATTAATAATAGAATTAGCTAATGGACCTATCATTCCAGAGGCTGATAAAATATTAGAAAAAAATAATGTATTAGTTGTGCCTGACATATTATCTAACGCAGGAGGAGTGGTTGTTAGTTATTTTGAACAAGTGCAAAATGCTTATGGATACTATTGGAAAGAAAAGGATATTTTAGAAAAATTAAAAGAAAAAATGAGTGGAGCTTTTTATACTATTTGGCAAGAAAAAGAAAACTATAAATGTAGCTTGAGAATGGGTGCTTATGCTTTAGCTGTTAAAAGAGTAGTAGAAGCTATGCGAGCTAGAGGAAGAGCTTAGTTCTTGTTTACTTTTCTTTTTTTCATTTCTTTTTTCTTGGAATCTTTTTTGGTTTCATTTTCATCTTTTTTAATATTATTGTTTTTAAGCTTATAAAAAATCTTATCTGTTGTTTCTAAATCAATATATTCTAGATTTTTTTTCTCTTCTGAAGGTAATTTTTCAAGAAAAAGAATTAATTTTTTAGCAGTTCTAATAGGATTAGATGAATAATTAAGATAAATTTTATACTTATTAGAGCAATTTAACTTTATTTTTTCTTTAAGAAAGGACATAGAATTTATTTTTTTGGATAAACATTGTAATTCTTTCTTTCTTTTTATTGTATGAAAAAAGTTTATTAGAAAATAAACCTGTTTTTTTAAATGAGTATCCTTAGGGAGAGATATAGTTGTTTTGTTGTGTGGTTGAATAATAATAAGTGATTTAGTGGTGTTTATTTGATTAATTTTGTTAATATACTGAAAAGCAATACCATTTTCATCTGTCCAGTAACAGTCATCATTAAGACACCAGATTAATTTTTTTTCTCTTAGTTTAAATTTAATAACTAAAGTATGAGGAAATTTTTTAGTTATTTTCAATTCTTTTATTTGAGGATAATTTTGTTTTAATAGCTTTAAAAGAAAAGAAGTGTTTATTAAAAAATAATTATTATGTTTTATTATTCCATAATATTTTTTATTAAGTTCCTTTTTAAGAGTATTATTTATTTCAGTAGTTAGTTTTAATGAATCGGGAGTTGAAGAATAATTTTTAATGATAAAGTTTGTTTCTAAAAAGGGAGAAAAAAAAATAGCATAGGAAAACGCTATTATAAAAAAAAGTAATAGGAGAAAAAAAATTATCTTTTTCAATAAAAAAGAAAAACGATAAGCTGTTTTAGAGGAAGTTTCTTTTTGAGGAAAATTATTAATAGGGTGACGAGACCATCCTTTTTTTTGATTAAAAAAATGAAACATAGAAATAAATTTTTCTTTTATTTCTATATTGTAAAGCTTTAATAAAATTTTTTCAATCAATTAAGCTTAAAAAGAAAATAGGTTTTTAAAAGTTTCACCCAAAGTGGTATCCTCATTTGAAATTTCAAATTTGAATACACTTACCTAACACTAGACTCAAGGAGGAAATTATCTAGGTTAGACTTCAGATGAAACTTTTAAAAACCTATTTTCTTATAACATTATATGCTAGCAAAAATTTTTTATTTTGTCAAGAGGATTTTTAAAAATATTTAAATATTTTTAAAAATAAATTTGCTAATAAATTTAACAAATTAAAACATTAAAAAAGCCGAAAACAATTGAAATGTTTTCAGCTTTATGTCTTAGTTTATATTTTTAGTGCAAGCAGTTCACTTCGTGTAAATATAGAATAAATATTTTTAATTCCAGTTTTACTAAGGAGGAATTCTTGTCCACCTTCTTCACGATCAACTACAACTGCAATCAAGCCAACTTTAAAACCAGTTTTAGTGAGTATTTTGATTGCTTTTTCGTTAGTTTGCCCTGTCGTTAGCACATCATCAAGAAGAACGACAGTTGCTCCAGTTTTAACAGATTGCGGAAATTCTATTTGTTTACTGGAACCGTGATCTTTTTTATTTTTGCGGACGATACCTTGCGCTAACGGTACGCCCTTATAAGACTGATCTAAAAGGCTTATTATCGATGTTGCTGTTACTAGCGGAGTTGCACCAACTGGTACACCCACTACAGCAGTAGCTTCTGGACAATAATTTTTTATTATTTCCCAGAAGCATTTTCCTATCAATATAGAGCCCTGTGGTTCCAGAAACGTTTGTTTTATATCAATATAAAAATTTGATGTCTTTCCTGATGTTAAAGTAAAACTCCCTTCTTTATAAGATTTTTTCAGGACCATTAATCCTAATTTTTTCTGATCGCCTTTTTTTATCATTTTTTCCTTCTTATTTTTAATAAGAATTATTTAATTGTTAATGTCCTTTTACGGATATAATTTTATGTTAGTGTTTAAACTAGCATATTCTTTAACCTTGTCAATAAATTATATTTATCTTTCTGGCTATTTAAATGGATATTTAAATAGCCAGAAAGATAAATAAGTGTTTTGATAAAAGAAAAATTTATTGTATAATATAAATAATTATTGTATTATTTATAGAGTTGTCGTTTTTTAATTTATGTTTCAAACAAAAATAAAAAAAATAAATCAGCGTAAACAATTAAAAGGTTTCACTTTTATTGAAGCTGTGGTTTTAATTGCTATAGTTTCACTAGTAACAGTTTCTTTTTATTCAACTTTTGCCGTGGGTATTAGAAATATAGCTAATTCTAAAATTCGTTTAGTAGCGGTTTCTTTAGCTAATCAAAAAATGGAAACTATCCGTAGTTTAGCTTATGATAATATTGGAACACAAGGAGGTATTCCGGCTGGTAATATCGCTCAAAATGAAGATGTAACCGTAGATGGAAAAGTGTATCATATCAATACCTATATTCATTATATAGATGATCCTTTTGATGGGACTATAAATGATTCTGATGGAATTCCAACTGATTATAAAGAAGCAAGAGTTACGGTTAAATGGGGAAATGATAATAATTCTCATCAACAAGTGTTTTTAGTATCTACTTTTGTTCCTTCTGGTGTGGAAAGTAGTAATGGAGGAGGAACACTTAGAATCAACATAATGAATTCAGAAGCCCAGGGGGTTTCCGGAGCTAATATTCACTTAGTTAATAATTCTACAGGAGTTGATTTAAACACAACAACTGATTCTTCAGGAAGTGTTTTATTGCCAGGAACTCCTGCTGGTAGTGATTATCAAATAAAGGTAAGTAAGTCAGGATATGAAACAGTAACTACTTTGGCTCCTAGTCCCGCATCTCCTTATAATCCAGTAGTTGATGAACATGCTACGGTAATAGAGGGATCTCTTAACGTTAAATCTATTATTGAAGATTTAACTAGTAATGTTAAAATAATTACGAAAGATGCATTAGGCAATATTTTAGCTAATATAGATTTTAATTTAACAGGGGGAAGAGCTTTAGGAACAAAAGTTTCTGATGGGAAAACGGGTTATAATTTTAATCAGGATCTAACTACAGATACTGATGGTGAAAATGAAATAGAAGATTTAAGTCCAGGAAAATATACCTTTACTTTGGGAACAACTGCTTCTACTAATTATGAACTAGTTAAATTAGAACCAGGAGATGATAATGATTATACAAAATTTTCTTTAGAAGATGGAGTTGATACTGAAATAGAAGCTATTTTAGCTGACAAAAAAATAACTTCTCTTTTTTTAAGAGTATTAGATGAAGATAGCAATCCTTTAGAAGGAGCTACGGTTCACTTATATAATGCTACTAATACTTACGATGCTACAGCCACCTCGGATAAATATGGTCAAGTTTATTTTCCTGAAAATTCAACAGAATTGTTGTCAGGAGGAGATTATAATTTAGATATTCATTTAGATGGATATAATGATGACAATACGACAGTGACTTTATCAGATGGAGTGCTTTTAACTAAAGAAGAAACACTAACCGCTAGTTAAAAATATGTTAATAAGAAAATATAGAAAGAAAAAAACAGAATTAAAAGCAATGACCTTAATTGAAATGGTTATTTCTATAACGGTTTTTACTTTAGGAATAATGGCGTTTACGACATTATTTGTTAAAGGTTGGCAAAGTAACAAACTAACTCTAGAAGAAGGCCAAGCAGCTTTTAGCGCTTCTAAAAATGTTAGAGATGCGGTAGACATTATTCGTAAAGCTAGGCAAGGAGATAATGGTGCTTATACTATAGAGTCAGCCACAAATAATGATTTAAAAATATATAGCAATATAGATGGAGATGATGATATAGAAAAAGTGCATTATTATTTAGAAGGTGGTAATTTTAAAAGAGGAATAATTAAGCCGGACAATCAAACACCTCCTCATTATCAATCTACAGATGAAAGCGTTGTAACTCTTGTTCAAAACGTAAATAACCAGACGCAACCACTATTTACTTATTATGATAACACAGGAAATCAGTTAACAGGGTCGTTTCAGGTAAGTGAGGTTAAGATGATAAAAATTTATTTACGTGTGAATTATAATTTCAATTCAACTTCTAAAACAATAGTTGTCCAATCTTATGTAACCCCACGTAATTTAATTAATGAAGAATAATTTATTTTAAAATAATTATAAATTATGAATACGAATAATATTTATTCAAAAAAACATAAAGGATCAGCGGTTGTATATGCCTTAGTTATGTTAACAGCTGTTTTGATTATTTTAAGTTCTATGATTGGGTATGTAGCTTCTCAAATAAAATATAGTCAGCAGTCAGCTAGCAGAGAAGAAAGTCTTCAAATAGCAGAAGCAGGAATTTATTTTTATCGTTGGTATTTAGCTCATGAAGTTGAAGGGAAAACAGCGCAACAAATAAAAGAGTTTTGGGAAAATGACGACACTTTAGGTATAAATACTCCTTATGAAAGAGAATATAAAGATCCTTATGGGTCAGGCATTGGAAGATTTAGAATTACAGTTACTCCTCCTGAAGATTATTCTACTATTGTGATAGTTCAATCGGAAGGTTGGACATATCAGCATCCAGAAAGCAAAAGAACAGTGAAAGTTCGTTTTAGGCGTCCATCTTGGAGTGAATATGCAGTATTATCTAATAGTGATGTGCGTTTTGGAGACGGAACAGAAGTTTTTGGTCCCATTCATTCTAATGGAGGAGTTCGTTTTGATGGAGTAATTCACAACTTAATTACTAGCACTAAATCTACCTATATTGATCCTGATTCAGGACAAACAAAGCCTGGTGTGTGGACAGCTTGGAGCAATGAATATAATACAAATATGAATAGTAATGTTTTTTTAGCAGGAAAACAATATCCTGTAAGCTCGCAAGATTTTAATGGTGTAACAGCGGATTTAGCTTTAATGAAATCAGCAGCGCAATCAACTGGAACATATTTTGATGATTATAAAGAGGGAAGACATATAAAACTAAAGACAGATGGAACTTTTGATATTAGAACAGTTAAAAAATATCACAGTCATTTTTATAACATTATTCAATATAAAGGTTCTTGGAGTAATCATCCTATTCCAGATAATGGGGTTATTTATGTAGAAGATAATGTTTGGTTAGAAGGAAAAGTTAATAATAAAAAAGTAACTATTGTAGCAGCTAATTTAATTGGAGGAAGTCATCCTAATATATTCATACAACATAATATTGAATATTCTCATTATGATGGAAGTGATATAATTGGAATTATTGCACAAGGAGATATAGAAGTTATTCGTGATAGTGAGAATAATTTACGTATAGATGGTGCTTTATTAGCGCAAACAGGAAGAGTGGGAAGAAAATATTATTCTTTAAGACATATTTGGTGGTGGTGGACTTATTGTCCTTGTGGCCAATCTTGGTGTGAAGATCATAAAGATACTATTACAATTTATGGTTCTATAGTAAGCAATCAACGTTATGGATTTGCTTGGTTAGATGGTTGTCCTCGTAGCACAGGCTATACTCATCGTAATTTAAATTATGATAATAATTTATTGTATTATCCTCCACCTTATTTTCCCACAGGAACGCAATATTCATTAGATTTATGGGATGAGTTATAGAATTATAGAATTTATATATAGTAAAATAATAAAATTATAATTTATGAGTTTTTGGAATAAAACAATAGCTAATCTAGATGATCATTTTTTTGGTTTAGATATTAGCGATTTTTCTTTAAAAGCTATTGAAATTAAAAAAAATGGTTCTCGTGATAAAATTAAGAGTTTTTCTTTAATTAATTTTAAGGAAAAACTAGTTGATAGTGGAAAAATAGTTAATAAAGAAGGGCTGGTAAATGTTTTAAAAGGATTAAAAAATCAAAAAAAACATAGAATTAAAACCAATAAAGTAGTTTGTTCTTTACCTGAAGAAAAATCTTTTTTAAGATTAATTCAAATTCCTTTTATTAAAGAACAAGATAAAATAAAGGAAGCTGTTAAATGGGAATTAGAAGCTAATATTCCTCTTTCAATTAATGATGTTATTTTTGATTTCTATGTTTTGCCACAGGAATTTCAATTGAAAAAAAATCAGTTAAGTATTTTAGTTTTAGCTGTTAATAAAGAAATTGTAAATGATTTATTAGAAGTGTTAGATAAAACAGGATTAGATCCTATTGGAATGGAATCAGAATCGTTTGCTTTAGTGAGAAGTCTATTGGGTGAAAATGATAAAAATAAAGTGAGTTTAATTATGGATATAGGAGGAAATAAAACCAGTTTTTTGTTTGTAGTTAATGAATTGTTATTATTTACTTCTAGTATTTATATTTCAGCTAAAACATTCACTGATAATATAGCTAAAGATTTTAATATGAATTTTAGAGAGGCGGAAAAACTGAAAATTGAGCAAGGGATAGGTTCTATGACAAAAAGAGATCCGATTTTTGTTTCATTAGAAGGATCTTTAAACAGTTTGGCGGAAGAAGCAAGAAGATCAATAGATTTTTTTATAGAAAAATTACAGTATGCAAATAGATTAGATCAAATTATTTTATGTGGCGGTGGTGCAGGTATGAAGGGTTTAATTCCTTACTTAGCTAAAAAATTAGGATATCCTACTTTTTTAGGTAATCCATGGAAAAATGTTCGTTTAGGTAAAATAATTCCTCCTATGAATAGAGAAGAGTCAGTAGAGTATGCTACTGCCATTGGTTTAGCTTTAAAAAAAATAGATGAAGAAAAATTATTTGATGAATTTTTATAAATAAAAAATAAATAGCTATAGTAAGTATGAAAATTAATCTTAACTTATTACCAGCCAAACAGAAAAAAAGATTATTTAAAATAAAAATAGCTAAAATAATTATTTGGCAAGAATTGTTATTTTTATTATTTATTTTAATTTTATGTTTATTTTTTCTTGGTTTTAATTATGTAGTAGATATAAAATTAAAAGTGCAGGAAGATATATTATCTAAAAAATCAAATCAGAAAGAATTTCAAGAAATAAAGCAATATAGAGAAAAATTTTCAAAAATTAATCAAAAAATAAAACAAATTAAATTGATTTTAGACAATAATTACTATTGGGAAAAACCTTTAATAAAAATATTAGACTTAGTTTCTAGTAATGATAATATAAATATAAATGAGATTGGTACTAAAAATAATATAATAGATTTAAAGGGAATAGCGGTTAGTAGAGAAAGTTTGGTAAATTTTAAAAATAAATTAGAAAACGATAATTGTTTTGATAAAATAAATGTGCCTATTGAAAATTTAATGTCAAAAAAGGATATAAATTTTCATATAGAAATCAAAGTTAATCAAAATTGTTTTAAATTAGAATAATTTTTAATTATGAAAAAACAAACTTATAAACTAGGAATTTACATTTTAGTGTTAGCTATAATAGCAGGTTTGGGTATTTGGTTTGGTTTAATTAATTTATGGAAGAGTATTCAAGACAAAGAAAATAAATTACAGGTTTTAATTTTAAACGAAAAAAGTGATAAAAAAATGCTGGGTCAACTAACAAAATTAAGAAATCAAAATAATTTAATAGAAGCAAATAAAGAAAAGTTAGAAGTATTTTTTAATAAAGAAGATGCGTTAAAGCTAGCTAAAAAATTAGAGATTATAGCTAATGAAACTAATAATAAAATTATTATCAAAGCTTCTCCAGAAAAAACAAAAGTAAATAAGTCTCAAAAAACAAAAACTGCCACAAAAAACCAAAAAAATAACAATAAGCAAGTTAAAAAAATAGAGCCTGTTTTAGATAATTATTTAACCGTAACAGTTAATTTATATGGTACACAAGAAAATATAGTAACTTTTATTAGGAAAATTAATTCTTTACCCTATCTTTTTAATATAATTTCTATAAATATTTCAGATAAAAAAAATAATGTTTTTATTGAAGGCGAGAAAGATATTGCAGGGAAAGGAATAAGATATAAGAACATATTAAATTCCAACAATCAAAATACACAAGGAAAAAAGGATAATCAGGAAAATACAATTGAGACTGAAAAAAAATACATAGCCGTTTTAAAAATAGTTTTCTATTTGAATGATAATTTAGAAAAAAAATAAAATATATGTTAAATTTTGAAAACTTAAATGTAAACAATCCTAAGTTATTATTTAAAAAAATATTTATTTTTTGGATAAAAAAATATGAAATAATTTTTTTTACTTGTTTATTGATCGTATTTATTTTTATTGTTGGAAAAACAATAAAAAGTATTTATTTTGATTCATGGAGTGAACAAAAAAAACAAGAATATTTAAATAAAAAATATCAACAGATTGATTTTCAGGAAAAAAAATTTAATTCTATACTTAAAGAACTAGAAGCTAAACAGAAAGAAGGATTATAAAAGAAACAGATAAAACTATGAGAAAACTTTTTATAGATAAAACATTGCTATTTATAGTATTGTTTTTAGTTTTATTTGGTGTGATGATGATTGCTAGCGCTGGAACAGTTTATTCACAAACTCGTTTTGGTGATCAATATTTTTTTTTAAAACGTCAAATTTTAGGAATTTTTTTGGGGCTAGTAATGCTTTATTCTTTTTCTAAAATAGATTATCATTTTTGGAAAAAATTATCTTTTCCTATTTTTTTTGTTGCTTTAATACTTTTAATTTTAGTTTTAGTTCCTGGATTAGGAACTAAAATTTATGGAGCTAGCCGTTGGTTGCAACTAGGACCGTTTTCTTTTCAGCCAGCAGAAATAGTTAAATTAGCTATAATTATTTATTTAGCAGCTTGGTTAGAAAGTCGTGGTTACAAAAAAGTAACTGATTTTAGCGAAGGATTAGTTCCTTTTATGATTATAATGTCAATAGTTAGTTTTTTAATTATTAAACAGCCAGATGTAGGAACTTTAGGTTTAATAGGATTAATGGCTACTGGAATTTATTTTTTTTCTGGAGCTAAATTAAAACATTTATTTTTTCTTTTCTTAGGAGCTATTTTGTCTTTAGCTATTTTAATTAAATTTTCTCCTTATAGAATGAATCGTTTTTTAGTTTTTTTAAATCCAGAAGCAGATCCGCGTGGAGCTGGATATCAAATTAACCAAGCTTTGTTAGCATTAGGATCTGGCGGTGTTTTTGGTTTAGGATTAGGTCAAAGTCGCCAAAAGTTTAATTATTTACCAGAACCAGCAGGAGATTCTATTTTTGCTATAATTGGTGAAGAATTGGGATTAGTAGGCGCTAGTTTAATTGTTTTGTTGTTTCTTTTTCTGGCTATACGAGGACTAAAAATTGCCAAAAATGCTCCGGATAAGTTTGGTCAAATATTAGCCGTAGGTATAACTCTCTGGATTATTTTACAAGCCTTTATTAACATTGCAGCGATAACAGGATTAATGCCTTTAACTGGAATTCCTCTACCTTTCATTAGTTATGGAGGAACTTCTATTGTTTTTCTTATGGCAGGAGTAGGAATTTTGTTAAATATTTCTCGTTATAGTAAAATATCTGATTAATTTTTATAATTAAAGTAAATTTTTTAATTTATTTGATGATTATTTATTTTTTAATAAAAATATGTTAGTATTTTAAATAATTATTTAAATATTGATAAAAACAAAATGAACAATAATATTTATTTATCCATAATTATTCCCGCGTATAAAGAAGAAGAAAGAATAGGGAGAAATTTATTAGAGATAAAAGAATATCTTAAAAATAAAAATTTTGATTATGAAATTATTGTTATAACTGATGGTTCTCCAGATAAAACTGCTGAAGTGGCGCGAAATTATCAAAGTCAAATTGAAAACTTAAGAGTTATAGAAAATAAAAAAAATAACGGGAAAGGTTATGTTGTAAGGCAAGGGCTTTTAGAAGCTCAAGGTCAATTACGTTTGTTTATGGATGCAGATGGTTCTACTTCTATTAAGCATTTAGATAAATTTTTACCAGAATTCAAAAAGGGTTATGACGTTCTAATTGGATCAAGGGATATACAGGGAGCTTTTGTTCAAATTCATCAACCAAAATATAGAGAAATTATGGGAGATATGGGTAATTGGTTAATAAGATTAGTGTTAGGATTGTGGAGATATCCGGATACTCAATGTGGCTTTAAAATGTTAACGGCGCAAGCCGCTCAAGAAGTTGCTAGCAGAATGGTTGTAGATCGTTTTGGTTTTGATTTTGAAATGATTGTATTAGCAAAAAAATTAGGTTTTAAAATAAAACAGATGCCAGTGCGTTGGTTGAATGAAGAAGGATCAACGGTAAGCTTAACAGGTCCAAATGGCTTTATTCAAGTTTTAATAGATCTATTTAAAACCAAATGGAGATTACTGACAGGAAAATATAAAATTAAAAAAATAAAATAAAAATAAAATTTTTATATACAAAAATACAATAATGAAAAAAGAAAAATTAAATAATAATTCTGAATTAAGACAGGATTTGGTAACAGGTGATTGGGTGATTATTGCTACTGGAAGAATGAAACGTCCGGAAGATTTTTCTTCTCAAAATCAAGAGGATATTTCTCAAAAACCTAGATCAAATGAAGATTTAAGTCAATGTTTTTTTTGTTATCCAGAAAAAACGGGGCAAAAAAAAGATGTTTTGATTTATCGTAATTCTCAAGGAGAATGGACATTAAGAGTTTTTCCCAATAAATATCCTATTCTTTCTCAAGAAATAAAACTAGAAAAAAGAGAAGAAGGTCCATATAGCGCCTTTGGAGGGTTTGGATTTCATGAATTAATTATAACTAGAGATCATTATCGCAGTTTTGCTTTAATGAAAACAGAAGAAGTTGCGGAAGTGTTTGATGCTTTTCAAGAGCGTTATTTAACTTTAATGAAAGAAAAAAATATAAATTATATTAGTATTTTTCATAATTATGGAAAAAAAGCTGGAGCATCAATTGCGCACCCTCATTCTCAATTATTAGCAATTCCTGTGATTTCTCCTTATGTTAGATTAGAGCTAGATGGAGCTGAAAAATATTATCAAAGCAACCAAAGATGCGTTTATTGCAATATGTTAAAATATGAACAGGAAAATAAAAGTAGAATAGTTTATCAAAATGATGACTTTATAGCTTTTTGTCCTTTTGCCGCGCGTTCTTCTTTTGAAATATGGGTGCTTCCTAAAAAACATATGCCTTATTTTGAGAGAATTAATGATAAAGAAAAGATAGCTTTAGCAAAAGTTTTTCAAAAATCAATGTATGCTTTATACAAAGCTTTAAATAATCCCGCTCTTAATTTCTATATTCACACCTCTCCTTGTGATGGGCAAGATTATATTCATTATCATTGGCATATTGAAATTATTCCACGAACTTCAACCTGGGCTGGCTTTGAATTAGAAACAGGAGTGGAAGTAACAGCTCTTCCTCCCGAAAAAGCTGCTGAGTATTTAAGGAAAGCATTAAAAGAATGACAAAAATAATGAATGTAAATAATTTTATTTTTTGGTGGCAAAATTTACCCAGCGAAATAAAAATTTTTCTTTATTCAATGATACCCATTGGAGAATTAAGAACAGCTTTACCCATAGCAATTAAAGTTTATCATTTATCTTTTTGGTCAGCCTGGTTCTGGTCAGTTTTGGGAAATATTTTTATGGGAGCTTTAGTGATATGGCTTTTTGAACCATTGTTAGATTTTGTTTTTAAAAAAAATAAAGTTTTGAATAAATTATGGCAACAATATATAAAAAGACTAGAAGATAAAAATCGTTCTCGTTTTGAAAAATGGGGAGCCATAGCTTTAATAACTTTTGTAGCAATTCCTTTACCAATGACAGGAGCCTTTAGCGGTGCTGTAGTTGCTTCTATTTTTCAAATTTCGCCTAAAAAAGCTATTCCTCTTTTAGGAATAGGTTGCGCTATAGCAGGTGTATTAGTTTTAATTCTAACTTCTTTCTTATTTTAAACAAAAATAATTTTTTACTAAATTATCTTTAAAAGACTTTCAATAAATAAAATATATTTTTTAAATTTTAAAATCTCAAGGTATAAATTTTGCTAAAAATTATTGAAATTTAGGAGAATTATCTATGTCTGGTTATTTTATGCAAAATATTGACAAAGTTTTTATTTGTGTTATAATGTAATGTTTAATAAAATTAATAGTTTTTTAAAAGGTAAAAAGGTAAAGAGAGAGACCTTTTTTAGAAAATCAAGTTTGTAGTTATACTCTAGGAAAGGATAAAGAATAAAAGTGTTCAGAAAGGCTTTCTCTCCTTGATAAAGAAAGTCTTTTTTGAGCACTTTTTTATGGTGGGGATAATGAGTAAGAAATAGAAAGAAGTGGATTGTAAAATTGAATAATGATTGAATAATTAGTTTTTTCCTGTCCGTGAGTGTGTACTCACGCTGATGAGTCCCAAAGGACGAAACAGGTTGTATTACTTTGCTACTGCTTCGCAGTAAAAATTTCTAGTCATTATATGGATTAGAAAATAGTTCTTTACAATTAAAAAACAAAGTTCCCAATGAGCTTTTAGGAATTTAAGGGATTTAGATTTTTTTAAGATAAGATCTCTTAAAATTCTTTAGACTTTTTAAAACTTTTTAAAATTCTTTAAATTTTTTCTTAGATTTCTAAAAGCTCATTGGGAGCAAATATTTCAAACCGGACAACAAAGGTTGCTGTCGCCAGTTCGGTTTTGAATTTAAACTAGGGCGTAAAGCCCCCTCGCTCGTGTTTTCATGGACACGAGAGACAGCCGAGGAATCCGAAAAGGAGGGAAACATGATTTATAAAACAGCCCGTGACAACGGACAGGTTGGGCACGCAGTGTCCAACCTTCAGACCGAGATTACTCTCGGTCTGAAAAAGGGTTACAATGGGTTCCGTCAGGAGAAGGAGCAAGTGCTCCATTTCCTGACGGACTTGTATAAAAGCCAGCTCCGCGCTGGCAAAAACTATGTGCCGTTTGTGGTGACCGATTCGGTCATCACTTATGCCTATACGGGTACGGGGCAGGATCCGAAAAAAATTATTGCCGAGCACGAGCCTGCCCTCGTACTCAAGTCGGATAAGTCGCCGCTTTATGCGGCGGATATGTCCGACAACGAATGGAAAAGTCTGGTTGAGTGGTTCGCCGCTCAACTGGGCTCAAAATTTAAACAATTCCGTGTGTACGTTTCGTACACACGAGCTGAGGTGAAAATCCTCCAAAATGACGAATAAAATCGTCTGAAGCCGAAATTTTCTTAGTTCTTTAGTCCGCTGCATCGGACTTAATGGTTACCGCTCATCATATGCAGATGATGAGCTACTTATAGAGTTTTTTAGAGGTGATTATATTTTTCTAAAAGATTCTTAGGTAATTGTTCTTTGATATTTTTCCCAGAAATTTAACTTGGGCAGTGCCCGGAGGAGTGTTTTATGAAAACACAGGTTTTCGACCCCTTTACAGCTGTCCGGGAAACCGGTGGCTGCACTTTTGAACCGGATCTCGGCTGGTGGACGCAATGTAAATCTGCGTCACAAGCCAAAAAGCTTGGCCGTCCTTTTACAGGTAAACGGGATGCGATTTATATCCCAACCTTGCAAAAAGACGGACACCCTGTTTCTTTTGAGACTATTGAAAGTCTCAAGGAAGAAGCGCGGGAGCTGGGCTTAGGCAAAACCACTCGCGCAAGCGGTATGTGGGTTTTGTCTGAGACGAACGAGGTTCAGGCAGAGACTATTTGGGTTTTGTTTACGGAGCAATCTGTAAACAGGGCTCAACTCAAAAACCTTGCCGTTAAAATTGAGCGTGTCGCAAATCAAGATTGCGTTGCGCGCGAGGAAGACGGTCAACTTCAATTCACCGCCGGCGAGCCGGCTGAACTAAAGGAGGCAATATGAAAAAGCTAGCAAAAATCTGGGTCGTTCCAGTGAACGACCTGGAAGCAGTGGAAATCCGCAATCTGCTGGCTGACGCCGGCGAAAAGGTGCTCGTAACCCAGCAACGCTGGGGCGCGAGTTGGGAAAACTTGGAGCCTGAGGTTGTGGCGGAGGTAAACAATTTACTCCAAAGCAACCCCGAGGTGGAGGTCATTGGTATTGAGTTGTTCGGGGATTCTCCTTGGATTAACTCGAGAACCATTGATCACCACACCTGGGGCAATGAGGATAATGCTAACGAGCAGTCCTCTATTGAGCAGGTAGCTTCTGAACTAGGAGTCGAGCTGAATCGTTATCTGCAACTTGTTGCGGCAAACGATAAGGCATGGTTCCCGGGGCTTGAGGCAGCTGGAGCAACAGAAGATGAGGCGGATATTATTCGCCAAGCCGACCGTTGCGCCCAGGGGGTGACGCCGGACGACGAGGCGCAAGCAGTTCAAGACATTGAATTTGCTGAGCGTCGCGGAGATAGGGTGTTGGTACGGACTTCATTGTCCTCGTACCAAGTTTCGCCCATCTCTGACCGATTGTATGGACACGCCGAGGAGTGGTTTATCGTCGCTTCAAATGCATGGCTTTACAATGGTCCGCGCCACCTAGAAATCTTCCAGTATATGGAAGAGTTGGGTCTGATTGCAGGACCCGATTGGGAAGGTGGCTCCACCAAGTTCAAGTTCGGCTACGCAGGTTTCGTAGTTGTTGTGGATGACAAAAATCTCCAACAACAACGCGAGCTTGCACTCGCCGAGTTTTTCTGGAAATAATTCCACGCTCTCCGTATAAAGCAAAATGGTTTATCGGTTCACTTGATACGGCAAGTGGACCAATTTATCCAGTATTAAAATCAAATTTATTGGTTTGAATATTGGTAGATTTATGTTCTTTGAAAAAATAAAATAGGAGGTAAATAAAAATGAATAAAATTCAGTTTTTTTGGTGTTGGCTTCAGGTAAAGTTTCATCTGATTTTTATTTGGTTTTTATATAAATACAAAATCTTAAGAGGATGGATGTATTTATATAAAGGTATCTATTGGCTAATAGTAGTAGTCAAAGAAAAACCAGCCGATTTTGTTGACTTGCTGATTGAGATAGAAACAGAGTCTTGGTTTTCTCCAGCAACCAGCCAACCTTTTATTTGGATTGAAAAACATCTAAATAAAAGAAAAAAGATGACAATTCAAAAAATTTTACAAATCAAAAAGGAGTCCACTTGGATTGCGTGGAGGTTGCATTACCTCTATGGATGTGATGTGGCTGAAGTCAGAGATTTGATTAATAAAGAAAGTTTTTCTGAACTTTTTGATTTGTTAGAGAAAAAGTTAAGTTAAAAGGCATATGAGCAAGTCCTTGCTCTAATTCAATGGTCGGATCTGAACACATAGGGCTACCGACAAGTGCCAACAAAAAGGCGCGCGAGTAAGCAAGGACATTTCTGGCACTGGGTCAGAAAGCTTGCTCGTGAGGGGATTATAATGAAAAAGAATTTTTCTCGGGTAGTTGTTGTCGCTCCGACGAGGAGTACCTGCCTTAATATTTCCATGGTGCTGTCTAACGGCGCCATTCCCAAAACCTTGCTTATGCAGGAAAGGGAAAAGGAAATTTTTGAGGCGGTGGATAACCTGTCTCTGGGAGGTTTCGGTGTAGTTGCCGGAACCGGAACTGGTAAAACTGTTGCTATTCGCGACATTGCCGGTCGGATTCTTGGCGAGAAGCTGAGTGTGGACGTGGTAACACGCGAACACGAGGCTACCGACCGGACTTGGCAGTGTAATACCTTGGTGGTAACGCCGGGTGTGGCGCTGAATTGGTTGAAGTCAAACATTTTAACTCAAGATGATTTGCTAGTTTTTGATGAGATTCATCAGACTAGCGAACATTTGGAGTTGACATTGGCTCTTGCTAAGCGCGTTGACTGCACTTTTATTTGGATGTCGGCCACGATTAATCCGACGCTGTATTCGGAGTATTTGAATGCAGTGACGGTAATTGAGTGCTCGGCATTTGATCCGTCCAAGCGGGCGGAGGTGAAGTGTATTCAGGAAACCCCAATAGAGTTTTTCAACGATGAGCGGATTGATGAGTTTATTGCTGAAGAACGGGGGGTGGCTGTTTTTGTCCCAACTCGCGCTATGGCAGAAAATCTGTCGCGAGAATATGGGCAAAAAGACGGCCTCTACTGTGATTTTTATCACGGTGGGGAAAAGGCAGAAAAACTTCGCCAGTTTTTGAAAGGCGATGTACCCAAGCCCTTTATGGTCTTTATGACCATTGCTGGCGCTTCATCCTTAAACATTATCGGTCTGGACACGGTAATTATCGTGGACGAGATGTTTAAAGAGGTCGTCCACTCTGGAGTGCCTGTCTTGCAGAAAGTTCGGTTAGGAAACAACGAACTCCTGCAAATGGGTGGTCGGGTTAATGGACGGATGGAGAATTCGCGAATATATATTTTAACTTCGCGAGATATTGATTTCCATTCGCTTGAGCCTACGGTCCCTGAGTTCGTTCTCGGCGGAGACCTCCGGCGGGTGGCATTGACTTGCGCCAAGCTGGGAGTAAACGCCAGCGAGTTGGACCTCATCTCACCGATTGATTCTGACGTTTACGACGCTGAAGTTAAGCGTTTCCGTGAGCGTGGGATTATTGAGCGGGAGAGTGAAAACCTGACGCCTTACGGGCAGAAGGTGGAACGGCTTCCGATTGAGCCGGCATGGGCAGAGTTGGTTGTCAATGCAGAAGAGAGTGATGACAGTGATTTTTTTAATACGGTTATTATCTCTTCCTGTATTGAGTCACTTTATTCTTTGCTTCGCAAAAATGCAGATTTGCGCGGAGTAGGAGTAAGTGGTAGTGACCATTTAACCGCTTACAACATCGTTGTTTTAGCTCTTCGTAACTTTGGTTACATCAAGAAGAGTAAGAACGGCGGTGGCTTTAAGTACAGTTTTCGGGGAGACTGGGTTAAAAAACGCTTTAATAAGCAGACCGGTCAAACCGAAAAAAGTATGGGTGAATTTGCCCAGTGGTGTGATAATATGAATTTTAACGCCAAGTCAATTAAAGAAGCGACTTTGGCAATGAAGTCTGTCTATCGCCAGCTGGGACTGAGTTTGCCCGAGCCGATGGAGTTGCAGATAGTCAATAATAACGATTATCTGCATCTGAGTTTTGTCAAGTTGTTGGCAAAAGTTCAGTCTCTGGATTTTGTTCATGGTGAATACAATTCCAGAGCCCAGTCGGCGCGCAAAGTTGTCTGGGCAGCCCAATGTAGTATGGCTAATGCCCAGCGGACACTCGGGAAAATTCGCCATTGGCGCGATCGTCGTGGCGTGCAGAGAGCAACTATTGAGGGGACTGATATTCCTCAAGACTTGCTCGTGCAGTACGCCACAAAAACACCTAAGCGAGTGACGAGAGTTACAGACGAAGGTGTAGAGATTGAGTTCAGAGCGATATTTGCCGGTGAGAGAGTGGATCCGATTTGTCAGGTTGTTCCTGATGAAAAGGTTCCGAGCGAGTTTGTCAGTGAAGCGGAGCGGAAATTTATTGATGCTTTTGCTTCTAGGCAACTTACTGGAGCTGAAGTTGTTGTGGACAAAAACGCAGAAGTGCGTGAAAAGTCTGAACAACTTTGGGTTCGCTCTGGTGGCGAGTTTCAGCGAATTACTCAGCAAGACGAGCGCGAGTTATATGAGCGCGAAATGTTGGGTAAAGGAATTATTTCCGTAAAAACCTTTGAGCAGGCATTGTGCGCTGGTCGTGTCAATGTCAAAGATTTGTTTCTTTCTCCTATTTCTAACAGTGAGAGAGAAAGGGTTGAACGGGAAAATCCTAAGATGCTGGAAGTTGAAGATCAGATTCTTGCGATTGATTATAGCAGGAGTTCTTGGTCGGATACTTTTTATGCCAAAACTGAGGTGGAAAAAGAATTTGTGTATTCCACTAAAGTTAAAAGTATAGACCTGCCGTCTGGTCGGAGAGTTGAGTTGACTTGCGACGGAAAATCAGCAATGACTTTTTCCGAACTGGTTGCTCAATTAATGCTCTCTGATTGCGCTGAGGAACTTTCTGTGCCTAAGGAAGATCCTTGGCAAAGAGAAGGGAACTGGAGTTGGTCACTGACCGAACTCGGTCAAATGCTCAAGTCTCGGCTTGAAGCTCTTGTCAAAGAGCACGCTGAAAATCCCAAAGCTGATGATATGGCTGGAAGGATTGAGGCATTGAAAGCCGAGGCATTGGCTCTGCGTGCCGAGTTAGACGGTGAGTTGGCAAAAATTCAAAGAATTATTGCAAAAACAAAATCTTCACTCCTTAAACTTATTGAGGATGTTGAAGATTCTAATTTGCGATATTCCCTAGAAAGGCAAGTTGTTGATGGTATTGAGGAAATCCATAAGGATGAAATCAATGCTGTTGAGATAGCTTGTCAGGAACTTGCCAGTGCTATTGAGTGCTCAGTTGCCAAGTGGCGCGAGGAAGAAGCCGAGCGTCGCAGGCAGGCAGAGGAAAATCGTCTTTGGGCAGAGTCTGAAGGACTGCCCGAGTGGATGATTGATAATGCCGTTGAGTCAGGGGATTTTTCTGCTTTGAAAACATTTGTAAAAAATGTTGATAAATTAGACCCCAATGATCTTGACGAGCATATCTGCTTGAGCTGTGGGAGAGACCGAAGGCGTGAGCATTTTGCTCATATCTCAGGTCTGGACGCATACGACTTTTTTCAGGGTTTTGACCCGAATAATGTCGTTGTCTGGATTTGGGATCGCTTGTCTTCTCGGCGTTCCTCCACCAAGAGAGTGAAAAAAGAACATAAATCCGTTGCCTCAGTGGGAGGGAGCGAGGAGGGATTTAATAATCCCTTTGCTGTTCTTGCTTCACTTAAAAAATAAAATTTTTCAGTGCCAACCCAAAACAGAAAGGCGCTTAATAAAAATTTCTGTTGCGGTAAAACAAATGCCGTTCCCAACGAGGAGAAAGTTTGTAAAAATGGTTAAAAAATCCTCCCGACAATTGTATGTGGTTTATGCAATTTGTCGGGAGGTAATCTGTCCGTGAGTGTGTACTCACGCTGATGAGTCGGAAACGACGAAACAGTACTACTTCGCTATCACTTCGCTACTACTTCGCAGTCGCGGAATTACGCGGACTTAACGCAGAAGGTGTGGAAAATAATGGAGTGATTTATTCTGCTTCGCAGTAAAAATTTCTAGTCATTATATGGATTAGAAAATAGTTCTTTACAATTAAAAAACAAAGTTCCCAATGAGCTTTTAGGAATTTAAGGGATTTAGATTTTTTTAAGATAAGATCTCT
>Ga0256833_1001064_pt1 | contig 20740 bp, 23 predicted proteins | sample 356284metaG_FD_190535 | JGI IMG/M metagenome (GOLD analysis project Ga0256833, IMG submission 190535) | Hydrothermal vent microbial communities from Mid Atlantic Ridge, Atlantic Ocean - 356-284 | ecosystem: Environmental > Aquatic > Marine > Hydrothermal vents | place: Atlantic Ocean: Mid... | reverse complement strand
CCAACTCTAATTTTACTATCTCTCATTCTACCATACCCTAAACCAAAGCAGATAAATATCAGCATGTTTAGGTCTCTTTCTTACGTCTATCTTCCATAAAATAGTACCAAGTAGTATCATTTTGTATAAAAATAGTACCGCCAAGAAGTTATTCATCCACTTCTTGAGGTTAAAGGCAGAACATGCCATGAGAAGATTGATTTCATCACCGACAAATCCTTTCAGATAGTTTCTTTGCATTCTATGGTCTGATTTTACATGTCCAATAATAGGTTCAATGCCTGCACGTTTTTTGAACTTCTTTCTCTTTTGTTCTTTTTGATATTTTGTATCTCTTTTCTTTGGTGTATCAGGAATACAGATAACGGTACCATCTACTTCTTTCTCTCCTCTATAGCCTCTATCACATATAGCTTCTACGATAGGTTTGGTTCTGTGTTTATTTGCATGTGATAATGCCATATCAAGTGTTTTAGAATCATGTTGATTTTTATCATGGGCTACTGCACCTATAATGATATTACCATTCATGGTAGTCACCAATGAAGCTTTGGTACCATATTCATATTTCTTGTGGTCTTTACCCTTAGCTACTGCATAGATATGTTGTTCATGTAGAGAATAGACTTTATGTGTATCTTTTAGCTTTTGTTGTGTCACTTGCGTAAAAAGCTCAAAAGTCTCTTGATATTTTTTACGTTGTGCTTCTGAGAGTTTTCTTGAAATATCTCTTATGAGTATGCCTACAATTGTTTTTAATCGCTTCATGGCAGCTCTAGCTTTTTTAATCTTTTTGGGGTGTCTAAAGAATCTTAGTTTGATACGGTGTGCTTTAATCTCTTTCATGTAAGTTCTTCTTAATTGTATCTCTTCGATTCTGGCAATATTGAGAAGTTGGTGTATCATTTTAATGGCTAGTTTGCCGTCTGTAGGATAGGTCACATTCTTTTCTTGTACTGTAGTATCAATAATGACTTGTTTCTCTTCTACTGCTTTACCATGTAGATTGACACTCATGGTAAAGATTTGTTCTACTCCTTCTTTACCAATACGCTTTCTGAAGTAAACCAAATCAGTAGCGTGACAAGGCAAGGCAATCTGGAATTCATGAAAGCCACAGAAGTATTGGTAGTAAGGATTTTGTTTCCACTGTTCAATCATCTCTTCATCAGAGAGATTTTTTAACTGTTTTAAGAGTAGCAGTCCGACCATAAGGCGTATGGGCTTTGCTGGTCTACCTTCTATACTATAATATTTCTCAAAGGAATCCTCAAAGAGTTCCCAGTGTATGGTATCTGCCAATGCAATCAGAGGATCATTGGAATCTAACATATCTCGTAATTGACTATGAAAAAGATTGGGTTGATTATTTTTTAGAGTTCGTGGAAGCAATTTTAACACCTATTTCGACCAAGAAGTAGTCGGTTTTACTATGTTTCTTGGTTGTTATTATACACTTAAATCACTTCCAAAGTGCCTATTTTATGGAGGTTGTTTGGTTTTTCAAGGGTGACTAAATAATAATTAAAAACTCTAACTATATTATCATGATAAAGTAGATGTAACAGCTTTATTTCATTTACAAAATTTTCATAATAATCCTCTTTGGCAATACCCTCTTGTGGTATATATTTTTTACAGACAAACTGATGATTAATATAGTCATCATTTAATAGAATAGTTTGTCCAAAAGAACCACTACTTAATTTTTTAATAAATTTAAAATCTTTTGCTCTTAAAAATTCTATAATTTGATTTTCTTGCATGTATTCCCCATGAATATTTATTTAATTATACATAGTATATCTAATAATGATGCCGACAAGAAATCACAACAATACTCTTCTCTTCTACCACATAAACCAAACGATGCATCTCATCTATACGCCGTGAATGAAAACCTGACAAGTTTTCTTTCAAAGCTTCAGGCTTTCCTATACCCTCAAAAGGTTCACGCAGTGTAGCCTCTATGAGTTTGTTGATGCGTTTGAGTGTTTTTTTGTCTTGGGTCTGCCAGTAGAGGTAGTCTTTCCATGCTTCGGCAGTCCATGTTAGCAGTCTTTTACTCATCTATTAGCTCATGAGAGGTAACTTTTCCTTCTCTATACTGGGCTATAGACTTTTCTAAGTGACGTACATTTGCAGGAGACTTGAGTAAATGCAGCGTCTCTTGCATCGCATTAAAGTAGTCTAACGACATTACCACAGCATCATCTGCATCTCTTCTACTGATGATAGTATAGTCTGCATTATTACTCACATTATCAAGTATCAACTTAAAATTGTTTCTGGCTTCTGTGTAGTTTACAACAGTCATGAAAACTCCTTACATGTTCAGTTTATTGTACAAGTATAGCGTGTTTAGTTTGAAATGTAAATAGGATGTCATTTGGAAATATGTCAATTTGAAAGATTTTTCCCTCATATCCAAAAACATCGTTATAATCTGCTTGTACCCTTTTAGGTTATGGGGTAGTGTTCTTCTTTTCGTTGAGTGGGTGGGCTTGTGTATAATTTTATGCTTCAAGCATAGGCAGGGTTATCTCAAATGAAAGGGTACGTTATGGAATACTTTATTTCAGTACTCGCACTTATAGTCTCTATAATGAAAGTCATAGTAATGTGGTTGAAGTTTAAAGAATGTAAGAAAGCGAAAGAAACACAGACTAAGACTAAATAGTCTCACAAGGTGTAAGGAATCACAACTTCCTTGCACTTCTGTGTACCCTTTCCAACATTTTACATTTTTACATCTTAATATTTTATTAAGCCTTACGGCGTGAGTCTGTTTATTTGCGTATTGCCTTGTGCGGTGCGATAGCATACCCAAAGGATTTTCACATAGCAGTGAGGCAAACATCACATAAGCTATTTATCTATAAAATTCTCATCCCCTCTATATACTTAAAATCCTTCAGGTTATACGTTAGCAGTACTGCATCTTTATCTAACGCAGTAGCAGCTATCAGGCTATCTGGTATATCAAGACTATGACTTTTAGCATATTTTTTTATGAGTTTGGTAGAGGATTTTGATATATCTTCATTGAGATGAATAATATGAAAAAGTGAAACAAACTTTTCTAACTTATTTAACTCTGCTTTATTTAACGCCCCATAGTAAAGTTCCATCACCGTGATAGACGAGATACATAAAGTATCTGTAAATGATTCTACTTTTTTAATAGTCTCCTCATTACCTTTGAGGATTTCTATGAGAACATTCGTATCTAAAACTATCATTTCCAAGCTTGTTCTCTAAGTGAGTCTTGGTTTATGTCCCTGTCCTCCCACATGCCAGAGAAATGAGACAAATCTACAGAGGATGGTTTCTTCTTTTTCTCTTCCAAATCTTTTTTAAGTGTATCTCTTATGTACGCGGAAAGAGAGATGCCCAAGCTATTGGCTTGACGTTTCAACTCTTCAAAAAGTGGCTCTTCAAAATATATCTGTGTTCTATGCATACTTAACCTTTATACATCAATTTCATACATTACTATACCTAAATTTTCTTTTGATGTAAAGGCTACCTATAAAACCTCTCACCCTTTTCCACCATCTCCACCAACAACCCAGCAGGCTCAAACCGTTCACCATACTGCTCTGCCAATGCCTCTAAGCGTTGGACGATGTTTTCTAGTCCTTCGCTATCCGCATAGCGTAACAAGCCACCTCTAAAGGCAGGGAAGCCTGTACCCATGACCATTGCCATGTCTAGGTAGCGTGCGTTGGCTACGACACCCTCTTCTAAGCATTTGGCTGCCTCATTTACCATGATGAGTATGGCTCTGTCTAGGATAGTTTGTGCATTTAATGTAGTATTGACGGTATGAAGTTCGTCAATGTGCTCATTGTGGGCTTGGGCTTTTCCTTTATGGGAGTAAAAGCCTGTACCAGTTTTCTTGCCTAGCCACTCTTTTTCTATCATACGTCCTAAAACTGAAGAAGGTTGCATACGTGAGCCATAGGCATCATGTAAAATGGTAGATACTTTGTCTCCTATGTCTATGCCCACTTCATCTGCAAGACTAAAAGGCCCCATAGGCATACCAAACCCTTTGAGCAGTCTGTCTATACGCTCTACATCTTCACCCTCTTCAAACATCTTCGCTGCTTCGTTTAGGTATGGCAAGAGCGTACGGTTGACTAAAAATCCTGCACATTCACTTACTTTTATGGGTGTTTTACCCAGTCTTTTGGCTAATGCTACCACGGTAGCGACTGTCTCATCACTCGTCTTCTCCCCTGCGATGATTTCTACTAAAGGCATCATCTGCACAGGGTTAAAAAAGTGCATCCCTACAAAACGCTCAGGGTGAGATGCAGATGTTGCAAGGCTAGTGATGTTAATGGAGGAGGTATTTGTAGCGATGATGGTATCTTCTCTTACTTTGGACTCGACATCGGTAAAAACGTTTTGTTTTACTTTTGGGTCTTCGCTCACCGCTTCTACTACGATGTCTACATTGCCCAAACCTTGCATAGAAGTGGTATGTGTCACCCTGTCCATCTTGAGCCCTATTTCTCTATCTGTTAGGCGTCCACGTCTTTTGATACTCTCAAAACTTTTCATCATCTTTGCCATCGCTTTAGCAATGCTAGACATCTTCCTCGCCCCTAGACGTACAGGGATGTCTCTATGAGCCAATGCCCACGCGATGCCTGACCCCATCGTGCCCACACCAATGACCGCTGCTGTGTCTATAGACTTTGCCTTAGCTGTAGAAAAAGACTCTTTTTTGAGCTGTTCAGAAGTAAAAAAAAGCTCTATAAGATTTTTACTTATCTCACTTGTGGCAAGGGGAGCAAAGACCTCCAGTTCTACTTGTAGCCCATCTTCTAGTGACTTTGTCAAAGTCTCTTCGAGTATATCTATGGCTTTAAGTGGTGCGGGGTAATGCCCAGCAGTTTTTTTAAGTACTTGTTTACGTGCCATTTTGGCAATAAATGCCTTGACAGGTGCCAACATTTCATACCACTTGATACCTTTTCGTTTTTTTGTTACTTTCTCTTCAAGTGTACCTGCTAGTATCTCTTTGATGTATTCCTCTTTCTTAAAGCCCAAATATCCAGAAGGCACAGATGCATCTACAAGCCCCAGTTTAAGTGCTTTATCTCCCTTGAGTCGTTTAGACGCGGTGATAAGTTCTATAGCTTTGGTAAAACCTACCAATAGTGGGAGTCTCTGCGTACCTCCAAGCCCAGGGATGATACCAAGGCTCACTTCTGGTAGTCCTAAACGTGTATGTGCATCATTGGTAGCGATGCGGTAGTCACAAGACATTGCAAGCTCCAGTCCACCACCCAAACACGCACCATCTATGACAGCCACAGTAGGAAATGGAAGTTGCTCTAAACGGTTAAATATCTCTTGACCCTCACGTAGTTTAAAGACTATCTCTGCTTCATCTTTAAACGCTTTTATCTCTTTGATGTCTGCCCCTGCGATGAAGATGTCCTCTTTCGCACTCTCTATAAACAGTGCCTTGACAGTGCTGTCGCCCTCTAAATTTGAGATATGCTCTCGTAGCTCATAGAGTGCATCAAAACAAAGTACATTGACACTGCTTTTAGGGGTGTCAAATGTTAAAGTAGCAATACCACGTTCATCTGTCGTCAAATTAAAGTATGTATTTTTCATCTGTACATTTTTCATTATTTCGCCTCCAGTAGCAGTGCAGCACCTTGCCCACCACCTATACATAGGGTTGCCAGTCCTGTTTGTAAGCCTCGTTCTCGAAGTTCATGTAACACAGTGATGACCAAACGTGTACCCGTCATCCCTACAGGGTGACCGAGGGCTACGGCACCTCCGTTGACATTGAGTATGTCAGGGTCTATGGCTCCTAGTGCTTCGTCTTGTCCCAAGTGTGCTTTGGCAAACGCTGGCGAGGCAAAGGCTCTTTGACAGGCAATCACCTGCGCGGCAAAGGCTTCGTTGATTTCCATGATGTCTATATCATCCATGCTTAGCCCTGTTTGTTTGAAGACTTTATGTGTAGCAAAGACAGGGCCTAAGCCCATACGTTTTGGGTCACAGCCTGCATAGGCGTAGTCTGTTAAATACCCAAGGGGTTTTAATCCTCGTTTTTTAGCTTCACGCTCACTCATCAGTACCACACCAGCCGCTGCGTCTGTTATCTGAGAGGAGTTTCCTGCCGTCACAGTACCGTTTTTACGGTCAAAAAAGGGTCTCAGACGTGCCAGTTTTTCTAGGGTTTGGTTTTCACGTATCCCATCATCATAGTCTAAATACTCCCCTTTATGCTCATCATACACCACTGCCATACTCTCTTTGGCGAAACGTCCACTCTCTTTGGCTTTGGCTGCTTTTTGGTGACTCTCTAACGCAAAGGCATCTTGTTCTTCACGGCTGATGCCAAAGTCTTGTGCAAGTACTTCTGCTGTGCTACCCATAAGCAAGCCACTCACAGGGTCAGTCAGCCCAGACATGAGTCCTACGATGGGTTTGATATAACTAGGTCTAAAACCTAAAAGGGTTCGCACCTTGTCCAAGGCACTTTTGGAGCGTGAGAGTTTAGAAAAAAAGCCTGTCATCTTCTCACTATAGATGAGGGGAATGTTAGACATAGACTCCACCCCACCACACACATAGACCTTGCCCTCTCCCGCATATATACGAGCCACTGCTGTGGTAATAGACTCCATACCAGACGCACAGTTACGGTGTACCGTCATCGCAGGTGTTGCCTCTGGAAACCCTGCACGCAAGGCTATGACCCTAGCGATGTTGGCTGCATGTATAGGCTGAGAAACATTGCCTATGATGACCTCATCTACCTCATCGACAGAGACAGGACTCCGCATCATCAGCTCACGAAACAACGTAGCCCCAAGCTCATCTGCCTGCATACGATCAAACTTCCCACCAGCCTTAGCCATAGGAGTACGCAATGCAGTGACAATGGCGATGCGTTCTTTTTGAATATCTTTTGATTTTGTTTTCATCGTATATCCTTTGTTAAGAATAGTATAGAAGTTTTGTGTGTATTGGGTGTGGATTACATATGCCCCGCATACATCTCCTCTATCTCCTCAGCATATACTTCCATCATATGGTTTTTAGCCAATTTCATGGAAGGTGTGAGGTCTCCATTTTCTATACTGAGTTCGTCTGCTATGACGCGGTACTCTCGTACTTTTTCCCAATGGTTTAGCTTTTTGTTGAGTTTGGCTATGAACTTGGCTGTCATAGCTTTGAACTTGTCAGACTCCAAGGCTTTAAGCGGTGTGGTGTGCATAGAGGTGGCTAGTCTACCTAAAAACTCATGTTCTATAAAAAGCAATGCCGTGACGTAAGCTTTGGCATCTCCTACCACAAGAGCCTGTTCAAACCAGCCATTACTAGTGAGTTTTTGCTCTATATACACTGCTGTCACATACTCACCCGTAGAGGTTTTGAGTAGTTCTTTGGTACGCCCAATAATACTGATATACCCTTCTTCATCTATGTTTGCCAAGTCTCCTGTATGTAGCCAGCCCTCTGCATCTATGGTTTTAGCTGTGGCTTCTGGGTTGTTATGGTAGCCCTTCATGACATTAGGACCTTTGACCAAAAGCTCATGCTCAGGACTTAGCCTTACTTGCACCTGGGGAAAAGCCTTGCCTACGGTGCCTATTTTGTTCTCTTTAGGTGTGTTAGAGGCTATAACAGGACTCGTTTCTGTTTGACCATAGCCTTGATAAATAGATGTACCGATGTTCAGATAGAACTTATAAAGAGCATCTGGCAAGGCTGCTCCACCAGAAATCATCATACGCATACGAGTCCCTAAAGCCAAACGCAGTTTTTTATAGACGATGGCATTTAACAGCTTATCGACTATACTTATGGGTGCAGTAGGGTCTTTGGTCACTGCTCTGTGAAAGGCATAGTTTACCAGTGCCTTTTTAATGAAGCTTCCTTCCAAAGCTTTGAGTTTCATCTTGAAAAATACTTTTTCTAAAAGTCTTGGTACGACAGTCATCACTGTAGGGTTTATTTCTTTGAGGAGTGCCCCTACATTTTTCACATCATCTGCAAAGTAGACGGTCAGTTCACGAGAGAGGTAAAAGTGCATCACCATACGCTCAAAGATATGCGCCAAAGGTAAAAACGAAAATGCTACATCGCTATGAGGGTCAAAGTGGTAGTTCTGTGCTGTAGCGTGTATCTGGGAAATGAGATTTTTATGGGTGAGTTCTACCCCTTTGGGTGTACCTGAAGTACCTGAGGTATACACGATGGTCGCTACATCTTCTGCATTGATGCGAGAAAGCAACTCTCGAAAAAGTGCTGGGTTAGCCTTGTCTATCTGCTCACCAAGTGTAAGCAAGTCATCTAAAGACCTATATCCACTTACTTCATCTAAGTAGATGAGTTCTATAGTGTTGTCTACTTGATGTATGAGTTTCTTATGGGTTTCATCTTCTATAAAGGCAGTATGCATATTGGCATCTAAAAATTCAAAGCGTAGGTTTTTAGAAGAGATGTTCGTAAAAAGTGGCACAGAGACAGCACCACAAAGCATAAGTGCATAGTCTAGCATAAGCCAATGTGCAGAAGGAGAGACAGAAATAGCTACTTGTTTACCCTGCCAATCTTCTTCATAAAAAGCGAGTGTCAGATAGCGTATGTTACATAAAAATATTTTTTTTGAGTAGGTTTGCCATGCACCCTCTTTCTTATGGTGTAAAAAGTCCGCTTTAGGTGCAGTGCGTACTAAGTGTCGGTAAAGTTCTCCAAAATGTGTAAATTTTTCATGCATGGCATTTCCTTTCAGAAACTTATTGTCTAAAGTATAAAATACATCTGTGGATTTGATGTGGATTATGTTAAAATTTCAATATGAAAAAAGATACAATTATACAAACACTCAAAGAGAGCTACAACAGAGACTTACGAAAACAGGTAGTGAAAACATTACTTGTTAATGAAAAAGAAAGTGATACACCTGACTATAAGATAATCAATCAAATCTTTTCATATGTACTCAAAGAGCTTGACTGGAAAATGGCGGGGAACACCAAAGAGTGGGACAACACTCCCCTAGAAATCATGGAAGAAACCTTCCCTAAAATTGAAACAACAAAATGGTTTCAAGAACAGATACTTACTGCACAAAAGATGATAGAAATGGAGATGCGTGATTAGAAAGGAAACAAAATGAAAGATTTACCATTAAACCATCATTTTATCCCATCTAAAACACCTTCTAAAAAGCTCATGATTATCTTACATGGTCGGGGAGACTCCTCTGCAGGTTTTACATGGCTACCACCCTACCTAGCCATAGACGATATGAACTATCTACTCCTAGATGCTCCCTACGACTACTTCGGAGGACGTTCGTGGTATGACCTGCCACCGAACCAACTAGAAGGCATACAGCACTCATCGAGTATACTCACAGAAATTCTTGATAGACTTTTTGAAGAGGAATTTGATGCTTCGCAGAGTTTTCTTTTTGGGTTTTCTCAAGGGTCACTGCTTACCTTTGAATTTGGTGCACGCTACGATAAAAAACTCGCAGGGTACTTGGCAATATCTGGCTACATCTATGACCCTGACCTGCTACTAAGAGAAATGAACCCTACACTCAAAGATGCCAACTGGCTCTGCACCCACGGCACACATGATGATGTGCTGCCTTTTAGCACGTCAAAGGCACAAGTAGAAACACTACAGAACGGTGGTTTCAACATAGACTTTAAAAGTTACCCTAAAGTACATACCATCGCAGAAGATGAACTGGAGATGATAAAAGAGTGGATAAAGTCAAATAGCTAGATAATTTTGTAGCCCGTACTTACTTTTTCTAACTTTTTTTCTTTTACAAGTTTTCGTATATTACGTGAAAATGTTTCAGGTGTCATACCCAATATAGAAGCGATTTCATATTGTTTCAAATCCAAACTCAATGTTGGGTTTTCTCTATAAAAATGAAGTATTTTCTCTGTCGCTGTTGAAGCAATATTAAAATGAATATTTTGCTGTAACAAATCTACTTTTTTTAGCAATGATTGGATAATCTCATAAGAAATCTTTGAGTTAGACATAAAGAGCTTTTCAAATTCTTTGATATTTATCTTTAGTATCGCACCATTTGACTGAAAGGTGGCACTTGAAGGTAATGGTGTATGCCGAAGCGTTGCCGCTTCTGCGAGTAATGCATAAGGTTTAAAATATCCCATTATTATCTCATTACCTTTGTTATCGTGTTTGAAGATACTTACCACACCATCTATAAGAAGCATAAGTGAGTCACTTACATCACCCTCTAAAAAAAGTGTAGCTCTCTCTTTATACTCATAAATATGTGAGATTTTTGCTAAAGCTTGGAGTTCATCATCTTGTAAAGAAGAGAACATACTCACTTCTTTAAGTATCGTGTTTATTGATTTGTTTTGCATATTTAACTATACCATTACTTTCTATAGTATCTTAGTATATAGGCTGTAAACGTATGCAAAAATGGTGACAGGATAAATATCATTGTAAATGCTGTAGCCCATGCTTGTACCCATATGTGTATAAGTGTATCTACATTAGGACTACAATAAAAGGAAGAGACCATATAGGTCATACTCCCCGACATCGCACCTGAGAGTATGAATGTAAAGATGGCCCTATGCAGGAGTGGGAATGCCATCTTTGCTTTTTGCCTTCGCATAAAGTTCTTGTTCTTTTTCTATAAATACTGTCGATAAAAATCCATAAGCCTGTGCCCATGCATCCATCACTTCATCTGTTGCTGCATCACCAAGTACTTCTTTAATCGCAATAAGCAGTGATTCACCTACCCATGGATAATGCTCTGGAAGAATTTTTGTATCTACATGGATTTGGGCTACTTTTTCGATGCCTTTTTGTAAGTTATCCAACTTATCAATGTTAGCAGCATAGGCATATACCATGTTCGCTAACTTCACATACTGATCTGGCGTTGCATCTTTAAAAAGTACTTTCGCCTCTGGATATTTTGAAAATAGATTTTCATACATCACTGTAGTAATTTCTTCACCTTTATTTTTTAAAAGTGGTGCTGTTGATTTTACAATCGCTTTAACTGTTTCGTTCATTTTTTATCCTTTTTTATTTTTCAGAGCCCTAAAATAGGTGCCCTTTATTTTGAGATATCGCAATATAACGAAGAAAAGAAGGAATAAAATTGACAATTGTCAAGAATAGGAGTAAATTTGTCTGATTTATATTGAACTTAACGTTTTAGAGACGTAATGGGTGCTTTTACGTATTTCTGCCAAAGAGAGTATCTTCCTTTTTTCCTCTTGGCTAGACTTATGCCATTTACGCATATCATCCAATGTACGAAAACAACCTAAACACACATCGTTTTCATTTAGACAACATTTTTTAATACATGGTCTCTCTACAGAACGTATCAACTTCTTACCTTTTCTTGCCATTTCTAATACATCTCATCACAAACATTGACTATCATCTTAAATTTTGGAAGTCATTATTTTGAACGCCACACCCATAGAAGCAAAAGTACACCCAAAGCGATATTGAACCAACTTACACCAGAGATAAACATTTCTTCAAGCTTACTATATAACCAACGTTGTACAGCAAGTGGCTCTGTGAGCATATGCTCATGTGTCCAAGAGATAAGTTCAGCTTGCCAGATATAGGTGAGTAACTCAGGTACAAAGAAAAAAAGCACAATACCCAAAATACCCCAAAGATTTCTTTTGGGTTTTATCCTCTCTACTGCTTCTTTGAGTTTAGGATCACTGTCAATACGCGTTTGTATTTCTTTTATTTTTTCTTTCATTTAGCAGTAGTCCAAAAGCATCCCCTCTTTCACTGCCTGCATAGACTCTTTGCCTACCAAGCGTTCGACAATAGCAAGTCCAAAACAAACTGCTGTTCCTGGTCCCTGAGATGTCATGACATTCCCATCCGTCACCACCTTGACATCATCTCTATATCCTGCATGGTCTATCTCATCTTTAGCTCCAGGATAACAGGTATAATCAGACCCGAGTACTCCAGCTTTTTTGAGCACAAAAGGTGCTGCACACATCGCACCTATCACTTTTTTCTCTTTGAACTCTTTCACCAGCTCTATCACACGTGCATTTTCTGCCAAAGCATACGTACCACCCCAACCACCAGGAAGCACCATCATATCAAAGTCATCAGAGATAATATTTTTCAACGAAGTATCTGCCTGCACACCTATGCCATTGGCACCTGTCACCACCCTACCATGATGCAACTCATCTTCTATGAATGCTACTCTGACTTCTATACCACCTCGACGCATCACATCGATAAGTGCTACTGCTTCAAGCTCCTCAAATCCTTCTGCCAATGGTAATAATACACTTGCCATCATTTATCCTTTAATATTTATTGTAAATAGTATATTGAAAAAAGTTAAACAAGAAGAAGTGAAGAGGAGAATCCTCTTCAAAAAAAGCAGAGGATTAAATCGTTATTTTTGCATACATCCCGGGGAAAATATTTTTATCTCCTTTATCAAAACGTATACGCATTTTAATTTTATGTGTCATAGGATTAATATTTGGCACAATTGCATAGATGACACCTATAGTCTTATAATGAATGGATGGGATTTCAACATTTACCTTTTGTCCCTCTTTTACACGAGAAATAATACTTTCAGAAATAGACACATCAATCTCTAAACTTTCCATATCTACGAGTAATATAGTAAGCATACCTGGCATGACCATGTCACCCACCTTGATATTTCGTTGTACTACAATACCATCAGACGGTGCTTTCATTTTAATATAATTATATGTACTTGCCAACTGTTTTGCTCTTATGTTGGATTCTTTTACCATGACTTTCATTGCTTCAAGCATCGTCTCAATATTTGCAGCCTGCTCATCCAAATCAGCCATATCATAAAAACTTACATTGTCACTCTTATATTTTATCTTTAATCGCTTCCTTTTTCGTTTTACCCTATCAAGCTTATCTCTCCAAAATTCAACCATGATTTTTGCTTGCTCTAGCATAAGGTCAGCTTGCATTTTCATCATATCAAACTCTGCTGATTCCATTTCATATAAATCATCTTCTCGCTTGACTCTATCACCAATTTTCACAAATACTTTTTTCACATAGCCCATAAACCGTGAGCCAATCATCTGTTGGCCATCAGAAACTACTGTACCTGTAAGTTTTATATTATGTATTGTGCTAGTTTCTATTTCATTCGCATTGCTGGAACAACTGAAAAGAAGTAAAAAAACAAAAAAAATATTTTTTTTCATACATCTCTCTACCATTTTCGTAAACTGGTGTGGCACTTCATGCACTCTGCAGCTATTCTATTATAAATTGTTAATGCAAATTTGGCATCACCTGCTTCAAAATGTTCTACTATGTCATCTGCATACTTTTGTATACGCCTTTGTGTTCTACCTGTCATTGCAGTGTGATTATTCATCCATTTTTCATAAATGTCTTTTGTGTTTTTTTCCACAGTGGTAGGACCAACTTTAATAATCGTATCTCTCAAATCCTTAGCCCCTGCTTTGACTATGTCAAGATTATTATAAAAAAATCCAGACTGAATATCTTGCATCGCTTTTGCCATTTTTTGCATATCTAATACCCTATCGGCTTGTGTGTAATCGCTCGAAAATCCAAGTGTTATTCCCAACAAACTTATCAAGATTATTTTTTTCATTTATTGTGTTCCTTTTTTACGATATTCAAATAATTTTCATATAGAAAATAAATCAACATAGACTGAAAATCTCAATTTAACTCATAAGATTGTATCAAAATAATGCTGATGTTACTTAGTATTAAATATATTTTTTTGAAAATAATTCATATTTTTTACTTATAAGATAGGATTAAGTAAATTTAATTTATAATTATTTCATAACTTACTTATAAGTGATAAATTAAAAAAAAGGAAAAAAAATGAAAAAAATGCTTACAGCATCCGTAGCAACGATAACTCTTATAACAACAATAGAGGCTGATTTTAGTTTTGGAGATATGTTTAAAGACATGAAAGAGACTGCCATCAGTATGAGTCATGATGCCAAAGACAGCGTCAAAACAGTGACAGATGGAGCCGTTGAAACTTCCAAAAGTGCAGAAAGAACAGTTACTAACGTTAGTAAGGATGCAAAAGATTCTACAGTAAAAGTATCTGATGATCTTAAAACTGCAGAGGTTTCTACTTCAAAAGACACTAGAGATGCTACAACCAGTATCTCCACAGATACAAAAGAATCTATCACAAACACCACTAGAGATCTCAAAGATTCTGCAACCATTGCATCAAAAGAGATGAAAGATTCTGCTATTGCTGTTTCTAAAGATATGAATGATGCAACCAAAACAATCTCTAACGATACAAGAGACTCTGTCAAAGATGTCTCTGACAATGTAGGGGACAGAACACTCTCAAAAGAAGAGTACGATGAGTACATGAGATTAAAAGCAGCTGCACAAAAATAGTCTCTTCTTCACCGTCTAATAGATACAAAAGCTACCTCAAATTTTGGTAGCTTTCTCTACTGTATAACAAAATTGATTCTATAATAAAAACACTTACATTTAAAATAAAAGGATTCACAATGTTATTTTATACTAAAAAAATAATGAAAAATTTCTTACCCGTTGTCACCCTTATCGTTACTGCATCCTATGCAGATGTGGCACTACCTCAGGAAACAAATAAAACACAAAAAGCTAAAGTAGACAATGAAAACAACAACTCTACGAGTACAACAATACAAAAAATAAAAATAGGTAACGATGTCATTAACATTACTCTCCCCAAAGTTCCAAAAGCAATACAAGTTAGCAGTGAGAAATATAATGCTGGGAAGGATAGAAGTATCAAATTTTCTAAACGTGTTCCGCCAGGATACAAAGCACATAGTTTTGAGAAAAAAGAAAAAACACTTTCAGCTATAAAAACAGGTGAAGTGAATAATGGAAAATTATCCGCCTATCTGCGTGGCAAAGATATATCTATGAAGGAAGTCAAAACAAAACTAAATGATGCTGGATTTCAAATTCTAGCATCTGTTCCTCTTAATGTATCTAAAGACTTAATATCTATTGTTTTTACTGATGAGTCGCTTCTAGAGATGGCAAACAAAAAAAACCGCGGCTTTATCGCATCATTACGGGTACTTGTAGATAGTAAAAACAATACCATCAGTATCACCAATCCACTCTATATGGCTAAAGGAATTTTACAAAGTGACTTTGATCAAGATAGAGCCAATAAAGTACTGACAAAAATATTAACACAATTTACGAATTTAACCAATGCAAAAGATTCCGTAAAATTCCAACTTTTACCAAAATACCAATTTATGAAAGGTATGCCACATTATGAAAATATGGTCGAGATAGCATCAGGACCTGATTTATTAGAAAAACTAAAAAATAATCCAAATATAGTCTTTGTCCAAACACTCGCAAACAAAGGTACTCTTGTCGGTGTAAAACTTAGCAGTGAAACACGTAATTTCATTAAACACATTGGGAGAAATAATGCTGCGATACTGCCATATCCAATGCTTATAGAAAATGGAAAAGCAAAGATACTTGATCCTAAATTTTATATCTCATTTATGTATCCACTGCTCTCAATGTCGGAATTTATGACTATTGCAAACGTACCAGATGAGATGATAAAAGATTGTAAAAAAGTGTTTCAATAAAAGAGAAAAAGAGAGTATTATAAAAACTCTCTTTTTTGATAAGCTATAAGAAGCTTTATTTCGCTTTCTCCAAATATTTACCCTCTACCGTATCCACAACGATTTTTTGTCCTTCCAGTATAAAGAAAGGTACTTGTACCACTGCCCCAGAATCAAGTGTGGCTGGCTTTTTACCACCTTGGCTGTCACCTTTAAAATTTGGTGGTGTTTCTACTACAGTTAAAGTAATGGTTTGTGGAATTTCTACTGAGATGGCTTTACCATTGTGAAACAGTACATCTGCTTCCATACCATCAATCATAAAGTCAAAGGTCTCTTTACCTACCTGTTCATGTGTAAGTCCTATTTGATCATAGGTCGTTGTATCCATAAATTGAAGCAGTTCACCATCATCATAAAGATATTGCATGGTTTTTTGTTCAAGTTCAGGTACATCAAATTTATCCCCAGCATGCACAGTTTTATCTATCACCTTGCCTGTTTCAAGATTTTTAACTTTCATACGCACAAATGCCGCACCTTTTCCTGGTTTGACATGTTGAAACTCTGTTACTCTGTATGGATTCCCTGTAATTTCAAGACGTGCACCTTTTTTGATATCACCCATTCCGATTGTAGCCATAGTAGCTCCTTAAAAAAATATGAGTGATTATAGCAAATAGTTGATAAAAGAAGTAGGAGGTAGATTTACCTTAACTACTGCTCCTTGCTACCTTATTTGGTTATAGAGATATTCTTTTTCTCTTCTGCTGGACATTGTGCTGCTTTATCAAAATCCATAGCTTTTGCATTGTCCATGAGTACAGGGACAAATAGCAATGATACAAATACAGCGGCTACTGTACCAGAGATAAGTGCTACACCAAGCCCCCCAAATACTGGGTCACTTGCCAGCAAGGCAGACCCTAAGATAATGGCAACTGCTGTCAAAGCAATAGGTTTTGCCCTTGTTGCCGCAGCTACCGCAATAGCCCTACGTTTTTTCATACCTTCACACTCCATAAGTGACTTCGCAAAGTCAATAAGAAGCAATGAATTTCTAGAACTAATCCCAATCAAAGCGATAAATCCAATGAGCGATGTAGCTGTAAGGAAAAAAGTCTCAGTTGTAAAGAAATTTGCTACCCAATGCCCAACGATTACACCAATAAGAGAAAGAAACGAACCCAAAAGTACAATACCTGAAATAGCAAAACTTTTATAGTAGATAACCAATAACAAGAAGATAAGTATAAGTGCCGAAATAAAGGCACCACCTAAATCTCTAAAGGTATCCAATGTCACTTTCATCTCTCCATCCCATCGGATAAGAAACTTTTCATGTGTTTTTTTATCTTCTAGTGTAAAGTCAAACATATACGTAGAAAAACCTTCTTTTGTGATAGTGTAATTCTTTTTAAATTTTTCCAACATCACATCTCTGGCATCTAATAATGGATAAACCTGCGAAACCATATCTGTTTCTGCAATCACATTGACCATCCTAGATAAATCTTTATGCATAATCATAGTATTTGACTTTACTTCACGAATGTTTACCACCTCAGAAAGTGGTACCATCATACCCTTCATATTCATCAGATTAAGTGAAGAAAGCTTAGATTGTAATGCCTCTTTGCTTGGCGTAGGAATATTTTTACTCTCTTTATCAAGCACTAAAAATATAGGTATTTGATCTGGATTATTTTTAGAATTTTTATGGGCAATGACCATCCCCTCAAATCCGAGATATAAAATATTGTTTACCTGTTCTACACTGAGTCCTGAACGTGCAATTTTTTCTTTATCAGGAATAAGTTCATACTTGACAAAGTTTTCATCTGTCATGAGATCTATGTCAACTAAGCCATCTGTATTGCTAAGTATATTGGCAATCTCCACAGATAGTGCACGTATTTTAGAAAGATTTTCACCATGTACTTCAACTACTATAGATGCCAAAGTTGGAGGACCTGATGGTTGCTCTATAAATTTGATGCTTGTCCCTCTAACAAGTGATTCACATGCTTCTTGAATGATTGGTCTTAAACGTTTAACCATAAGAAATGAAGGTTCATCTCTATGATGCTTATCTGTCAAATTTACTGCAATTTCTGAAACATTCTCAGTTTGTTTCATACTTGCACCCTTAACTAATCCTGCATAATCTAAAGGAATACCCTGTCCTAAAAAAAGTTCAATATTCTTTACCTCTTTCTCTTTCGTTAAAAAATCAATCACACAACTACTGACAGATTTTGTTTGTGCAATTGATGAACCCTTAGGTGTATCTACATATATAGAAAAGGTATTAGCACTTTTCCCTGGTAACATCTTTGCAAGAACCAACTTAGTTGGAAACATCATAAGTGAAGCAAAAAATGCAATAATTGTAAGAAATATAATTAATGTTTTTTTGAACTTACTATCAAGAATAGCAAAAATAAATTTTTCTAGTGTTCCCATTATTTTTTCCCTTTTTGATGATGCTTATGTTCAGGTTTTTTTAACAATCTCAAACTTAAATACGGTGTAAAAATATATGCTACAAACAGTGATGCTACAAGTGCTACAGGCACATTATACGGTATAGGTTTCATAAATGACCCCATCATTCCCCCAACAAATGCCATAGGAACCATTGTCAAAATAATCGCCAAAGTAGCAATATTTGTAGGTGCACCAATCTCATCAGTAGCCTCAACAAGAAGTTCATCCATCTCTTTATCTGCTGAATCATGGGCATGTAAATGCCTATGTATATTTTCGATAACAATAATAGCAGCATCCACCAGCAAGCCAAGGGAGAGCAATAGCGCAAAAAGTGTGATCCGATTCATCGTTTGTCCTGTCATCCAAGCTGTAAAAAGTGTTATTGCCAAAATGGCAGGTACAGAGAATGTCACAATCAATGACTCTCTCCACCCCAATGCAAAAACAAGCATCAATGCAATAATGACTATAGTGATCAACAGATGATGCATCAGTTCATTGACAGCTTCGTTTGCTCGTTCACCATAATTTCTTGTGAGTAAATATCCTATCTGCTCTTTTGCAAACTCATCTTCATACTCCTTAAGTACATCTTTTACTGCTTCAGCTACAAATACTGCATTAGTACCAGCCAATTTTGCAATAGTTAAGGTAATCTGATTTTTCTCTTTTGAGAGAGCTGTACTATTATTCTCTCGAAGTAATATTTTGGCTGTTTTAAAATTTTGAATATCAACACCTTCACTGACAGAAGCAACATCTTTTAGGTAAATCGGTGACCCCATATATTGGGCGACAATTACATCACCTACATCCCGTACACTTTCAATAGCATTCTTCACACCAAATATCATGAGTTTATTATCTTGGGTATGTCCTTTTACATCAGGTACATCCACGGCTATAGATTGCACAGCTTTCATGATTTGCCCTAAAGAAAGATGATATGCTGAAAGTTTACCCATGTCAACTTCTATATTGTACTGTGCTTTACGTGCACCTTTGAGTGTGGTTTTGGCAACATTTTCTACCGCATTAATGTGCTGTTGTACCCTACGCACTATCTCAAACATTTTTACATCATCAATACTACTTCCCTCTTTTGGATAAAAAGCAACAGTTACAATTGGGATATCAATATCTATATCAAAAGGTTTAATAATCGGTTGCATAACACCTTTAGGCATCTTATCCATATTTTGCATCACTTTATCATAGAGTTTTAGGTTTGAATCTTCTCTATCCTCTCCAATATAATACATAACATTGACAATACCCACATTATCCATAGCCATGCCATAGATATGTTCTATCCCACGTACTTCTCTTAATTTCCGCTCTAAAGGATTGACAATAATATTTTCAACTTCTTCTGGGCTAGCTCCTGGCATGACTACAATGACTGCACCACCAGAAATAGCAATTTGAGGGTCTTCCTCCCTTGGCATAGTACTCAGAGCCAAGTAGCCCATAAGTAACAAGAATACACCTAAAACAGAGGTAAGAGGATTATGTAAAAAACCTTTTGCCAATTTTCCTGCGATGTTAACAATTTGATACTCTTTTTTCTCTTTCATATCGCCTACTTAATAAAAATTTTACTATACATACCAGGATATACAGAGTGGCCTTTGGCATCAAAATCCATCTTTATTTTAAATTTATGTGTCATCGGATTTGAACTAGGAATTAGAGATACAATTTTACCTGTAGTCTCTAGCCCAATTGATGGAATTTTTATACCCACTTTTTTACCTAATTCAATATGACTCAAATCGGTTTCACTTATTTCTGCCACAACTTTAAGCTTACTTAAGTCAGTCAAGATAACAGCAGGCATGCCAGGTATTGCCATCTCACCTTCATTGAGCTTTTTAGCTACAATGACTCCATCATTTGGTGCTTTTATCTTAAGGTAGTTATATTGGTTGAGCACTTCATCCTTTTTCGCTTCAGCTTGTTTCACTTGTTCTTCAGATATACGTACCATATCTTTTAAATTTTTAGCTGCCAATTGTAATGTTTCCAATTCATATTTAGAAACCATTTTCTTCTTATACAATCTTTGGTGACGAGAAAGATTTGTCAATACATTAAGATATTGATTTTTGTTCATTTGTAATGCTAACCTTGCTTGAGAAATACCAAGATCAACTTGACGTTCAGCAGATTCAATCTCTTTTGAATCGATCTCATAAAGAAGCTGACCTTTTTTTACGATATCACCTTCGGAGACAGCCATCTTTCTTACATACCCCATATATCTACTTGTAATCATTTTTTGATTATCAGACACTACGGATCCACTTAAATGTATTTCAACAGCACCTACAATTGTTGACCATATTATTGTTATAATAATGATTATTTTTTTCATCTCTTGTTTCCTTCTTTTTTGGTACTATTTGTTTCAATCTTCTTTTTTATCATATTCTCCTGTATTGTTTCATTAACATCAACAGCTTTTTTTACTACTTTGGCAATATTATAGACACTTGCACTCTTTTCTTTATTAATCAATGCTTCTAACTCAAATATCTTTGTATTACGACTATTTTTAGCCGTTA
>Ga0256833_1001063_pt1 | contig 20751 bp, 18 predicted proteins | sample 356284metaG_FD_190535 | JGI IMG/M metagenome (GOLD analysis project Ga0256833, IMG submission 190535) | Hydrothermal vent microbial communities from Mid Atlantic Ridge, Atlantic Ocean - 356-284 | ecosystem: Environmental > Aquatic > Marine > Hydrothermal vents | place: Atlantic Ocean: Mid... | reverse complement strand
GCCCCCGATAATTTTTATACTAATATTGATTTATCTAGTAATACATTATACAACGTTGGTATATCGTTAAACAGATTCTTTCCTGATAATAGCTATTTAGGGCTTGATCTAGATATTTACTTTAATGCATATTTCGCCGCTTCACTTGGGGCAAGTTTCGGGTTGCCATTTTACTTGGAAGATAATAGGCGTCTTAGATTTCTGCCTATGATATCTGCTGGTATAGGACTGTATAGAAAAGACCTCGGTGTATTGGAAAATAATACAACTTGGATTCAAGTTAACGATATACAATTTGATGATTATGAAAATGTTTCTCTTAGTTTAACAGCATTATATGGTTATATCACACCGTCTTTTCGAACAATGTATCAACTTAAACCTAATGTTGATCTTTTTGTTTCGCTTGGTTATGCAATTACATTTGAAGGTTCGCCGGAGGTGGATTTCAGTGGTAACTCGGATGGCGAAAGTGTTGTTGCAACAGAAGAACTTAGTGCAAATAATATTGCTTTTTATGTTGATAATAGACAAACAGATGATTCACCATTTAATTTATCCGGATTTGAAATAAAAATAGGTGCTAATGTGAGGTGGTAATTATTTGACTAATAAATCGACACTATTTTTTCATTACTTCTCCCAGTATTAATTATTGGGAGAAGTAATCGGTTAATTTGGGATTTAATTCTCCATATGCCTAAAAGTTTGAGAGCTAAAATATCTGATGATAACAAGGTTAATCTTGTTATATATAGTTTGTTAAAAATGAAGAAGTAAACCAATAAAAAAATATTTTATAATCAGAATATTAATTTTATTGTATCACTCTTTTCTTGTGATTTTTCCCGAAAAAGTAGACACAAAATCAATAAACATGACAACCCCTGCAAATTTTTCTCTGAACTCCACAGGTGAATAATAATTTGGAGCCGAGTGAAACCGGTTTTTGTTATAAAATGTTTTTGTATAGTGGAAAATTTTAAATTCTTTGTTCTTTTGATTTTATTCTCGAACTTTACGGCATCGGATTTGGAAAAAAATTTGAATGAGCGTCCAAGGAATGCCGGCTTTGGTGGACTTTGACAAACCGGAATTATGTTCGTTAACCCTACGTTCAAGATTGTTGGTATGCCCAACATAGTATTTATTGAGAGAAGGGCTGAACAAAATGTAAACGTAAAAAGTCATCGTGAGCAAAAGGAAAGTTGGTCGGGGTGATAGGATTCGAACCTACGACCTCTTCGTCCCGAACGAAGCGCGCTAGCCGGGCTGCGCCACACCCCGAAATTTTGAGATTACAAAAGTATAATACATAAACGAATATTGCAAATCTTTAAATTTTTACAAAACATTAATTCGAAAGTTTCCGGTAAAAAATTTTTACTCTGTTAACAATTTGATTATTAAATGGACTAAAATTATCAAATATAGCCCGTTGAAAATAATTTTTAGTAGATTTGTGGGGTGGTGGACTTTGGAATTAAGGTAAGAAAAAATTACTATTATATTTGGAATTATTGACTTGGGCTTATAATTCCTATTAATTTTAGAATATTTTTGTTCCAAGATTATAATTTGTTGTTGGGAATATTGTAACTTAATATATTTTATTGAGTTATGCAAGGTTTTTAATAAAATACTTTATATAATTCCATAAATTCATTATAATTAATTTGTTGATTTTCTTAAAATGGATTAATAAATGAACGTTCTTGTTACCGGTGGTGCCGGGTATATCGGTTCTCATTTTGTTAAATTTCTTCTCAAAAAAAACGTAAATGTTTCCGTAATCGATAACCTGGGAAGGGGGCACGCAGAAGCTGTTCCGGATGCAGTGGAATTTAATAAAATCGATTTGTTGGATTTTAACCGGCTGTCCGGGTATCTCTCCCATAAAAGATTTGATGCGGTAGTGCACTTTGCGGCATTTGCTTACGTAGGAGAATCAGTTGAAAACCCCGCACTTTACTACACAAATAATGTTGTCGGTAGTCTTAATTTACTTAAAGCGGCGGTGAAAACCGGAATAAAAAAAATCATTTTTTCATCAACCTGTTCGGTTTACGGAAACCCGCTCGAAGTTCCGATTTCAGAAGATGAACCTACAAAACCGATTAACCCGTACGCTGAATCAAAATTAGTCATCGAAAAGATTTTACGGGATTTTGAGACAGCTTACGGATTGAAATATGTAGCGCTTCGTTATTTTAATGCTGCCGGAGCCGATCCGGAAGGTGATACCGGCGAAAGTCACGATCCCGAGCCGCACCTTATCCCATTGGTTTTGCAAACGGCACTTGGAAAAAGGGACAAAATCTATATTTTCGGAGATGATTACGATACGCCCGACGGAACTTGCATAAGGGACTATATTCACGTAAACGACCTTGCAAAAGCCCATTATTTGGCTTTAAATTATCTCAGTGAAAATAAAAAATCGGAAATTTTTAATCTGGGGACGGGGAAAGGAAATTCCGTGAAGGAAATAATCGATACCGCTGCTAAAGTTACCGGTAAAGAAATTAAATCGGAGATAACCGGAAGAAGACCCGGAGATCCGGCTGTGCTTGTTGCCGATAACTCCAAAGCGAAAAAAGTTTTAGGCTGGCAGCCGGAATTTCATTTGGAAGATATCATATCGACTGCGTATAATTGGCATAGAAATCCAAAATTTTAAGAGGTAAATTTGAAAGTAACTTATCCGGAATTAAAGGGGTTGATTGTTTTTGAACCCGATGTTTATGGCGATGAACGCGGATACTTTTTCGAATCGTTCAACGAAAAAAGATATACCGAAGCCGGATTAAAAGTGAAATTTGTACAAGACAATATTTCAAAATCGAAACATGGAACGGTACGCGGGTTGCATTATCAAGTTGGAGAATATGCACAAGGAAAACTTTGTCAAGTGGTTTTCGGAAAAGTTTTGGATGTTGCAGTCGATATCAGATTCGGTTCACCGACATTTGGCAAGTATTTTGCAGTGGAATTATCGGAAGAAAACCACAAACAGCTGTGGATTCCACCCGGTTTTGCACACGGGTTTTCCGTTTTGTCCGATATTGCAATTTTTCATTACAAATGCACGAATTTCTACAGCAAAAAGGATGAACGTGCGATAAAATTTGACGACGGACAATTAAACATAAACTGGAAAATAAATAATCCGATAGTATCGGAAAAAGATTTGAAAGCAAATAATTTTAATCAAATTGAAGAAGATTTTAGTTACGAATCTTAAAAAGAGGAGGATTTAATGAAATTAGCTGTAATCGGAACCGGTTACGTTGGATTGGTTACCGGAACTTGCTTCGCGGAAGTTGGTAACGAAGTAATTTGTGTGGATAACGATCCTAAAAAATTGCAAAAATTAAATGATGCAGAAGTACCGATTTATGAACCTGGTTTGGACTTGCTTTTTTACAGAAACATCGCCAAGAAACGCTTAAGTTTTACGGATGATTTAAAAAGTGCTGTTAAAAAATCCGAAATAATATTTCTTTGTTTGCCAACCCCTCAAGGCGAAGACGGTTCGGCGGATCTTAAATATGTTTTTAACATTGCCCACGATATAGGAAAAATTCTGAAAGAAGACGGCGACAACGATTTTAAAATAATTGTAAATAAAAGCACAGTTCCCGTCGGCACGGCAAAAAAGGTTACCGAAATTCTGAAAGGTTACAACCTTAAGAATTTTGAAGTGGTTTCAAATCCGGAATTTTTACGCGAAGGATTTGCCGTTGAAGACTTTATGAAGCCCGACCGTATAATCATCGGAGCGAATTCACCCGAAGTGATGAAAAAAATGAAAATGCTTTACGAAACTTTTGTGCGGCAAGGAAACCCGATTATTGAAATGAATCCCGAGAGTGCTGAAGTTACGAAATATGCGGCAAATTCATATCTTGCAATGCGTATAACTTTTATGAACGAATTGGCTAATTTTTGCGAAACCGTTGGAGCCAATGTCGATCTTGTCCGGAAAGGAATGGGTGCCGATGAAAGAATCGGAAAGCGTTTTCTTTTCCCGGGCATCGGATATGGCGGTTCGTGCTTCCCCAAAGATGTTAATGCGCTTTACAAAACTTCACTCGAACATAATTCGGAAATGAAATTGCTTAAGCTGGTCGACCAAATAAACAAAAATCAAAAACTTGTATTGGTTGCAAAAGCGCTCAAACATTTCAACAATGATATTAAAGGAAAAACATTTGCGCTTTGGGGCTTGGCTTTCAAACCTAATACGGATGATATGCGTGAAGCACCGTCAATTTCAATTGTTAACGAATTGCTTAAACTGGGTGCCAAAGTAAAAGCATACGATCCGGCGGCAATGGAAAACGCAAAATATTATTTCCAAGATAAAATAGAATATTCCGAAAATGAATTCGAAGCTATTAAGGATGCCGATGCATTGTTTTTGGTAACTGAATGGAATGAATTCAGAAATCCCGATTTGTTCGAGATGAAAAAATTGATGAAGCAACCGGTAATATTCGACGGTAGAAACTTGTTCCACAGAAGAAAAACAAGGGAAGCCGGCTTCATTCATTACAGCATAGGCAAAACCCCGGTTTTCCCGGAGGAAAATAAAGAAGGGTAAAAAAGAAAATTAATCCCGGTTCCCAAGTATTTTCTCGTAATATTCCAAATACTTGGGAACTATCAATTTTTTGTCGAAGACCGTTACGGCACGTTTCCGTGCATTTTCCGAAAATTTCTTGTACTTTCTTTCGTTTGTCAATAAATCCAAAGTGTATTTTGCCATCCGGTTAACGTCGCCGAATTCCGCGATAAATCCGGTTTCATTATGTTTTACGAGTTCGGGAAGTCCGCCGACACTTGAGCTTACCACGGGTAAACCGCATGCCATTGCTTCGAGTGCCGATAGTCCGAAACTCTCGGATTGTGAAGGCATTATAAAAACGTCGCCCATGGTTAATAATTCTTCCAAACCGTCTTGTTTCCCTAAAAACAAAACGTCGTCGTTCAATTTTAAATCGCGCACCAAACGTTCGCAATCGGAACGGTCCGGACCATCTCCGATAAGTATTAGTTTTGCGGATAAATGCTTTTTGACGAGCGACAAAATTTTAATTGTGTCGCACACCCGTTTTACCGGCCGGAAATTCGATGTGTGAATTAAAATTTTTTCATCGTTTACCACGTAATTTTTTCTTAATTGTTGCCGTTTTTTTTCATCGGGTTTATATAAATCAGTATCAATAAAATTATAAATTACCTCAATTTCTTTATTTATATTATAATTTGTTAAAGTTTTTTCTTTCAGAAAACGGGAAACGGCGGTCACACCGTCGCTGTTTTCTATACTGAATTTAACCAGTGGCAAAAACGATGGTTCAAGTCCTACCAATGTAATATCCGTGCCGTGCAATGTGGTAATTATTTTAACATCCGAGTTATTTTGTTTTAAAACTTGCTTTGTTAAATATGCACTGATTGCGTGTGGTATTGCGTAATGAACGTGAATCAAATCCAAATTTTCATATTCCATCACTTCCAACATTTTAGAAGTAAGGGACAAACCGTACAGTTGTTGTTCAAACAACGGATAGCTGCTTGTTTCAACTTCATGATAATAAACATTTTTGAAAAAATGAGTTAATCTGTGAGGCATTGCATAACTGATGAAGTGAACATCGTGACCCCGGACGGCAAGTTCCTTACCGAGTTCGGTGGCAACTACTCCACTTCCTCCGTACGTAGGATAACAAGTTATACCTATTTTCATTTATTTTAATTTCCTTATTTTTCGTTCATAATTAATTTTCTTAGTTAAATTTGACAAACCTGCACTCAAATTTATGAAAATCTTACTTATCGGTCATTCGGTTTTAGACAAAATAGAAACTCCGGAAAACATCGTTGTCAAACCCGGAGGCTTGTTTTATTCCGCAGTTACAATGTTTAATTTGAAATCCGCTGAAGATGAAATTTATCTTCTGACAAGTTTCGATAATCAACATTTCAATTTCTTCGAACCAATATACACTAAATTGAACTTAAAATTCAGTAGTGTAACCGACAAAATTCCGGTTGTTCACCTTAAAATTCACAAGGACAAAGAACGCGATGAGATTTACGAAAATTTTACCACTAAATTGAAAATTGACCGCACTATCGATTTTACGGCATTCGACGGAATTCTAATTAACATGATAACGGGCAATGATATAACGGCAGACGATTTGGCCAATATCCGGAAACACTTTACGGGCGCAATTTATTTGGATATTCACAGTTTGAGCAGGGATATTGCCCCGGATAACAGCAGGTATTTCAGAAAAATCGATTCGATTGAAAAGTGGCTCCGGAATGTAACAATTGTTCAATGCAACAGACTTGAAGCTGAAACCATATCCGGAAATAAAGATTTATTCGAAACGGCGAAACTGGTTTTGAAAAACGGAGTGAAAATATTCATTGTAACAATGCAGGAAAAAGGCGTACGTCTTTTTAGAACCCGTAACGGTGAAATGGAATCGGTATTTTTAACTGCACATAAATTTAATGGCAAAAACAGTGTAGGGTGCGGCGACACTTTTGGAGCATCTTTTTTTTATTCTTATATTCGAACCGGAAATATTTTTCGCTCGCTTAAAATTGCAAATTTGGCAGCGGGGTTAAGTACAACATATTACAAAATTGAGGATTACACAAATTTAAAAAATGATATCAACGGAAAAATTAATTAAAAAAAGAATATTGGTAATCGGCTCAAACGGGATGTTGGGTCAACGGTTGAGCGGTTACTTTTTGAATAAAGAAAAGGTTGAGCTGTTATGCGCTTCGGCGGAAGAAGAATCGTTTATTGAGAGTGTAGAATACCGGCAATTGGATATCCGGGACAAAAAGCAAGTTAAGAAAATCGTACGGGAATTTTATCCCGATTTTATAATAAACACAGCTGCTTACACCAATGTTGACGGTTGCGAATCGAATAAGGAATTGGCTTGGGCGGTAAATGTAACGGGTCCGGAAAACCTTGCTTTTTATGCACATGCATTGGATTCACACTTAATTCATATTTCAAGCGATTACATTTTTGACGGTGAAAACGGACCTTACACAGAGAACGATGTGCCTAATCCGATTAGTTATTACGGCAGAACCAAACTTGCAAGCGAAAATGTAATTAAAGGTTCGCGCTGTAAATTCACCATAATCCGCACGAATGTGCTTTATGGTCCGGCTAAATTCGGAAGACCCGATTTTGTTAAATGGGTGGTCAATTCACTCCGGAATAATGAAGTGATAAGAATTGTAACTGACCAGATTAACAATCCCACATACCTCGACGATTTGGTCTTCGGTATCGCCAAAATAATTGAATTGAAAAAAGAAGGAATATATAACCTTGCCGGAAAAGAGCTTTTGTCACGATTTGAATTCACGGAAAAAATTGCCGATTATTTTAATTTAAACCATAACCTGATTAAACCAATTACAACAAGGGAATTAAACCAGCCGGCAAAACGTCCGTTAAAATCGGGATTAGTAATACTTAAAGCTCAAACCGAATTGAATTACAAACCTCATTCCCTTGAAGAAACATTCAGATTAATGAAGAAAGAACTCAACTTGTAAATCCGGATTATTTATGATTAAAAAGTATAATGGTTTTATATTTGATTTGGACGGAACAATTTACCGTAGCGACAAACTTATTCCGAATGCGGATGTGGTAATCAATAAAATTAAAGCTCAAGGAAAGAAAATAATATTTATTTCAAATAAAACAACGGGTTCGGTAAGTGATTATTACAAATTTCTTCGCTCGAAAAATATCGATATTAGTGAAAATGATATAGTCACTTCCACAACGGTAATAGTCAAATATTTAACCAGGAATCATCCCGGGGAATTGTTTTATGCTATTGGGGAAGATGTATTCATAAAAGAATTGACAAAAAACGGATTGCTTTTTTCAACCGATCCGCAAAAGATTAAAATAGTTATTGTTACACTCGACAGAACATTGAATTATAACAAACTGGAAATTGCTGCAAAGGCATTGGAAAACGGTGCGGGATTTTACGCTGCGAATATTGACGATACATGCCCCGTAGATGGTGGTGAAATAACCGATGCCGGTTCGATAATTACCGCCCTGGAAAAACGCACCCACCGGAAACTGGAAAAACATTTCGGAAAACCATCGGAATACATGATTCAAGAAATCCGTGAAAGATTAAATCTGGATTTGAAAGAATGCTTAATTGTTGGCGACCGGCTTGAAACGGATATTGCAATGGGAAACAAGTTCCATATCGATACGGCGTTGGTTTCCACGGGAGTTACCAATTACCTTAACGGCAAGGTACAACCCACTTACCAAATAAATTCGGTGTATGATTTAATTAAAGGGAATTAAAAATGAGAATAAGTATAAAGTATTTTCTTTTCGGAATATTCGTTTTGTCATTTGCTTCCTTAAAAGCACAAAAAAAAATTTTTTCAGTTGAAGATATCTTTACCAACCCCGCTTTTTACGGTAAATCACTTAGAGGAGTTAAATGGTTCGACCGCGGGAAAAAATTTTCATTTATGAAATATGACACGACTTCGGCATCTATGGCTATCTTCGGACATGATGTTGAGAGTGGGGAAGAAAATGTAATTGTTACAGGCAAAGATTTGCAAAGCGGGGAAGAACAGACTCCTGTTCACTTCCGTTATTACCGTTGGTCACCCGATTCAAAAAAGATTTTGTTTACGACTTATCTCATGCCGCGTTATTCGAAACCCGGGGGAGATTTTTACATTTATAATCTTGAGAAAAAGAGCGTTCAAGTAATTCCCGCAGGTGAACACAAACAATGGGTGCCCGGATTTTCTCCGGACAGTAAGAAATTGGCTTATGTTAAAGATGATAATCTCTTTGTGTATGATTTAGAGAAGGGCACCGAAACTCAATTAACTTTCGATGGTAACGGTTTGATTCTTAACGGTCATTTCGATTGGGTTTATCAAGAAGAGCTCGGTGTTAAACGCGGCTGGCGTTGGTCACCCGATTCAAAAAAAATAGCTTTTTGGAGATTGGATCAATCAAAAGAGCCGGAAATTAAAATTGCCAAGTGGGATTCCTTATATTTTAATTTTTTAACATTAAGATATCCTAAGGCCGGTGGAAACAACGCTTTGGTTAAAATCGGTGTGCTCGATGTTGATTCGAGAAATACCGTATGGCTCGATTTGGGTAAGGAAACAGATATTTATATTCCCAGAATTAAATTCACTAATAATCCCAATGTCCTTTCCGTTCAAAGGTTGAACAGATTACAAAATCATCTTGAGCTTTTGTTTTATAACGTAAACACCGGACAAGGTAAAGTTATTCTGGAAGAAAAAAGCGCAGGCTGGATTGATGTACGAAACGATTTATACTTTCTGAAAAACTCTGAAAAGTTTATTTGGAGCTCGGAAAGGGACGGTTTCCGTCATTTGTATTTGTTTGACAATAACGGAAACTTATTAACGCAATTAACAAAAGGAAAGTGGGAGATTAAGGAACTTGTAGCAGTAAACGAAGCGGAAAACAAAATTTATTTTACCGCCAACAAAAGAAATACAATAAATCTAGATTTTTATTCGGTTGATTTCGGCGGCAAAAATCTCACAATGCTTTCTGCTGAATCCGGGTATTATTCTGTTAACATGGCAAACAATTCAACCAATTATATTTTGAATTACCGGAGTGCCAACAATCCTTCAAGAACAATGTTGTTTAACGGATTGACAAAAATTAAAGATTTAATTGTTAATAATTTTACTGCTTTCGAGGAATATGAAATACCGGACAAAGAATTTTTGCAATTCGAAACTTCGGACGGAGTGAAATTAAATGCATTCATGATTAAGCCTCCTCATTTCAACGCATCGGAAAAGTATCCCGTGTTGTTTTACAATTACAGCGGTCCGGGCTCGCAAATTGTAACCGATGCGCGTAAAAATCCGTGGCATATTCTCCTTGCCCAAAGAGGATATATAATTTTCGGTATCGACCAACGCGGAACCGGCGGGCGCGGTACGGCTTTCAAACATATTGTTTATAAGAAATTGGGTACTTACGAGGTGAATGATTTGGTGGAAGCCGTGAAATTTTTGAGCACGTTGGAATTTATAGATACATCGCGAATAGGAATTTGGGGTTGGAGTTACGGCGGTTACACTTCCGCACTTACTTTGGCTAAAGCGCCGGAATATTTTAAAATGGCAATTTCCGTAGCCCCGGTAACCGATTGGAAATTTTACGATAACATTTACACCGAAAGATACATGTCCTTGCCTTCTTTGAATCCCGGTGGTTACAAAAATGCGTCGGTTCTTGAGCATGCTTCAAATATAAAGGGGAAATTACTTCTGATACACGGAACAGCAGACGATAACGTTCACTTCCAAAACTCGGTTGAACTTGTGAACAAACTGATTGATAATAATATTCAATTCGAAACCATGTTCTATCCCGAAAGAAACCACTCAATTTACGGCGGAAACACCCGGATTCATTTATATAATTTGATGTTGAATTTTATATTGAAAAATCTTTAATTGTAATTTTAAGTAATTTTTTATTGACAGCACTATCGGTTTACTATTTTCAACGCACCACGGTAATTATTTACGATGTTAACGGTAAGCCGGTTAAAAAATTACTCGATGAAAAATTACATTCGGGTACATATTTGATAAAATGGAACGGAGTTAATAATAAAAATTTGAAAGTTTCAAGTGGAGTTTACTTCTATGAGATAAAAGCGGGCGCGCAGAAATTCGTTGGGAAAATGAATCTTATTAAATAAAAGGATAGCTTTGAAAAAAATTATTTCCGGGATTTTGATAATAATAGCCACTAATATTTATTCCCAATCCGATACACTCGTGAGCTCATTGCGCGGATTGGAAGATATAAACGGCAAAACACATCTCTTTTATAATGCCAAATTTGTAAACTTTGCGGAGAATACCGATTCCACAATTTATTTCCTTTATAATTATACGGAAGGTGGTGGAGGGGAAAAACTTTTGTACAAAGGATATTCCGTATCCAACGCTCCGGAAAATTCATACGAATACAATACGGTTAAAAGTATTGAATTTATTAATGGAAATCCTTGGAAATATATCCTTTTAACCGTTTCAAATAATCTTGGGGAAAACTGGAGTATATCGAGATACGATATCGCCAATGTTTTAAATGGTTCCGGGCGGGCAGAAGCTTTGTTCATTTCCAAACAAGATACGAATCGTGTTTTTATAGTTACGGAGAACAAAATATTCATTAGCGAAGACGGGGGCTACACAATTACCGATTCCGTGATAAATATACAATTTAAATATTTATCATTTTATCCTTTTGATGACAAGATAATTTTCGGTGTTAATGAAAATGGTAATCTGGTTAAATCGTTCGACAGGGGAAAAACTTTTATTGTTGCCGATCAATCTGTTGATTGGAATTATGCAGATACGCTTTTGTTCGACCGGGACGGGCAGCATCTATACGCAATTTATAATAAGCGTTCCGTTTCCGGAATATATACTTCTGTAGATTCATACCTTCTTGTTTCGGATGATAAGGGTAATCCATATACTTGGGAAGTAAAACAAGTTAAATATGCCAAATCAAATATTTGCATAGATGATTCTGCTTCCGGTGTGATTTTTTATACGGAAGGCGGGGAAATTTACAAATCGGAAGATTACGGCAATACTTTTCAATTGTATGGCGAGACGTATAATTTCCCTGCAGGAATGTATAAAAAACCGGGCGAGGAGGTGTTGTTTATTGCTAATACTCATGGCATTTCTAAAATTGTGAACGATTCGACTGAAATGGTAGTAAGAAAATCCGTTAAGCAATCTTTAACATATTACCCGCTTCAAGTTGGCAACAAATGGGTTTACGGTTCCTCGGGTTATGTTTATGATCCTTATTTTCAATACTTTGACGGATATATAGTTTATGAAATTAGCACGGATTCATTGTTTACGAACGGAAAAAGGTATTACTGTCTAGCTGAAATTGGATCGGGGGGTAAACAATGGCTACGTCTGGATTCATTAACCGGTAAATTGTATGAATACCGGCACGGAGATGAACTGCTGGAAGATTTTACGGCTACATCGGGTGATAACTTCGAAACGTTAACGGGGATTTTGAATGAAGTTGTTGATTCCGATACCTTTCTCTGGAATAAAAAAAGATTAACTAAAATGTTTCATTATTCTTCGCTCTATACATATCAACAAAAGTATGTTCAAGGAATTGGCATTGTATATTGGGAAAATGAATTCGACTTTGGTCATTCCACCGATACTCTGCAAGGATGCATAATAAACGGAATCGTTTACGGTGATACAACAGTAACGGCAATAAAAGGGGAAGAAAACCCTGTTCCTAAAAAATTTGCTTTATACCAAAACTACCCGAACCCTTTTAATCCGGCAACCACAATAAAATATTCAATCCCGGCTCCACGCCGGACCTCCTCTTCGCAAGGGGAAGGAGTGAGAGAGGAATTATATGTCTCTCTCAAAATATACGATGTATTAGGACGTGAGATTTTAACACTCGTAAATGAAAAACAAACTCCGGGAAATTACCAGGTTACATTTTCAGCCGGAAATCTGCCGAGCGGAGTTTATTTTTACCGGTTAAAAGCCGGAAATTTTGTTCAAACCAAACGAATGGTTATATTAAAGTAGTAGAAACATTTATATTCGTCAGTTTTTATAATGTTTGTGATTGTAACCTCATATTATTTAACTTAACAAAAGGGAGGGTAGTATGAAAATAAAAAAAGTAATAATAGGTTTTTTAATATCTCTCATTGCTTTATCATTCACGAACTGTTCAAAAGATGAGAACAACCCCGTTGCTCCGGAAAAGAAGGAACCGGCAAAATTACAAGTTAAGGAAGTTCAGGTACCGCAACATTTATCACAAGTGCAAGACCCGCATGCACAACTGGTAGTCGGATTTGTTCAATTAGCTAACGGATTTAAAAATTATACGCCTTTTTTCACTCCGCCAAGCGGCGCGACACATGTGCCCAAAACAAACGGTGTTAATGACGAATGGACATGGACTTCACAAGGATTGACCGTCAGGCTTGTTTACAACGAAGGTACCGAAAGCGTGAGTTGGAAAATTTATTTGACCGGAGTTTTTGAAGGTTTTACCGTAAATAATTGGTTGGCCGGCGAAGCGGAACAGAACAAAGACGGAACCTCGGGACATCTTATGGTTTATGATCCGCCTACTTCCAATGTACTGACCGAATGGAGTTGGAATACGCAAAGCGACGGAACGTACATTTTCGTAGTTAATATGTATGATAGTGATGAAAAAATAGAACTAACCGTTAATCCCGATAATTCCGGCACAATTCAATTTTACAATAGTGTAGATAATACTTTCGTATTGGAATATAAGATAACATGGACATCTGCCGGAAGCGGTCAGTGGTGGGAATATGATACTGCGGGCAACGTGGTTTCACAAGGTTCATGGACTTAAAATCATTTTAACTTGAAAATTGATAATTTCCGCGAGGGGGAAAATGAGGCTAGCCAAAATTGTCTATTTGGTTTTTACTGTGTTGTTTTTAAGTTCATCCAGTGTGTTATCACAATTCGACCTCGGTAAAAATTATGCCGGACCTTCACTCGGACTTTCATTTTTAGGTTCGGCATTTCAACTCGGTGTTAATTACGAATATGCAATGAGCTTAAACGAAATTGGTATTGATGCACCGGGAAAATTAGGCGTTGGCGGTTTGTTTAGATATTGGTCTTATGCAAACGATTATTTTTACGGTAAATGGAATTACACCGATGTTCTTTTTGGTGCACAAGGTAATTATCATTTTGATTTGAAAAATCCGAAATTCGATCCGTGGCTCGGACTGGTCTTGGCATTTGATTTCGGTAAGGTTTCGTGGAGTGGTCCGGCTAAAAAAGAATATTGGCGCGAACCTTCACACGGTGGTTTTTGGTTTGGTCTGCATGCCGGAGCCCGTTACTGGTTCACGCAGAATTTAGCTGCATCAGCCAGAATTGGGTTTGGTACATTAAGTTACGGTGCGCTGGATTTGGGAGTGGATTTCAAATTTTAATTTCGGCGGAAGGAGCAGTAAAAGAAAAAACAATGATAAACTGCTCCTTCCTTAAATTTTATTGAATGAAATTAAAATAACCTATCAACAAAATTAAAACCAACCCAAGGGAAAATAACAACAAACGCATTACCGTTTCAGCCTTAATATTGCTTTTTGAACTTACGCCGGGTTGTAAGAATGCTTTTTTATTTTCCACTTTGTTTCGGGGCAATGCGGGAACTGCAATTAATGCCAGCATGGCAATTAGGTTGAAAACAATTCCCAATAAAAACCAATTCAGCCAGTTTCTATTTTTTTCGTTAGCAATAAATGAAGAAAAAGCCCCGATTACCAATCCGGCTGTAAGGTAAATTAGAAAAATCTGAAGTGTTAAAGTCATCTTATTATCACTTTACATTTCAAATTTTATTGAAATCATCTGTAAGGGAATCGAATTCACTCGGGAAAATTTTGGGAACAATGAAAATAACGGCTAAAAACAACACAATTCCAAGAATAGTGCCCAACAGAATATCGTTCATCAAATTTCCTCAAAAATTATAATTTACAATAACAGAATTAACCAAAATGATAAAAAATGTCCTTTGATTCGGATAACGTTTTTTTCTTTTTCTTGTTAACCGTTTTTTTGTCGCTTATTGCCCACGGCGTAATAAATTTATAATCCGGTTTTTCATCAGGAGCAATAGTTTTTTTGTTTTTTTTCAATACCCTTAATGCTTCGCCGGGTATTTTGGTTATTTTCTTTTTCATTCCGCCCCCGTATAAAATCCGGATAAATATAACAAAAAATGTAACTCTTTGCAAGTAAATGAGTTATAAAAGTTAAATAAAGAACTATATTAAATACATTTTGTATTTCTTTAAGATATAACGAATAAAATTCTACTGTATTTGCGAGCTTTTATTCCTGTTATTCCACGTTGTATTTCTGTCGGATGCATCTATTACTCCGTTCATCATTAAATCTTCTTGTAAATAACCTGTAGAGTTTCTTTTATTCCAGGTTATATTTCTGTCTCCGGCATCCACAACTCCGTTTGCATCGGCATCACCAGCATACATGCCTGCATTTCCATCATTGAAAATTTTTACCGCATCGTTTCCGGATACATTTCCGGGTATTGTTAAATCGAAGGCAACCGGATTGTAAGAAAGCGAAACCGTCTGGGAACTTCTGATTGCCAGATGATTACGGTGTTTAACAGCAATAAAATAGTTTCCGTTATGTGTTTTAAAATGAAGGGGACTCGATCCGTCCAAATCGACGATTTTACCATTGTTTAGAAGTAACCCCGCCCTGGTTGAAACAACGGAGTCCGGATTTGTTTCGTCCCTCAATTCAACAAGTACCCAGTCAACCATGGAAGAGGGGATTTGCGTTATGCTTTCCGTTCCGTTATAATTCCACGGTGCCTTGTTGTAAGGTTGTTTTTTAGGAAATGAAGACAATTGACGCAAACCGGTATTCATCGAATCCGAGCCGGCGTAAGCGCCTTCCAAAAATACTTTAATATTCGCTTGAACTTTTTTGCCAAGCCACATTCCGCTTATCTTCACTTTTCCTTTTGCATGGTCGGAACAATTAATTTTTATATTTATTGTTGAAACGGTTGCGGGTATTTCCAATTTTTGTTGCGGTTTATCGGATTGAAGCAATGTATATTTTTGCCAATTGCTACTATCCGCCGGGAACTTGTAAGTTTTTTGTGCACCGCTCCACCAAAATGTTACGGTTATTGAATCTCCGGCTTCTCCCTTCGTCCAAATTTCAAAATTATTTTCACCTTTTTCTATTCCACCGAGGGAGTTGATTCTGCATATTTCTCCCACTTTGGAAATTTCATAACAGTAACCGTTAATTCCGTCGTTCTTTTTCCAATGACCTTCTTTTGTTTCATAACCGTCCGGGCGATTATTTTTATCGAGATCCGTACTCAAAGCGGGAAATACATTTTCGTAAGGATCGGGAGTTTGTGAATATAAGATATCCGCCCATTCGGAGTAAGTTTTAACCGGGATGTCATTCCTCACTGCCCAAGCCAAAAGGCTGTCGGTCCGTTCGAGATAGTTGTTCCATCCGTCGTAAGAAACGAAATGGCTGTGACCAATAAGCATTTGATGGCGGGCTATACCGTCGGCAATAATTCTTTTATTGGTTTCCAAATCGGTTTCATCTTCCAAAAAATCGCCCCATTGCATTGCAAAGCGTTGTTCGCCGTCAGGGTCGTATTCATTAAAAACTTGTTCCGCATCGTCGGGATAAACCGCACCGGCGGTGTAATTGTATTGATCACCCATAACGGATTTAATTTCATCTTTATGTTGAAATGGATGATTACCGCCGGGTTGAATCCATGTGGTTGGTCTTTGTAAATTATGGTAATCGGCTAGTTTTTGTGATTCGTTCGTCAATAAACCAAGCGCTTCGGGGGTCATCCGGATGGTAGTTTTGCTAAAATTGAAATATTTTATATTTGAATGAGTACCCAAATTTAATGAATCTTCCCAAAAATCGAGTATTTGGAAAGAAGGATCGTCGTCAATTTCCGGAATAAAAACCAAAGTATCGAGTGCAGGAAAATACAAGTAAATGTCATCTTCAGTGAAATTATCGATTTCCGTTTGGGGAATGGTTACGGTATCGCCGTTAATTTGTGCAATACCGCTCCGTTCCGCTTTTAATGTATCCGGCTGTTGATAAGTCAGACAAATTTTTCTTCCGCGCCGGTGGTCAACACCGTTCAACGAGTCGTATGCAAGTGTATCGAATTTAGTTAAAAAGTAAGTCGGGCGGTGGTTGGGTGTATGATCCATCAATTCATTACCCATGTTTTGGAATACCCGCATACTGTCAACGTAATACGGTGAGTCATACTCGGTCATTGCAAAATTTTGTGCAAAGCAATAATTTAAATTGTATTTATTGAAAATATCCGAATATTGGCGGTATTTGTAAATGTCGTTGTTGTCATCAACACGGAAACAAATTCCGGCTTTTTTGGAAACATAATTTGTACTTCCCTGTTGTGCAAAGAGTGAAAAAACGGGAATTAAAATCAAATAAAGTAATTGACGCATAACCTCCCTTTACGGTTGATAAAATTGAATATTTAAGTATTAAGAATTAATTTTTATTCTAAATAAATAGTTGCGATTACAATAAATTTTGATCGAAATCACAATACGAAACGGGATGTGATTTTGAGCGGGTGATTGAAGTTATTTTAAGATTCTGATGGAATTGAAAATTGCGATTAATGCAACACCCATATCGCCGAAAACGGCTTCCCACATTGTAGCAATTCCAAACGCACCGAGAATAATAAAGAAGAGTTTAACTCCGAGGGCGAAGATAATATTTTGCCATACAATTGTTCTTGTTCTTCCGGCAACTTTCAAAGCATCCAAAACTTTCGAAGGGTTATCGGTCATCAAAACGATATCGGCTGTTTCGATTGCCGCATCCGAACCGTAGGCTCCCATTGCAATTCCAATATCAGCACGAGCGATAACCGGTGCATCGTTAATACCGTTGCCTACAAAAGCTGTTTTTCCATCTTTGTTTTCATTCATTAGCTCTTCAAGATGTTGGACTTTATCTTCGGGGAATAATTCGGAATAATATCTATCTATTTTTAATTTTTTTGCAAAAGATTCTGCGGCTGCTTTATTGTCCCCGGTCAGCATTACAGTTAAAATATTTTGATCTTTAAGTTGTTTTATTGTTTCTACGGCGTCGGGTTTCAATTCATCGGAAATTGTGATATAACCGGCATACGTGCCGTTTATTGCAATGTGAACCACAGTACCTTCCACTTCACAAACGGGATGATCTATCTTTTCTTTGTGCAGTAACTTATCGTTTCCTGCAATTATGTATTCGTTGTTAATTTTTGCTTTAATACCGTGCCCGGGAATTTCCTCGACTTTTTCTATTAAGGATTGGTCGATTTTTCCATCAAACTGTTCCAGAATGGATTTGGCAATCGGGTGATTTGAATGGGCCTCGGCATAGGCGGCTGCTTTCAGAATCGCATCTTTATCGAACCCGTTGTAGGCAACAATCTCCGAAACTTTGAATTCACCTTTGGTTAACGTGCCGGTTTTATCGAAAACCATTGTTTTCACTTGGGTGAGGGCATCTAAAAAATTGGAGCCTTTCACTAAAATGCCTCTCCGGGATGCCCGGCCGATCCCACCGAAATATCCGAGGGGAATACTGATTACCAATGCACAAGGACATGAAATAACAAGAACAACCAAAGCCCTGTAAACCCAATCGGAAAACAAAGCGCCTTTAATCAGCAACGGTGGAACCAGAGCCAAAAGCAGAGCGCCAATAACAATAACCGGAGTATAATATTTTGCAAAAGTTGTAATGAATTTTTCGGTTTCCGCTTTTTGAGCCGTGGCATTTTCAACGAGTTGAAGAATTCTGGAAACGGAAGATTCGCTGAACGGTTTTGTTACTTTAATGGTTAGCAGACCATTCCGGTTGATTGTGCCTGCCAAAACCGTGTCTCCCGGCCCGGCTTTCCTCGGTACACTTTCGCCCGTTAGTGTTGAAGTATCCACGAATGACGAGCCTTCTTCAACAATTCCGTCCAATGGAATTTTTTCTCCGGCTTTAACAATAATCGTGTTGCCAACTTTCACTTCTTCCGGAGGAACTTGAGTTATTTCGCCGTTAAGTTTCAAATTTGCGAAGTCGGGCTTAATTTCTAGCAATGCTTTAATTGATTTGCGTGAACGGTTCACGGCAATATCTTGAAACAATTCTCCCACAACATAAAACAGCATAACCGCAACCGCTTCGGGCATTTCATCAATAGCAAAGGCACCGAGTGTGGCAACGGTCATCAAAAAATGTTCATCAAAAACTTGACCGCGTAAAATGTTTTTAAATGCTTTTGTTAGTACGTTCCAACCGGAAATTAAATATGCTGTAACGAAAACCAAATATTCTCCGGTGTGAAAAGGTGTATTGTGTAAAGTGTCTTCATAAAAAATTCCGGCAAGCAGTAATAAAGTAGCTGAGACAGCTTTCAATATTTCAGGTTTGTGTTCGGCAAGTTCACTTGTGGAAACTAATTTTTTTTCTTCCTCCGCACCGATTAATTCTATTCCGGGTTCAATTTCTTTTATTTTGTTTTTCACTTTTTCGATGTCGGAAACATCGACGGTTAACGTAAGATTCGCAAAATTAACGTTCGCGAATTTTACTTCTTCAAGCTTTGTCAGTCCCTCTTCAATTTTAGCCGCGCAATTTGCACAGTCGAGATTTTTTAATTTATATTGTTTCATTGTATTACGGATATTCTTCTGGCTGTAAAAGTATTTCCGTGCATATGTCCCATAAGTTCAACAATTTCCGCATCAAGAATCGATGGGTCTGCAGGTTCGTTCAAAAAAACTTCCACTATCTTGTTGTTCTTGTCTTTTGCGAAGAACGACGTGATTTTCCCGCCATTCGTTCTGCCGGTTTTTTTATCTTTTACTATTAAAACATTAATTTCTTGGTTTATTTCGCTCCCCGGACTAAAATTGCCAAACGAACCGAGTTGATCTGTCGGCGCAAAGTAAAAAACATAAACCATTCCAACCACAATTAAAACAATTCCCGGCAGAATTAAATTTGACAGCTTCATGGATAAACCTTTCTCTAAAAAGTTTTGATATTCCGGATTTGTTTGCCAAATATAAAGAAAAATTAATCGGGAAGGTATTCAATCCTGTTGAAACTAAAGTTCAATTGTTCTTATTTTATTGACTTATAAAATTTGTCTAAATCCCTTTTTATCTCATCGCGTATTTCTCTGAATTTGGACAAAATTTCATCTTCCGTGCCGGTTGCTTCGGCGGGGTCTTCAAACCCGATATGCAATTGTTCTTTAACATTGCCGAGGAAAACCGGACATGTCTCTTTTGCATTATCGCATACCGTAATTACATAATCGAATGAGTCGTTTAGGAATTGATTTACATTTTTCGGATATCCGTTGCTTATATCAATCCCGATTTCCTTCATAACCTGAATTGCTTTCGGGTGAACTTCAGCGGAAGGATTCGTTCCTGCAGAATAAACTTCCAAGCCGGGGTCGAATGACTTAAGAAACCCCTCCGCCATTTGGCTGCGGCAACTGTTGCCGGTACAGAGAATTAATATTTTCATTGTATTCAAATTTGTTATTGGAGAGTTAAATTTAGTGAAAAAATTTCTGAAGCGGATAAATTTTATAAATGAAAAAAATCGTACTTGGATTAAAGGAAACAAAAAAGGTAAACAGAAGTGATTTTCCCTTAAAACCGGAGCTGGCGGACGGACTCGAACCGCCGACCGGCTGATTACAAATCAGCTGCTCTACCAACTGAGCTACGCCAGCATTTTCATTATTTCAATAAACTTCGTTTTTTGAGTCATCAAATCTAATATTTTTTACTTTACGATGCAATAGTATATTCTTACATTTCCAAATGGATTTTATCTTGTTTTCCGGCGTAAGAAAAAATGATTAAAACAAACAAATTACCTGCAGTTTCCAAAAATAAATTGAAGAAAATTTCTTTTCTCAAAACGAAAAAGGGAAGAAAAGAAGAAGGG